>Ga0247727_10017925_pt1 | contig 11208 bp, 12 predicted proteins | sample WisWelCaveWW1625_FD_202498 | JGI IMG/M metagenome (GOLD analysis project Ga0247727, IMG submission 202498) | Biofilm microbial communities from Wishing Well Cave, Virginia, United States - WW16-25 | ecosystem: Environmental > Aquatic > Deep subsurface > Groundwater > Cave microbial mat | place...
CTGGGCCAGCCGGACAGCGCCGGCGTCCCGAGCGAGTTCACGGAGCAGACCTTGGTTGCTAGGTTCAACGACCTCAACTCCGTGGAGGCGCTGTTCAAGGCCTGTCCCGGCGAGATCGCCGCGGTCATCTTAGAGCCGGTCGTCGGCAACATGGGCGTGATCCTCCCCCGCGACGGCTTTTTGCAAAAACTTCGGGAGCTCTGCGACCGCGAGGAGGCGCTTCTCGTCTTTGACGAGGTGATGACGGGGTTCCGGCTCGCCTACGGCGGCGCTCAGGAGGTCTACGGCGTGAAGCCCGACCTGACGACCTTGGGAAAGATCATCGGCGGCGGGATGCCCGTCGGGGCTTACGGCGGTCGGGCAGAGATCATGGACATGGTGGCGCCCGCCGGTCCCGTCTACCAGGCCGGGACGCTTTCGGGAAACCCGATGGCGATGGCGGCGGGATTGGAGACGCTCAAGATCCTCAAGGCGACGAAACCGTACAAGAAGCTGGAGAAAAAAGTCGGCGAGCTGTGCAACGGTTTGAGGGAAGCGGCCCGCAAGGCCGGCACGCCGGTCACCGTCGTTCAGGCCGGGTCGATGTTCACCGTTTTTTTCTTCGGAGAGGAAATCAAAAACGCCGACGGCGCCCGGCGGTGCGACACGGCCCGGTTCGCGGGATTCTTTCACTCCATGCTCGAGAGTGGAATTTATCTCCCTCCGTCCCAGTTCGAGGCATGCTTCGTCTCGGCGGCGCATACGGCGGCAGATATCGAAAAAACGATCAAGATCGCGCGGAATGCATTTTAAGGCCGTCTTGACGGCGTTCGAAAGGCCGCGATACAGTTGAAATCATGGAAGAGAAGCAGTTTCAGAAAATTCAGGGCTGGTTTGAGACCCTTGGCCGCAATGTCGAGACAATTCGCTCCGAAATGGTGACCAAGCAGCAATTCGAGAACCGATTTCAGGCCCTCTTGACGGCCGTAATGAATCTTCATGAGCGCGTGGAATCGTACAAAAACCAGCAAGACTCCGAAATTCGCCTCATCAAGCGCGCGATTCATGACCTTGAAGAAGAAGTTAAGAGCCTTCGGGAACGCTCTTAGCCACCAATCCGGAAGCGAGGCGGCGGGGGGTTGAATATCTTGTCGAGCTCGTCCTGAAAGCTCTGCTTTTTGATCTGAAGCTGACTTTCCGACCTCGGAGTGATCCGATTTGTGATTGTCATTCTCTTGGCCCCGATCTCGGCCATGCGCGTCGCCGACTCGGGGCGTTCGTTCATTGCGCGCTCGTGAATCTCTTCAGAGGCCTTCAAGGCCCTCAGCGCGAGATAATGCAGAAGGAGTAAGGGGGAGGAGAGCGGAGAGACGAGGTCCTTGTTCCGAGCCAAGGCTTCGTCGGCGTCGTCCAGGAGTTGGAGGTTGTCGACGACGACGTCGGCCGCGGCCTCGTAGGCCGTTTCGCGCGGGATTTCCGCGTCCTTGGGACGGCGGTTGGCTTCGCCGATGAAGCACTTGACGGCGCCGTAGGTGAACAAAGCGCCCGCCAAAAGCATCCTGCCGCGCGCGAAACCTTCCATGCCCCGGGCGGCTTCTTGGATGGGCCACGTCACGCAGTAATTGAGAAGGGCGGCGTCAAAAGGATGGGACACCGTCAGTATATAGTCCCGCAAGGGGCCGATGCCCTTCTTCGGGTCAAGCTTCAGGGGCACGCTTTTTTGGATGTTGTGTTCGTAGACGAGTTTTGAAGCGAGGTTCGACCAGGAGTAAGGACCCGCTCGGTAGTGGGCACGCGCGGTGATCCCAATCGCCGTACGGTCATGGTGCGCGGCATCGCGAAGAAGCGAGCGGTCGAAGAGGCGCCTTTCGCTGGGCAGGGCTTGGATGTCGAGGACGGCCTGAGCCAAGGCCGGATGCGAGCCGGTGAGGACCTGGGCGCGGGCCAAGTGGCCGATGAGGGTCTGTTGGATGACGCTGGGCATGCCGGCCTTATCGACGTATGGGAAGAAAGGTTGTGACGACCGTTAAAAAAGTGTTCACTCAAGTCCACAACGGAGGAAGCCTCTTTGAAAAGACCTGAAAGACAAGGAGACCCCTTCCTCATCGCCTGGGGCGTCTACGGCGCGATCGGCTTCCAGCTGGCGGCGACCGTGGTGGGCGGGTTGCTCCTCGGCCAGTGGCTGGACAAGAAGTGGGATATCAGTCCCTGGATGACGCTCGCCGGGATGCTGGTCGGGATGGTCGGCGGATTCTACAACCTCATCCGGATCGCCACCTGGAACCAGACGCGCAAGGAGAGAAAATGGAAATCTGGAAAGGGGTGATCGTAGGAGTCGTGTTCGGGGCCTTGAACTTCTGGCTGCTCACCCAGATCGTGCGGGGAATGACCCATTCCGAGAAGATCAAAAAGTGGAAACTGCCCGTTTATTTCCTCCTTAAAATCGCCCTTTTGATCGGCACAATCGGCTTGATCCTCCAAAAGGGCTATGTTAGTCCGCTCCCGTTTCTCGCGGGGTTCACGGTCAGTTTGGTTTTGGGGGTCTCCTTCAAGGCCCTTCGAAATTCCTCGGGAAATTCCCCGGAAAGAGGTCAAGAAGACGATGGAGCATCACTTTAGCTGGATCGGTCTACTGACCAACGAGACGTTCGCCCACCACTACGGCCATACGGTGACGGCCGGCCTCATCGTCCTCTTTCTCGTTTTCGCGACTCTCCTCGTCTACCGTAAGTTGCGCCGGACCGAGGAGAGGCTCATCCCCGGGTCCAAGACCACGCTCACGAATATTTTTGAGGTGGCCGTCGAGAACATCTTGGGGCTTTTGGAAGGGATCGTCGGTCCTGACGCCAAGAAGTATCTCCCCTTGATCGGCACTATCTTCATCTACATATTCTTGTGCAACGCGGCGGGCTTGATCCCCGGGGTTTCGCCGCCGACGGACAACATCAACACGAACGCCGCCATCGCGGCGACGGTCTTCATTTATTACAACGTCATGGGCGTCAAGGCCCACGGCTTCGGCGGCTATTTGAAACATTTTTTGGGGCCCATTCTTTGGCTGGGGCCGTTGGTGGCGGTGATTGAGGTGATCGGCCACGCGGTCCGGCCGGTCTCGCTCTCCCTCCGTCTTTTGGGAAACATCACGGGAGATCACCTCGTGATCGGGATCTTCTCGGATCTCGTGCCGCTCTTGATTCCGGTCGTTTTTATGGCCCTCGGGCTCTTCGTCTCTTTTATCCAGGCGTTCGTGTTCAGCCTGCTGTCGACGATCTACATCGGACTCGCGACGGCGCATGAGCATCCAGAACACGAAGCGGGACACCTGCCTTCGGCAGGCCACCCCTAGATAAACGTGACGACCGTTCTCTCCGCCTTAGGCGGAGAGATGTCTCGACAACCAGACGAGCAGAGGGACTTTGGAAGAAAGGAGGAAACTCAAAATGAAAAAGCTTCTTTCATTCTTCGCGGTCTTGTTCACGTCGCTCTTTGCGGCGGCGGCGGCCTTTGCGGAAGAAGGCGCGGCGGCGTCCGCCTCTGGCGGACCCAAGTCGGTGCTCGCCATCTCGGCGGGTCTCGCGATCGCCATCGCGGCCTTCGGCGGCGCGCTCGGCCAGAGCCGTGCGGCGGCGGCGGCCCTTGAGGGCATCGCGCGCAACCCGGGCGCTTCGGGCAAGGTGCAGACGCCGATGATCATTGCCTTGGCGCTCATCGAGTCGCTGGTCATCTACGCGTTCGTCATCGCAATTCTGTTGCAGGGTAAGATATAAGATAACTCCCCCCAACCCCCTCTCACTTTAAGAGGGGGTTGGGGGGGAGTTAGAACACGATCTGCCGGACGGATTCGCGGGCCATGAGGAAGACGTTCGAGGGGAAAATCCCCAGGTAGAGGATGACGAAGACGCAGAGAAAGATCGTCGCGAGGAGCGTGTAGGAGAGCGGAGGCAGGGCGTACTCCTTCCGTTTTTGGAAATACATCTTCACGATCGGTCCCAGGTAGTAATAGGCGGAGACCGCACTGTTCAAAACCCCCACGACGACCAAACCGTACAGCCCCGCTTCCATGGCGCCGGAGAAGAGGTAGAATTTGCCCACGAAGCCGATCGTCGGCGGCATGCCGGTGAGCGAGAAGAGGAACAGGGCCATGGCGGCGGCCAGGAACGGGTGTTTTTCGGAAAGCCCCGCGTAGTCGGTGAGCTCTTCCGCCTGGTCGCCCCGGCGGCCGATGGCGATCACGACCGCGAAGGCCCCGATGGTCATGAGCGAGTAAGCGAAGAGGTAGAAGAGGACCGAGGCGATTGTCGATTCCGCGAGCGTGTTCTTCTGCAGGGCGGCCGTGACGCCCACGAGGGCGTAGCCGGCGTGAGCGATCGACGAGTAGGCGAGCAGCCGCTTGATGTTGTGCTGGCGGAGGGCGACCAGGTTGCCGACGGTCATCGTCAAGGCGGCGAGCGTCCAGAGGACGGCCGTCCAGGGAATCTGCGGGATGTGCCCGACCGCGAGGGCGACGCGGATCAACGCCGCGAACCCCGCCGTCTTGATCGCGGTCGCCATGAAGGCGGTGACGGACGTCGGCGCGCCTTCGTAGACGTCCGGCGACCAGAGGTGAAAGGGCACCGCCGCGATCTTGAAACCGATGCCGATCAGGATCAGCGCCACGGCCAGCAATATCAAGACCGGCTCGGCCGGCGGAATGGAAAGCTGCTGGAGTTTGGCGAAGGAAGTCGACCCCGCGGCCCCGTAGGCCATCGCGATGCCGTAGACCAAAAATCCGGAGGCGATCGAGCCCATGATGAAATACTTGAGGGACGCCTCGTACGACTTGACCACGTTCCGCTTCATGCCGCAGAGGACGTAGGCCGAGAGCGAGGCGATCTCGAGGCCCAGAAAGAGGACGATCAGGTCCGCCGCGTGCGCGATGATCATGCCGCCGGCGGTCGCGAAGAGGACCAGGGCGTAGTACTCGCCGTCCCGGATGTTCTCCTCGGGCAGGTAGTCCTTCGAGAGAAAAACCGTCAGAAGGGCCGCCAGGAGCAGCACGAAGTCGAAGCCGTAGGCCAGCCGGTCAAAGAGAAGGAGCCCCAGGGACAACGGAGCGCCGGAGAGCCAACCACCCCAAGCGGCCAGCAGCGCGCAGCCGATCGCGAGCGCGCTCAAGATCAGGATGAGAACGGAAAATGCCTTTCTCGCGAGCGGGGCGAGAAGGAGAATCAAAAGGCCCGCGCCCAGGAGAATGAGGATCGGGGCTGCTAACGCTGTCAGCGTTGTCCAATCGACGGATGCCATTGTGTTCTCTCAATGAACTTCGTGACCGATTTTTCCATCTTCTTGGTCAAAAATCCGGGGCCCACGCCGATCCAGAAGATGAGGACGACCAAGGGAACCATCACCGCGACCTCCCGGACGGAAAGATCGGCGAGCGCCTTGTTTTCTTCAGTGACCGGCCCAAAAAAGACCTTTTTGACCATCCAGAGCATGACGGCCGCCCCGAAGACGCCGCCCGTCGTGGCGAGAGCCGCCGTGACCGGGTTCGACTTATACGATCCCAAGAGGATCAAGAACTCGCCGACGAAACCGTTCGTGGCGGGCAGGGCGATCGACGAAAGGGTGACGATCAGGAACAGGACCGTATAAAGCGGCATGGGCGCCGCGAGTCCTCCGAAGGCGGCGATCTCGCGGGTGTGCCGGCGATCGTAGATCATGCCGACCAGGAGAAAGAGGGCGCCCGTCGAGAGGCCATGGTTGACCATCTGCAGCGAGGCGCCCATCACGCCTTGCGGGGTCAAGGACACGAGGCCCAACATGACGAATCCCAAATGGGCGACGGAGGTATAGGCGACGAGTTTTTTAAGGTCCGGTTGGACCATGGCGACCAAGGACCCGTAAATGACGCCGATGACGGCGAGCACCGCGATCACGGGCGCGAAAGCGGCCGAAGCCGTCGGAAAGAGCGGCATGGCGAACCGGACGAACCCGTAGGTGCCCATTTTGAGAAGGACGCCGGCCAAGAGCACGCTGCCGCCCGTCGGCGCCTCGACGTGCGCGTCCGGGAGCCATGTGTGGAACGGGAACAGCGGCACCTTGATGGCGAAGGCCAGCGCGAAGGCGGCAAAGAGAAACATCTGGGCCTTGACCGGGAGGTTCAGCCCGTAGAGGTCCGTGAGGTTGAAAGAGCCTCCGGCGGAATACAGATACAGAATGGCCGCGAGCATGAGGAGGCTTCCCACCATCGTGAAAAGAACGAACTTGATCGCCGCATAGATGCGCCGCTCGCCGCCCCAGCCGCCGATCAGGAAATACATGGGGACGAGCATGGCCTCCCAGAAGACGTAAAAGAGAAAGAGGTCCAGTGAGGAAAAGACGCCGATCAGACCCGTCTCCAGCACCAGAAGAAAGCCCAAAAAGCCCCGGATTTTTCCCGAATAATCCTTCCAGGATTGCAGAATGACGAGGGGGACGAGCAAGGCCGTGAGAACGATCAGAGGGACGCTGAAGCCGTCGACGCCCAGACGGTAGTCCACCTTGAAGCCTTGCAGCCACGGGACGATTTCCTGAAATTCGAACTCGCCGGTCCCCCGGAAGCGGGCGAAGAGGGCGCAGGAAAGGGCCAAGGGGACGAGCGAAGCGATGACCGCCGCCATGCGCATGGCCGACTCCCGGCCGCGCGGGATGAGGGCGAGCGGAATTAATCCGAGCAGCGGGGAGAAAATCGTCCAGGTTAATAAATTTGAGATCATAAAACAAAAGCTCCGATCAACGCGATCGCCCCGACCGCGAAGAACAGCGCGTAGGTCTGGATCAAACCCGATTGCATGAGCCCCAGCGCGCGCCCGAAGAGCCCCACCGTCTGTGCCGATCCCTCCACAAGCAAGGTGTCGACCACCTTCTGGTCCGCGAAGCGCCAGAGAATCTTGTCCGAAATCCAAACGACCGGCCGCACAAACAGAAAACGGTAGATCTCGTCCACGTAGAACTTGTTCTCGATCAAGGTCCTCAGGCGGACCATTTTTTCGGCCAGTTTCTGCATGCGCCCCAGTTTTTGCGAATAGAGGACGTTGGCGAACAGGCTCAAATGGACGACCCAGAGGAGCGTTGCGACCATGAGCAGGAGCTCCAACCCGTGCCCGCGCGCGTGCAGCTTGGCGAAGAATTCCTCGTAGGCGAAGATCGGCGCGAACCATTTGAGGAAATGATCGTGGCCTTTGACCGCCTCGGGAACGCCCAACCAGCCGCCCACCACCGCGAGGAGCCCCAGAACCACCAAAGTCAACGTCATCGAGACGGGCGACTCATGGGCGTGGTCATGAAGATGTTTGTCCCTCGGCTGACCCAGAAACACCGCCGCGAAGAGCCGGTTCATGTAAAAGGCCGTGAGCCCCGACGTGAGGAAGCCCACCGCCCACAGGGCCGTGTGGCCCGTCGCGAATCCCTGCCAGAGGATGGCGTCTTTGGAGAAGAATCCCGCGAAGGGTGCGATGCCGGAGATGGCCAGCACCGACACCGCAAAGGTGTAGAACGTGACCGGCATCTTGTGCCGGAGTCCCCCCATCTTCCAAATATCCTGTTCGCCGTTCATCGCGTGGATGACCGAGCCTGCGCCGAGGAAGAGGCAGGCCTTGAAGAAGGCGTGCGTCATCAGGTGGAAGATTGCGGCGGAAAAAGCGCCGACGCCGACGGCAAATATCATGAAGCCCAGCTGGCTCACGGTGGAATAGGCGAGCACCTTCTTGATGTCGTTCTGGGCGAGGGCGATGACGGCGGCGAAGAGGGCGGTCGCCATGCCGACCACGGCGATCGTCTGCATGGCCACCGGCGAGAGCGTGTAGAGAAAGTGCAGACGAGCGATCATGTAGACCCCCGCCGTCACCATCGTCGCCGCATGGATGAGAGCGGAGACCGGCGTCGGACCCGCCATGGCGTCCGGAAGCCACACATAGAGGGGGATCTGCGCCGACTTGCCCACCGCTCCGATGAAAAGCAGGAGACAGACCGGCGTGGCGACGAGGAAGAGCTCGCCCTTGTATTGCTCCAGCACCTCGAAGGAGAGGAGGCCGCCCGGCGCCTGCACGCCCTTGGCCGAGAGGTGGGCGTAGATGAGGAACATGCCCAGGAGAAAACCAAGGTCGCCGATCCGGTTGACCAGAAATGCCTTCATCCCCGCCGCCGCCTTGGCCGGGTCCTCGAACCAAAAGCCGATGAGGAGATACGAGCAGAGCCCGACGCCCTCCCAGCCCACGAAGAGCAGAGGGAGGTTCGAGCCGAAGACCAGCACCAGCATCGAGAAGAGAAAGAGGTTCAGGTAGGTGAAGTAACGCGCGAACCCGTGGTCGTGGCTCATGTAGCCCAGGGAGTAGATGTGAATGAGCGAGCCTACGCCCGTGACGACCAAGCCCATCAGGAGAGAGAGGCGGTCGACCTTGAATGAGAGCGGAGCGATGAAATCGCCCGCGGCGATCCAGTTCCAGAGCGGCGGCGTGGTGAAGCCGGTCGCCGGGTCTTTGGCGAGAAAGAAGAGGGTGACGACGAGCGCGAAGGAGAGGAGCGGCATCATCACGCCGATGACGCCCACAAGGGGCTTGGGCACCGGACGCCGTCGGCTCCGGCACACAAGCGCGATGAAGCCGTTCAAGAGGGCGCCCAAAAGCGGGAGGCCCGGAACGAGGGCGACCAGCGCGCCGATTGAAATGCCGAATAATAAATTTTCCATATGTACGGGCGGGGTTACCCCGCCCCTACCCTTTCAAAAACCGCATGTTCCCCACGTCGATCGTCCCCTGTTTGCGGAAGATCGCCACGATGATCGCCAGCCCCACCGCCACCTCCGCCGCCGCCAACGCGATCACGAAAAAGGCGATCACCTGCCCATCGGCCGAGCCATGATGCCGGGCAAAAGCGATAAAGGCCAAATTCGCCGCGTTGAGCATGAGTTCGATCGACATGAAGATGACCAGCGCGTTTCTCCGGCAGACGACGCCGGTCACGCCGATCGAAAACAAAACGGCGCTTAAGGTTATATAATGAGCGAGTGTTACCATATTGTAGGGGCGATGCTTGTCATCGCCCGGGCGAACACAAGGTTCGCCCCTACGTCTCCCTCCGCGCCAAAACCACCACCCCCACGATCGCGATCAGGAGCAGGAACGACGCGAGCTCGAACGGGACCAGATACTCCGAGAACATCAGGCGCCCGACGTCCTTGATCGTCCCAAAATCTTCTGCGGACGCGCTGAAGGGTTCCGAAAGATAACTCAGTCGCAGTACCAAGATCGTCGCGAGGTAGCCTCCGATCAAGATCCCGACCACGCCCGCGAAGGACATCTTGATCTTCAAAATCTCCCCGCGTCCGAGGTTCATCAGCATGATGACGAAGAGAAAGAGCACCATGACGGCGCCGGCGTAGACCAGCACCTGCATGGCGGCCAAAAAGTGGGCCTCGAGCAGGGCGTAGAGACAGGCCACGCCGAAGAGAGTGAGGACCAAGGCGAAGGCCGAAGACAGGGTGTTGCGGAAACTGATAACGGCGATGGCCGAAAGGACCGTCAAGACCGCGAAAACATAGAAAAAAACGAGCGACATCGCGCGCGATCTCTAGCGTGCGAGGTCGGTCAAATCAAGGAATTAAAGGAGTCAAATCAACGCCGTGTCGCGGTCGTGCTGGGCGCGCAGTCTTTGATTCAAGAGGGCGGTCCGAAACTCGTTCGTCAGTTTGAAAATCTTCCGTTCGGTGCGGAGGTCTTGGAGGGTGAGCCGGACCGGCATCCCCCACTGCATGTAGACTTTGGCGGGCAGAAGGAAAGGGATCTTGGGAAGGACGAAGTACGGATAATCGACGATGGGGTGCACGATCTTCTCCATGAAGGTCTTGTTCCGGATCACCCAAAGCTTGAGGGAATTCTCGAATCCCGCGTGGCCGATCGGTACGACGCAGACCGATTTCCGGCCGGATTGCTGGAGGTATGCCTTCGCCATTCTGAGAAAGCCCTTGTGAAACGCAGGGACTCGGTCCGGGTTCACGAAACCGCTGATGAAATCCATGCCTTCCGGAAAGAGCAGGACGTGCCGCTTGCGGAGGGCTTTCGCGCCGTTCTCGACGGAGATGGGCATGCACTGGCAGCTCCGGAAAAACTCCCGGACGAAGGGAAGCTTGAAGGCCTCCCGAAAGACGAGCGTCGTGACCTTACCCGCGCCGTTCAGCATCAGGAAATAATTGATGAGGGCTGCCTCGGCCATGATGGCGTGATTGCTGATGAGAAGGACGTGTTCCTTCCGGGCGATCGAGACCGACTCGTCCACGTAGCCGTGGTGTTCCACCCGGTGGTAGTAGTCGTTGAGAAAACGGATCCAGCGTCCGTGCCCTTCGTAGACGCGGTCGTCCATCGGACGGTCGTCGTAGTGGAACGAAAGAATCTTCCGGAGAGTCGAGAGCATAGGGAAAGCGCGTAGTGTACCCGACGGCCGGGGGGACGGGAAAGAAAAAATCAGGCCGCCGTGCGGAGCATGAGGATCGCCGTCACCGCCAGGTTGGCGAGCGACAGGGGAAGCATCCCCTTCCAGCCGAAGCTCATGAGCTGGTCGTAACGGAAGCGGGGAAGGGTCCAACGCACCCAGATGAAGAAAAAGCAGCAGAAGAAGACCTTGGTCAGAAACGTCGCCACCTGAACCGCCGCCGCGAAGACGGGACCGGCCCAGGAGGGCAAAAGCGACGGATCGTAGGCCGGAATCAGGGCGATGACCGCAAGACCGGCGGTGATCGCCGGAATCCCCAGCACCAGCACCTCGAAGCGCCGCGCGTCCTTATATTTGGGTGGGTATTTGGATGGCCGGAAACGGGAGACGAGAAAGACGCCGGCCAGGAGGGAGACGGCGGCGAAACCGGTCAGCGCGAGTTTGAGGTAGTCCGGCACCCCGTCGATCAGGTCCTGCGTGGTCAAAAAGGGGACCTGCCAGCCCCCGAAGAAGAGCGAGACGATGACGGCCGAGGCCACGATGATGGCGATGTACTCCCCCATCATGAAGAGGGCGAACTTCATGCTCGAATATTCGACGTGATACCCCGCCACCAACTCCGACTCGCCCTCCGGCAGGTCGAAGGGCGTCCGGTTGGTCTCGGCGAACGAGGCCGTCAAAAAGAGCAAAAAGGCGAGCGGTTGGCGGAGGACGTTCCAGCTGAGGACGTCCGCGCCCTGGTTCCGAACGATGTCGTTCAGGTCGACCGAACCCGCCATCATGAAA
>Ga0247727_10017926_pt1 | contig 11208 bp, 16 predicted proteins | sample WisWelCaveWW1625_FD_202498 | JGI IMG/M metagenome (GOLD analysis project Ga0247727, IMG submission 202498) | Biofilm microbial communities from Wishing Well Cave, Virginia, United States - WW16-25 | ecosystem: Environmental > Aquatic > Deep subsurface > Groundwater > Cave microbial mat | place...
CGCCGAAATTCTTTGCTTATTTTCCATCGAATACTTCAGGCCCGTCTATTCTCGGCGAGCTGCTTTCCGCCGGGCTCGGCGTGCAGGGAATGCTGTGGGCGACCAGTCCGGCTTGCACCGAATTGGAAACGCAGGTGTTGGACTGGTTGGTGGATATGCTCGGCTTGCCGGCAAAGTTCAAATCCAACAGCAGCGGTGGCGGCGTGATTCAGGACACGGCTTCCAGCGCCACGCTTTGCGATCTGCTCGCAGCACGCGAACGCGCCACCGCCTATCGCAGTAATGAGCGCGGCTGTGAGGGGCGGCTCATTGCTTACACCTCTAATCAGGCGCATTCCTCCATCGAGAAGGCAGTAAAGATTGCCGGACTCGGCCGTGAGAATCTCCGCTTGATCGAGGTGGATGAACGCTTTGCGCTTCGTCCGGAAGCGTTGGCGCGACAGATCGAGCAGGATCGCCAAGCCGGTCTGATTCCATGTTTCGTGTGCGCCACGGTGGGAACGACCTCATCGAATGCCATTGATCCGGTGCCGGAGATCGGGCGCATTTGTCGCGAGGCCGGATTGTGGCTCCACGTGGACGCGGCGATGTCCGGCACCGCCGCGCTTTGCCCGGAATATCAGCACATTCATGACGGAGTGGAGCTAGCCGACAGTTATGCTTTTAATCCCCACAAGTGGATGTTCACAAATTTTGATTGCAACGGTTTCTATGTAGCCGACCGCGCGGCTTTGATTAAGACGTTGAGCGTGCTGCCCGAATATTTGCGCAATCAAGCCACGGAGTCCGGGGCTGTCATTGATTATCGCGACTGGCACATCCAGCTAGGCCGGCGCTTTCGAGCGCTGAAGCTCTGGTTCGTTATTCGCTATTACGGCATCGAAGGCTTGCGCCATCATGTCAAGCGCCACATTGAATTGGCGCAAAATTTTGTCAAGTGGATCGACGAGTCCGAGGCGTTTGAATTAGCCGCACCGGCGCCGTTGAATCTGGTTTGCTTTCGGCACAAGGATGGCGATACGATTAACCGGCGCTTGTTAGATCGCCTCAATCGGAGCGGTCGCATGTATCTGACGCACACGACGCTCAACGGCCAGTACACGCTCCGCTTCTGTGTCGGACAGGCCCAGACCGAGGCGCGCCACGTGGATGAGGCCTGGCGAATGATTCAGGAAACCGCCGCCGCGCTTGAAAAGGAAACTTAACGGACAAATTGTTCTCGTCAAAGGTTATGGTTATTCAAATGTCGAGCATCAAGTTTCGGTCAAACCCGAAACGATTTTTCAATCCGGCTCGATGGGCAAGCAATTTACGGCAACGGCTGTGATGCTGCTGGTTGAAGCAGGCAAAATCAATTTGGACGAGAACATCGGCAAATATCTCGGCGGGGTGCCGGATAATTGGAAGAATATCACCGTCCGGCATCTGCTCACGCATACGGCGGGAATGACTGATTATCCGGATGATTTCGATTATCGCCGCGACTACACCGAAGACGAAATGCTCAAGTTGATGCAAGCTTTGCCACTCGCCTTTCAGCCCGGCGAAAAATGGCAATACAGCAACCTGGGTTATGTTACGCTGGGCACTTTAATTCACAAAGTAACGGGCAAGTTTTACGGCGATTTTATGCGGGAAAAAATTTTCCAGCCTTTGGAAATGACGACGGCTCGCATCATCTCGGAATCCGACATTGTGCCGACCGTGCCGCCGGATACCACCTGGTCAAGGGCGAACTCAAAAACCAAGATTGGATTGCGCCGATGACGAACACGACCGCCGACGGTTCGCTTTATCTGACCGCGCTCGACATGGCAAAGTGGGAGGCCGCGCTTTATGGCGAAAAACTCTTGAAGAAAACGAGCCTCGACCAAATGTGGACGCCGGTTAAACTCAACAGCGGGAAAACGCATGCCTACGGCTTCGGCTGGAGGTTTGACGAAGTTAACGGGCATCGGGTTATCGAACACGGCGGCGAGTGGCAGGGCTTCACCGCGCATATCGCGCGTTATGTTGACGGCAAATTAACCGTGATCGTTTTTGCTAATTTGGCGGAGGCAGACCCGTCCAAAATCGCGCACGGCGTAGCGGCAATTTATTAGCGGGTGTATTTTTCATCTGATGTCGAACTGTCAATCATACGATGAAGCCTTGGCAGAATTGCTGGAAATAATCCGTATTGTCGCTCCTTCAAATGATGAGTCCGCCGAGTGGCGCAGGATTGTCGAGAATACCTCCAATGACCGGGTTCGAATTCCGGCCCTGTTTCGACTTGCTTCATACTGCTTTCAGTGCGCAGGCGAACATCGCAAAGATGCGCGCGCCTCTCGATGATCCCGTCATGGAAGGATTCGTCTCGCAATTGGAGTTCATTAACGCCCTCGCCGATGAAAGCCCCGGATTCGTTTGGAGGCTGCAAACCGACGAGGGCGACGCGACGGCGATCAGAGCCTTCGACGATGAACGGATTCTCTTCAACATGTCCGCCTGGGAATCGGTCGAAGCGCTGCATCAGTATGTCTACCGCAGCCGGCATGCCGGCCCGCTTCGCGATCGCAAGCAGTGGTTCGAGCCAATAGATACGCACATCCTCGTGCTGTGGTGGATTCCAGCCGGTCACATTCCAACGGTGGATGAAGCGAAGGAACGTTTCGAGACACTGCGAAAGCTCGGCCCGACGCCGGAGGCTTTTACTTTCAAGCAGCGGTTTCCGCCTTCCATGCACCTTGCTGCCGCTACTCAAAACGTTGTTAGTCAAGTTCGCATACCGACCGAAGAAGAGGCTGCTTGCTTGAAGTAGATACGACCTGAATTTTGCACGCTGGTTGCCCATTCGGTCGAAATCAATGACGCGCCACACACATACAACTCCGTTAGTAGTGAAAATGTTTATAGAACGTGAGGCTCTTGGAGGTCATTGAGGCTTTACTAGAAACATTGCACTCCTAGCGGAGTTGAAAGCGTGCCTCTTGTACATTTTTTTACACTACCCAATGGGGGTGGATTGGCATCGCGACCAAGCCCGCGCCCGTCGCGGATTCGATCACTTTCAGAGCATTGTTTTAAATACCATCTACAAACCCTAAACATATCACGCCTGTGGCGTTTTTAAAATCAAAGGAGAAATAACATGATCGCACGAATCTGGCGAGGCCGCACGCCCGCAGCAAAAGCAAATGAGTACTTTGAGTATTTAAAAAGAACGGGATTGAACGACTATCGCAGCACCAGCGGCAATCACGGGGTTTATGTTCTGCGCCGCACAAAAGAGGAGGAAGCGGAGTTCCTGCTGCTCTCCTTATGGGAATCCCTCGAGGCGATCAAACAATTCGCCGGCGAGGATTATGAAAAGGCGAGATATTATCCTGAAGACAAAGATTTTTTGCTTGAATTTGAGCCGAAGGTGAGCCATTATGAAATGCTCGCGAAACTGTGAGAACGCACGTGGAAATATGCAGGCAGCCTCACAACCCTTAATCCGTAACCAAATAAATGGCAAAATGATTTGACGACAAAATTATTTTGCCATGACGAATCCAGTGGAAAGGAAAAATATGCCAACAGAAAATGTAGAAACTGTTCGCCGCCTATTCAAAACAGTCGAAGCGCGCGATCTTGCCGGAATGCTCGCCGTGTATGATCATGAGATTGTTATTCGCGAGGCAAGCTTTCTTCCATACGGCGGAGTGCATCACGGGCATGAAGGCGCGAAACTTCATGCGATGAGCTTTGTCTCAACTTGGAATAAATTTCAGCCTACAGACGAGAAGCTGACAGATGCGGTCTTCATAGATGCGGGCGATCGCGTTGTTGTTCTTTTTCGGTTGAAAGGCCTGGCATCCAAAAGCGGAAGAAAGATTGATGTGCCGGTAGTGGGTGTCTACCAGGTACGCGGCGGCAAGGTGGTGGAGTCACAAATGTTTTACTCGGATACCTCGGAGATCTTGCAATTTATAGCGGACTAGAAAAAGAACTTGGTACACCCGCTACTACTCGAAATTTGAATAAAAAAACTATGGCAAAACTATTTCGGGCAAAACCATGGAGAGTTTGATTCGGATGAGCGCCAAATCGGTAATCTTGGCTGGCGGAATTTACCATGTGGCGTTTGCCATTTTCCACCTCATGTTTTGGAAGCTGTTTCGTTGGAAGGAAGACCTGGCCTCCCTCAGTGTCATCAATCGGGCGGTCATGCAAATTCTGAATCTGTGCATGACTTTCGTGTTTCTCATCTTTGCTTATATTTCGATCTTTCATGCCGCCGAGCTGCTCACAACCAAAATTGGAAAAGCGCTGTTGCTTCTGATCGCGGTGTTTTGGTTCTTAAGGGCAATCGAGCAGATTGTTTTCTTCGAGCTCAGGAAGAAAAGATCGATGACCCTCTTTGTGGTCTTTGTCATGGGCGCGATGATTTACCTTTATCCCTTCATTGCCGGCTTCGAGGCCGCACTTGTATCAGGTAGATGAAAAAGTTTTTTTTGTTGCTGAGTAGTGAAAAAAAACAAAACATGCCAAATTTTATCTGCGCCACCTGCGGCGTCCAATTCGCGGCGAGCGAGGCGCCACCTGCCCATTGCCCCATTTGTGAAGATGAACGACAGTACGTCAATTGGAACGGACAGGAATGGACAACGCTCGAAAAGTTGCGCTCGGATCACCACAACGTTTTCAAGGCTGAGGAACCGAACCTCACCGGCTTCGGCATTGAGCCGCGCTTCGCTATGCCAGCTTTATGCGAAGCTATGCCAACCATATTCCATTATCCGCGCCGGCCATTCATCGTATTGTCAACACGGTTTCTCCGTATCGTTTTGATCGTATTTATGGGGCATGGTTTGATCACGTTGTTGTTGCCAATGCGCAAGCCGCCGTTGTCAATTCGGCGGAGCGATACTTGCGCGCCATGAAAGAATAGCAATGAAGCGCAGAATAGCTGCTAACGCACTCAAACCCAGAATAAAATTCTGCCTGCCCTGGCGCCTGCCGCGCCAAGCGGTGCCGCAGGCCAGGGAAAGTTGTTTGACTGATAAACGGTTTTCTTAACCACCAAGACACGAAGGCACAAAAAAAATAAAAGACCACATAACAAAACTTTTCAAGGAGGAATGGTATGAACGCATCAAACAACCTCGGCATCAAAAATCTCATTCTCATTCCGGCATTGATCACGCTGGCGGTGACGCTGCTGCGAGTGACCGGTGAGCTGCTGAATTGGTCGCCTTTTCTTTTCAACAAAGCCGCGGGCGGCGGCGGCGCTTTGATCGGCATCGCCTGGCTGGTTCCGATTTTCGGCTTCTACTTCGCCCGCCAATTGCTGAAGGCGAATGATCATCCCGGCGGAACCGGTCGCGTCTTCGGATTTTCTTTTCTCGCGCTGGCCGTGTCCGCTGCCTTGTTCGCGGTCGGCTTTCGCTTCTTGATCACAAGTATGTGGCTGGTGCCCGTGGTTTTAATTGCGACGGTGGCAGGCATTCTGATCGCTCGCCAAGGTTGATCATCGCTTTCTACAACATTGTTGGCTTATGGCCTCTCGGCGCGGATCCCCGTTGTCCTCCTCATGCTGTTTGCCATCATGGGCAATTGGGGAACCCACTATGACGTCCCACCTCCCAATTTTCCTGCTGACGTCGGGCCATTTGCCAAATGGGTTCAGATTGGCCTCATTCCGCAACTCACAATTTGGATGGCGTTCACGGTGATTGTCGGATCGATCTTCGGCGGCATTGCGCTGGCGGTGACGAAGCGCAGTCCGGCTTTGGCGAAGGCCGTGTCGTGAACACTTGCAGGGGAGTTTGGCTTGTTGCTATTCCATCAGTTGGCGCGATGTTGTGTTGTGCCTTAAACTATACTCGTTAAGGTTTGGTTTGGGAGCGCTAGTCCCGCACCGCAACATTTATGTTGCGTACAATCTCACCCTTAACGAGTATAAACGAGAAGCGGCGCGGCGACACAATCACGGCAGTAATCAGAACGAGGAGAGAATCATGCATGGCTTGCGCATATCAACAATACTGGTAATTTTTTTAACGGGAGTCTTTTTGACTCGATCCGTTGCTTATGAGCAGGGCGATCCAACCGGGTTTGTTCAGGTTCTGCCGGGCGATTTAAAATGGACACCCAATCCCGCTGGCGGTCAGGTCGCAGTATTGTTAGGAGATCCTCGGAAACCAGGACCCTATGTTTTGAGAGTCAAGGTCGCTGCTGATTACAGGATCATGCCCCACAAGCATCCGGACACGAGAACGTACACGGTGATTTCCGGCACCTGGCAAATGGGATTTGGGGACCAGTTTGATTCGGCGAAGTTGAAGACTTTTCCGGCGGGAAGCGTTTACATATTACCGGCGGATGTTTCGCACTTTCACTTGACCGGATCAGAGGAAACCATTGTCCAGATCAATTCCGTTGGCCCCAGCGGAATTGATTTTGTCAACCCGGCGGATGATCCGAAAAAGAAATAAACTTGTTGGCAAACGCAGCTCTGAAGGAGAATCTTAAATGAAGGCACTCGCATTATCGCTGTCGTTGTCTCTTGCCGTATCCTATTATAGTATGACTCCGGAAGAGCTGGCGCCGCTGCAGACTGGAAGTCTGCGCTACGAGAATAATTCCAAACCAAAATGGGAGGAAAGAAAAAGCCTGCAGAAGTATTTCAGGGAAGCTCGTGTTAAAGGCAGTTTCCTGCTCTACGACTTGCAGAAGAATGAATACCTCGGGTACGATTTGAAGCGCGCGAAGACGCAGTTTATTCCGGCCTCGACGTATAAGATTTTTAACTCGCTCGTCGCTCTCGAAACCGGCGTCGTTCGTGATAAAAACGAAATCATCAAGAACAGATCGATTTCCTCGTCAACTTGTATCGCGGCGAGCTGCCCTTCGCGCAGAAAACGATGAGCATCGTGAAAGATATTCTCCTCAACGAAAAGACCGAGGCGTACATTCTGCGCGCCAAAACGGGCTGGGGCCTGGCGCATCTTGAAACCCCGTCTGCCAAACGACAAATCGGCTGGTGGGTAGGCTACGTCGAGCGCGGCGGCAACGCCTACTTCTTCGCGCTCAACATCGATATTGCCAAGGACGAAGACGCGGCGCCCGCAAGACGGTTGCGAAAAATATTCTGCGTGAGCTGAACATCATCAACTAAGAGCGCATTTGGAAAGTCACTGACCGGTCACTTTTGGTACGTAAAGTTTCGTCATTTTCACAACTTTAAGTGACCGGTCAGTCTCGGAGAAATCTTGAGTATGAAGTTTGATCAAATCGTGATTTCCGTAGATAGAATCCATGCGGCGGCGCAGGCGATTGATCCGGTATTTCTGAATACGCCTCAATATTGCCGAACCCACCGGCGCGGTCTCGCTTGCCGCTGCGATGGCAAATGCGCCAATCGATCAAGGCAAAACCGTCGCCACGATAGTGACCGGGGCGAATATTGATCCGTAACGTCGTGAGGAGGGGTTGCAATATAAACAAAGTTAGGCCATGCGCAGAGTCCCATCCCACACAAATGGAGTCACATGAGTCATCATTCCATCCAGAGGGCAGTCACCGACGACGAGATCCTCTCTTGCCATCCGGTTCTGTCCCAGCTTCGCCCTCATGTCACCGCAACCGAACTGGTTTCCGCTGTCCGACGAATGGAAAAGGAGGGTTAGGGAGAATCACTGCAACTTCGTCGAGCTCGATTCTGCAGTTCATCGAGCAGACGCGCACCGCTTCTACTTTCGAGAAAGAATGCATGTGCTTGCATTTCACTTCAGCATGAGCATGGCCTAACGCGAGCCGCAACCCAAAAAGATTAACACAGAGAAAACAGAGAGGGCAATGATTGGAAAATCCTCTTTAGCTTTTTATGCTCTGTTTGCTCCGTGTTGAAGATCTTTGCTTTTTTTGCACACATTTTACTTATTAGACTACGTCATAAAAATGAACCAGAGACTTTCCATACTGACCATTGGCGTAAACGATCTTGCCGCCATGCGCAATTTCTACGAGCAAAAATTCGGCTGGACGCCGGTGGCCGCGAACAAAGATATTGTTTTTTTCAAACTGAATGGCTGCTTATTGAGCTTTTTTGGCAAGAGAGATTTGGCGCAAGATGCGAACGTTGCCGAGGCGACCGGCGCGTCGAAATCTTTTTCGTTGGCCTATGTTGTGAAAACGGAGAAGGAAGTGGATGAATTGTTCGCACAGTTGGAAAGCCGGGGCGTGAAAATTGTCAAGCGCCCGCAAAAGACATTTTTGGGCGCGTATACTGGATATGTCGCCGACATTGAAGACAACTTGTGGGACATCGGCTGCAATCCGTATATCGAAATGGATGAACAGGGGAATGTCATCACCCACAAAGACATCAAACATTTGGAGCAGTAGAGACCAGCCCATGACAACGATCGTTCACGACACTTCAACTTCGCGTCTGTCTGCTGCCGCTTGTTCCGGCCTTCATGGCAGAATCATCCTACAAAACCAAACGCGGACGAGCCGCAACCAAAAAAAAGGCTCACAAAATTGAAAGCTCACAAAATTGTATTTTTGTGTGACTTCATTTTTGTGTCCTAAATTTTTGCTTTTTTTGCAAAGAGTTCACTTGTAATGGAATAATATGAAACGAATACTCCGTCTTTTTTGCGCCGTGCTGTGCTGCTCACATGCCGCACATGCGCAGCAGCCCACGTCGAGACCGCTCAAGCTTGCTATTGCAGGGCTGAGTCATACTCATGTGCATTGGATTCTCGGCCGTCCAAATAGAGGGGACATTCAAATTGTGGGCATCTCCGAGCCGAACCGAAAGCTCATGGATCGTTACGCGCAACAATATGGCTTTCATGAAGACCTCGTCTTCTCAGGCTTGGATAAGATGCTCGATGCCGTCAAGCCGGAAGCCGTGGCGGCATTTGGATCCACCTACGATCATCTAAAAGTTGTACAAGCCTGCGCGCCGCGCGGCATTCACGTCATAGTGGAGAAGCCTCTCGCGGTCAATCTGGAGCATATTTTCGCCATCGAAGCACTCGCGAAAAAGCATGCGATCCACGTGCTGACGAATTACGAAACGACATGGTATCCGAGCACGCAGGCGGTATACGGTCTCGTCCATGAGCAACAGATGACCGGGCCGGTCCGAAAAATAGTTGTTCACGATGGATATCAAGGCCCAAAAGAGATCGGCGTGAACCAGGAATTTCTGGAGTGGCTGATTGATCCGGTTCTGAATGGAGGCGGCGCGCTCATGGATTTCGGGTGTTATGGCGCCAGCCTGGTGACGTGGCTCATGAGAGGCGTCGAGCCTCTGAGCGTTATGGCCGTGACGCAGCAGATCAAGCCGGAAATTTATTCAGCGGTAGAGGATGAGGCGACGATCATCCTCGAGTATCCAAAGGCGCAAGCGATCATTCAGGCCTCATGGAACTGGCCTTTCAATCGCAAGGATATGGAAGTGTACGGACGAACCGGATACGCGCACGCGCTGGACGGGCGGAACCTGCGTGTTCGCAAAGAGAATGAGAATCAGGAACGGATGCTTGTGCTCGAGCCGATAAGCGCTCCGCTGGACGAGTCCTTTGCCTACTTCGCCGCCGTCGTTCGCGGTGAAGTTAGGGTTTCCGATACGGACTTATCTTCTTTAGGGAACAACGTGCTCGTGATGAGAATATTGGAGGCGGCGAAGCAATCGGCGGCAACCGGCAAGACGGTGAAATTGGCGCCGCATTAAAATAGCGGCCTAAATCGTAGCGCAGACTTCCAGTCTGCAAGCTAAGCAGGCAGGATGCCTGCGCTACAAAATCTTCGCGACGGAATTAATTAAATATCTACCAGGAGAGCAAATTATGGCTCTGAAAAAAGGCTACAAGCAGATGCTCGAGGAAGCACAAGCAAGAATCCAAACGTCGTCCGCAGATGAAGCGAAAGAAAAGCTGGGGCATCCGGACGTGCTCTTTGTGGACATCCGCGACGTGCACGAATTAGAGCGAGATGGCACCATTCCTGATGCTTTCCACGCTCCGCGCGGGGTGCTGGAGTTCTGGGTTGATCCGGAGAGTCCGTATTTCAGGCCAGCGTTCGGCGAAGACAAGCAATTTGTGCTGTTTTGCCAATCGGGATGGCGCTCTGCGCTGGCCGCAAGCACACTTCAGGATATGGGATTAACACGGGTCAGCATCATTGCAGGCGGCTACCAGGGCTGGAAAGAATCTGGCGGTGCAACAGCGGCGGCGAAAGCCGGATCGTAGAAGGCAAGACTCTTCACCCTCAGAAAACATTTATTCATTAAAGAGGTGATTTGTGGCTTCAGAAGATACTTATACTCGATTCATTGCTTTTCTCGATCAGCACCATGCACGGTATAGACTCATTGACCATGCACCTGAAGGGCGAACGGAAATTGTCAGCCCAATGCGTGGGAACCTGTTATCACAGGCGGCGAAGTGCATTGTCTTGATGGTCAAAATCGGCAAAAAGGTGACCAGGTATATTCTTGGCGTCATTCCAGGCGACGCGCGGGTGGACTTAAATGCCGTTAAGGCACTTATGCAGGGCACCTATATCTCGTTTGCTTCGTCAGACATTGCTGAAAAACTTGCAGGTAGTGTTGCAGGCACGATCCTGCCGTTTTCCTTCAACTCTGAACTGGAATTAATCGTCGACCCTTCGCTTTTAGAGAACGACGAAATATACTTCAACGCCGCACGCTTAGACCGCTCGATGGCACTGAAGACGAGCGACTACATGGCGTTATCCAAACCGCGCATCGAACGGATTGTTGTGCCAATGGAGGCGCATCAAAATTAGAATTATCGTTTGCCATACGATGTACCAAACCAATAGGAGATTACCATGACCGAGAAGTTTCCCTACGTGACCAAGCTTGAGGTTAAATTCAAACACTTTGAGCTTATTGACATTCCTACAATTGTAAAAGATTGCAAGGACAAATGGTTCAATCAAACGCTGACAAAAGTGAATGGCAGCGTGGTTAGAGTTGGAATTGTTCAAGGTGAATATCATTGGCACAAGCACGATAATGACGATGAATTCTTCTTTGTCCTTGAAGGTCAATTGCTAATTGACCTTCAAGACAAGACAATAGAATTGAATCCCAATCAAGGCGTGACAATATCAAAGGGTGTTATGCATCGCCCAAGAGCGCCTCACAAGACTGTCATGTTGATGATGGAAACTAGCGCGATACAACCTACTGGAAATTAG
>Ga0247727_10017927_pt1 | contig 11207 bp, 11 predicted proteins | sample WisWelCaveWW1625_FD_202498 | JGI IMG/M metagenome (GOLD analysis project Ga0247727, IMG submission 202498) | Biofilm microbial communities from Wishing Well Cave, Virginia, United States - WW16-25 | ecosystem: Environmental > Aquatic > Deep subsurface > Groundwater > Cave microbial mat | place...
GTCATTCAATTTAAAAGCCCTGATAGTCATCGAATAGAATTCTACCGGACCGGCTTTCTTGGCAAGAATGGGATCATCAATATTGATTCTCCTCTTTTGTACAACCCGGTAATCCGGGCAGCCAAATCCAGAAAGAATCCGTCTGAAATCCTCAATATAAAGCGCGCCGCCCAAGCATTCCCCATAGGCTAACGAATCATCATGAAATTCTTGGGAAACGCGGGCGTTGGTAAAAACATCCGAAAAATAAAGCTCCCCTCCCGGCTTTAACACTCTGAATATTTCCTTGAACACTTGCGATTTATCCGGCGAAAGATTGATCACACAGTTAGAGATGACAACATCCATACTGTTATCTTTGATCCCCGCTTCTTTAAGATCTTCGATGTATCCTTGCTTAAAATCGACGTTAGCTTTGGTATACCCAAATTTTTTCATTTGAGTATCCTGATATTTAAGCGCAACCGACAATTGCTCTTCTGTCATATCGATCCCGATGGACATTCCTTTTTCTCCTACTAATTTGGAGATAACATAAACATCCCGTCCGGTTCCACACCCTAAATCCAAAACCGTGCAACCTTCAAGGAGCTTAGGGATCGGTGAACCGCATCCATAAAATTTGTCTAATATCTCCGGTTCAATATTCTTGAGAATGGATTTTATTTCATTCGGCAGGTTGTCGGTTGTACAGCAAGCGCTTGTTTTAAGATCTTCATTGGTTTTCAAAATCCTGCCGTAATAATTCTTAACGTTTTCCTTTTTCTGATTAACAATCGCTGGGTTCATATCTTTTCTCCTGTTTTTATTTCATCTAAATCTTCTAATTGAATCAATCTATGATGACTTAAACCTAACTTGCTGATTCGATTATATGTTTGTTGCAAAACCGCGTCTGTGCTCCATGGAATTCCTTGAAAAAACCCGGGCTGAAAACTGTTTAAGCCAATCAAATAATATCCACCATCTTCAGCCGGGCCGACAACGACATCGTTTGACTTAAGGGCATCAAATCCTTGTTGAATAATATCGCTCGTTAGCCCCAATGTGTCGCTGCCTAAAGCCATAACCCGTTTACCCCCTTTTTGTCCGCCAAAGGCGGATCCGCCTTTGGCGGAAAATGCTTCGCTAAAAGCATACGTGAGCCTCTCACTCAATCCACTTCCACATTGCGGGAGGTATTCACACCACAAAGAGAGCCAACGTTTGATATCTTCTCTTTTTTCCGGAGGATCAAAAACAATTACGAGGTCACAAATATTTCTTTGATGCAAGGGCACAATCACTTTTAAGTTTTTTTCTACTAACCCACGATATAATCTCGCGGCCTCCTGTTCTCCCACCGTCTTAGCCAAACGGGTTTTGACCTTACCTGGAGTTGGATATTTCACAAAATATAGAAGAACATTCGGACCCATAATTACCCCTGATATATTTCACGTAGTTTGACCGGACTTTCGTGCAGAAATTTATATCCTATAACAATCCTGACATTACGTAGAATTTGATTAATAACACCATTCTTAAAATACTTTCTTGAAGAAACGATAACCGGCTGATCAATGATTGCGATTCGGCCTTCTTTATTCAGGCATTCGGAAAATATCATGTCTTCCAAAAATGCCACTTCAGTAAATCCCTTCATTTTTTCAAAAATCCCTTTTGTCACAAATATAGCGTTTGTCCCAACCAGACAGTGCATTCTTGTTAAATAAAGCTGGTTTAACAGATAAATGTAAGCTCTTAAAATCCACGAACTCGGGTTATACGACTTTTTGAAACCGCCGCCGACAAAACCCATTTGAACGCTCTCGCGAACCATCTGAATGGCATTCAAAGGAAGCTTCATGTCAATATGAGCAAAGATAAGAACATCTGATTTTGATTTGTTCGCTCCCAGATTCATTTGCAAAGATCTCTCAGGAAAAGCCGTTTGACAGCACATCACGTCAGGAAATTCCACCTTAATAATTTCGTATGTCCCATCGGATGATTTTCCGTCAACAACGATCACTTCATCGGCTCCAAGAGAGACAAAATACTTTAATGCCTCTCCAATGACACCGTTCTCGTTGTGAATCGGGATAATAATGGCAACTGTCGGTTTTTGACCCATAACTCAACTCCCAAAACGATAAAAAATACTCCGTATTCCGCCAACCGTATCCACTCGAATAAATCTCTTTGATTTTGGTACATTAAATAAAAATCCAGATAATACAGAAGGACCAAGCCAGAGAATAAAATCAATGAGCGCACTGGAAAGAATAATAGAAAAGGAAAAGTCCAACTGTAATACCAAGGGTTGCCTATCGGGATTAGAAAAAATAAGCTGGCAGTAAGAATGAGCGCAGATTGACAAAACGATAAAACATCCCTTCTATCCCAAAACCATCGCATCACAAGAATAGAAATCACTGCGAAGATCAGCGCAATCGTAAAGCGGCTTGATAATTTCACTAAATCCTCGGGAAGAGATAGGGATTGAAAGAAAAACGAAATCAAATTAAACAACCCTGCGTTGACTTTCCAATTAAGAGAGAAGGTGATCAACCCATCCCAAAGAGATTTTCCAGCGGACGCAAATGGCATATACACAAGGACTATAATGCTCAAAAACAAACCAATATTCAAAACAGCCTGCCTGGGTGTTCTCCATGTTGCTCGGATAAGAAGCGGCAACAAAATCAGGGCAAACCATTTCACCAAGACAGCACAAGCCAATGCGATAAAGGAGAAAATCGTCCACTTTCTGACCAAGCCATAGATTATCAGACAGAGGAAAAGCAGAGCGAAAATGTCCAGATGCAGATTATTCAAGAACTCTTTCAGAATTAGCGGAGACCATGCGTATAAAACAATCCACTCTTTCCTTATTTTCAAATGACCTGACAACATCATTAATATCCAGATGATCAAACCGTCTGCAACGAAGATCATTCCTTTCCAGCCCCAAGCTTCCCACGGTGTCAAGAATTGCGAGAAAGCGAAAAGATATTGTGCCAATGGTGGGTAGATAGTTTTTACATCGGGAAAGTTAATATATTTAAAGACCTCCTCCATTTCTGAACCCCCACTGATGGCTGGCTTCTCAGGTAATAAGTAGGCCTCTTGTGGGGAAAGGCTGTAGGGGTTGGCTCCCTGAATGACCACTTGTCCGTCCCAAAAATATCGAAAGAAATCCGTCTCCTGAATGGCATGAGGTGGGAAGAAAAGAATCCTGATGACCAAACCAACAAAGAAAATCCAAATAAAATTCAGGGTGGGGTTGTCCGAAGTTTGTATTTTTCTAACGCGCTCCAGAGCGAAAAAATAAGCGATAAACCAAATCAGAAGATAAAGAACTAACGTCAGGATCGGCCGCATATGCTGAGGAACACAATAAAGGAAGCTCTCATCCATCCGGCATATCAAAAAACTCATGAGGATAATAATTGCGCCGGTGACTCGAAACCATAAGAGATGAAGCTGTTCTTGTTTACTTAAGCTTTTACTCATTCAAACTCCAGTCATAGTCCATCCATTGAATCTTGGCATCATCGGATAACTTGATATCGGAAGGCATATATTTCTTAACAAACGTAACAATGCCTCCGACCTGCTCAAAATCTTCCTTAAACCATTTAAAAATAGGAGAAATATAAAGCGTATTGCTGCGTGAGTCATATCGCGCTTTCTTCGTGTCCTGAACAAATTTGCTGACCTGATCATTTAATTGCGAAGCTAGCTGATCAAACACATAGGGCTCATCGCGCAGAACGGGACATCCCAACGACGCGCAAACGATTGAGAAATGAATGCGCGGGTCTTGAAATTCCTTCCTTAATATTTCATTCTCGATATAGTTGAGACTGACTTTCTTCCCTAATATAGTGAGCGCTTCTTTGTTCCAAACATCGGGGATTTGCTGAATACTACTGGCGGGGTAACGAATCGCTTGCAGACCTAAAGATCGTTTTAATGGATAGTGATCGACAATTAATTTGATGGCCTCGATATTATAGGCGTTGATCCAAAAAGCCTTCTTTTCATCTTGAGACCATCGGTCATATTTTTCTTTTTTTACATTCTCCAATTGAGAAACAACACCCTTCAACAAAGCGGAATCGTCCTTAACGGCTGAGTAATTTACTAATCCATCTTTGAGATAAAGACCCAAAATTTTCTGCCATGAAGAATAGTCAGCAGAAGCAAAGGCGGAAAACGGGAGTAAACAGGTGATATAGATTCCCGAGAATAATGAAATTATTTTTATTCTTTTGAAGTTCATAATATGTCCTGGGATTAAACGATGAGCTTTTCCAGCTCCTCTAAAGGCATATCAGAAACCAAAATACAGGCCGTCCCATCTTCCGGATGAAAACAATAAATGGTGTGGTATCCTTTTTCCGTCTTGACCAGTCGCATTCCTAAAGACTTTACCCCTGATTTAACAGATGCTTTGGGTAGAGAAACATCATGCAAATCTGTATAAAAAGCCGAAATTTTATACCCATCCTTCTCAAACAGAAAATAGGCTGATTTCTTGTCCTTAAGATGCACAAGCCTCCCCCCCACAAGATGTACTTTGTTCAAGTTGATATGCGGTGGCGTAACGGCAAAATCGGTCTTCCCACGAAACCAGGACAAGGCCTCTTTTATGTCGCTGGTTTGAAATTCTAAAGGATAAATACCCCTTAAATATTCCAGATGATTTTCAACAGCCTCACTAAAAATGGGGAAAGTATTGTCGCCATGGGGTCGCAGATTAAAAAGGGTTGTAACAACTATAACCAGCAAAGCAAAAGAGGGAGCGATCTGTCTGACAAAAACGTATTTCCAAGAGAATTTTCTTTTACTTCTATCTAACTGTTCAACCACAGTCTCGCGGAGGGTAAAAGGGGCTTTCTCTTTAATTAGATGAGTTTTTAGGACATGCCCAAATTTTCGTTCTTTTTCTAACTCCAAAAAACACATTGGGCAACTTGATAAATGCTTTTCCATTTCGGCCCAAAGGTTCTCCTCAAGCTCGCCATCAAGGAAGGCATATAAATATTCTTGAAATTTTTGGCAATCCATTTTTTAATACTCCTTTTTGGCCAACTGGATCATCTTCTTTTTCATACATTGTCTGGCCATAAATAAACGCGACATAACTGTTCCAATTGGACATTTCGTAATCTCGGCGATTTCTTTGTAAGGAAGTTCTTCAACATAAAACAGCATTAGAGTCGTTCTCAATTCTTCAGGCAATTGATCGAGAGACTGCTGAAGCGTCTCGCTAAACAATTCTTCCTCAAATCCGGTAAATTCCGGCAGGCTGATAAAATTCTCGACTTCCTCATAGTTGACCTTGGCGGGTTCGCGACTGTTCTTCCGATAGTTACTGATATAAAGATTCCTTACGATAGTAAACATCCATGCCTTAAAATTGATTATTCTCGCTTTATGGTAGGATTTAAACCCCCTTAAAGATGCTTCCTGGACAAGATCTTCAGCTTCCTCGCGCTTGCGAGTTAACCTATAGGCGAAGTTATAAAGAGAATCGAAATGCTCAAGCAAATGTTCTTCAAAGGACTCTTTAGGTTCTTCATTTTTAAATATTGTAAACATAGAGAGTATCCGCCAAATTTGGTCCTTCATATATGGTGACGACTCAAACGGCCAATTTATTCAAAAAATATTTTTATGCCCTCTGGATAGTGATAAATAAAAAACCTCCGTAGGTTTGTCTGCGAAGGCTGATCATTCATCCATTTGTTTATCCAATTTTAAAGGTTACGATCTTATCACTTTCCTTCATAATTTCGTGCAGATCCTTCATGCTGGAAAGCGGGCAGAGATTTGATTCCTTTTGTTCCCGTGATTTGATACAGGTCCGCAGGCGTAAATCTTTCCCCCGCCTTGCAATAATTTCCCAGCTTGCTCAATAGTGTTGTATTTCTGAGTGCTCATTTTCTCATACTCAACGCCCTTACCTATTAGGAAAATTTTCACTTCATCTTTTTGTCCCAAAGAAAAATGCGCATACCGCAGGGCATTCCAGCACGTTTCTGCATCGTTGCTTGAGATGATAACTCCCAGTTTCATGTTGCTGTTCCTTGTCCGTCATCGCTGACTGCCGTATCTGGAGCATAATCGTCCATTTTATAATAGGCAAAGGGATCATCAATGACCTGCGCTTGGATGACGTGAACCGAAAAAAGTAGATTCAGAAACAGACCGATACCCCCATAAAGAGCCATTAATTTTTTGTTCATGACCTTTTTCTTTCCTTATGAGGTTTATTCTCTGGAATCATTTAAGATGGGTTTTGATTGATGAAGTTTTCTACGGAGAGTTTTTACATCTACAGTGTCAAAATGGAAGGTTCGTGTTGGCTTTAATTGTCTGGTTTTGATTTGGACGGCTTGAGGAATGCGTAGAATTAAATTATCAAAATTTTTATTGCTCAACATAAAATTTGGAATCTTCCAGAGTGTCACGAGAGTATCCAGATTCGATTCGCTAATGTGAATTGCAACTCCCAACAAATCCCACATGATCCTTACAATCCCACCATGAATGTGATAAACTCGCGTACGTTTTCATCTGATTTCCACTGTGACAAAATTGTAACAATTTAACGGTATTTTTGCCCATTACGTGGCATTCAATGATATTTGTTTTCTTGCCTTTTCTCGACGAAAAACGGCACAATAAAAAGTTTTGGCAGATAGCCACGCAGCCGTTTTACAGTCTGTCCTCGTTGGCCACTTGAGTATCTGCCCGTAAAATCAGTGAATCGTGATTCGTCGTTCGTGGTTCGTATAAAAGCGAATCACGAACCACGATTGACGATCGACGAAATTAAGCTGGCGAGAGGTTTCGAACCCCCGACCCGCGGTTTACAAAACCGCTGCTCTACCAACTGAGCTACGCCAGCAAAAGAAATTTAGCATTGACAAGGCATAAAACTACAACCATCAATGATGCTCTACCAATCCCGACGTCTTCTTGTAAGAATCTAAGGAAGTCGGGATCCCGACTTCCATTAAATAAAATTTTTTAGAAAGCGTCGGGACTGAGCTACGCCAGCAAAACCAGTATCAATCAAAAAGCGGATAAAAAATGGAGCCTAAATATAGCAAATTCGTAAGTAGCTGTAAAGAGCGATTTCCCGGAAAATATAGGGAAAATTTCTTTTATGACCTGATTTTTTTTATTACGGTCGCCTGGGCTTTTTGGGTACGACTCCCTTATTTAGGGATTGAGCGGATGTGGCCAGATGAAGCGCTCTATGGATGGTATGCCCAGCGCTTGCTTGGGGATCCGCTTTGTCTATTTTCAAAAGAGATCATCGAGTTCCATCCTCCCTTGTTTTCTTTTTTTCTGGCGTTAGGCCAATGGTTGATGCCTGGCGAAACCACTTTGCGGGTCGTGCCGTTAATCTTTAACGTATTGGGCCTCATGGCTATTTATTTTCTCGGCCTTCGCTTAAGCGGTCGTTTTTTGGGGTTATTTTGTGTGTTGGGGTTGTCCTTTAATTATCTTTACTGTACGCATGCAGCCCATATCCTCATTGACGGTACGCTGACCACGGGGCTGATGCTGTTGGCCTTGTGTTTGTGGCGGATTCACAGGAGGGAAAATTATTTTAAGGCCGACGGCCTGGTCGGTGTTATAGGGGGAATTCTTGTTTTATTAAAATGGTCGGGGCTGTTGGCGGTGATATGGATAGCGGCGTATTATTTATTAACCTTGCGGGAATGTCCGTTTCAGCTAAGACTCAAGCGTGTCGCTCTGCCAGTTATGATGATTTTAACGACGACGTGTGTTTTGTTCTTTAATAATAAGATACAGTTGGGGAATTTTATTCCCGATACAACGGCGCTGGCGGGGTTGTATCAAATAAAGCCGGCGTGGTATTACCTTCTTAATTTGCATAATATTTTTATTTTCCCGCACCTTATTCCTTTGTTTATTTATGGATTTGTTCGTTTGCTCATGAGGCGAAATCGGCAGGATATTTTATTGCTACTGTGGTTTGTGATATTTTTTGTGGGGATTGCGCTGACCGCAGAGAAAGTGCTTCGCTATAGCCTCCTGATATTACCCGTCGGATTATTGATCGCCGGGCTCGGGTTAGAAGATATATTAAAACGGCTGTTAAAGTCCGAATCGAGGGTGGGTATGGGACGCTGGGTATGTATTCTGCTTTCAATCGTCGCGGTTGTGCAGCTTTCCCCGCGAATTCAGAAAGCCGTGGCTTCGGGCATGGACAACACTTATTTGGGATTTAGGGAAGCCGCCCGTCGGATTAAAAATCTAGATTCAGGGGATGGCTTGATTGTGGCCGGTTCGCTACGTATCATGCGCTACCATCTGGGTGAGAATTTCTTGGAATACGGCGGTCGACTGGCCAATATCCCGCCGTCGGCTCGGGAGTTTGAACAAATGGTCGCTGAATCTTCAAAGCCGGTTATTGTGGCCGTCGACCATTGGGAAGCCACTCAACCGGCCTGGATATACCCGCTGACTGAAGAGAAAATGGAATACTTAAAAGGAATCGGGTTTCGACTGGAACACGTGATACAAAGAGAGTTGAATATCGCCGCCCAAGGACATAAGCAAAAAGTACCCGTTGTGTGGATATTCTCAAAACAGCCGCGATGATAAGAATACTCGGCATAAGAAATTTCTTTGAGAATCAGGTCCGCTTGGAGAAAATCGTTTACGGGTCGATTTTTATATGTCTTGTCACCACGGCAACAATCATCCGTCTTCCCTATCTTTACACGGAAAGCATGGGATCCGACGACGCCCTCTATGCCTGGTCTGCTAAAAGGATCGCGCAAAACCCTTCTCTGATTTTTTCACGGGAAATCATTGAATACCACCCTCCTCTTTTTCCGGTTCTGTTGACTATCGGGCATTTCTTTCCTAATGGCGAGATAGGATACCGGGCGGTTGTCTTGAGTCTAAGTTTGCTGGGCATTGTCGTGGTTTATATTCTTGGGGCACGTCTGCGAAGTCGATTTCTGGGGATTTTTGCTGCGCTATTATTGGGTTTTAATTATCTCTATCTCTTAACGGGGGTACAAATCCTGACGGACATGCCGGCGACGGTTTTTTTTATGGGGTTACTTCTTCTGTTGGCTAACGTCAACGGGCGGCCCAACATTTCTTTGGGTATAGGCGTTGGGATCATGGGCTCTCTGCTGATCTTACTTAAATGGTCGATGACCCTGGTGGTCCCGTTTCTGATTTTTTATTATCTCTGGGCCCCCTGGGGTATTCCTATTCGGGAAAGAATGAAAAAGTTAGGATGGTCGCTGGGGATAGTGCTCTTTACCGTATCAGCGTTGCTGATAAATAATTATTTTGCATCGGGAAGTATCTGGCCGAATACGGAAACCCTGACGGCCCTTGGCCACGAGAAACGTCCGTTCAGTTATTATTTTTTTAATGGACACAATGTTGTTATGATCCCTGTCCTGATCCCGCTTTTTTTATTCGGAGTCTATGCCATGTTCAGGGATCATTATGTCCATAAAAATTTATTACTGAGCTATCTTTTTGTGTTTGGATTTGGACTTTCGTTTGTCCCCGTCAAAGTCTTACGTTACGCCCTTATTTTAATCCCGGGCCTTTTGCTGGTCGCCGGAATCGGTCTGGAAAATTTATTGACTTCTATATTTAAGGATTATGGTAAACGCTGGCTATCGATGGTGATATCTCTTTTGGCGATCTATGTGATTTGCTGCGTCTATTACCCGAAGATCGCCATGATGCTAAAGAAAAGTCTTGCCACGAGCACGGGACTTAAGGAAGCTGGAGAGGTTCTTAAAAAGAAGAAAAGACCGGAAAGTAATATCATCGTTGAGAACAGGCGCCCCACCAGATATTATACCGGTATCAATTTTAAGGAATTTGGCGGACAGCTGGTTGTTTTGCCGTTACAAAAAGCCGGGTTTGAAGAACTTATCAAAACAGTCCATGGGCATACACTTCTGCAGGTGGAATTGTGGCACCAGACTCCGGAAGGGTATCCTTTCTCCCATAGCGATGAGGAGGAAAAATATTTTGCCAGGTTTGGTTTTAAATTGATTAAGAAAGTTTATCGGCCGGTCTATGCCCGTTACGGAACAGCCGTCGAGACAATCCCCGTGGTCAAAATTTTTGAAAGGGAATAACGCCATGAAGTTATTTCTGCCCGTCTCTATTTTATTTGTCCTGAATATCGCCATAAGGTGGATTTATTACTATCCTTACCCGCCTTTGTGGGACGCCGCCACGTATGTCGCCATGGGAAAATATTTGTTTTCGGCCGGACAGGTTGGTTTTATGGAATCGTTTCGGCCGGTTCTTTGGCCAGCTTTGTTGGGTTTATCGTGGAAATTAGGATTGAATCCAATCTTGTGCGGACAAATATGGGGGATGTTAGCCACGGTCGGCAACGATGTTCTCCTTTATTTCATTGGTCGACATGTTTATTCGAACAGGGTTGCTTTGTTCGGCGCGGTGCTGTTGACCTTCTCTCCTACCTTTTTATTTTGGGGACAGTGCGGTTATCCGGATTTGCTGGTTTCGTTTCTAGGTCTGCTCTTGGTTCTTTGCTTTTTAAAAAACCAATACCGTTTGGCAGGAATTCTCGGTGGACTGGCTGTTTTTACAAAATTTACGGCGGTCCTTCTTGTCGTATTGATCGGGATCAGCATCGTTTATCAGCAAAGGGCCAAGAAAAATACCCGGGCCATCGGCCAGTATAGCGTCGGGTTCTTTTTGGTAATAGCTATCTTTTTGGCTTTTTATCAAATGGTTTTGGGCGATCTCGGTAAATCCTTTTTTGAAGCGAAGGTCATTTATGGGCAAACGCCTCATATTTGGTTTAAAGAAATAGGGTTTTGTCTAAAGATGTTATTTCGGGTCGAAGGTTTTATTTTTCTCGCGATTCCCCTCAGTATTTTGGGCGTGTGGCGGGAAAAATCTTATGGAAGGTGGTTGGTGATTGCTATTGGGATTGTTTCGTTTCTTTGGGTGGGAAAACTCCCCACCTATCTTGACCTGCCGCGGTATTTTATTCCGGCGCTGCCGTTTCTTTACTTGCTGGCCGCCGATGGTGTTTTGCTGGTCGCTCGATGGTTGCAACAGAAAAATCTTCGTCTCCTCATCTGTATCCTCTATTTTGGGGTAGGCGTGGTCACCATGCACCAGTTTTACCTTTTTCTCAATGCGCGTTTTCCTCA
>Ga0247727_10017928_pt1 | contig 11206 bp, 6 predicted proteins | sample WisWelCaveWW1625_FD_202498 | JGI IMG/M metagenome (GOLD analysis project Ga0247727, IMG submission 202498) | Biofilm microbial communities from Wishing Well Cave, Virginia, United States - WW16-25 | ecosystem: Environmental > Aquatic > Deep subsurface > Groundwater > Cave microbial mat | place...
GGGCGCGGCGGGACCAATGGGGCCGACTGGTCCGGCGGGTCCAATGGGTCCGACTGGTCCGGCAGGTCCAATGGGTCCGACTGGTCCGGCGGGTCCAATGGGTCCGACTGGTCCGGCAGGTCCAAGGGGTCCGACTGGTCCGGCAGGTCCAAGGGCTCCGACTGGCCCGTCGGGTCCAATGGGTCCGACTGGTCCGGCGGGTCCAATGACTCCGACTGGCCCGGCGGGTCCAATGACTCCGACTGGCCCGGCAGGGCCTGTGGGTCCTTGGAGACCAGGTGATCCCACCGGCCCGGGCATCACCGTAGCGGGTGGAAGCGGGGCTGCCACGTTCATCGGGAAGATGACCCACTCGGGAGCCCGAAAACGCTGGAGATTCGGAACCTGCAGGATGAGCTTTCCGCCGCCAGTGCGAGTGGGTGGGCGGAGCTTCACGACGAATCCGACGCTATCGCCAGCAGGAAACGGCTTGTCGGGGCCTAGGAAAGCGACCACCAGCTCGTTGGCCGAACGACCGTACGTGACCCGGAAATCGGCGGCGGTGAGCGTGGTCGAGTTGAGGTAGAGATCCGGAAGAATTTCGAGGACTTCGCCATCGAAGAAGTCGAGGATGACGAGGACCGTGTCGCCCGTGCGAAGGTTCGCCTGGGAGTTCGCATTCACATTCGTCAGCGTGACCAGGAGTTGATCCGTGGTTTGGATTCGGATGTCCATCGGCGAAATTCGAGGGCGCAGCTGGATCCTTGTGTCTTGGGCAGAAAGGATGCCGGTGAGCACAGCCATCAATGCCAGTGGTAGCTCAAATTTGCGTTGTGGGCATTCCATCAGAACCCCGCTTCTAAGCAAGAAGCGACGCTCGTAACAAGATGTATCAACCGGATCAACAAGCTGGAATTGTACGAGTTGCGAACGGCCCGGGAGCGTGTGTCCCGAAAATGTTCTGAAATCGGAACGGCGGCGTGTAGAGAACAAGGGGCTTATGTGATTCCTTTAACAAGCTCTGAGCAGGAATCTTTCACCAGGATTCTGGACTGGCCGGGGTACCGGATGTACCGTTACGAGATCGATGAAACGGGGAAGAGTTTTCGGCTATGGGTGCGACCCAACGGATGAACCGAAAGCTGGAGTGCTCCGGCTGCGGACGGAAGTTGCTGGAGTAGCACGACGTCAGCGAGCGGGAAGTGCAGGACCTTCCGTGGGGAGAGTATCGGACGACAGTGGTGGTGGAAGTGTACCGGGTACGTTGTCCGGACTGCGGCGTGAAGGTAGAGAAGATCCGGCAATTGTCGAGCAAGGCACCGTTCAGCAGGCGATTCGAGGAGGCGGTCGGCGAGGACTGCCAAAGCGCGGCGGCGCGTCAAGTGGCGCGACGGATGGCGCTGGCTGAGAGCACGGTACGAGCGATCGACTTGCGGTATCTGGAGCGGTGGGAGTCGCGCCGGCGGAAGACGCCGCTGCGACAAATGGGTGTCGACGAGTTGTACAGGAGAAAGCGGGACAAGTTTCTGACAGTGGTAGGCAACTTGGAGACGGCGGAGCCGTTGTGGTTCCCCGAGCGCTACACGAAGGGAACAGTGGCTATCCGGCTCGGCGGAGGACGCTCGTAAGTCGTTGGTTCTCCATACGGTTCGGTAAACGCTGCGCTCCGCATCCCGGTTGCTCCAAATGGAAGCCCGTTCTCCGTTTTTGGCTCATCACACTCGGGCGCCCAAGCGAGACTCAAATCCTCGCCGGTTGGCTTGCGGCTTCCCACCTGGTGGTAATCCTGGCCGGGACGCGCAGGAAGGTCGCCACGCAACCGCCGTCTGATCTCAACCGCCGGTTGGTGTGCCTTTTTCATGGACCCGACAAAATGGAGGGGTAAGAAAAGCCCGCCGTTCGCTCAGGCTGAACTGCTCCTCGACGAACGTCACATCCTCGCGCCGGCTGACGAGCTCCATTCGTTTTTTGAGATCACCGCCTTCAGCGCCTCGCGGTCCAACGTCAGGTCTGCCACCACCTGCTTCAGCCGCCGTGCGTCCGGCCTCCAACTGCTTCAACGCAGGTCATTCAGACTCGATGGCGGTAGCGGACGCCGGTTGATCGAAGACTTTCCAGCGGAGGCGGCGGGCGTGGGTGTGTTCCGAGTCGTAGGCGGCGCGTTGTTCTGGATCGCTGAGGACATTGTAAGCCCGCATGAGCAGCTTGAGGTTGTTCTCGTTGCCCGTTTCCGGATTGTCGGTGTTATGTCTCTGCGCCAGCATGTGAAAAACATGGTGAATGGTGTCCGGGTCCGCGTTGGGGCTGAGCTGGAGGACTTCGTAGTAGTCGACGAAATTGCCGTTGGTCGCCGCTTCCGGGGAGTCAGCCAGGGGGTTCCGACAGCCGAGATCGCTGAAGGAAAGGCCGGCGTGGTGGCGTCCGTCGGGCTGCTGGTGGCACCAGGCCACGCGGGCGCGAGTTTCCTGACGGGAGGAGTTCGACGAGACCGTCACCACGGAGCCCGCGGTGAGGTGTTCGGCAACACGGACGCCGAGGCCGTACTCGGAGCTGTCAATGGGTTCGGCGGTCAGGGTACGAGGCGGGTCGTCGAGCGTGGTGAGCTTGACGGCGGCAGGGAGCGTGCCATAGAGCCGCACCCGCTTTCTGCGCTCGGCTCTATCCGTGGACATAGGGTCCCATACGATATGCGCTGGCAAGGCGTGATCAGGAATGGCTCAGAGGTACTAAAGTTCTTCACTTAGTGTAGAAGTAATACCCTGGGACGGAGATCCCTCTATGAAGGTCAGTCGGCGGCAGGTTCTTCAAACGAGCGCGGCGCTGGCTACGTCGCTGGGATTCGATCTGCGTCCGGCGCAGGGAGCCGCGCGCGAGCTGAAGATATCGCGAACCAACACTGACGCACAGCGTGTGCGAAACCGCCGTCTGATCTCAAACTGCCGGTTGGTGAACATTTTTTATGGACCCGACAAAATGGAGGGGCAGATCGGCCGGTTGCCGGGAAACTGGTCGCGCTCGAAGCGGCCGGGAGCGATCTGGCGTTGCGTCGAAGGATCGAAAACGCGCTGCGCGGCCGCCGAGTAGTCGCCGTTCGACGAATCACATCACGTCGCACGGCAATCACGGCTCCAGCCGGATCACCGCGACGTTGCGATCCTCCACCGCGGCTTCAATCACGCGACCCTTTGCTTGCTGCGGCTTCTTTTGCCAAACATCCGTTGCCTTCCGGAACGGTCCGGACTTTTCACCAAGCGTCAGGGTGACCGTGCGCGGTTCGCGAGTCGGGTTGGCCACCCACAGATACACGCCGCCGTCGCCGGAGTGGAGGCGCGCCTGTACGCGCGGGTCGCTCGACCGCACTTTCTGCGCGACGCCCGCCCAGTCGAGCAGACTTGCGAAGAAGCCTCGAGTCCCCGCCGAGTGATGGCGGAAGTATCCGCCGCCAGGAAACGTGCCGATCAGCAGCGTCCGGCCCTTGCCGAAACGGTTCTCCACTGCTGCCGTCCTTCCGTTATCGTAGCGACCCGCCGGCGTGCCTCCCGCGGCCTCGTACTCCTGACGGAAGAAGCGACCGTTGACGCGGTGGCCGCGTAAATCGAGCGTCAGGTCCTCCAGCAGATCGGGCGTGAACTCGACGTAACTTTCGCGCGCGCCGAAGAGCCGGCCTAAGCCATAGTTGGGCTGCTTCGTTCCCACCTTGCCGCGGTCGCCGAAATAAGCCGGGAGCCCCTCGCTGACCAGAATCCCTCCGGATTCCACGTACTCCACAAGCTTCCGCGCGGTTTCTTCCTTGAGCATGACCGGATACGGCACGTACACGAGCTGGTATTCGCGGACGTGGTCGATATGCACGAAATCGGCCTGAATATTGTTGTCGAAGAAGGCCTGGTAGGCCCCGCGCGCCGACTCCGCGTAATGCGCCGTCGAGCCCTGCTGCACGTAGTTGAAAATCTGCGATTCGGGAATCCAGACGATACCGGCGTCGCCCTTCACCGGGCGCGACTTCCAGATCTGGGGATTGGTGTTGGCCCACCGCGCTACCTGTCCCGCCATGTCCGAACGCGGCGTCGCGGAACCGTCCATGCCGAATGCGCCGAAGGCCCCGAACAGAGGCCCATCGAGCAGCGGACGCCAGCGCGGATACAGGATTCCCGTCGCGCCTCCCGCGCACGAGATGAGATTCCACAACCGCACGTCTTTCTCTTCCGTGATGCGCCCGTCCTCGCGCGACCGTCCTATCACCTGCGGCTGCATCCACAGCGGTCCCGCTTGGGCTTCGGCGTGCCAGAACGGCTTGCCGCGCGAACCTGCCCTCACCAGATCCACCGCGTGGAACTGCTTCCATGGCTCGCTGCCCTTGCGCGACGCCACCCAGGTAAAACCCCACGCTTCCACCTCCGAGGCGGAGCGCCACTCGTCGTTGGAACTGGAAGCGAGACCCTCGAGACTCGTCGCGGTGCCGTGGGCGACGATCTTATTCTTCCCGTCGAGACGACGGAACAAGTCCGTGCGCCACTTGAGCAGGCGGAACGCGTTGTCGATGCGGAACTCGAGCCAGTCGATACTTTCGGGGTATCCCTGAAAACCGCGCGGGGGATGCACGTGGTCCCACTCCGCGAAGCTGTGCCGATTCCACGCCCGGCCGAGCGCCTCCACCGTGCTGTATTTCGCCTTCAGCCATTCGCGGAACCTGCGCTGCGTCGCTTCGCAGTAGCAGTACATGCGTTGCGGCGAGCCGCCAAAACTGTGGTGCTCGTTCCACAGGTCGTAGCCGAGAATCGCCTTGTGATTCCGGTAGCGGCCGACGAGGGCGCTCAAAAACTGTTCGGCCCGCCCCTTCACGTCGTCGTTGTCCAGGCACAGGCCCGGAAAGCCGCCCGTGGCGCTCGATCCCGAGATGCCCGAGTAGACGAACGAATCGTCCGATCCCTTGTAGCGCGCGTGCGCGTGCCGGTCAAACATCCATTCGGGCGCGGCCGTTACCATTTCCGCGATCACGACTTTGATGCCGTTCTCGGCGGCGAGGTCCATCATGCGGTCGTAGTCGCGCCAGTCGTATTTGTCCGGCGCCACTTCCACCGCGGACCACATGAACCAGTGGCGGAACACGTTCATTCCGATCTTCGCGGCGGTGGCGTGATCGCGGGCCCAGTCTTCCTCGGGCGGGTTTGACTTGCGGAAGTAGACGGCCCCATACGGGAACACCGGGTCCTGTGCCGCCAGCGAGACGGCCAGAGTCAGCCAAAGAACCGGGACGCGCATGGCCGCCCCTTGTCAGAAGTAAAACTTGAGCGCCAATTGGATCTGCCGGCCCGTGGCGGAGGAACTGCTCAGCTTGCCGAACTCGGAGTTGTTGTCGTTGCAAGCGGCCCCGGGCGCGCGGCCTATGCACGTCATGCTCGGCGAGTTCGACGAGGGCAGTAGAAACGTCGGCGTGTTGGTTAGGTTGAAGTACTCGGTGCGGAATTGCAACCGGTAGCGCTCCTTCAGCACAAAGTCTTTGAAGATCGAGAAATCGAAGTTTGTCGAGCCGGGACCGCGGGCCACGCGGCGCGCCGAGTCGCCGAACATCTGGATCGGGGTTCCGGTGCGGCTCGGCGTCGTGCCCGGAATCAGGAACGCCGCAGCGTTGAAGAAACGATCCGGCGACCGCTCGCTGCTCGGAACCTGAATCGGCTGGCCCTTCACGCGATCGGGCACGTTGAACGTGTTGAAGATCGGACCCGGCAGACGGTTGGTGCGAATGTCGGTAGGAAAGCCGCCGCGCAGCGTCGTGATGCCGTTCACCTGCCAGTCGCCCAGAAGGCGCGAAACCAGGCCGCGGCTTCCTAGCCATTTCTTGCCCGGGCCCCAAGGCAGTTCGTAGCCGTAGCTGAGCGTGAAGATCTGCGGCACGTCGATCGGCGCCGGGCCTCGTTCGCGCGATAGATTGTAGGCGTCGAGCGCGATGGAGGTGCCGCCGTTCTGCGTGAAGGCGCTTGGGCCGGAACCGCCGGCTTCGAGGTTCTTCTGGATCGTATAGTTCAGCAGGAAGGCCAGGCCTCCCGTGTACCGTTTCTCCGCGCGAACGTTAAACGCGTTGTAGTTCGAAGTCGCCTTGGAAAACGTGGGAATGACCGTGCCGTTGATCATCGGGTAAGGCCGGAAGCGCTGCAGGTTGCGCCCGTCGAGCGCGTATTCGAACGGAACCTGGTTCACGTTGATGAATAGCGTGGCCAGGTCGCGGCCGCTCGCGCCCTGGTAAGACGTCTCAAACAGCCACGCCTCGGAGGGTTGGAACTGAATGCTGAAGTTGTACTGCTGGAGCATCGGAAACCGCGCGTCGTGGAAGCCCTGCGTACGCATGGTTCGCGTCAGCGGACGGTCGGCGGAGTAGGAATCGAGCGTGGTTTCGCTGGGGCCCGCCTGGACGGGCGTGTTCAGCGTCATCGGCGGCGTCACGGTGCGCTGTGCGTTGACCGGCAGCGAAATCAGCGAAGGCGTGTTCGGATTGTTGCCTGCAATCTGCGTGACTTCCTGGTTCTGATCGCGCAGCCCATAAAAGATGCCGTAGCCGCCGCGCAACACCCACCGTCGATGAACCTGATATGCAAAGCCGGCGCGCGGGCCGATGTTGTTGTGATCGCCGTCGACGATGGCGCGCGTGTAGCCGTCCTTGCCGGGCAGCGCGAAGCGCGACTTTTCGATATCGAACAGCGCGCCGCGGTCGCGCGCATCCACCGGCTGCGTGTAGAGGTCGTAGCGGACACCCAGGTTCAGCGTCAGTTTCTGGGTGACCTTCCAGTCGTCATGGAAGAAAACCCCAAAGTAGATTTCGCGCTGCCGGCCCCAGTCGAGCATCTGCGTGCCTTGCAGAAGAGACGGGTAGCCGAGCAGGAAATCGGCGATGGGCGCGCCGGAACCGGGCGTGTCGGAACTCGAGGAAAGAATCGAGCCGAACACCATCTGTCCGAAGAATGGATTGCCGCGCAGGTTGTCGAAGCGAGGCCGGCGGTAATCGGCCCCCGTCTTGAAGCTGTGTTTGCCGCGCGTGATGCTGATGGTGTCGGCGTACTGGAAGCGGTTCTCGTAATTGAGATCGCTGGCGCCGCCGCCCCAACCGTCGAACTGCGTCGACCCCGTACCCTCCCCCGAGAAATTGAACGCGATACCGGGGAAGCCCTTCACGGGGAACGGAAACAGCGCCAAGTTGTTCTCTTGGGCGAACTTCACCCCGCTGTCGATGTCATCGACGATGCGGCTGCCGTTGTGCCGTGTGAAGCCCGCGCGCAATTCGTTGACCACGGTCGGGCTGAACACGTGCGTGTCGGAAAGAACCAGTTGGCGGATGTTGGTGTACTGGGTGTTGCTCCCGCCGATGAACCCGTCGAAGACTCCGCGGTTCGGATTGGTCTGGTTGGAGAACGACCATCGCACGAAAAACTGGTTCTTCGAGGAAATGGCGTGATCGATCCGGATGTCGTACTGGTCGCGGTCGAAGCCGCGCGGCAGTTGCCGGAAGAAGTTGCGCGACAGCGCATTCTGTGCGCCGAAGTTCGGCTGCGGGATCAGGCCGATGATGGCCGCTGACGTTCGATTGATGCTCGACGCGGGGATCTGCGCGTTGGGGAACGGCGTGCTGATCACGGTGCCAGCCGGGCCCACGCGCCGCTGGGCGGGATCAAAGATCGGCGTGCGCAGCAGCGAGAGATCGCCGGTGCGCAGCGGCGTGGGCGGAACCGAACCGATGCTGCTGGCCGCCGCCGTTCGCTGGCGAGTGCCTTGATAGTCAAAAAAGAAGAACGTCTTGTCGCGAATCACCCGCCCGCCCCCGGCGCCGCCGTATTGGTGCTGGCGGAACTTGGCTTTCGGCAGTCCCGCGACGTTCGTGAAGAAATTGTTGGCGTCGAATTTGTCGTTGCGCAAGAACTCGAACAGCGTACCGTGATAGTTGTTGGTTCCGGATTTGATGGTGGCACTCACCACGCCTCCGGCGGCGTGCCCGAACTCCGCCGAGAATGAGTTGGTTTTGACCTTGAATTCCTGCACCGCGTCAACCGACGGGATGAGTGCGATGCCGGTGCGCCCGATCGCGCCCGCGTTCACGGTGGTGTTGTTGTCGACGCCGTCGAGCAGTACTTCGTTCGCCGAGAAGCGGCCGCCGCCGGCGATAAACGGGAGGTTGGATCCCATGCCGAACATCGGCGTCGTGTTGCCGGCGAGCAAACCCAGACCGAACGGGTTCCGGCCGTTGAGCGGCAACTCGAGGATCTGCTTGTTCTCGATCACCTGGCCGAGCGAGGAGGTCTGCGACTCCAGCAGCGGCGCGGCCGAGGTGACCTCGACGGTCTGGGTCACTGCGCCGGGCTCGAGCAGGATCCGGATCACCGCGGTCTGGTCCACCTGAAGCTTGATGCCGCTGATCGTCTTGCGCTGGAAGCCGGCGATCTCGGCGGTGATCTGGTAGCCCCCGAGCGGCATGAACGGCGCGTTGAAGTCCCCGTTTGCGTTGGTCGTGACGACGCGCCGGGCCCCGGTGTTGACGTTGATCAGCGTGATAGTGACGTTGGCGATGACACCCTCGGAGCTGTCCACCACCGTGCCCCGGATGTTGCCGGTGGCGACCTGACCAAAGGCTGCTGAAGCGAAAACGGCCAGAAAGGCCAGCAGTCGGGCGACACGTCCCATAGGAACCCCCTTGCTATGCGAGCTTAGTCGCTCCCCGGCCGCAAGTCAAGCGTCGGAGAAGGATCTGTCAGTCACCCATTTTGTCGGGTCCATAAAAAAAACGCCGCCGGGGTCAGAGCTTTTGCCTGAAACGCGAGCGGGCGAAGTTGTTCCCGCCCCCCTTTTGTGACTTCGTGGCCCAGGCGGCCTTTGATTGACAGTCCACCATTTCAAGGGCGGGACGAGCTCACCCCAGAACTGGGCAGGCGCCCACTCCCAGAAACCGCTCTATCGCACCCAGGCGTCGTTCTCCTCGATCCGCACGAAAAGCGGTCCGGCAACCTTCAGCGGGCGCTTGCCTTGTGGGTCGCTTAAGGACCAGTTGGTGAAGGTCGCATCCCACTCCTGGTCTTGGTAAGCAGCCGAGTCGGCCAGCTCCCCCGACCTTTTAAGCTTTCTGGCCCTGTTTCTTTCCCTTGCTAACCTTGGTTTTGCGGCGGGCGGCCCAGTAGGCCTTCATGCGTTCTGATTGGCGTCTCCTCGCTTCTGCGGACATGCCACGCCGACGGCGTCCGCGGCCGGCCGTTGCTGTCTTTGGCCGGCGTCCGCGGCGTGGAGTTGGGCCTTGGAGGATTTCGATTGCGCGGTTCAGCTTGTCGCGTTCGGTGGTGAGTAGTTGGAGGATGTCGGGCATGGCTTCAAGATCGTAGCATACGACGGTGCGACTTACGGACTTCGTAAGCGGTCGAGAGAGCTCTATTGAAAGGTAAGCTCGGGTTCCGTCCCAAGGATTTTTCCGACATCCTGGGCAAGCGTGAACGCCGGCACGCGGCGCCGCAGTTCTTCGGGACTGAGATCGTCGGATACGCATGCGAGACACGCGCGGAGCGTCTGGCGGATGCTCTCAATGTCGAAGCCGAGATAGGTCGGAGGAAGCTGTTCGAATTGTGCAAGGGCGCGTTGCATCTTGATCCGGGCGCCGGGCGCATTTCCGTTTTCGATGTGGAGGTAGACTGACGCAAGGATCATGAGGCCCCGGCAAAGGGGGCTATGCAGCTTCACCCAGGCTTCTTTCAACTCTGGCTGGAGTGCCGCGTCCCTAAATTTGCCAGAGTTGAATTTTCGGATGTAGTCGCGAAGGACTTCCACGAAGTTCATCGTCTGCCCGTCCACTGCCATTGGGCTTGAGATTTTACTTGCTGGCGGAGACGGTCTCGATCTTTTCGATGACGATGGCACGCGAACCGCCTCGCACAAACACCTTGCCGCTCGCGATCACCCGCTCTCCGGCAAATTGCATCAGCCGCAGGTTCTGCCCGGTGGCGGGCATGGCGCTTGAGATGGGCCAGTAGATGACACCGTCGTCCGCCAGAATCGCCAAGGGAGACCCCGCTTTGGCGCAGGCGAGGGCGCAGTCTCTGCTCACGGGCTTTTTGAGGTTCTTGATGAAGGCGCAGGCTGAATCAAGAACGTAGCCTTCTACCCGTATGGCCGGCTCTTGGGCGCCCGCGCCCTCGAGCGTAAGGGCCACGAGCATCGCAGTCACAATATGGCTTTTCATGACGCCTCCTAAGCGAAAGGGTAGCGCTCGCGGGTTACCGAGAGCAAGCATCGCAGATCCGCACAAGGGAGACTTTCTTACGGGCCTTGGCACGACGCATCGCTCGGCCTGGTGCCAGCTTGCTGCGTTGGCTTTGCGGCGGGCGGCCCAGAAGGTCGAGGACAATCATCGACGGTGCTGCACAGTGGAGCGGCGTTCCACGCGGGAGGGTATGATGGCCGCATGCAGCCGATCGAGATCGACCCTGAGCTGAACCGCCTTGCTCTCGTGGAAGCCGCCCAACAGTATCCCGAGTTCGACGGGCACGCCTTGCGCGTCATCGCACGGCCGCTTTCGCTGGGATTCGCCTGGCAACTCGAGTGGAAGGGCGCGCCACCGCCCGGGCAACAAGCGTGGGAGTTTCAAAACGCGGCGGTTCGGGCATACAAAAGGCTGGCGGGAATCTTGGAGTAGTGGAGGATCAGCAGACTCAATACAGCGAATACCCACGGCGGCCGAACTCAGATTGGAGTTCGGGTTGCCCAGGCTCAAGATATTGAGTAAGATTAGCGTACCCAAGGCTCTCGGCTCAGGAGGGAAGAAGATGAATCCGGGGATGCTTCTCCTTGCGACCCTTACACTGGTGTTTACGCTGTTGCCCTGGTCCGCCCGGGCGCAGGTGTTAAAGGCCCAGATTCTCGGAACGGTGACCGACTCCAGCGGCGCTGTCATCTCCGGCGCCACCGTGAGACTCACCGAAACCGGGACCAACTTCCAGCGCGAAGGGCAGACGAACGAAAGCGGCAACTTCTTCTTCGTCCACCTGGACCCTGGCATCTACACGGTGGAGGTGACGCAGAGCGGCTTCAAGAAAGAGCAGCGGACCGGGATTGACCTCCGGCCCAACACCACCACGCGAGCCAACTTCGAGTTGCAGCCCGGGGTGGTCAGCGAAGTGATCGACGTCAGCGCTGGCGCCGTTCCCCTGTTGCAGACCGACCGCGCCGAAACCGGCGGCAAGATTGAACAGCTCCAGCTGCA
>Ga0247727_10017929_pt1 | contig 11206 bp, 8 predicted proteins | sample WisWelCaveWW1625_FD_202498 | JGI IMG/M metagenome (GOLD analysis project Ga0247727, IMG submission 202498) | Biofilm microbial communities from Wishing Well Cave, Virginia, United States - WW16-25 | ecosystem: Environmental > Aquatic > Deep subsurface > Groundwater > Cave microbial mat | place...
CGGCGGGGCCGCCGAAGCTGCGCGTGTAGGTGATCGAGAGCCAGTACGAGCCGTCGTGCAAGAAGACGAACGGTGACTCCGTCGCGGCCCACGACGGCTGGAGCTTTGCATCGGGCGTGGTGACGAGCGCGAAGCGGACGAAGCGCCAGTCGAGCAGGTTCTCGGAGACGCAGACGCTCACGGCGCCGCAGCGGGCGCGCTTGCCGGTCGCGTAGAGCAGCCAGCTGTCGTCGTCGAGGCGGAAGAGCATGCCGTCGCGCAGCACGGCCTCGAGCGGCGCGCCGGCGAGCGAGCACGGCGCCTCGCGCCAGTGGTCGAGGCGCGCGTCGTCGCAGACCGCGGCGCGCAGCCGGTCGGGGCCGTAGAGCATGATCCAGCGCTCGCCGTCGAATGCGACCGCGGGCGCCCAGGCGCGCGTGCCGAAGTCGCAGACGCGCCCGTGCTCTTCGAAGCCGCCGGCTGCGAGCGCAGCGCCCGAGCCGTGGCAGAACCAGCGCTCCGCGTTCGGATCGAGGTCACTTGTCGGCTTCGTGATGCCGAAGACGTGCCAGCGTCCGTCCGGCGCGCGCACGACGCAGTGGTCGTTCACGTAGACGCCCGTGCGCTGGGGCGTGAAGAGCGGCCGCCAGCCGTCCCCCGCGAGCACCGGCTTCAACGTGCCAGCTCCTTCGCCAGTCGCTCCGCGTGCCCAGTCGCGCCCATCTCGGTGAACAGGCGGTGCGCTTCGCGCAGCTCGCGCTCGCCGCCGGCGGCATCGCCACGCAATCCGGCGAGGCGGCCCCGCGCCTCCTGGAGTTCGGGCTCGTAGACACGGGCTCCAGTCTCGGCGATCAGTCGCTCCGCCTCGTGGAGCGACGCCTCGATCGCAGCAGCTGCCGCCGCGCCGTCGGCGTGAGCGAGCACGTGGGCGAGGGTGAGCTGCGCGTTGCATTCGGAGATGGCATGCGCGCGCTGCCGCGACACCTCGATGGCGTGCTGCGCTGAGATGCACGCACGCTCGTGGTCTCCGAGCCCGAGGTGCGCGAGCGCCTGGCCGGCGTGGAAGAATCCCTCCACGTTGAGGGCGACCCCCGTCGCCAGCGCTCGGTCGAAGCTGCGCAGGGCGTCCTCGAAGGCTCCCGCAGCATTCTGGGCGTCACCGCGCGTCCAGTGCGCCACCGCTACCAAGAACTGGTCGCCCGTCCGCTCCGCAGCGTCGAGTTCCCGCGCCGCGAGCGTCGAGGCCAGCTCGATCTCACCGCGGTGCAGCGCGATGGCGCTGAGGGTTCGGGGCATGCCTGGCGTCAGCTGCTCCGCCCGATGCAAGGACACTGCCGCGGAGGGGAGCTGCCCTGCGATCATGAGGAGTGTTCCGCGACTCCTGAACATCTGCCCTGCTGCTGGTGCATCGATCGCCCCTGGCGCCGACTCGAACAGCTCCAAGGCCTGATCCGACGCGGCGAGGGCGGGTCGCAGCCGGCCGAGGTTGAGGTGCGTGTACGCGAGCGTCACCAGCGCATTCAGCTGCAGGCTCGGGTCGCCGGATTCGCGGGCGCGCGCTACCGCCTCCTCCACGGGCTCGAGCGCGTCGCGTGCGGCGCCGCGGCCCACGAGATAGCGGCCGCGCGCCGCCACGAGCCCGGATTCGACGTTCGCATCCGGGAAGCGCCGGGCGACCTGCATCCCCTCCGCGAAGATCGCCGCCGCCTCGGCCTCCTCGAGCACGGTGCCCACCGCGGTGGACAAGAGCGAGGTGCAGGCTGCCAGGGCCAACGCGGCAAGCTCCGGAGCATCGACGTTACCGAGCAGCTCGCGCACCCGCTGCCAGTGGCGCATGGCTTCGGCCGGAGCGCTCCTGACTGCCCAGCGGGCGGCGCGGTCATGCCAGTGCGCCGCGTGCGCCCGCTCGCCAGCGCTCTCCCAGTGATACGCGATCACCGCGGCCGCTTCACCGACCGCGCCGCGCTCCGCCTCGAGGGCGCGGGCGACCGCCGCATGCGTGCGTGCGCGCGGCTCGCCGAGCAGCGAGTGGTAGGCGACCTCCTGCGTGAGCGGATGCTTGAACGCGTACTCGGCCACGGGATAGAGCGCCTGCTCGTAGACGAACTCCGCGCGCTCGAGGGTCGCCAGCGCCGCGGCCAGCTCGCCCGAGGGCAGCTCGCGCGTGGCGCCGAGGGCGGCGCGCAGGATCGGCTCGCCGAACTCCTTGCCGATCACCGCGGCGGCTTGGAGCACCGCCTTCTCGCGCTCGGCGAGCCGATCGATGCGCGCCGCCAACACCGCCTGCACGCTCGCCGGCACGGCCAGAGTCTCCACCGGCGTCGCCAGCCGGTAGGTGCCCTTGCTGCCTTTCAGGCTGCCCGACTCGATCAGCTCCTGCACGACCTCCTCCGCGAAGAACGGATTGCCCGCGGTGCGCGCGTGAATGCTCGCGGCGAGCCCGCGCACGCTCGGATCGGGCCCGAGCAGATCCAGCAGCAGCGCCTCGATGGCCTCGGGCCCGAGCGGCACCAGCGGCAGCTGCTGGTACGACGAGCGCTGCATCCACGCCGCGTGGAACTCCGGCCGGAAGTTGAGCAGCAGCAGGCTGCGCGCCCCGGCCGTCGCCTCCACCAGCAGCTCGACGATCGCCTCGCTGCCTCCGTCGAGCCAGTGGAGGTCCTCGATCAGGGTGATCGCCGGCGCGCGCCGGCTGCGCGCCTGGCTGACGCGCTTGATGAGTGCAAAGAGAGCCCGCTGGCGGGTCTCGGCGTCGAGCGGCGGCGACGGCCGCTCCGGATCCGCGACGCCGAGGAAGTCGAAGATCAGCGGCAAGCTGTCGCGCAGCGTCTCGTCGAGCAGCAGCATGCGGCCGGCGATCTTCTCACGCGCCGCCTGCTCGCCGTCCTCGGGCGTGATGCCGAAGTAGTCGCGGAACAGCTCGAGGATCGGCAGGAAGGGGATCTGCTTGCCGTTGGAGATCGCGTGCGCCTGGTTGACGGCGATGCCACGCGCCCGGCAGCGCTCCAGGAACTCGAAGCACAGGCGGCTCTTGCCAGTCCCCGCGTCGGCCACCACGCCGACCACCTGCCCGTGGCCTTTCTGCGCGCGCGCGAGCGCCGCCTCGAGCGTCTTCACCTCGTCGTCGCGGCCGACGAACCTGGAGAGGCCCCGCGAGCGCGACAGGTCGAGCCGCGTGCGCAGCGCGCCAACACTTTCGAGCTCGTGCACGTGCAGCGGGGCGCTGACGCCCTTCACGGCGAACTCGCCGAGGTCGCGCAGGCGGAAGTAGCCCGTGACGAGACGCGCGGTGTCCTCCGTTAGATACGCCTTCCCCGGGTCGGCCAGCTGCTCCATGCGCTGCGCGAGGCCGACGGTGTGGCCCTGCGCCGTGTAGTCCATGCGCAGGTCGTCACCGATCGCGCCGACGATCACCTCGCCCGAGTTGATCCCCATGCGCACGCCGAACACCACGCCGCGCGTGCGCTTCAGCTCCTCCGTGTAGCGCCGCAGCTCCTCGCGCAGGTGCAGCGCCGCATAGCACGCACGCTGCGCGTGGTCCTCGTGCGCGATCGGCGCCCCGAACAGCGCCATGATGCCGTCGCCCGTGTACTGGTTGACCGTGCCCTCGAAGCGGTGGACGCCATCGCTGAGAATCTGGAAGAAGCGATCGAGGATCGCGTGCCACGCCTCGGGGCCGGTCTGCTCCGCCAGCTCCATCGAGCCCTTCACGTCCGCGAACAGCACCGTCACCTGCTTACGCTCGCCCTCGAGCGCGGACCGGGCCTGGAGGATCTTGTCCGCGAGATGCTTCGGCGTATACGCAAGAGCGTCACGAAGGGGACGTTCCTTTTCCGTCACTTGTCCCGCAGCCGCACCGGCCGGGCTGCCGCACTCGCCGCAGAACTTCGCAGCCGGCTGCAGCTCGGCGCGGCAGCTCGCGCAGCGCGCGGCGATCGGCGCGCCGCACTCGGGGCAGAACTTCGTGCGGATGGGGCTCGCGTGGCCGCAGGCGGGGCAGTTCACGCGTCTACTCTACCCCGGCGTGTTCGATCGGGCTGGCGGCGCCCGGCCTTCAGCTCGCGCGCTTCCGCCGCAGCTCCGCGACCTTCTCCGCGAGCAAGATCTTGAACAGGGACTGATGCGGGACGTCGCGGTCCTTGGCGAGAACGCGCAGCTCCTGCACCAGACGACGCGGGAGTCGCACCGTTACCGAGCGAGTCGGCCGTTCCACCGCGGGGTCGAACTCGAGTCGCACGCCCGGCCGCGACCAGTCGACCTCGTCCGTGCTGTCGTGCTCGAGCCAGTACGACGCCACATCGGCGTCGCTTGCCTTCCTACTTCGCTTCTTCATATGCAACCCGCTCCCTTCGGCTCATCGGTCGGGCCGAGATCACGCGGACGATGTTGCGGCGGACGGTGGACGCCACCAGGAGATGACGCCGGTCGTTCGTCACGCCGAGCGCGCAGCCCCATGATCCCGTCGCCGGTGTACTGGTTGACGGTGCCTTCGAAGCGGTGGACGCCGTCGCTGAGCACCGCGGAGAGACCGTCCAGGATCCGGTGCCACTCCTCGGCATCCACCGACTCCGCGAGCTCCATCGAGCCCTTCACGTCGGCGAACAGCACCGTCACCTGCTTGCGTTCATCCTCGAGCGCCGAGCGCGAGGCGAGGATCTTGTCGGCGAGGTGCTTGGGCGTGTACGTCCGAACGTCACGAAGGGGACGTTCCTCCTCCGTCACTTGTCTGGCGCACGTGCCCGCCACTGATCGCATTGCCGCACTCGGCGCAGAACTTTGCCGCTGGCGGCAGCTCGACCCCGCAGCTCGCGCAGCGCGGTGCCATCGCCAGCCCGCACTCGGGGCAGAACTTCGCGCGCTCGGGGATCGCGTGGCCACAGGCGGAGCAGTTCATCCAGATACTCTACCCCGAGCGGGCGCTGCCACAGAGGGTGATTCGATGCATAATGGCGGCGAGCCCCATCCGGCTCGAGGAGATGTTCATGAGCCTCTTTGGAAGCAAGTGCGTGCGTTGCGGAAGCCGGACGCGGCAGATCTATCAGGACAAGCCGACCTGCGACCCGTGTCGTAGCGAGCTCGAGCTGGTCCTCGTTGCTGCTCGAGAGGAGAAGCGGGACTGCCCGGCCGACGGCGTGACCCTCACGAAGGAGATCGCGCACGGCATCGTGATCGACCGCTGCCCGCAGTGCCACGGCGTCTGGCTCGACGCCGGCGAGCTCGAGCGCATGAACACCGACGCTACGATCGATGCGATCTCTGCGATGAGCTACGGCCTCCCGCGGGTCTGAGCCTCCACGCTGGGTCGGTGTCACTCGAGCCCCGCCTTGCGCAACGCCGCGTTCCGGCGGTCGTCCATTTCGGGGCGCGACACGCCGATGCCCCGCTGGAACAGCGCGAGAGACACGTCGGGCTCGACGCGGCGCGCCTCTGCGATCGCCGCGCGTGCCTCGTCGATGCGGCCGAGCGCCGCCGAGTTCATGGCGATGTAGGCGTAGGACCGCGTCCATCGACAGGATCGCCACGAGCCGGCGCTGGCTGCCGTCGGGCTCTCCGCTCATCCGAGCTCTCCGCCACGCATCGAAGGGCACTCTACCGTGGATCGATCACGCCCCGGGATCACAGCGGCGCCACGTCTGTGAGAACACGCGTGAGCGCCACGGCGCGCACCTTCGGTGCGAGCGGGTAGGTGTCCCGGCCGGCATGGATCACGTCCAGACGCGTCAGCTCGAGGTCCGCGAGCGCCGAGTGCATCGACTTCGTCACGGAAGGCGCGCTGGTCCGCTTCAGCTCGAAGCCGAGACGCTTGCGTCCTCGCACGACCAGCAGGTCCAGCTCGGCGCCGGTATGCGTGCGCCAGAAGAAGCTCTCGTGTGGCCGCACACCGAGCCGGCGGGTCACCACGTCGATCCCGAAGCCCTCCCAGGAGGCGCCCGGCGACCTTCTCGCGCACGAGGGCGTCGCTCTCGCCGTTCTCGATGCCGTAGTAGGCGCGGATCACCTCGAGCACGGGCAGCAGCGGCAGGTTCTTGCCGTGCGCGACGCAGTGGCCTTCGTTCACGCGCATGCCCTCGGCGCGGCAGCGTTCGGCGAACTCGAAGCAGAGGCGGCTCTTGCCGGTGCCCGCGTCGGCGACGATGCCGAGCACCTGCCCCTCGCCGCGCCGCGTGCGCTCGAGCGCGGCCTCGAGCGTGCGCGTCTCGGCCTCGCGGCCCACGAAGCGCACCAGGCCGCGCGCGCGAGACAGATCGAAACGCGTGCGCGCGGAGCCCGCGCCCGTCAGCTCGTACACATGAAGCGGCTCGGCCACGCCCTTGAGCGTGAACTCGTCGAGGTCCTCGAGCGCGAAGTAGAGACGCGCCAGCTTCGCGGTGTGCTCGCTCAGGTAGATGCTGCCGCCCGAGGCGAGCGCCTCCATCCTCTGGGCGAGGCCGACCGTGTGACCCTGCGCCGTGTAGTCCATGCGCAGGTCGTCGCCGATCTTGCCGACCACGACCTCGCCCGAGTTCACGCCGATGCGCGTGGCGAAGTCGAGGCCGTGGCGGCGCTTCACCTCGCGCGCAAACTCCCGAAGCGCGTCGCGCAACGAGAGCGCCGCGTAGCAGGCGCGCTGCGCGTGGTCCTCGTGCGCGATCGGCGCGCCGAACAGCGCCATGATGCCGTCGCCCGTGTACTGGTTGACGGTACCCTCGAAGCGGTGCACGCCGTCCGCGAGGATCTCGAAGAAGCGGTCGAGCAGATCGTGCCAGGCCTCGGCGCCGAGCTGCTCGGCCAGCTCCATCGAGCCCTTCACGTCGGCGAAGAGCACCGTCACCTGCTTGCGCTCGCCGGAGGATGCGATCGGCGAGGTGTTTGGGGGTATACGCACGAACGTCACGAAGGGGACGTGCCCCGGCCGGGCTTCCGCACTCCGCGCAGAACTTCGCCGCGGGTGGCAGCTCGACCCCGCAGCTCGCGCAGCGCGGCGCCATCGCCAGCCCGCACTCGAGGCAGAACTTTGCGCCCTCCGAGTTCGCTTGTCCGCAGGCGGAGCAGTTCACCTGGATACTCTACCCCGAGCGGGTCCTTCGGTGCATAATGCGGAAGGACAACAGCTGGAGGAGATCCCCGTGAGCCTCTTCGGAGACAAATGGGTGCGTTGCGGAAGCCGGACGCGCCAGATCTATCAGGACAAGCCGACCTGCGACCCGTGTCGTAGCGAGCTCGAGCTGGCCCTCGTTGCTGCTCGAGAGGAGAAGCGGGACTGCCCGGCCGACGGCGTGACCCTCACGAAGGAGATCGCGCACGGCATCGTGATCGACCGCTGCCCGCAGTGCCACGGCGTCTGGCTCGACGCCGGCGAGCTCGAGCGCATGAACACCGACGCTACGATCGATGCGATCTCCGCGATGAGCTACGGCCTCCCGCGGGTCTGAGCCTCCGCGGCGGGTCGGTGACTCACTCGAGCCCCGCCTTGCGCAGGGCTGCGTTGCGGCGCTCGTCCATTTCGGGACGGGAGATGCCGATGCCGCGCTGGAGCAGCGCGAGAGACACGTCGGGCTGGACGCGGCGCGCCTCGACGATCGCCGCGCGCGCTTCGTCGATGCGGCCGAGCGCCGCTGAGTTCATGGCGACGTACGCGTAGCCCCAGACGTACCCGGGGCGCAGCGCCACCAGCTTGCGCCCTGCCTCGAGCCCCGCTTCGTAACGCGCCATCTCGAAGTAGGCCAATGCCGAGTTGTCCTCGACCGTGGCCACCGTGGCCCCCTGCGGGCTGAGCCGCCGGGCTCGCTCGCTCGAAGCGATGCACGTCTCCGGGTCCCCGGCCAGCAGCTGGGCCCAGCCGAGCCAGACCCACGCTTCGGGCATGCTCGGATTCAGATCGACGGCCCGGCGGGCCGAATCGAGTCCATTCTTCAGGTCGCCGCCCATGATGTAGGCCCAGCCGAGCGCGGCGTGGGCGAAGGGATCTCGCGCGTCGAGCTCGACCGCACGGCGCGCGGTCCCGAGCGCGGCCTCTACCTTCTGCTCGGGCGCATCCCTCCAGCCGAGGGCCACCTCCCACAGGTTCGTGGCCGCGAGGCGGGCCAACGCCGTCGCGAAGCGGGGATCGAGCGCGACCGCTCGCTCGAACAGCGAGTGCGCCTCGGCGTAGTCTGCACGCGTCTGCCGGTCGAAGTGCTGCATGCCCAGCTGGTAGAGGCTCCACGCTTCGAGGTTCTCGGTGCCACGCTGGCGCGCGCGCTCCGCCTCTGCACGATTGAGATCGCCCACCAGCGACGCCGCGATCGTCGCGCTGATCTCGTCCTGAAGGGCGAACACGTCCGTGACCTCGCGGTCGTAGGTCTCGGCCCAGACGTGCTCGCCCGAGGTTGCGTCGATCAGCTGCGCCGTGACGCGGATGCGATCACCAGAGCGGCGCACGCTGCCCTCGACCAGGTAGCGCGCGCCGAGCTCCGCGCTCACCCGCTTCAGGTCCCGGTTGCCGCCGCGGTACTGGAAGCTCGAGTTGCGCGCGATCACCGGGAAGGCGCGCCAGCTCGAGAGGCGCGTGATCAGGTCCTCGGAGAGGCCGTCGGCGAAGAAGGCCTGCTCGGGATCGGCCGAGAGGTTGTCGAAGGGCAGCACCGCGATGGCGGGGCGGTCGTCGAAGGCCGGTGCGGTGACATCGGCGCGGGGGGTCGCCTCGGGTGTGCGTGTCTCGACGAGCCACCAGCCGCCGGCGGCGAGGAGCAGCAGCGCTGCGCCGGCTGTGGCAAAGAGCGACGCGCGGGAGCGCTGCTGCGCTCGCGCGGCGGGTGCGGGTGCGGCGGTGCCGGTGCCAGCGCTCCGCACCCGGTGCACGCGCACCGCCTGCGGGATGTTCTTCACCGACTGCTCGCCGAGATCGTCGAAGACGACCGCGAGCTTCGTGCCGATCTGGTCGCGTACGGCCTGCGAGACGCACACCCCGCCCGGCTCGGCGAGGCCCTCGAGCCGCGCGGCGATGTTCACGCCGTCGCCATAGATGCGCGGGCCCTGGGCCAGCACCTCGCCGAGGTGGACGCCGATGCGGAACACCAGCCGGCGCTCGCTCGGCAGCGGAGCGTTGAGCTCGCGGAGCACGCGTTGGATCTCGAGCGCGCAGGCGACTGCCGAGGTCGCGGCCGGGAACTCGCACAGCACGTTGTCGCCCGGGTTGTCCACCACGCGCCCGCCGGCGCTGGTCACGAGCCGCGCGATCTCGTCGCGGTAGGCCGTGAGCGTGCGCACGGTGGCGGCCTCGTCCGCCGCCATCAGGCGGCTGTAGCCGACCGCGTCCATCGACAGGATCGCGACGAGCCGGCGCTGGCTGCCCTCGGGCTCTCCGCTCATCGACGCGCCTGGGGCTGCATTCCGGGCACTTTACCCTGAATCGAAGGGGCAGGGGCTTGGCGCCGCGGTATCGTGCCCAGCTCGAACGAGGAGATTCCGATGCCCATCGATCCCAAAGCCGTCGGCCTGAAAGGCGGCCCCGTGCGCCGCTCGTGGAGCTCGAAGGACGCGCTGCTCTACGCGCTCGGCGTGGGCGCCGGCGTGGACGAGCTGGCCTTCAACACTGAGAACACCCAAGGCACACCGCAGCGTGTGCTGCCCACCATGGCCGTCGTGCTCGGCGGCGGCGGCATCCCCTTCGACAAGCTCGGCAGCTTCAACCCGGCGCTGATGCTGCACGGCGGGCAGGGCATCGAGCTGTTCGGCGAGATCCCGCCCGACGGCGAGATCGAGAGCACCGGCAGCATCGCCGCGATCTGGGACAAGGGGAAGGCCGCCTCGGTGGACCTCGTCTCCGACTCGGTGAACGTCAAGACCGGCAAGCCGCTGTTCCGCACGAAGATGACGGCGTTCTTCCGCGGCGAGGGCGGCTTCGGCGGCGAGCGCGGGCCGGCCGTGAGCTTCGAGCTGCCCGCACGCAAGCCCGATCACGAGGTGAGCTACGCGACGCGCGTCGACCAGGCGCTGCTCTATCGCCTGTCGGGCGACCGCAACCCGCTCCACTCCGATCCTGGCTTCGCGAAGCTCGGCGGCTTCCCGCGCCCGATCCTGCACGGGCTCTGCACCTACGGCTTCACGGGCCGCGCGCTACTGCACACGCTGTGTGGCGGCGATCCGGCGCGCTTCAAGGCGATGGAGGGCCGCTTCTCGAAGCCGGTCATGCCCGGCGACGAGCTGACCATCTCGATGTGGGTGGACGGCAAGCAGTGCCTGTTCCAGACCAAGAACCAGAGTGGCGAGGTGGTGTTCGACCAGGGCGTGATGCGCTTCGCGTGAGAAGTGACGGAAAAGGAACGTCCCCTTCGTGACGGCGCTATCGTGCGGGGGCTCGCGGGGGGGTGAGCGGAGGCCGGCGTGAAGAGGGCCGAAGAGCTGACCCGCGAGATCCAGGAGAGCCCGGCCGGCCCGGCGGTCGGCGCCTTCTTCGACCTCGACCAGACGCTGCTCGCCGGTTTCTCCGCCTTCTCCTTCTTCCGCGAGCGCGTCACCTCCGGCCGCATCTCGCCGCGCGAGATGTCCGACTCGCTGCGCGGCGCGCTCTCCTTCGCGCTCGGCCGCAGCGGCTTCTCCGGCATGATGGCGGCCACCACGGCGGCCTACCGGGGCATGGCGGAGTCGGTGCTGCGCGAGACGGGCCAGGAGGTGTTCGAGAAGCACCTGGCGCGGCAGATCTACCCGGAGGCGCGTGCGCTGGTCGCGGCGCACCGCGCGCGCGGCCACACGCTCGCGATCGTCTCCTCGGCGACGCCCTATCAGGTGGAGCCCGTGGCCGAGGCGCTCGGCTTCTCACACGTTCTGTGTACGCGGCTCGAGGTCGAGCATGGCGTGTTCACCGGCCGCGTGGTGAAGCCGACCTGCTGGCAGGAGGGCAAGCTGCACTACGCCTCGCAGCTCGCGGAGCAGGAAGGCATCGAGCTCACCGAGAGCTTCTTCTACACCGACAGCGCCGACGACCTGCCGCTGCTCGAGGCCGTGGGCCGGCCGCGCCCGCTGAATCCGTCGTCGCAGCTCGCGGGCATCGCGCGCGATCGCGGCTGGCCGATCCGGCGTTTCACCAGCCGCGGGCGCCCGAGCGTCGAGGCGGTCGCGCGCACCGCGCTCGCCTACGGCAGCCTCATCCCCACCGCCTGGGCCAGCGTGGGCGTTGCGCTCGCGAACCGCTCGCAGCGTGAGGGCGCGAACGTGCTGATGTCGGCCTGGCCCGACCTCGCGACGGCGCTCGCCGGCATCGAGCTCG
>Ga0247727_10017930_pt1 | contig 11206 bp, 8 predicted proteins | sample WisWelCaveWW1625_FD_202498 | JGI IMG/M metagenome (GOLD analysis project Ga0247727, IMG submission 202498) | Biofilm microbial communities from Wishing Well Cave, Virginia, United States - WW16-25 | ecosystem: Environmental > Aquatic > Deep subsurface > Groundwater > Cave microbial mat | place...
GGAGAGAGGGCTCGGAACTCCGGCCAGCAGCTTGGTGAAAAAGATGGCGACGCTCGGCAAGTCTGTCGGGCCTCCTTGGGGGAAAGACCAGAAGGACGCTGCTCTTGCTGCCCTGGTCGCGTTGCAGGGGCACTCATAAAAAGGAACGAAACGCGCGTCATCCCATCGACGAGAACCGCTGCGGCTCGATCCTGTAAAGCACCCGCACCTCGCCCGGCTGACGGTACGGATACTTGTCGGCGCCGAGGTACTTCTTGGCCATCTTGTCGATGTGGGCATCGGCGCCCTGCTCGGTGATATCCACCACGCGCCCCCGGATTTCCAGGTACCGATAAGGGTTGTCCGGGTCCAGAATGGCGAGCGACACCCGGGGGTCGCGCCGCATGTTCTGGTCCTTGCGCCGGCCGCGCGCCGAGTTCACCACCACGTGGCTGCCGTCGTAGTCGCACCACACCGGGGTTACCTGCGGGCTGCCGTCGGGCATCAGCGTGGCGAGGCTCCCGAACGCCTTCTTGTCAAGGATGTCCCGGTACTTGTCCGGAATCATGGTTTCCTCCTGGCGGGATGGCCGATAGCCATCAAGAATATGGCGCTCTTGCCGGCGGCGTGGGGCGAGAAGAACCCGGTCACGTCATCGTCGTAAAAGGTGAGTCCGGTGGCGCCCAGCCGCTGCGCGTAGGCGGCCAGATACATCCTGCCGCCGAGGATGCCGGCCTCGAGCTGGACCGCCCGGTAACCACGGTTGCCATAGCGGCCCAGGACGTGGTTCAGGTCGGCGAGGAAGAAGACGGCCGCGGCGGCGTCGCCCGGAAGGTCCTGATCGAGGCCCAGGTGCGCCGCCAGCCTGCGAAAATCCCCAAGCGCCAGCGGTTCGAGCGCGCCCCCGGCAGCATGGTGAAAATAGGCCCCGGCCTCCAGCCCCTCGACGGCGTTGACAATGAGGTAAAGCTCGTTGAGCTTCGCAAAGTCCGCCAAAAAGCCGCCGCCGGCGGCCGCCTGATCCAGGATCGTCCTCAGCTCGGTCAGCGTGATCGGATGGCGGGCGAAGCGGCGCGTCGAGCCCCGGCGCAAGATCACCTGTTCGATCGGTTCGCCCGGCAGCGACTCCGCGCGCGGCCGAGCGGTCGGCAGCTCGCCGCGCCAGGCGACAACCTCCTCCAGGCTCCCCAGCGACGATGCCTGGTGCATCTCGCGCATGGCCGGGTAGTCTACCTCTTGCTTCGACAGCGGAACGGTTTCGAAATGGATGGGCGGCGCTTCGGGCGGCGCGGGCGGTGAGGCCGAAGTCCCCAGAGCCAGCACCGTCAGCGCCACCTCGCGGTCCGTGTCGAGACCGAGCAAGCGGTTCACCTGCTCGTCGACGAATCCGCAGCAGAGCCGCGCCTCCAGGCCCAAAGCAGCGGCCACCGCCAGCAGGTTCGCGTGGATCGTTCCGTTGTCCCACCCGAAGTGGCGATAGGTGCGGGCCTGGTACTTCCAGGCGTTGCGCCAGTAGGTCCCCGAGGCGATGAGCAGAAGCGGGGCCGCAGGCGCCCCGGCGACGGCGCCGCGAAAGTCCCCTTCGCGAAGCCGCCGCAAAGCGAAGTCGCCGGGGCCGAAGTGATACACGCCTGCGGGCAGATCCGGCATCGAGGGGGCCCCCCCGCACACCACGTATAGCTCGATCTCGTAGAGCGCCCCGGTGCAAGCGGCCGCGCGGAACAGAATCTCGCCCCCCGGGTAGGCGCGGCGCTTGGTGATCCCGGCCGAGAAGTAGAGCAAACGGGCCAGATCCTCCAGGCGCAATCGCTCCGTCGCGGTGGCGCTGAATTCCCGCGGCAGAGGAATCGGCTCCAGCGTGGGATAGATCTTGAACCCCAGCGGCTGGTTGGCCCAGTCCAGGGAGTGCGGGTTCCGCCGAACGCTCTCATAGGAGTGCTTGGTGAGGTCGTGATACTCCCGCGCCGTCATCGGCTGCGCCTCTCCAGGTAAAGGATCACGCCCCACAGCACGCCGAAACCCGCCACTTGCGCCGCCGTTACCCGAGCCCCCAGGAAGGCCCAGTTCAACGCGGTCGCAGTGGCTGGGAACGCCAGCTCCGCGACGGCGGCCAGCGACGCCCGCGTCCGGCTGAGCCCGCGGTAGTAGATCAGCAGCGCCGCCAGACCGGGAACCAGGGCCATCATCACCAAGGACACGACCTGCCGCGCATCGATCTCGCCCGGCCAGGGCCCCGCCCCCGCCATCGTCAAGACCGCCAGAAACGGCGCGGCCGTTACCAGGCGCAGCGCCGTCAGCGTGGTGAACCGCAGCCGGCCCAGCGCGAACCGCCCCAACACCGTTGACGCCGCCCACAGCCCCGCAGCCCCCAGCGCCAGCAGCACCGCGGGCAGGCGGCCCGGCCCCGGCGCCTCCGCGCCGAAGCTCACGACGTAGCCGGCAACCATGCCCATCCCCAGGCAGGCCCAGAAGCGCCCCCCGAGCGGTTCCCCGAGCAGCCCGCGTGCCAGCAGCGCGGCCATCAGCGGCTGCGTCTTCTGGAGCAGCACGGCCGTGGTCGGGTTACCGATCTTGATCGCCTCCGTGAACAGGACCGTTCCCAGCGCTGAGCCTCCCCACGCGATCCCCAGCACCGCGCCCCACTCCCGCGCCCCCAGCCCGCGCCACTCCGGCCACGATCGCCGCAACGCAGGCAGCAGCACGACCGTCAGGATCAGGTGCTCGCAAAGAACGATCTGCGAGCTGGAGAGCGAAGCCGTCAGCGGACGCCGCAGCAGCGTATCGACCCCCCACAGCGCCGCCCCCGCCGCCACCCACATCAGTCCCCAAGGACGGTCCTGGGACGCGCCGGCGGCCGAGATCACTGCGCGGCCTCCCCCCACAGCGCCGCTCCCGCCGCCACCCGCATCAGTCCCCAGCGCCGGCCATTCCCCGCTCCGGCCGCGGTCACTGCGCGGCCTTGGTCCGCTGCTGCTGCCGGAGCGCGATCGACTCCAGGATCTGCCGGAAACGCGGGTGGTCGCGGAGGCTGGCCAAAAAAGGATCGCGCCGGAACCATTCGGCCCGCTCGTCCCCGGCCCGCACCACCCGCTCCAGCCACTCCAGCGCCTTCACCGCATCCCCCAGCGGGGCATAGACCTCCGCCGGGTTCATGATCAGGTAGGCCAACTCGGCGTACTTCAGCACCTCCGCGTCCATCTCCTTGAGCGCTTCGTCGCGCTTGCCTTCGAGCGCGAGCTGCAACGCCCAGACCGCGCGCACCTGGTAGTTCTGCCGGTCCGACGGGCGCATCCGCTCCAGGCTCTGGCGCCCCTTGGCGGCGTCTCCGGCGGTCAAGTGTGCCATGGCCAGGAACAACAGCGAGTAGATATTCTGCGGATCCTGCTCCAGAATCTTCTCCTGCTCCCGAATCGAGCCGGCGGGATCTCCTTGCAGCCGCAGGTTGTCGCCGAACATCATGCGCGCCGGGATGAGTAGCGGGTCCCGATCCATCAGCCTCTTGAGCAAAGCCTGGGCCGGGGCGTAGTCTCCGTTGAGGACGTGGCATTGGGCCAGCCAAACATGGCCATCGAGGTCGTTGGGATCGAGCTGAAGCGCTTTCTCGGCCTCCGTCCGGGCCAGCTCCTTACGTCCCTGGTAGATGCGGGTCGCGGCCAGCGCCGAATGAGCGCGGGCCAGGCTGGGATCGTCCTGAAGCGCGCGCTGGATCTCCTGCTCGGCCTTGTAGAGCCAGGTGGGATCGTTCGAGTAGCCGCTGTCGATCATCAGCACGTGTGTGAACCCGTACCAGGCGCGCGCTTCGGCGAAGCGCGGGTCGATTTCGAGCGCGCGTTCCAGCATTTGCCGTGCTCGCGCCAGGTCGTACTGGGTCTTCAGGAACAACATCGCACGGTCGAAGTACTCATTGGCTTCGGGGATCTTGGACTTGGCCGGAGGCCTCCCCTTTGTCCGAAGTTTCAGCGCGACCCCCGCCAGAGCCGCGGCAGCGCCCGTCGTTACCACCCCAATCCAAACGCGCCGGGGAATGAGCCGCCCCCGCGCCGCCGCCGCAGCCGGGACCGCGCCGGATTGAATCGCCTCCAGCGCCGCCAGCGCCTCTCCCGCCCGCTGATACCGCTGGCCCGGCTCCTTCGCCAGACATCGCTCCACCACGCTCCGCAGCCCGGGCGGCGCTGTGCTCAACGGCGGCGGCGACTCCCGCAGGATCGCCGAGCTCACCGCGAACGACGTCGTCCCCTGAAACGGCAGCCGCCCCGCCGTCATCTCGTAAAGCATTACCCCAAGAGCCCACAGGTCACTTCGTGCATCGGCCGGCTCGCCCTGCAACACCTCGGGGGCCATGTAAGCCAGCGTCCCCACCACCGAGCCCGCATCGGTCAGCGAACCCTGGCTCCGCGTGGCCCCGCCTTCGGCTTCCACCACCCGCTTGGCCAGCCCGAAGTCGAGCACCTTCGCCCGCCCCTGCGGCGTCACCATCACGTTCGAGCTCTTCAGATCCCGGTGCACCACGCTCCGCTCGTGCGCGTGCGCCAGCGCGTCGGCCATCTGCGACCCGTAGCGGAACACCGTCTCGAGCGGCAGGCCCTCGACCGGAATCAGTTGGCTCAACGGCCGCCCCTCCACCAGCTCCATGGCGATGAAGGTCTGTCCCTCGGCCTCGCCCACCTCGTAGATCGTGCAGATATTAGGATGATTCAGCGCCGACGCCGTCCGCGCCTCCCGCAGCAGCCGCGCCCGCGCCGTCGCGTCCGACTGCCACCGCTCCCCCAGCACCTTCACCGCCACCGTGCGCTCGAGCATCGTGTCCCGCGCCCGGTAGACGGCCCCCATGCCCCCCTCCCCAAGCTTGTCGAGAATCTCGTAGTGACCCAGCGTCCGGCCTGTCATGGCAATATCGCGATGATGCGAACGGGCCCGCCCGTGCCCCCCTGGATCTTCATGGGCAGCGCCACCAGCGTGGCCCCCTTCGCCGGCACCCGCTCTAAGTTTGCCACATTCTCGAGAGCATAGATGCCGGCCCCGTTCAGAATCCGATGCGCGAGGAAGTCCTTCGACGACCCAGGGTCGATGCTCGCCGTATCGATCCCAACCCCGGAGATCTTGCGCCGCACGAGCCACTCCGCCGCCTCCCGGGAAAGGCCCGGGAACCGCAGGTTCGAAGCATCCCCCGGCTTGTCGTCGCCCAGATAGCGCTTCTTATCGGGCCAGTACTTGCCCCATCCGGTATGTATCAGCACGATAGCCGCCTCCGGAATCCGCCCATGCTTCTTCTCCCACCCGGTCAGGTCCTCGGGCTTCAGCGCGTAGCCGGCGTCCTTGGCGCACGCCGCGGCCACCTCGACCACCACCGCCGGCGCGATCAGCCGCCCCAGGGGAATCTCATCGGTGGCCGCCTGACCCTCGGCGAAGTGAATGGGGCTGTCGAGGTGTGTCCCCGCGTGCTCGCTCGACGCGAAGCTGGCCGAAGCGTACCAGTATCCTCCCGGCGACACGCCCCAGGAATCCTTGGTCCACTGAAACGGCCTGGCGGTCGGCCAGTACACGCCCTTCTCTTCGAGGCTATAGGTAAGGTCAACCACCCGGGCGGTGTTGATGGCCGCCGCCAGCCCGATAAGCACCAGTATCGACACGTTGCACCTCCGAAATCAGACTACTACTACATCCTGATGCTCGCGTTCACGTGATGGTGGTGCTTGATGTTCGCCCAAGTTCTTCCAATGATTCGATGGCGAAAGCTACGAGCCGTTGGCCGCTAGATCTGAGTTGCTCTGCCGTGATGTTTCTGCCGGAGAGAAGACCGTTGGCACAAAGGTAGGTGGCTTCCTGCAAGTCTTCGTCACTGGCGAGCAGCTTGCGAAGCCCCGCGCCGGCTGAGGCCGCCGATTCGCGCCAGCGCTCCGGGAAACGATCCTGGAGGGCCCTGGCCCATCGCTCAGTCCATTGCTCAATGTCGTCACGGCTCAGAGCGGCGATTGCGAGAACCCGTCCGAGATCCTTGTTCCGGCGCCTCTGGGGGCGGCCAGAATAGTCGGTACCCTCGATGATCGCATCGGAGAAGTCCCGGTGTTCGAGGAGGTTCATGAGAGCCATCATCTCCGGGCGGGCGCAGCGGATACCGAACTCAGTAGTCTGGGCGTCGAATGTGGCAACACTGGTGAATCGAAAACTCGGCAAACCGTAGTGCTTGCCGGAGGACAAGGGCAAACGGGTCCACTGCGTGGCCTGATTTTCCGAGGCCGGCTCGGTGAGGAGTTCGAGGAACCATTCGGAGTGACCCGGTGGATGAAGCCGGACGGCTGGCAGTTTCTCGTCAGGAGTGTCTTTGTTTCCGGGCTCTCCAAACTTTCCCTTCGTCAAGGGCCGCCAGCCGTTGGCGAGGAGTTCCTTCAGGACAGCGCGTCCGGATTCCACAGCGGTGGCGTATGGTGAAAACACGCAGTCAATGTCCTTGGTGCGAACCCCAAACGTCTCATTTTTCTTGAACAGCCCGTAGGCTGCGGCGAGGCTGCCGATGATGATGACACGGTCATGTACTACGCGCGGGATAGCGGCGGCTGCTTGCGCCAGGACCTTCCGTGGGGAGACTTCCTTCGTTTCGTTGTTCATGGCGCGGATGGGCGCTTTCGTTGAAGGGCATTGAGGAACTGAGACGCCTGCGATTCAAGGCGTGCTTCGTGCAGGTCAAGCAGGCACTCAATCGGGTCGGCCCAACAGAGCACGCCTTGGCGGGGTGTGAAGAGGGAGTCCTTGTGACGAACAACGTGGACGACAACGTTGGCCGGCTTGAGAGGATCGTCCTGTTGCTTCAATGCCGGATCGAGTTTTTCGATGAAGCCCAGGTCCACTCTTCCGCGGTCGCAGTGTAACGACAGGTCGAGTCGCGGGGCGCCCACAAGATCCAGATCGGGATAATAGTGCCGGGCGCCAAGCACACCGCCGATGCCAAGGCCTGGGAGGTTCAGCCTTTCGAGTCTGCGAAGATGCGCCTCTGGAGAACGGGGAGGTTGGCCAGGTTGGCCGGAGCGGTCGGCGAAGCGAGCCGTGGAGCGGAACTTGTCGGAGACGGCAAGTAGGCGGGCGAACTCGTCGCGTGGGAAGTAGCGGAGACCTATGCGGCGATCCGACTTGCGGTCCACCAGGTTCCCAAGCTGGGTGAGAGATCGGGCCACGGTTGGATAGGTGCAACCCGCAGTCCGGGCCAGCCATTTGGCGGTTACTGGTTCCCCGCTGGTCAGCCAGCGATGTAGCAAGACTTTGAGGATGACGAAGAAGTAATCTGTTCGGGTCTGCCGAAAGTCGGCATCAGGACGGTGCTTGCGGACTTCTTTGTCCAGCACACGCTGCATCCTTGGGGCAGGGTGGTGGGGGATGCCGACGTAACGCCCCTCTTGCGCCACGCAGACGGTCAGGTGTCTCAGAATTTTCGGCTTCAGGACCGCTCGAGCGCTTTGCCACTCGTCGCGGAGTCTTTCCTTGGTAATCGTCGGGTCCACCAGCACGAGAAAGCCGTCGGAACTGGGCTGTCTGGCAATGGCATAGGCCAGTTGCATGATGCTTGTGCGGATTGTCCGTAAAGCATCAACGCCGAACTTCACCTCAATGACTGGCTTGCCGGCTTGCGCACCCAGCTCAGTTTGGCGGCGCCCTTGCTGGCGACCGTTTGTTTTTTTGCTCATGTCGGGCATCAAACTGCAACTTTCACATTAAACCTGCAAGTAAATATTAAACCTGCAAGTAAATATTGAACCTGTAGTTTAACATAGCCTCTGGACCCTGAGCGCATGCACGTCAACTCGGCGCGCCCAGGCGCGGCACGCCTGGATTGCCGCCGCCAGGCCGATGAGCGCCAGCATCGACACGTTGCACCTCCGAATCAGATTACAATAGTCCCGTGCAGGGCCAGACCATCTCCCACTACCGCATCCTCGAAAAAATCGGCGGCGGCGGCATGGGAGTCGTCTACAAGGCCGAGGACATCCGCCTCGGCCGCCGCGTCGCCATCAAGTTTCTCCCCGAGGAGCTGGCCCGCGACCGCCAGGCCCTCGACCGCTTCCAGCGCGAGGCCCGCGCCGCCTCCGCCCTCAACCACCCCAACATCTGCACCATCTACGACCTCGGCGAGCACGACGGCCGCCCCTTCCTGGTCATGGAGTACCTCGAGGGCGATACCCTGAAGCACCACATCGGCGGCCGGCCGCTGAAGATCGAGGACGTGCTCGAACTCGGCATCCAGATCGCCGATGCTCTCGACGTCGCCCACGCCGCCGGCATCACCCACCGCGACATCAAGCCCGCCAACCTGTTCGTCACCACCCGTCACCAGGCCAAGATCCTCGACTTCGGCCTCGCCAAGGTTGTGCAGCGCGTCTCGGCCGACATGCCCACCCTCGACCAGGACCACTTGACCAGCCCCGGCACCGCCCTCGGCACCGTCGCCTACATGGCCCCCGAGCAGGCCCTGGGCGAGGAAGTCGACTCCCGCGCTGACCTGTTCAGCTTCGGCATCGTGCTCTACGAGATGACCACCGGCCTTCCGCCCTTCCAGGGCTCGACCTCGGCGGCCGTCTTCGACGGCATCCTCCACAAGACGCCGCCAACGCCGGCTCGCGTCAACCCGACCGTGCCGCCGGATCTGGACGCCGTCATCAACAAGGCGCTCGAGAAGGACCGCGAGACCCGCTACCAGACGGCATCCGACCTGCGCGCCGACCTGAAGCGCGCCAAGCGCCGGGCCGAGTCGGCTTCCGGGGCCTCCTCCATGGCCGCCGCTACGCCTCTGCCGCCGGCGCGCCGCTTCGGCCACCGGGCGCTGGTCGCCTTGATTCTGGCCGGCGTTGCTCTGGCCGGGGTTGCCCTTGCGTTGCTGGCCTGGTTGCGGCCGCGCCCGGCGCCCGCGCCCGTCCGCGCGAACCTCACCTTCACCCAGCTCACCAACCAGCCGGGCGTCGAAACCTACCCCAGCCTTTCGCCCGACGGCCGGTCTCTTGCCTACACCGCCGCCGGCGACATCTGGCTCCAGCGGGTCGGCGGCAAGAATCCCATCAATCTCACCAAGGACTCGCCGGCCGTCGAGACCGAGCCCACTTTCTCCCCCGACGGCGAGCGCATCGCCTTCCGGCGCGGCGGCCCCGAGGCCGGAATCTACGTGATGGGCGCAACCGGCGAATCCGTCAAGCGCCTCACCGATTTCGGCAACCATCCCGCCTGGTCCCCCGACGGCGTCGATCTCGTGTTTTCCACCGCCTCGTTCAACAATCCCCAAAACCGGCCCACCACCAACGGTCAGCTCTGGGCCGTGAATGTAGCATCAGGACAGAGACGCCAGATCACCAAAGAGGGCGATGCTGTCCAGCCGAGTTGGTCGCCCCGCGGTCACCGCATAGCCTGCTGGGCCATCAACCAGGGCGGCCAGCGCGACATCTTCACCATCCCGGCCGCCGGCGGCTCGCGGGTCGCGGTTTCGAGCGACCCCGAGCTCGACTGGAACCCCGTCTGGTCGCCCGACGGCAACTACCTGTACTTTTCGAGCGACCGCGGCGGCAGCATGAACCTGTGGCGCGTTCCGATCGAGGAAAAATCGGGCAAGATCCTCGGTCCCCTGGAGCCCGTTACCACCCCGTCGCCCTACAGCGGCCTCATCAGCCTCTCCCGCGACGGAACGCGCCTCGCCTATGCCAATATCGCGACCACGAGCCACATCCACCGGGTCGCGTTTGATCCGGTCAGGGAAAAACTCGCCGGAGAACCCGCTCCGATAACCAGGGGTTCCATCGAGGCGATGCTTCCCAACGTTTCCCCCGACGGCCAATGGTTGGCCTTCCACATGCAGGGCAAGCAGGAAGATCTCTTCGTCCTGCGGGCCGACGGAACCGGCCTCCGCCAACTCACCGACGATCCCCACCGCGACCGCTTCCCGCGCTGGTCCCCGGACGGCAAGCGCCTTGCTTTCTACTCCAATCGCTCCGGCGCCTACCAGATCTGGACCATCAGCCCCGACGGCAGCGGGCTCGAGCAGATCAGCGACTTCTCGTCTTCCGTGCTCTATCCGGTGTGGTCGCCGGACGGCAAGCGCCTGGTGTGTTCCGATCTCGGCGGGAAAAACTTCCTGCTCGACGCCGGCAAGACTGCCGGGAACCAATCGCCCGAGCCCCTGCCCCCCTTCCCCGAGCCGAACCTGAAGTACGAGGTCTGGTCGTGGTCCCCCGACGGACGGAAGCTGGCCGCGAGGCTGGCGAGCCGGGACGGCGCCAACGCCGGCATCGCGATTTACAACCTGGAATCTCAGAAGTTCGAGAGGGTGGCGGACGCCGCGGACCAGCCGGTCTGGATGAACGACAGCCGCCGCCTCCTGTTCCACCGCCCGGGGAAGCTGGTGCTTTTCGACACGCAATCCAAGAAGGCCCGCGAACTACTCCCGGCCGAGGTTGGAAGATCCATGGTCAGCGTCTCTCCAGACAACCGGACGATCTTTCTCTCCATCGCCAACACCGAGGCCGACATCTGGCTGGCTACCTTGCACTGACCGGCCGGCCGCGGCCGCAACGCCGGCCAGCCCGACCGCCGCCACCACCCATCCCTGCCGCTGGACGAGCGTCGTCGCCGGCTGCGCCAGCAGTAGCGGCGCCCGCTCCCCCAGCGCCCGAATCCACACCGCCAGCGCGTTGGCGCCGGCATCTGGCTGGCTACCCTGCGGTGACCGGCCGTGGCCGCAACGCCGGCCAGCCCGGGCCGCCGCCACCACCCATCCCTGCCGCTGGACGAGCGTCGTCGCCGGCTGCGCCAGCAGTAGCGGCGCCCGCTCCTCCAGCGCCCAAATCCACACCGCCAGCGCGTTGGCGCCGGCATCTGGCTGGCTACCCTGCGGTGACCGGCCGTGGCCGCAGCGCCGGCCACACCACCCATAGAATCGTCAGCAGCCCGATCCCCGCCACCACCCACCCCTGCTGCTGGAGCGTCGCCGCCGGCTGCGCCAGCAGTACCAGCGCCCGCTCCCCCAGCGCCCAAGTCCACACCGACAGCGCGTAGGCAAGGTGGTTGTTGCGCGCAAACACTGCGCAGTACGCGGTGATGGTCCCGGCCCCCAGCACCAGCCCCGCGTAACTCAACAGGAACTCGCCGCCGGTATGCACCTGCCCCGGCCCCATCGCCGCCAGCGCGATCATGCCGAGCCCGGCCGCCAGCCACCATCGGCGGAGACCGTTCCGCGCCACATGCACCAGGATGGCCA
>Ga0247727_10017931_pt1 | contig 11205 bp, 10 predicted proteins | sample WisWelCaveWW1625_FD_202498 | JGI IMG/M metagenome (GOLD analysis project Ga0247727, IMG submission 202498) | Biofilm microbial communities from Wishing Well Cave, Virginia, United States - WW16-25 | ecosystem: Environmental > Aquatic > Deep subsurface > Groundwater > Cave microbial mat | place...
TCTGGCTTTTTTTGATCCTGGCATGCAAACATAAATCCTGTCCATCCTTCCTTAGTTTGCAAATTAAAATCTATTTTTTCTGATTGTATTAATAATTTTATTATTTCTGGATTTGTTTGATCTTCTGGGCCAGCCTCATCCTCTGGAATTGTTTGATCTTTACACGCAATCATAAATCCTGTCCATCCTTTGTTATCTTGTAAATTAAAATTTATTTTTTCTGATTCTAGTAATAATTTTATTATTTCTGGATTTTGGTAATATACAGTTTGATATAAACATGCAAGCATAAATCCTGTCCATCCTTTGTTATCTTGCAAATTAAAATCTATTTTTTCTGATTGTATTAATAATTTAAATATTTCTGGATTTTTTTGATGTTCACATGCATTCATAAATCCTGTCCATCCTTCCTTAGTTTGCAAATTAAAATCTATTTTTTCTGATTGTATTAATAATTTAAATATTTCTGGATTTCTTTGAAATGCACATGCAAACATAAATCCTGTATTTCCATATTTATCTGTCAAATTAAAATCTATATATTTTGATGCTAGTAATAATTTAAATATTTCTGGATTTTTTTGATATTGACATGCACGCATAAATCCTGTATCTTCAAATTTATATTTGTTTTGTATATTTAAATTCATATTTTCACTATTTAATATTATTTTTAACATAAATGGATTTATTTGAAATTCAAACATATTTATAAATAATTCAAACATATTTATAAATAATTCTGTATATACTTTTAATTTATTATATTTAAAATTAAATATATCTACATATTTTTCTAATTCAATATCTGAATATTTTACATTTTTTGTCTTTTCATAATTAAAATAATCTGTAAACTTTAATTTTGAAAATTCTACTATTGAAATTAAAGTTGAAGATGCCGATGATGATGAAGATGATGATAAAGACATTAAATGAATAGTATATAGAATTTATTTTTCAATTTTTATATAAGTTATTTATAATATTATATTTAATTAAAGTTGATTTAAATTTATCAATAATTATTTATATATGGAATTAATAAATAATTATATTAAATATTTCAATATTATGCCAAATTTATTAATATATGGATGTTCTGGATCTGGTAAAAAAATGATGTTAAATTCTATTTTAAATACAATTTATAAATCTACAATTTCAAATTTGTCTATAAAAAAATTTAAATTAGATGATAAAGATTGTTGTTATTATCAAAATGATAATATTTTACTTTTTAAACCATATAATTCCGCAATTGATAAACTAATTGTTAATCAAATTGTTGATAATTTTATTATTTATGATTCAGATGTTTTAAAAACTATTATAATTTATCCATTTGAATTATTAAATTATAATGCCCAAGCTTCTCTACGAAGAATTAGTGAAATATATTATTATAAATGTAAATTTATTTGTATCAGTTATAATATACATTATATAATGGAACCAATATTAAGCAGATTTTTACTTGTAAAATTATCAAACTATTCAATAAATTATTTAAATTATTATCTTAAATTTTATTATAAAATTTTTGATCACCAACTAATTGATAATTATATCATTAATTCTAAATATAATTTAAAATTAATAGATTTTATGATTAAATATCCAGATTCTACAATTAATAATTTAATTACTGAATTAATTAAACAATATAAATCTAAAAATGTTAAAAATATTAAATTTTTAAGTGGTGAAATATATACTAAAATTTATGATTATTCTAATTTTTTTGAAGTTTTTTTAAATAAATTAATTGATGAAAATATGTTGACATTTACAATGTTACAATATTTTTCATTATATAATATAAATTTGAAAAAAGGTAATAAAGAAATTTTTCATATCGAAGCTTTACTTATTTCCTTATTGCAACATTTTTAAAAAATTATTTGTATTCTCTTCTTGCCTTTTTAAATATTTATTATAATCCTCTCCAAAATAATTATTATTTACAATATAATGATAAATTTCATTTATAGTTTTAAATTTTAAATTATTTAAGTTAATATTTATTTTCTTAATTTGTTCTTTAAATAATTCTAAAACATTATATTCTTCATACATATCTATTACAAACAAATCTTTACTTATTTCTAATTTTTTTTCACTAAATTCTTTTTTAAAATTTAAACATATTATATATTTAATATTTGTATGTAATGTTGATAAAGGTTTATGTATATATATTTCATTAAATATATTAGATAATATACATAAAAATTTTAATGTAAATAATGATGATAAATTTAAAAATCTTATTATTAAATTATCTTTTTGATTATATTTTTTAAATAAATTTTTATATAATACATTATTTAATGGTAATGCATTATACGTTGAAAAATCATTTTTAAATACATTCAAATCAAAATATGTTGTTGTTTTTTCTTTTATATTATTTTTAAATTTTATATTTTTATCCAAATCTAATATATTATTTATTTTATAAAATTTTATTATTTCATACAATTCTATTGCTATATCTTCTTTTAAATCTAATTCTTTCTTTATTATTTTTAAATTTAAATATAAAACTGGTATATGATATTCCTTTTCAATCTGTGGTTTAATATCTTTTCTTTGTTCAATACCATAATATTCATTATAATTTATATAATTGTTATATCCTATAGTATATAATACAACATCAAATGGAGATTGTATAATATTATATTTATATTTTAATATATTAACTTCTTTTTCTACTTTAAATGATATTATATCCATAATATAAATTAATAATATTTTTAAACATCAATTTTTCAATTCAATATTACATAAAAATGTTCTTGCTGAAGGATCTTTTGTTTTAGACCATTTATGCAACCATATATGTGGTATTAGTTGAGAATTATTATTAAATATTAAATCAAATATTTTTCTATAATAATAAGCTTCTTTAGAATATGGCTTGTTAAATATATAATTATCTTTATTTTTATTAAATTCTTCATCAGAAACTTTTATATCTATATATTTTTGTATAATTTGATACCATGATTTTTTTTCTGATGAACATCCATCACTAAATGCTTCTTTTGGTCTCCATAAAACTTCTTTCGGTAACAAATCATCATTTTCAAATGATTTTCTCAATAAATATTTTTCACTTCCATTTACTGGTCTTAAAAATTCTGGATTTATTGATAAAACATATTTAACTAAATTTATATCTAAAAATGGCAATCTTACCTCTAGTCCATGTACACTTGTTGCTCTATCTACTCTTAATCCATCATATAAATGTATTTCTTGTAATAAATTTAGTGTTTCATCATATGCATCTTTAATACTTGGTGCATTATGCATCATTTTATAACCCTGAAATAATTCATCTGAACCTTCTCCTACCATTAAAACTTTTATATTTGTAGTTTTTGATATATATTTTCCAATTAAATATTGCATAATACTTGCTCTTACTGTAGTTATATCATAACTTTCTATGATACATATTGTTTCTTCTATAACAGACAATGCTTCTTCAACTGAAATATTTATAACTGTGTGATTTGAATTTATTAATTTTGCTACCTTTACTGAATATGGTATATCAGTTCCTTCCTCAAATCCTATTGTAAATGTTTGTAAATTTTTTATCTTTTTTGCTGTTAATGCTGATATTAAACTACTATCTAATCCTCCACTTAATAAACATCCTATTGGTGTATCACTCATTAATCTTTTATTTACTGCTTCTGTTAATAAATTATTAATTGTTAAATATATTGTTTTAATATCATCCTTAATTCTTTTTATATATCCTAATTTAAAAATTTCTCCATTATTAAACATTGGATATTTATTAATTTCAATTTTATCTATATTTTTATTTATTTCAATTGTAAATTTAAATGCTGGTGGAAAAACTTCTATCTTTTTAAATAATCTTATTAATGCTTTTGCTTCTGATGCAAATCCTATATTATTTTCATCATATCCCCAAAATAATGGTCTTACACCCATTGGATCTCTTCCAACTATAACTTTAGTTACATTTTTATCTAATACATCTACAATTATATATGCAAATTCAGCTTCCATATTTATTTCATCTAATTTATTGAATATATATAAATATGGTAAAATATTACAATCACTTCCATTTACAAATCTTTCTAATTTGTTTTGTTCTATTAATTTTTTATAATTGTATATTTCTCCATTACACACCGTATATAACACACCACTTGTGTTTATTGGCTGTGAACCATCTTTTGTTAAATTATTAATTGCTAATCTGTGAAATCCTAATAAATAATAGTCATCATATTCTATCTTTGTTTCATTAGGTCCCCTATTCTTTAATTCATTAAAACTTCTAATTACTTTATCTAATTGTTTAATAGTTAATACTTTTCTTGAAAAATAACCAAATATTCCACACATTTTTTTATAATTCTTAATTATTAAATTTATCAATTTTTATCTTCTTTTATTATATGAATTACTCTTTATTTATTAATAATTTTTTATCTATTTCTAATTCTAATTTGCCTAAACAAATTAAATTACAAAAATTAAAGAATATTCTTCCTAATAATATAAAATTATCTGATATCCCTCTCAGTTTAATTTATAATTTTGTTAAACCTGGTATTCAATTAGGAGGTAATGATACTAATATTCCTTCTTCATCATCTGCATCTGCTTCTGTTGGTCCTTCTGCTTCTGTTGGTCCTTCTGCTTCTGTTGGTCCTTCTGATTCTACTGTTATTATTACACATTCTAATTTTCCTTCTTTAACAATTAAATCATCATTAAAATATAATGATAAAGACTTCTATATTTTATCAATCAATAATTTTCCATTACTTCATATGTTATGGTATTCAAAAGATGAAAAAACATTTAAATTAATTATATCTATGCAAATTGGTTTTAATTTTACTAATTATAATTTTAATTCAAATTATATTAATTCTAATCTAAATAAATTTATTACGAGTCTCTCAACTGGTGGATCTACACATCCAAATTATCCAGTACTATCAGATGAAGCAATAACAAAAATGGAAAATGAATATAATGAAAAATATAAAAAAGAAGATAATAAATCCAATTTACAACTATATTTTATTTTATTGATAAAAGAAAAAACTTATATACCAATTTATAAATACATTAAAAATCACATAAAATATTTAATATGGTCTATTGAAAAATATGTTAAATTAAATAGTAAAACCAAACAATTAATAAAGTTATATTTAAAAAAAATAAAAAAATATGAAAAAAATAAAATGATTAATAACAACTTATTTTTAACATTATATGGTTTAGATAATATTATAAATTCATTAATAAATATACGAGATCTATATTATTAAGTAATTTTTCATTGATAATTATATCAATTAAATTTGGATAAGCTAACTTTCTAATTTTTATTTCTTTCAAAAAATTTTTTAATTGTTCTTTATCATTTTTTATTGATGTATAATAATATTGCAATTCATGTATTGTTGAAAATAAAAAATTTTCATCTTTTTCATTTAAATTCATGTTTTTAATTTTAATCTGTTGTTTTATTCCATGAATTTTATTTATTTGATCATTTTTATCCTTTGCATCTAAAATTAAATTAACCATTGTTGGATAATTTTTATATGTATATTCAAAATTTTCATATATTTTTTTTCTAAATTCTCCATTACTTTCTTTTTTTAATTTTAACATTTCATCTGTATTTGTATATTCTATAATTTCTTCTAAATAATCTATTAAACTATTATACATACTAATATTTATAATATAAACTTTAAATACATATTATTATAGTAATATAAATAAAAATAAACCCCATAATATATCAAATAGTTTCCAATGTTGTTCATTTATTTGTTCATCATTATCATTCATATATTTATATATTATTTTTATTACATATATTTAAATATAATTGTAAAAGATTATTCATGTATTTATTATTTTTAATATATTTATATATATGTTTATTATACAATATTTTATTATTTAATGATATATTTTCTATCAAAAACATTTTGTTTAAATTTGTACAATATTTACTTTTTAATATACAATTTATTAAATAATTTGTTTGTTTATCTGATTTTAATTTAATTTTTTCATCTAGATAGTTTAATATTTTTATTTCCGTTTTTTTATAACAATATAATAATAAAAATTTATACATTGTTATATTATTTTTTTTAATATAATCTATTAATTTATAACATAAATTATAATTTTTCATATTAATTGCTTTGTATACTAAATATATTAAATCTTCTGTTATTTCTATTTTATTTATTATATCTATATCAGTTATATACAATTTACTTATTGAATTTATTTTTTGTAAACTTTCTACATCCTTTAATAATATAATTTTATCTTTATCATGTACTAAATAATCTAAACAAATATTTATATCATCAATTGAATTTGTTGTAGTATAATTTATTATTTTACATTTATTATCTTTATCTATAAACTTATATAAATATTTATTTTTGTATTTTAAATATAGATTTTTTAATATATTTTTGTCTATATTTAAACAATATTTGATTATAATTTCATCAATTTCAAATATTAATCCATATGTTAATACTTTTACTGTTTCCTTAAAATCATAATTTAACAATATTTCATTATTATTCATTTCTATTAAGTCGTCCAAATATATATTTAAATCATTAGTTTTACCAAAAAATTTAATCATTTCATTATTACCATAATTTATACATATTTCTATAATTTTATTTTTTAAAATTATATCTATTTTGGCATTTAAAAAAATATCAATTAAAATATTATTTTTTTTATTAATAACAAGTAATTTTAAAAATTCAAATTCTTTTTCATTATCTAAATAAACTTTATATTTTGGTTTAATAAACAAGTTATAAATTTCATCAATATCTTTTTTAATGTCAATTAATTTTGTAATAACAGATTCTTTATTATCATTTAACTTTAGGATGTCTAATTTATATTTTTTTATAAAAAAGTTTAATAAATCTTTTTTATAATATATTTTATGTAAAATTGTATCTCCATGATTATATTTCATAAATATATTAAATCTATATTTTAATAACAAATTTATTAAAATTATATTATTATTATTACATGAAATTGTCATTACATTTTCTTCGTTTAAATTTGTATAATTTAAATATGATGAACAAGTTAATATATAATTTATTAGTTTTATGGTATTTTCTGTAAAATCTTCTTTACATAATAACATTAATAATGTATATTTATTTTCATATATTTTATTAATTTCTAGTTTTTTTATTTTTGATAAAATTTTTGGAAAACTATCTTCTTTTATACATTTTAAAATTTCAGATATTAACATATATTTGTTATTTAGTTATATATATTCAAATTTTATAAAAATTGATGATTATATCATATTGTCATTGTATTTAAATAATTATTGTATTTTTAAATTATATTTAAAATGAGGTTTTTAAAAATATCTAATAAATTTAGGCAGGTTTTATTTAATAACAAAATTATTTCAACTTGTCTTGAAAATAATTTATGTAAAAAACATATATGTTTATTATTATATGGTAAAAAAATTATTAATATTTATAAAAATATTAATAGAACATATATAAATAGAAAAAATTATCCATCAATGCATGCTGAACATAATATGGTTAATTCAATAAAAAGAATAAAATTTAATAAAAGAAAAAGTTTAACTGTAGTTTCATTATCATTTAGTAAAAATAATATCAGAAATTCTGAACCTTGCTCTCATTGTTTAAATTTATTACAAATTGCTGGGTTTTCTAAAATTTTATGTTGTAATTTAACAATAGATTTATTGAAAATTGATACTCTTTTATCCTATAATTGCAATAATTATAACACATTAGAACAATCAACAGGATTTAAATATTATAATAGAAATAAATTTTATAATTAAGTTTAAAATTGATTTATTTATTATAGTATTATTATTATAAAATTATGCAGTTAGAATCTTTAATTTTATGGACTGAAAAATATAAACCAAATGATTTAAATTTAATTAATCAACAGAATATATGTTTAATTTTAAATAATATGATTAAATATAATTGTTATTTTAATTTACTTTTTTATGGTTCACCTGGAACATCTAAAACTACACTTGCAATTAACTTTGCTAAAAAAATTATAACATCAAATTATAATTTAATAATTTTAAATGCTTCTGAAGAAAAAGGTATTAATACTGTTAGAGATAAAATTAAAAAATTTTGTACAATTTATTCTTCATCTTATAAAATTATTATCCTTGATGAAGTTGATGCATTTACATTAGATGCTCAATATGCATTACGTAATATTATTGAAATTTATTCAACTAAAAATATATTTATTTTAATATGTAATTATATTAATAAATTAATATATCCAATTTTATCTAGATGTTGCTGTTTTAAATTTAAAAATGCCTCTTTTGATGAATGTAAAAATATTTATTCTAATATTATAGACAATGAAAAAATAAATTACATTGATGAAAATATTTTAAAATCTATTTATAATTTATCAAATGGAGATATAAGAAATTTTATAAATAAAATTCAAACATATAATATTCTAAAAATAACAAATATATATGATGATTTTAATAATTTTATAAATATATCAAAAACAAAATCATTTTTAGAATTTAAAAAATATATTACACATATTTTAACACAATATGATCTTTTTAATTTTGTTTCTAATTTTTTTGATTATTTATTAAATTATAATGTAAAAGATACAATTAAAATGAATATGATTTTGTCATTATCTAATTATGAAACAAATATAAAAAATAAAAGTTCAGAATATATTGAATTAATGTTATTAATTTCTGAATTTTCTAATTTTCTTGAATAATATATAACATTCTTAAAAATGTTTCTATTTTATTTATAATATTATTATTTTTTTAGCTCAAATGCTGTTTTATACATTTTTCAAAGTACATATATTTACACATGCCTTTAAAATAAAATATTCATGTGGATATTATATTTGTAAAGAATGTCATTTAAAATCAGAAACTACAATATGTTATTATTGTAGAAGAGAATTTTAATTTATTAAAAATTGAAAAATAAATTCTATATACTATTCATTTAATGTCTTTATCATCATCTTCATCTTCAACCTTAACTCCAACTCCAATAAAAGAATTTTCAAAATTAAAGTTTACAGATTATTTTAATTATGAAAAGACAAAAAATGTAAAATATTCAGATATTGAATTTAAACAATATGTAGATATATTTGATTCTAAATATGATAAATCAGATGAAAAATCATTTAAATATATATTTAATTTTCAAATAAATCAATATATGTTAAAAATAATATTAAATAGTAAATATATAAATTTTGATTTACAAGATAATGATGGAATTACAGGATTTATGAATGCATGTCAATATCTAACAGATCCAGAAATATTTAAATTATTACTAGATTCAGAAAAAATAGATTTTAATTTGAAAGATAAATATGGAAATACAGGATTTATATTTGCATGTCAATATCAAACAAATCCAAAAATATTTAAATTATTACTAGATTCAGAAAAAATAAAATTAAATTTGCAAAATGAACTTGGAAGAACAGGATTTATATTTGCATGTTGTGATCAAAAAGATCCAGAAATATTTAAATTATTACTAGAATCAAAAAATATAAATTTTAATTTGCAAAATATCAGAGGAGATACAGGATTTATGATTGCATGTGCATTTCAAAGAAATCCAGAAATATTTAAATTATTACTAGCATCAAAATATATAGATTTTAATTTGCAAGATATATTTGAATGGACAGGACTTATGATTGCATGTCAATATCAAATAAATACAGAAATAATAAAATTATTATTTAAATCAGATAAAATACAATTAAATTCGGAATCTACATATGGATGGACAGGATTTTGTGGTACAGGTGAATATAACACAAAGATGGTCCAATATGTATGGAAGATGAAACAACTTGGAATAAAATATTCATGTGGACATTATATTTGTAAAACATGTCATTTAAGGGTAGAAATAAAGTCAGAAACTACAAAGTGTTATTATTGTAGAAGAGAAGTTTAATTTATTATATAAAAATTGAAAAATAAATTATATGTAATATTTATTAATATCTTCAACTTTATCATCATCATCTTCAACTTCAACATTAACTCCAATAGAAGAATTTTTAAAATTAAATTTTAAAGATTATTTTAATTTTGAAAAGACAAAAATATAAAATATAAAGATATTGAATTTAAACAATATGTAGATATATTTGATTCTAAATATGATGTATCAGATGAAAAAATCATTTATATATATGTTTAAATTTCAAATAAATTCATTTATGTTAAAAATAATATTAAATAGTAAAAATATAAAACTTAATTTACAAGATAAAGAAGGATGGCCAGGATTTATGTTTGTATGTAAATTTCAAAAAAATCCAGAAATATTTAAATTATTGTTAGAATCAGAAAAAATAAATTTTAATTTGACAGATAAATATGGAAATACAGGATTTATGCACGGATGGACAGGATTTATGCACGGATGGACAGGATTTATGTTTGTATGTGAATTTCAAAGAAATCTAGAAATATTAGAATTATTACTAAAATTAAAAAATATAGATTTTAATTTGCAAGATAAAAATGGATATACAGGATTTATAATTGCATGTCAACATAAAACAAATCCAAAAATATTAGAATTATTTCTAGAATCAAAAAATATAGATTTTAATTTGCAAAATAAAGATGGATGGACAAGATTTATGAATGCATGTCAATTTCAAAAAAATCCAGAAATAATAAAATTATTAATACAATCAGAAAAAATAGATTTTAATTTACAAGATAAAGAAGGATGGACAGGATTTATGAATACATGTCAATTTCAAAAAATCCAGAAATAATAAAATTATTAATACAATCAGAAAAAATAGATTTTAATTTGCAAAATATCAGAAGAGATACAGGATTTATGATTGCATGCCAGGATCAAAAAAATCCAGAAATAATAAAATTATTAATACAATCAGAAAAAATAGATTTTAATTTGCAAACTAAGGAAGGATGGACAGGATTTATGTTTGCATGCCAGGATCAAAAAAAGCCAGAAATAATAAAATTATTAATACAATCAGAAAAAATAGATTTTAATTTACAAGATA
>Ga0247727_10017932_pt1 | contig 11205 bp, 13 predicted proteins | sample WisWelCaveWW1625_FD_202498 | JGI IMG/M metagenome (GOLD analysis project Ga0247727, IMG submission 202498) | Biofilm microbial communities from Wishing Well Cave, Virginia, United States - WW16-25 | ecosystem: Environmental > Aquatic > Deep subsurface > Groundwater > Cave microbial mat | place...
AACGGTGCTCGATCTCTCGATGGGCGGCTGTATCATCAAGAGCGCGACTCAGGTCCATACGGACGACATTTTCTATCTGCAATTGTCGCTTGGCGAAGGCGAACTCCCTCTTGAAGTGGCCGCGATGGTCCGTTCTGTGAATGCTCGCGGCATCGCCTTCAAATTCCTTCGAGCCGTCCAAGAGAACAAGCGCCTGCTTTCTTTCATCCAAGCCCAGCCACTGGATCAGCCGGACAAATCTTCAGGTAAAGTCGGTGTCGCTGCCTGAGCAGCCCGGCGAATCCCTTGCCCCGCAATACCATCGTCAACAGAATAAGGTTCGATGCGATTAGGTTGGAGTTTCCCAGGCAGAGTGAAGTGGATGGTTATCGATCAGGTCCTCGTGCGCAGCGAGGTCGTAGGGTTCAATGGTGAGGTCGTGCTCATTGAGCGGTTCCGGACAGGCAGGGGAGCAGAGGTACGCACGATACGATTCAGCTTTTTCCTTTGTGGCGAACCGGCACAGCCCATATTCCGGCATCCCGGATGAGGGATACCAAAATGCCAGCTCGATCGCACTCCCCTGGTAAATGCCGAGGGTGCCGTGTTTGATCTGAAACCCGCCGGGCAAATGTGAAGAGGGCTCAAGCGACATCGGACGGCCTTGCCTCCGTATCATAATGGTTTTCCTCATGATAGCATGAGCGATCCCCTGCGCTATAGACCGGCACGGGCGAGAAGGAGGATAGCCATGAGCCGTCGCATTTCGGTATTCGCTACCATCGCCATCATGGTTCTGTTCGTCGGACTCTCAGGGTGCGGCTACAACGACCTGCAGGGCCTGGACGAAGATACCAAAGCCACTTGGAGCGAAGTCATCAATCAATACCAGCGCCGTGCCGACTTGATTCCGAACCTCGTCGCCACAGTCAAAGGCTATGCCGCGCATGAAAAAGATACGCTCGAAGGGGTGGTGCAGGCACGCGCGCAAGCCACAGGGATTCAAGTGACGCCTGAGACGTTGAAAGACCCCGCGGCGTTCGAACAATTCCAGAAAGCGCAAGCAGGATTGACGTCGGCGTTGGGCCGCCTCATTGCGATCGCCGAGAACTATCCGAACCTCAAAGCCGATCAAAATTTCCGCGATCTCCAGAGTCAACTCGAAGGGACAGAGAACCGTATCGCGGTCGCCCGAAAACGGTACATCGATCGTGTGGCTGAGTACAACAAGATGGTTCGCTACTTCCCGACTAATCTGACGGCCAAGTTTATGCTTCACATGGAGGAGAAACCGAATTTCACCGTGGCAGATGAGAAGGCTGTGGCGAAGCCACCGGAAGTGAAATTCTAGGTCCAGGCTGAGGTTCAGGTTGAGGGGCAGAGTTCGAACGCACAGGGTCGGCTTCGTCCTCGTCTGCGTCTTATCCTTAGTCTCGGCCTTCACCTCCCTTTCCTTCGCGCTTGATGTGCCCCCACTCACAGGCCGCGTCGTCGATCTCGCCCATGTGTTGCAGCCCAACATAGTCGAATCACTCACCGCGCGACTCAAGGCTCACGAAGAGACCACCAGCAACCAGGTCACGGTGCTTCTGCTCCCATCCCTCGACGAGGAACCTCTTGAATCCTTCTCTCACCGTGTTGCGACGACATGGAAACTGGGGCAGCAGGGGACCGACAACGGGGTTCTGCTCTTGGTGGCCATGAAGGAACGCAAGATTCGTATTGAAGTCGGCTATGGGTTGGAAGGCGCATTGACCGACGCGCGCTCGGCGCAAATTATCAGAAATGAGATCGTGCCGCGGTTTCGCGCCGGTGATGCACCGGCCGGGGTAGCCGCCGGGGTCGACGCGATTCTGAAGACGATTGAGGGAACCTATCAGGCCTCCGACAAGACGGCTCCTGGGCTGAACGTCGATGTCATGGGACGGGTCGTGGTGGCGGTGATTGTTGGATTAGTCGTCGGGTTGGGCCTCATGCGCGTCCATCGCCTCCTCGGTCCGGTCGCCGGCACAGGACTCTCCGTGTTGCTCGCGCCTTGGCTGGTGCCTGCCCTGATTACCGGTGGGGTCACCCTGTTACTGCTCACGTTGATCGGTACGGCCAGTGCCGGCGGGAGAGGACGCGGAGGGCATCGTGGGGACGACTGGGTCTGGTACAGCAGTCAAAATGGGGGGTGGGGCGGCGGCTCGTTCGGCGCCGGTGGGGGTGGTGTCAGCGTCGGCGGGGGTGATTTCGGAGGAGGAGGTGCCAGTGGAAATTGGTAACAGGCTGGAGTTGACCGCTGAAGAGCAGGAGCGGATCCGGCTGGCCGTACAGGCGGCGGAGCGGCGGACGAAGGCAGAAGTCGTTCCGATGATCGTGGCGCGCTCGGGGCTGTATCGCGAGGTCCGGCATTGGCTCGGTCTCGGACTCGCGCTCTTGTTGCTCACCGTTCTGCTCACGATTGAATCGCATTGGCTCCCGTGGGGGTGGCATGCGTCGAACGCGGCCTGGCTCCTGCTTTCGACGCTGATGGCTTACGGATGTGGCGCGTGGCTGGGAACCTTGTGGCCGGTGATTCGTCTGTGCACTTCAGCCGAACGGACGCGGCATAAAGTGAAGCTCAGAGCCGAGCGCGCGTTTTCTCAACATGCCGTCTCGCACACGCAGGAGCGCACGGGCGTGCTCATCATGGTATCGATCTTGGAACGGCAGATCTATGTGTTGCCGGATCGATCGCTGGACCGTCTGGCCTCGACCGACCATTGGGCACAGGTGGTCCAGGCGGCTGTCAACCGGTTACAGTGTGGCGATATCGTCGGCGGGCTCTGTCAGGGAATCGAGCGATGCGGCCTGCTGCTTGCCGACATCTGTCCCGGTCGTCCGGGTGACAACCCGAACGAATTACCGGACGAATTGATTCAGGAACCCTAATCGCCGGCTTCATAGACTGCCCAGCATCGTTCCGCTAGAATCTCGATACATGTCCGATCCTACGGTGGTATCCCCAGTTCCGGCGAATGCGCAGGATGAGACTCGCTCGGTGGTCAAAGCAGCCGGCTTGATCGGCGTGGCCACCTTCTCCAGCCGCATCCTCGGGTTCATCCGCGACATGGTGCTGGCGAACCTCTTTGGGGCGACGCCTGCGGCCGATGCCTTCTTCGTGGCCTATCGTGTCCCCAACTTGCTTCGTGAGTTATTTGCGGAAGGGTCGATGTCTTCCGCCTTCATTCCGGTCTTCACGGAATATCAGACGCTCAAATCGAAACGAGACGCCTGGGAACTGGCGAGCGCCGTCTTCACGACGCTGCTCACAATCGTGACAGGTATCATGATCCTGGGTATTATCGTCGCGTCTGGAATCGTCTGGCTCCTGGCGCCAGGGTTTCATGACGATCCGGCGAAGCTGGGCATGACGACGCTGCTCACGCAGATCATGTTCCCATATCTGGTCTTTATCAGTCTGGCCGCGCTGGCGATGGGCATCCTGAATTCCATGCGCGCCTTCGCGGCGCCGGCGTTTTCGCCGGTGTTCTTTAATATTTTTATCATCGGCTGCGCACTTTTTTTATCGCCGACGATGGCGGAGCCAATCCTCGGTGTGGCCATAGGCGTTGTTGCCGGAGGCGCGTCGCAGTTCGCCATGCAGTTGCCCGGTTTGCGCCTACGCGGCATGTTGTTCGGATTCCGGTTCGCACCAAACCATCCCGGCGTGCGGCGGATCGGCGCATTGATGGTGCCGTCGCTCCTCGGTCTATCCGTGACGCAAATCAACATTACCGTGAGCACGATCCTCGCCTCCTACTTTGCAGGGGGGCCGACCTATCTCTTCTATGGCATGCGGTTGATTCAGTTTCCGCTCGGGATTTTTGGTGTGGCATTGGCCACGGCCATTTTACCGGCACTCTCGGCGCAGGCCGCGCGCGGGGCACTGAATGAATTGCGGACGACGTTGGGATTCGGCCTTCGCATGATCCTCTTTATCATCCTGCCGGCGATGCTGGGCCTGATCCTCTTGCGTCGGCCGATTGTCCATCTGTTCTTTGAGCACGGGACCTTTACGGCGCACGACACGGCCGAGACCGCACTGGCGGTGCTCTGCTATTCCGTCGGTCTCTGGGCCTTCGGAGGCGTCCGCATCATTGTCTCGGCCTTCTATTCGCTGCAAGACACGCGAACGCCGGCCATCTCTGCGGCAATCGCCGTCGCGGCCAACCTCGTCTTCTCTCTCCTGCTGATGTCGTCTTTTGGCGTGGCCGGCTTGGCCTTGGCCACAGCCCTGGCTGCGATGGTCAATGCAGGCATTTTGGTCGCGGTGCTGCACCGTCGGTTGGGCGGCGTGGAATGGGGCTCTATGGGACGATCGTCGCTGCGTGTACTGCTCGCATCTGTGCCGTTGGTTGTGGTCTGTACCTGGGTGGCAGCGGCGCAGGTCTGGACGCATCCCGGTGAATGGACGGCCAAATCGGTCATGCTCTTCATAGCGATCGGATTGAGCGTGAGCGGTTATCTGGGCGTTCATGCCTTGCTGCGGTCAGAAGAACTTGATCTGGTATGGGGAATGGTAAAGCGAAAAATCAGTCGCGAGGCACGAGGCTAGGGGCTATGGGAGACAGAAACGGCATGACACGTGGGATCGGAAACAACAGGCGCGATAGTTATCACCCTCGCCCCGTACCCCGTGCCTCGCGCCTGGCGGCTGTTGTTTTTCAGACGCCATGGGGCTGGATGGGTGTTTCCGAAACGACGAAAGGGATCGACGCTGTGGTGTTGCCGAAGGCGTCGCGCCAGGCCGTGCTGTCCGAGTTGCAAGCGGTCTCAGCGACACTGCTGGACGCCCAGGTCTCTTCACGATTGCGAGAGGCGCGGGCACAACTGACCGACTATCTGGCCGGGACGCGCAGGTCCTTCGATCTGTCGCTGGACCTCTCTCGAGGGACGAGTTTTCAGCGGAAGGTCTGGCGAACCCTTCGACGTGTCTCCTACGGCCGGCTTCGATCCTATCAATGGGTGGCTGTCCGTGTTGGAGGCAGACAGTATGCCCGTGCCGTCGGTAATGCCGTGGGGGCGAATCCGATGCCGATCGTGATTCCTTGCCATCGAATTGTGGCGCAGGATACGTCGCTCGGCGGATTCTCAGGCGGATTGCCTACGAAACGAAAGCTGCTCACTCTCGAAGGAACCCTGGCGGAGCTTCGACCGGGACGATCGTAGTTCATGAAGGCCGTGATTCAGCGGGTGACCAGAGCGTCAGTTCACGTTGAGGGCAAGACCGTGGGGCAGATCGAATCTGGTCTCCTGGTCTTGCTGGGTGTGGCGAAAGACGATGGGGAGGCGGATGGCCGATATCTTGTCGAGAAGATTCGCACGCTCCGGATCTTTTCCGATGAACAGGGAAAGATGAATCGCTCGCTGGCGGACATCGGGGGATCGGTCTTGCTGGTTTCCCAGTTTACCTTACTAGGCAGGACGGAGAATGGCCGTCGCCCGAGCTTTGACGAGGCGGCGCCCTCGGGCGAAGCAGAGCGACTATACAAGCAGGTCGTGGCAGAGCTACGAGACCGCGGTACTCATGTGGAAACCGGGATCTTTGCCGCGCACATGCAGGTCGAGTTGCTGAACGATGGACCTGTGACCTTTGTGCTCGACAGCCGCGGCGCGAACTAGCAGGCTGTTAGAAAAGTCGGTCATCTCGCCCGCCCGACCCCTGCGCGCGGAGACGTGACCTTCCCTGGGCGGCGTTCTCGCATCGCTCCCAAGTACCGTAAAAGGTAAGACGTGAAAGGTGAAACGTGAAACGTAGGACTGCAGAGTGCTCTTGTTCCGAAATGTTTCACGTTTGACGGTTCACGTCTTACGGATTGCCGGACGGTCTTTTTGAACAGCCTGCGGAGTCTGCTAGTTCCGGGCTATTCTCAAGTCTGTTTCGTGAAGACCGATAAAGGGATCACTAGGGGCGACATCAGCACTTCGGCCATCGTCTGCTATACTGAGTTCATACGTTTTCGGAATCTGTGAGAGGTGGGTATGGGAACGCAAGTTCCGCAGCGGCATCCGCTCCGTCAGCTGTTCGGCGCTCTGACCGAGAAGAGTTTTACGGAACATCTGGGGTGGCCCGACCTCAACGTCACCAGCTACGTCTCCAACCTGCTCGTCGACTTTACCCACAGCGATCAACTGTATAAAATAAGAAATCAGCAAGACAAACCGGTCGATACGGTGGTGGACCTTTTGTTTGAGTCGGAAGTGCTGCTCGAGGCGCAGTCGATGGATCGTGAGCGGGACGTGCACCGGCATATCGGCGATTTCACGCTCTTCATGGCGGGACTGTTTCCGGAATATCTGCGCCGCCTCAAGACAACCGGATTGATCTACCACAAAGATTTCCTCGTGGACTATATGAAGACGGGAAAGCGCTCCTACGGGATTGTCGCGCAAATGGCTGACAGTCTATCAGGGGGAAAACCTCCTCTGTTCCGGAAACTCTCCGACAACTTCGAACTCTGCGTCACCGGCCTAGGGTTCGTGCGGGCCGATCTGGATCGCATGAAAGATCCGGCGTACCGGCGGGCTCGGAATCTTCTCCTGAATTGACCAGTTCCCGTCCTCTCATTCTTGTCCATGGAGGTGCCGGTTCCCGACGATTGACGTCGGCGCAGGCCACCTGTCTCGCCGATGCGCTCGTCATCGGCTATACCATTCTTGAGCAGGGCCATCCCGCCGTCGTCGCCGTTGAATGTACGATCGGTCTCCTGGAGCAATCGGGGCTATTCAATGCCGGACGAGGAGCGAATCGCCAGTTGGATGGTGTGCAGCGGATGGACGCCGCAATCATGGAAGGGGCCCACCTCGAAGCCGGAGCCGTCGCCTCGATCGAAGGGGTCGCGCACCCGATTACGGTGGCCCGCCTGGTCATGGAAGAGACGGGCCATGTTCTGCTAGTCGGACCGTTTGCCGGCAGATTTGCGCGGCATTTCAAACTCGATCGGCATCGTTCCGTCGGCGTACCTTGCCGCCTCTCCTACGACCGGATTCTCGCGAGACAGAAACGGTCAACACAAGAACGGCACGGGACCGTCGGCGCTGTCGCCTTGGATCATTTCGGGACGGTAGCGGCAGGGGCGTCTACCGGGGGCATCGATTCAATGTTGCCAGGGCGGGTTGGCGACAGCCCGCTCATCGGCTGTGGAATCTATGCAGACAATCAGAGTGGTGCTGTGTCCATGACGGGCAGGGGCGAAGGCATCATCCGCCTTGTAATCGCTAAGAGAATCTGCGATCGTCTAGGTATAGGGGAGAGCCCTGCGGTCGCCGCTCGACAGGTGTTGCGTATGCTCGTGTCTCGGATCCGCGGGGCAGCTGGGGCCCTAGTCCTCTCGCCGGACGGGCGATTTGCCATCAGGCATGTGACACCCCATATGGCTGCCGGTTGGTGGAACGGGACCGGCCGGCCAACCGTTCGAGGACAATTTCCATGAAGGACGCGCTCTTCCACCTGGCTTTCCCCACGCACGATATGGCAGCGGCGAAACGTTTCTATGTCGATGGACTTGGTTGTACGTTGGGTCGGGAGTCTCGCCACGCTGTCGCGTTCGGACTCGCGGGGCATCAACTCGTGGCGCATCTGACGACGGAACCCCTGCCACCGCAACAAGGCATTTATCCCCGCCATTTCGGCCTGGTTTTCTTGTCGAAAGACTCGTGGCAACAGTTCTTGGAACAAGCCAAGGCGAAAGGTTTGCCCTTCTATCAACAGCCCCGCGTCCGGTTCCCCGGCAGCAGCATTGAGCACCACACGTTCTTTCTTGAAGATCCCTCCAGGAACCTCCTCGAGTTCAAACACTATCTCCATGAGTCGGCGATCTTCGGCGAGCGAGAGTGTCGTGAGGTCGGCGACTCCTTTTAGCTCGCATTATTCATGACGGTTCGTCAAATGGCAGAGTGGTGCGCGACGCGCGTGATGTGTGAACCCTCTCCATGCCCGTCGCGCTTTTCCCGCCAGCCTCGCCCGTCTCGCTTGAATCAGGCATCGACGATTGCAGGAGAAGCGTTCATGAATAATGCGGGTTAGCATCCCGCAGGGTCGTAGCCTGCTGGCCCTCCCCAATGTTGTTACGGTTCTGGCAGGGTGGATTCCCGATCGATCCGATTGAGGATACGTTCGTGGCGACGAGCCAGAGCGGTCGTCTTTCGCAGCGGATCGTATCGACGTGGCGACGGCAAGATGGCTGCCAGCCACGCGGCCTCGTCGGCCGTCAGGTTGCGCGAGGACTTCTTGAAGTGATGACGGGCCGCGGCCTCAGCGCCATAGACGCCCTGCCCCCACTCGGCGACGTTGAGATAGAGCTCGAGAATACGCTCCTTCGTAAGATGATGTTCGAGGGAACGCGTAATCAGAGCTTCCCTGGCCTTTCGAAGCAAGGACCGTTCGGATGATAGGTAAAGGTTTTTGGCCAGCTGCTGAGTAATGGTGCTCCCCCCACGCTTGAGTTTACCCGCTTCGAGGTTATACAGAGCCGCATCCTTGATCCCTTCCCAGTCGAATCCTTCGTGGGTAAAAAACGACGCATCTTCCCCCGCCACGACCGCCTGGTGGAGGTAGGGAGAGATACGTGAGAGCGGCACCCACATCCAATGGCGTCCGATGGTGTGGCCTTCTGCCTCAGCCTGAGCCTGTCGAGCTTCCATCAGGGCCGTTACGGTTGGATTGGTCGCGCGTAAGACCGAGACGTCGGGTATCATGAGCAACCATAGGAAGAGGACCGCCCCGACCGGGAGGCAGAGGCCGATGATCAACATGGCCTTCATGCGGGATCTGGATTGTGCGGTTGACTTCCACATAGTCTGATGCGTATGAAAGGTACGAGGCGAGAGGCTAGGGGCAAGGGGGCAGATAAGAGCCATGCATTCGCCGCTTGCCTCTCGCCCCGTGCCCTTTGCCTATGGGGTTGCCGTTGAAAATTCTGCATGCAGAGTTTATCAGAAGTTGTGCGGGGCCCGAACAGTTTCTGAAAAGTGAACTCCCGGAAGTCGCCTTCATCGGGCGGTCGAACGTCGGAAAGTCCTCTCTCATCAACTCCCTCTTCCAGCGCAAGGGGTTGGCCAAGGTGAGCCGCACGCCGGGGAAAACCCGTTTGGTCAACCTCTTTCGGATCACCAGCGACGATCCTGAGTTGGCTCGGTTTGTGGTGGTGGATTTGCCCGGGTATGGATACGCGAAGGTGTCGAAAGCGCTACGGGCTCAGTGGGCCCCATTGATCGAGCAGTATCTTGACGGCAGCGAACAGCTGCGCGCGGTGGTGGTGTTGGTGGAAAGCCGGGTGCTGAGCGAACAGGACAGAGAGACGATCGCATGGCTCTCGTCCGTCGGACGGCCTCCCATCGTGGTGGCAACGAAAGTGGACAAGTTAAAAATGAGCGCGCGCGTCGGTACGCTTCGTCGGCTGCAGGAAGGGCTGGGATTGGTCGAGGACGACGAAGTTATTCCTTTCTCGTCGGTGACGGGCGAGGGGCGGGAGCGGTTGTGGGGGATCCTGAAAGAGCGGATTCGAACTTGATCTCGATATAGGCCTTGTTCTTGAGGTCCGTCAGCCACGATTGGAAGACATCTTCGCTCTTCTGCTGAAAGACGAGTCCCTGGATTTCCGTGCGGACTTGCTCATACGGGCGAAACTGTTTGGGTTTCTTGTCCTCCAGGCGCACGATGTGAAAACCTTCCGCGGTCTCGATTATATCCGAAATGCCGCCGGGCACCAGGTTTGCGATGGTGCGCTCTATCGCCGGCAAGAGCTCTCCCTGCCGCACTAAGCCCAGGTGTCCTCCGTGTGAGGCGCTCGGGCCGTCGGAAAAGCGCAGCGCCAAATCTTCGAAGGACTCCCCCTGCTTGAGCCGTGCCATCACCTCACGAACTTTCTCCCTCGCGTCGGCCGAATCGTCCGGTGAGCGAGGCTGAATCAAAATCTCGCTGAGCGTATACTCTTCCGAGAGCGCAAACCGATCGCGGTGTTCCTGGAAGTACCGTTTCATGTCGGAGTCTGCGACCATCACCCCACTTCGCACCTCACGGTCGACGATCCTGAGCAGTGTCAGCTGTTCTCGGACTTTTTTCATGTCTGCCGGGTTCGATTCGTCGATCGTTCCCCCCTGTTGTTTCATCTGCTGAACCGCTTGCCGGACTTCCTGATCCGTGACCGCGACGCCTCGCACCTTGGCTTCCTGGAGTTGCAACTTACGCTCAATCATCGAGGTCAGCGCCATGTACTCCGCCGTCTTGAGCCGACGCGCGAGGACGTCGCCGCGATACTCTTTCTGAATCCGCTCCCGCTCCGGGGCGAGTTCCCGTTTCATCTCGGACAGCATGATGAGGTCCGAGTTGACGATTGCGATGATCCCGTCTTCCACCTGCGCGGCTGAAAGAAGGGATGCCTGTGCGATCAACCCGAGCGCGAAGAAGACCATGTGTCTCAGCCAGTGTGGTGCCATCGTGATGAACGGACGGATCGTGATCATGGATATGGGACCCGCCACTCGCCGATGAGATCGACCAGTCGGCGCGGGTTCCGTGGATTGTACACGAATTGCGAAGGACTTGAGGAGTCTGAGCAAGGGCAATTTCGATCCGCGACGGTTCAGCGTGTGCCGACGTCGTCGGCGACATAGCGGGAGGCGTCGGCGAGGCGGATGATCGCCTTCGCGCGGATGTCGGCGATCACACCGTCAAAACGTTTTCGGCGCTTCTCGTTGAGCAGTTCCTGTCGGAGGCGTTCCCGAACGGCCACGTCCGCCTGAATAATGTCCTTGTCGAGCGCAGAAATCATGACGAGGTAATAGCCGGCCTCCGTCTTGATCGGCGCACTGACCATCCCGGGCTTGAGGGTATGAATGACTGCGTCGACTTCCGGGATGACCAATCCCTTGCGATAGGGGCCGAGATCGCCTCCTTTCGCTTTTGTTTTGCCGTCGACGGAATAGCGCTGCGCAAACTTGCCGAAGTCTCCCCCCTGGTTGATCTGCTTTTCGAGATCTTTCGCGGCCGGAAAATTGGGCAGCAGCATCTGGGACACTTGCACTTTCAATGGCGTCAGGAGTTCGTGGGCATGCTTTTCGTAGAAGGCGTCCAATTCCTCCTTCGAGACTTCGACCTTGGCTTTGATCCGATCCTTGAGGAGCTCGTCGAGGATCAGTTGTTCCCGATAGCGTTGCGCTCGATCGCGGATGGCATCGTTCTGGTCGAGTCCCTGCTTGCGT
>Ga0247727_10017934_pt1 | contig 11204 bp, 9 predicted proteins | sample WisWelCaveWW1625_FD_202498 | JGI IMG/M metagenome (GOLD analysis project Ga0247727, IMG submission 202498) | Biofilm microbial communities from Wishing Well Cave, Virginia, United States - WW16-25 | ecosystem: Environmental > Aquatic > Deep subsurface > Groundwater > Cave microbial mat | place...
GAGTACATATATTTCGATTTGCGCAACGCGCCAATTTCATAATCCAAATCGGCAATCGGCTGTAATTGTTGAAGCTGGCTTTCCAGTTGCTCCAACTTCTTCTTTTCAGCAGACATCTGGTCAACAGCCTCTTTCACGCTGGCTTCGATGCGCTCAACGCCAGCCTGCACGGCGGTCAGATCGGCATCCGCTTCTATTTTTGCCGAGCCTGAATATTCTTCGGATAGATTCAAGTTTTGCGCAAGCACCTGAATACGGCGTTCGAGGGCTGAATAACTGGCAGAGGTTTCCTGCCAGGTGCTCGGTCCCAAATTTTCCAGCCCCAGATAGGTGCTGTCAATCTGCTGGAAATTGCCGCGGCTTCCCAACGCTTTCGTCACAGCCACCAAATCCTTGGCGGGGACGATCAGTTCAACTTCTGTCATTGCTTTCGGAAAAAACATATCATCTCCATTATTTGCATGTCATTGCGAGGGCGATGCTCTTTCGCCCGAAGCAATCTCCATTGCGTGGTAGATTGCTTCGTCGGGCTTGGTCTCGATACGGGCGAGAAAACCACTCGCCCTACTCGACCACCAGTCCTCCTCGCAATGACATCTATCTATTTAATTTACCAGGCTCGGTTTCAACAGGAATGGACGATATTCGTCCTCAGTCAGGTTGGTGGACTTCGCCTCCACCAGCACGATCAAGTCCTGCGCTTCGAGGTCGCTCGTCACCAGGAATGCGAGCGGGATGCCGATATGGAAGGGGCTTCCCACAAACGCGGCAAGGCATCTCTTCAAGAGCGCGCGCTTGAGAATCACTTCCAATTTTGGCAGACCTGTCTTCGGTTCTTCCACGAGGGCATTGACATCTGGGATGCCCGGATATAAACGGGAGACCGTCGAGGCGATATCCGCCCCGGCGGCAATCGCGCGGATGTCTGAATCCAGCACGTGGTATCCAAACGGCAGGGTGTAGTTAATCACTTCTTCTTCAGAAAGTTTGTGATACACCTTGTAGCGAACCGCCCACATCAGGTTGTTCATATCCACCAGTGAGCCGATGATTTTTACACCGTGTTCACGGTCGGCGCCCGTCAACTTCTTCGCCTCTGCCCACAGGCGGCGCCAATAGCTCAAATCCAGCGCCACTTCGATCGGGAAGAGATTCTGCTCGGTCGAGTAGCGCTTCATGGCGAAGGTAAGCGCTTCTTCATAGGGCGTACCATTCAACAGGTCCACCGCCGAAGCGATATTGCCAGATTCGACCATTGCCTGCGCGGGAAGGACCGTATCCGCGCCCAGCGGGAACAACACCTCACGCACACGATCCCATGAGGAGGTTTCAGCAGAACGCTGAACCGCCACAATCGAGCGCAGGACGGCTTTTAGATTCCCCAATTCAAAATTTCGGTACAACTGCTTGACCAGCGGGCGCGTCTCGATGGGCGACATTTGCACGACGCTGTAATACGACTTCGCCACCCTGCTCTTGATCTGTGAGATGGTCTTGCGGGGGTTAATGTCCTTATCCTTGAGTCCATCAAGATAAGGACCGTAGGATGTGCCTTTAAGAGAGTTGAACAGGGATGAAAAGTCCGTTGCATCACTCAAACGGAGGATATCCTGCGGGGAAAGCAAACCAGCAGACATTGCCCGAACACGTGCGCTGATCGCCGCGTAACCTGAAACGCCGCCTGCCATGGGTTACGCCTTGCCGATCACGCGTTCCAACACGTAAGCAACAGCCTGGTCGAAATTTTTCTTCGCCAGCGCATCAAACTGACTGCTTTTATCCGCCGCATCTGCAGAAATGCCCTTCGAGGCATCTGCCGACTGTGCCGCAGCAGTGATCTTGCGCGCTTCTTCTTCCGCCTCAGCCTTCGCCCTGGTGATCAGCGCTTGCGCTTCCTGCTCGGCTTTCACAGGGATTTCCTGCGCGTCGCGCGCGGCTTTTTCCTGAAGTTCCCTGGCTTTCTTCTCAATTTCGAGGACTTGCTGGATTTTCTCTTTCATTACTCATTCACCTCACTGGATAACTGGCTTAGGCACGCTATTGTAAAGGATTAAACCTTCAACATCAAGGCTTGAGACAAAACCTGACAAATCAGATTTTGATTGTGTAATTATGCACAATTATAACGGGGAGAAGGTAGATTTGTCAATTGGGAAATGGTTTCGATACAGGACGGGAAAACCCCGCCCTTACTCAACCACAGACACCCGCTTTCATTCTGGACTTTCAGCCTGCCCCCCTCCCTGTACAAGACCTCACAGGTCTCACCTGCGCTGTTACCAACATCAACGATTGCGCTGAAAATGGTCTCAAAATCACAGGCTTTCGCGGAGACCTGTGAGGTCTCTCACTCACTCAAAACAAATTCAGCGCGCCCGCATCGGACCAGTTGAACCAGGGGGCGAAGATTGTCCCAATCAGGATGACTCCAATTGTGAGCACAACCAGCGCAATCGCGTACGGACGCGTCAGCGGCACGGGATGATTCTCCTCGTCTTCGTTTGGCATTCGATAGAGATAGACATATTTCAACGCGTTCAAATAATAGTACGCGCCGACGACGGAGTTGAGGATTCCCAAAATCACCAGCCAGGTGTAACCCGCTTGTATGCCTGCCGCAAAGATGACTACCTTCGTCACGAACCCTGCAAACGGAGGCATCCCCGTCAGCGACAAAAACGCGGCGAGCATCATCAACGCGAGGATGGGATTCCTGCGACTCATGCCCGCATAGTCACGAATGTCTTCATGTCCTGTCACTTTGCTGTATGCCATCGCGATACCGAAGGCAAGCAGGTTGGTCGCGATGTACGCGGCTAAATAAAACACCACGCTCGCCGCGCCCAATTGTGAGAGAGCAACCACGCCAATCAGAATGTAGCCCGCGTGCGCAATCGAAGAATACGCAAGCAATCGCTTGATATTCTTTTGAGGCAGCGCCAGCAGGTTGCCAACGGTCATGGAAACTGCGGCAATGATCGCGAGTGTAATTGTCCACGCGTTGGAAAGCGCGGGGTCGGAGAAGGCGACAAAAAATAGTCGGAGAAGAACCGCATAGCCCGCGGCTTTCGAAGCGGTGGATAAAAATCCTGCGACGGGAGTAGGCGCGCCTTCGTATACGTCTGGCGCCCAAAAGTGGAACGGCACAAACGACACTTTGAAGCCGATGCCGACGAGAATCAACGCCAGCACCGCAAACGCAGAGAGCGGAGAAATATCGCCCACTTTGAACATCTCCGCGAGCTGATAGATATTCGTCGTGCCAGAAAAACCAAAGACAAGGCTGAACCCGTACAACATAATGGTCGTGGTGAAGACGCCAAATAATAAATATTTGAATCCCGCTTCGGTGGACTTGTCATCGCCCAACATGAAGCCAGAGAGAACATAAAGAGGTATTGATGTTGTTTCGAGCGCGAGGAAGAGCATGACGAGGTCCGAGGAAACAGCCATCAGGTTCATGCCGAGAAGCGAAGCGAGGAGCAGAAGATATGCCTCGCCGCGGTGTCCGATTTTCTCGTTGTCCATCAAAAGGAGGGCAGTGACCGCGCCTGCGAACATGAAGAGTTGCTTGAAGAAGAATCCCAGCCAGTCAAAACGAATCATGCCACCGAGGGTGGAAGTCGGTTCGCCAGGCTGACCGAAAAGCAGACTGATAATCATGGTAGCAAACAATCCACCTGCGGTGAGCCAGCCGACGTTGCGGCGTTTATCTTCCTTCCAGAACGGCTCGATAATCAACACGAGCATTCCGAGAATGAGGATGAGAATTTCGGGGAGGATGGATGCAATCATGGTGGAGGTGAACATTACGCGCCTCCCAGCAGGCGGAGGATGTACTCCACGCCTGTGTCTATCATCGGAGCCATGAAGTTGGGGTACAAACCGATGAGCACCATGAAGATACAAAGAGTTGTAATGGCAACTTTATCCATCAAAGTAATATCCGTGATGTGACCGTGATATTTTTCTGGCATCTCGCCGAAGAATACCTGCCGAACGTTGCGGAGAATGTACGCGGCTGTGATGACAATCGAAATACTGCACACGACGGCGACAAACCATTGCTCGCGCCACACGCCCAAAAAGATGGGGAACTCGGCAATGAAGCCAGAGAATAACGGCATCCCCATCGAAACGAGACCGCCGATGATGAACCCCACCGCGGCGAAGGGCATCACTTTTGCCAAACCGCCCAATTCAGGGATCTGACGCGTGTGCGCCCTGTCGTAGACCATGCCAACGACGGCAAAGAAGAGGGCGGTCATCGCGCCGTGAGAGAACATCTGCAAGCCTGAGCCGAGCAAGCCGTCGCGGTTGAGCGTGGAAAACCCAAGCATCACCAGTCCCATGTGTGAAACGGACGAAAAGCCGACCATGTATTTGAAGTCTTTTTGAACGAAAGCAATGTAAGCGCCATAGACAACGGCGATGGCGGCAAAAGCCATGACCAGCCACTGCCAGTATTTCGCGCCGTCTGGCAATAACATGATTCCCACGCGCAGCGCGGCGAACGCGCCAAGTTTCATCAACACGCCCGCATGGAACATGGAAACGGCGGTCGGCGCGGCGACGTGCCCGTCAGGCGACCAGTTGTGTAGGGGCCAGATGCCGCCCAACACGGCAAAGCCGAGGAACACTGGCAGGAACCAGATGTTCTGGAACAACGGCGAGAAGCCCGCTTTTTCCATTTCGAGCATGTCGAACGTGAGCAGTCCTGTATTTTGGTATTGAACTAAAAACATCGCCAGCACACCGACAAGCGAAATGACCGAGCCGATGAATAAATAAAGAGTCAACTTCATCGCCGCGTATTCGCGCGTGACATTCCAACCCCAGGTGACGATGAGCAAATACATTGGGAAGACCGCAATTTCATAAAAGAAAAACAGCATGAATAAGTCAAGCGAGACGAAGACACCGAACACGCCCCAGGCAAGGATGAACAGGAAGGCAAAGAATTCACGCGGTCTGTCCTGGATTCCCGCCATCACATGTTTGTCGTCGTCACCCCAGGAAATGAGCACGCCCGTGAACATGACAACGCCTGTGAGCAAGACCAACGGCGCGCTCATGCCGTCCACGCCGAAGTACAGGCTGATGCCGAGTGCGGGAAGCCAGTCATATTTTTCGAGGAATTGGTAGCCAGCGGCGGTTTGGTCGTAGGTGAAATATACCCATGCGGAAAGAATCAATGCAAAGATGGCAGAGCCAAGCGCGACGGCGCGCACTTCGTTTTTGCGATTTGCGGGCATGGCAAGCATAATCAATGCCGCGACGATGGGGGTGAAAGTTATTATGCTTAGAACGGGAAAATTCATAAATGCCTCAGACCCTCACCCTAACCCTCTCCCGAAGGGAGAGGGGACTCAGGCGCGGGCGAAATCTTTTAGTACAACATCATCACAGCCTTATTGATTACATCCAAAATCCACGCGGGGTAGATGCCAATCCATAAAATCAGAACCATCAACGGAGCCATCACTAAAATTTCGCGTGTGGTGATTTCGGTCAATTTGTGTTCGCCGTGTGACCAGTGTTCGTTCATCGGTCCGTGCAAAACTTTTTTGAGTCCCTTCAAGATGTACGCGCCTGTGAAAAGCAAGCCTAGCATCGAGATTGCCGTGTACAGTTTGAAGATGGGCAGCGCGCCTCTTACAACCAGAAACTCGGAGATGAAACCATTAAGCCCAGGCAAGCCGAGCGAAGCCATGCTGATGAAAATCAAAATGCCGCCATAGATAGGGACGAGCGGGAATAATCCGCCGAACTCATCGAGATTACGCGTGTGTGTCCGTTCGTAAATGACGCCGACGAGAAAGAACATCCCTGCCGCCGATAAACCGTGATTGAACATCTGGAGTATTGCTCCGTTCAACGCGAGGGACGCGTCGGTCGTCCCCGACGCCAAGCCTGCCGCGGCGATACCGAGGATGACGAACCCCATGTGATTCACGGACGAGTACGCGACAAGCCGTTTGAAATCCGTTTGGGCGTAGGACGCCAACGCGCCGAAGACAATCGCGGCGGTCGCCAACAAGGCGAGCGCGCCCGCGAAGACTTTTGCCTCGAATGGATAGAGCGGTAGGATGAGTCGCAAAAATCCGTACGCGCCGAGTTTGAGCAGGACGCCAGCCAAAATCATCGAGCCAGCCGTCGGCGCTTCGGTGTGCGCGTCGGGGAGCCAGGTGTGGAAAGGCCACACAGGGACTTTGATGGCAAATGCGATGGCAAACGCCCAAAACGCGATGGTCTTCACCGTTGAAACCGACATGCCGAGCAGAGTCGAATCAGGATTCAGCGAAGTCCAACGCTGGGTGAGGGTGAGCAGATCGTACGTCCCGAAAAGAACGCCGAGGAGTTGGATGGCGAGCAGGAGTCCGAGTGATCCGCCCATGGTGTAGATCAAAAATTTCATCGAGGCGTAATTCCGATTTTCGCTCCCCCACTGGTTGATGAGGAAATACATCGGGACGAGACCCACTTCCCAGAAGACGAAGAACACGAGCAAATCCAGCGACATGAACACACCCAACATGCCCGTCTCTAAAAAGAGGAAGAGCATCATGTATGCCTTAACTTTTTCGGTGACGCTGAACGAGGCAAGAACGGCGAGCGGCGTGAGGAGCGTGGTCAGCAATACCATCGTGAGCGAAAGCCCGTCCACGCCGAGGTGGAGGGTCGAGCCGATGGCTTCGTACCATGGGTATTGCTCGACGAATCGAAACCCGCTCTGGCTCGACCTGAACCTGATCCAAACCATCAGCGATAGCGCCAGCGGAATCAGACTCGCGCCCAACGCGAACCAGCGGAGGAGTTTAATTTTATCCTTCGGCAAAAATAATATGACGGCTGCCGCGATGGACGGGAAGAAGAGGATGAGGGAGAGAAGATGCGTATCAATGAAGTTCAACAGGTACTCCTTATTATTGCTTTGAGTAAGGCGCGCCGTAGGCACGGCGCTTTGTTGGGCGGCGCATGATTTTCCCCATACCTACCAACCAATCACGCCGCCCCAGAATGGGTCTGGATTTCATCTTTACTCTTGAGCGCTACTTTCTAATTGGGTTGCCTCAGGCGACGCTACGGATGCCTTTGGTTCAAGACCAACGCGCAACGCCAGAAACAAAGGATATAGCAGGCAGAGGTATAGAATGACATATACAGAGGCCAGCCACCCGGGTTTGTCCGTCACAATCCGCATTGCAACGAATACAAAGCCGACAGCGGCTAGGAGCAGCATAATCGTTCGCCCCATCCGTTGAAGCCAGGTGTCCACCACGAGCAACCTGTGCCCACCATGCCAGCGCGAGGCTATCCATTTCCATATCGTCAGTGCAACAGCCCCAGCCGACGGGATAACCGCAATAATCGGCGGGACGCCAATATCCGTTCCCGCGACCAAGAGAGTCGCCAGCGCTGCCGCAACCCAAAGGCCAACCACCGCCGTGTGGGTCACAGCGAGTGTCGCCAAGAGCACGGTAGCCATTAGTGGCAAACCTTCAGCTCCGGCAAAAGGAACGAAGAAAGTTACCGCTAGGACGCGCGGCACGTAGTGGCCCCAACGCCGCCAGCCGCGCCGCCGGGCGGCGAAAGCAAACCCAACAAACGTACCGAAGAGCATCGCGATCACGAGGATGCCCGCGGTGCCGGAGATGGTGAACAATGGCGCCGTGGAGATCAGTCGCATCCCGATCCGCGCGGCGATGCCCCACACGAGGCCGAGGCCGGCTCCGCTCAGGATTGCGGCCCACACTGCCGGATATCGCTCTGTGGCATCCAGGTGCATGGAAGGCAACCGCAACACTCGCCGAAGCACTGCCTGGAATTTGTTGTAAGTATCCATTTCTAGATTCTCCTTCTGCAAAGAGCCGCCTAATTATAGTATGGGCTAGACGCCTCTGGCGCGCATCCTACACGGAAAACACAAAGAAATACAAAGCCGCGCCGACGGCGATGAAAACAATCAGCGCGAGCATGAGATAGTTTTGAATGCGTCCCGTTTGGACGACGCGTAGTTTGCCGCCAAACCAGTAGGTGGCGTTTGCCGAGCCGTCGCCGAAGAAGCGATTGATCACGGGAAGATCAAAATAATTGCGGACGGTATCGCCAAGCCCCTGCGTGGCGGGACCGAAGAGATGCAGGATGCCGTCAATGAAGCCTTTGTCCATGATTTGGTAGACGACTTTATCGGCGAACCACGTGACGGGTTTGATGAAAACTGTATCGTAGATTTCATCGAAGTAATATTTGTTTCTGAGGAAGCCGAGCTGTAGTTTATCTTCGGCGGCGGAGTGGACGTTTCGATAAACAAAAAAGCCGAGTCCAAGTCCACCTAGGGCAACGACCAATGATGTGAGCAACGGTACGACATTAAACTCAACCGCTTCGGGGTGTTCAGCAAGAGTCCCGCCGACGAATTCATGGAGCCAGTTCGGGACGAGTCCGCCGAGGAGTGGGAAATGCTGGGGGATGCCGACCCAGCCAAACGTCACAGCAAAGACCGAGAGGATGATTAGCGGAGTCGTCATCGTCCAGCGAGTCTCCTGCGCGTGTTCGGCTTCCTTCGTCCGCGCTTCTCCGAGGAAGGTCAACGTGATTTGGCGCATCGTGTAAAAAGCGGTGAGGAAGGCGGCGAGGGCGAGAGTCCCGAATACGAGATATTGATGGTGCGCGAACGCGTCGGCGAAAATTTCATCCTTCGACCAAAAGCCCGCCGTGATGATTGGAAAACCAGAGAGGGCGAAGCCGCCGATGAGGAACGTCCAGAACGTGATGGGCATTTTGTTTTTCAAGCCGCCCATGTTGAACATATCCTGCGGGTCAACGTGGTGATCCCCTGTATGAAGGACGCCATGCTCCATGCCGTGAATGACCGAGCCAGAGCCGAGGAAGAGCAGGGCTTTGAAAAATGCGTGCGTGATGAGATGGAACGCCGCCGCGACGTATGCGCCGATGCCGAGGGCGGCAATCATGAAACCGAGTTGTGAAATCGTCGAGTACGCCAGCACGCGCTTGATGTCGTTTTGCGCGACGGCGATGGTTGCCGCGAACAGCGCGGTGAACGCGCCGATGAACGCGATAATCGTCATCGTGGTTGGGTCGAGGCTGAGGAGCGGGAACATGCGGATGACCGCGTACACGCCCGCCGAGACCATCGTAGCGGCATGGATCATCGCGCTGACGGGAGTCGGTCCTTCCATCGCGTCGGGCAGCCACACGTGGAGCGGAAACTGCGCCGACTTGCCGACCGTGCCGATGAAGAGCAGTAAGCCAATCAAGCCTGCGGAGGAGAATCCGAGAACACCGCTTGGGATTGTGGCAAGAGTGTGTAAAACATCTTCGGTGAATATTTCTCGAAACGAAAGCGTGCCTGTAACGGAATACAGATAGGCGATGCCCAACAACATGAACACGTCGCCGACGCGGGTCGTGATGAACGCCTTCACCGCCGCGTCGCGGGCGGATTTTTTTCCGTACCAGAAACCGATCAACAAATAGGAGCACAAGCCCATGATTTCCCACCCGACGAACAATGTCAACAGATTGTCGGAAACAACGAGTGTGAACATGCCAAAGGCGAACAATCCGATGAAGGCAAAGAAGCGCGAGTACATCGGCTCAATAGACGGGACGACATGCTTATGACCATGGTCTTCTACGGTCGCGCCGTGCGGAGGCAAGCCTTTGTGATCGTGGTCGCCTTCCGGCTGACCGAAATTGTGATAGCCGACGCTGTAAACGAAGATCATCAACACGGTCCACGCCACGAAGAACAAGGTCACCGCTGTGAGTGGGTCAACGAGCACGCCGATTTTGAACCACGAGTCTCCAAGCGGAAGCCAATTGATGGACGATTCAAATGGATGCTCACCCAAATGCTCCACACCGATGGCGCGCACAAACACGATCATGCTTCCAAGCCATGAAAGCAATGCCGCGCCCACGGCGATCGTGTGGCTGAGTGCCTTATTCCGATTCGTGAACAACACAATCAAAAAGAACGCCAGCACGGGCGGGAGGGGAATTAACCAAATTAAGGTTTCTGTTGTCACAAAGCCTCCGAAGCAAGAGACTGGAGACTAGAGACTGGTCTCTAGTCTCCAGTCTCTAATTTCCTAGAACTTCAACATATCAATTTCATCCGCAATCACGGTGTTATGCTTGCGATAGACGGAAATCACCAGGGCGAGTCCCACGGATACTTCCGCGGCGGCGACTGCGAAGACGATGATTGCGAACACCTGTCCCGCCATCTGGGTCACGTCGCCGTAACGCCAGAACGCGGCAAGATTTACGTTCACCGAGTTGAGCATCAATTCGATGCCGAGCAAAATCGCGACCGCGTTCCTGCGCGAGAGCACGCCGAACAATCCGATGCTGAACAACGCCGCAGAAAAAACCAGATACCAGGATAACGGAACCATTGCAACTCCAATTTCTTAGCCACAGAGTTCACTGAGAAAATCTCTTTTTCTCTGTGTGCTCTGTGGCTGAATTTCTTTCAATTTGCCAATCACTTCACTATTTCCGATTGAACGCGACGTAGACCGCGCCCACCAACGCCGCCACCAGCAACACAGAGGCGACTTCAAACGGCAGGACGTACGCGTTCGGCGAGACAAGCGCATTGCCCAACTCGCCTACCGCATCAAACCCCGACGGGAAAACTGCCGCGGTCTTCGAGATGCCGCTCCAACCCTGGAGCAGGAAATACAGCCCTGCGAACGTCAACACCGCCAGCGACGCGCCGAACCACCAATTGCGATTCATCTGCGGACCCTGGTCTCGCATCTCTTTGCGAGTCAACATCACGGCGAAGATGAATAAGATCGCAATCGCGCCGATGTACACAACCACTTGAACCACCGCAAGGAAACTCGCGTTGAGCAACGCGAAAATCACCGCCACACCGAACAAGGTGGCAATCAACCACAGCGCGGCATGGACGAGATTCCCCGTCGTCACGACTCGCAAGGCGGAGAAGAGAGTAAAGAGAGCAACCAGTAGAAAAATGATTTGTTCGCCAGTCATAAAGCAATCTCCAGTCTTCAGTCTCTAGTCTCTTTTGCTGAGACTAGTGGTGTGTTGGCTAAGTTTTGCAACGAATTAATCCTGGAGTATTGTTGAGCCAATAGCGGAAGTCGCAACAGGTCCATTGCCAGTCGAAAGGATGTGCGTAGCATTGATTGTACTCTTGCTTG
>Ga0247727_10017935_pt1 | contig 11203 bp, 8 predicted proteins | sample WisWelCaveWW1625_FD_202498 | JGI IMG/M metagenome (GOLD analysis project Ga0247727, IMG submission 202498) | Biofilm microbial communities from Wishing Well Cave, Virginia, United States - WW16-25 | ecosystem: Environmental > Aquatic > Deep subsurface > Groundwater > Cave microbial mat | place...
TTGCCGGCGATGCGTCGAGGCGATCGTCGAGCCGATTGGTGGCGAGCACTTCGAGTTTCTCGGATTGCTTGATCACGACCGTCGCGCCGTTGCGGCCGACGAGGTAGACGCGGCCACTCGCGCCGACCGGAGACGCGTACACGCCTTGCAAGTCGTTCAGCCGCTGGCCATCGATGACCGGCTGGCCGGTCTTGATGTCGAAGCACGAGAGGATATTGTTGTTGCTCGCGAACAGGTAGAGCCTGCCGCCGTAGAGCAGCGGCGAGGGCACATAGGGAGTGCCTTTGCGGGCGCTCCAGAGGATGGCGTCCGTGCCGGTCAGGTCGCCGGTGCGGCCGAGGCGAATGGCGAGCAAGGCGTTTCCTTGAAATCCGCTCGTGGCGTACACGGTGCCGTCGGCGGCGACCGGAGTCGGAATCACGTTGCGCGTCAGCCCGCTGCACTCCCAGATCAAATCGCCGGACGCCAGATCGTAGCTGCGAATCTTTCGCGACGCGGTCGTGACCACTTGCGGCTTGCCATCGTGCTCGACAACGAGCGGCGTGGACCAACTGGTCTTCTCGTCACGCGGCTTCTTCCACAATGTTTCGCCGGTGTTCTTGTCGAGCGCGATGATGAACGAATCGCCTTCGTTGTCCCAGGTGACGATGACGGCGTTGCCGTGCAGCGTGGGCGAGCTTCCTTCGCCGAAGCCGTTTTGAATTCGCATGTCGCCAAAATCCTGGCTCCATTTGAGTTTGCCCTGCATGTCGAAGCAGTGCAGGCCGCGCGAGCCGAAGTACGCGAACACGTGAACGCCGTCGGTGACCGGCGAGTGCGACGAGAAGCCATGATCGGGATGAGTGCCTTCGTGCGGAATTTCTTCGCGAGCGACTTGCTGCCATAACGTCTTGCCGGTCTGCCGATCGAGGCACATGAGCACGAATTGGTACGGCTCGGTTGGCTTGGCGCCGCGCATGCCGCCGCCACCGCCCGGACGGGGACGCTGCTGCTGTTGTGGCGGCGACGACGACGATTCTGTTTTCGCGGGCGTCGCGGACGAGCCGAGAAGCTTATCGAGTTCCTCGCGCGAATACGTCTTCTCGGGATCCAGTTTGTGCTGTTCGATCATGCGGTCGAATACACCGCGTCGCGCCTCGGGCACTTCCTTGCGACTGATCTTTCCGTCCTTGTTCGTGTCGAAGCTATCGAGCAGGCGGCTGGTAAAGGACGATCCTTGACCGCTCGACGCCGCCGCCGGCGCGGGCGGCGCGGAGTCCGGTTGGGCTGCGGCCACGGCTGGCTTCTTGCCGGTCGGGATCGCCGTTTGAACGAAGACTTTGTTTTCCCAGATGATCGGCGTGGCCGTGCCGCTGCCGGGGATTTTCACCTTCCATTTGACGTTCTTCGATTCGCTCCACTCGACCGGTGGATTCGCCTCCGGCGCGGCACCGGTCCGTAGCGGCCCGCGCCACTGCGGCCAATTCTCGTCGCCGGCAACGGTGAGCTTCGGCGTCGTCAGGCCGGCGAGCAATGCGGCTGATCCGAGAACGGCGAACGACGCAAGGCGAGTCAGCGCGGTCATGTTGGTTCTCCGTGATGGCGAGTGTGATTGAAGGCAGACGAGTGCGAGCGAGGGCGATTTGTGATTCGCCCTCGCTCGCGTGTCGGGTTCATGTGGTTAGCCGCACACAGCGTTCGGCTGGTGCCGGTCGGCCTAGTTCGCGCCCGGCCGGCGGCCTTGCTGCGGGAAGTCAAACTTCTTGCCCTGCATCTGTTCCCACGATTCCTTCTGCTTGGCGGTGAGCACGGCGAGGATTTCCCCGTTGGCCTTGTCGCGCTTCTCTTTCGCTTCGGCGAGCGCCTTCTGTCGATCTTCTTGCGACGCGTTTCCCTGATTGCCGAATCCGCCGCGTTCGCCGCGCGACGATTCGCGAATCTTCGCGATCTTGTCCTTCTGTTCTTGCGTTAGACTGAGTTTGTCGGCCACTTCGGCTCGCGCCAGCGCCGACACGCCTTCACTTTGAATCCGCAACTGATTGAGCCGCTCGACCTGCTTCGGCTCCAAGATCATCTTGGTCATTTCGTCGGCCTTCTTCGCACGCTCTTCGCCCTGTTTGCGAAACTCCGCGACCAGCTTCTCGCGTTCTTCGGCGCTCAGGTTTCGGAAATCGGCGCCGCCGCCGCCACCGCCGCCGGTTGGGCGAAGGTCTTTGAGCATGTCGTCGATCAGGCCCTTCTGGTCTGCGGTGACGCTCAGTTCCTTTTGCACTTCAGGGCTGGCGAGCAACCCGGTCACGCCACCACCACCGAATCCACCCGGTCCCTGCCCCTGACCGCCCGGCCGCTGGCCGCCGCCCGGCCGCCCTTTCTTCTGATCCTGGGCCATCGCCACCGAGGCCGACGCCAACAACAACGCCACAGCAAACACCAAACTCCTTCGCATCATGGCTCACCCACCCTTCTGATTGGAACGGACTTCACGACGATGCAAACCAGACGTGGCTTGCGATCACGACGATTGCCGAGTTGCCTGTCTTCGCCGTCCGCTTCCGACGCCGCTGACTATCTCGACATTGTGACAAGCGCCAAACGCGCGGCATCGGTACTATTTGTCATTGAACCCGCCGCGGCCATTCCGGTTTCGCGTTGTGGCCGACGCTGAAGCGTGGGCGAGTCAAGGATTTGGGTCGAAATGCAGGCACGTCCGCGACGATTTGCGCATCACTGCCGCACGACGCGGTCGCCACCATCGCTGAATAGTTGATCGACGCCGAGACCGCCGATGAGTTGATCGGCGCCGATTCCGCCCACGAGCATGTCGTCGCCGTCGAGGCCCTGCAGCGAATCGTCGCCGCCTTCGCCGTCGAGCGAATCGTTGCCGGCGTCTCCGTTCATCTTGTCATTGCCCGTACCGCCTTCGATCAGATCGTTGTCGAGTCCGCCGCTGAGCGAATCATCTCCGTCGCCGCCGTCGAGGAAATCGTTGCCGGCGTCGCCTCGAAGGGTGTCGTTGCCGACGCCGCCGAGGACCGTGTCGGCGTCGTTGCCGCCGCGCAGCGAGTCATTGCCGTCGCCGCCATCGATGAAATCGATGCCGGCCGATCCGAGTAGACGATCGTCGCCCTCGCTGCCTTGTAAAGAATCGTCGTTGAGTCCGCCATCAAGCGTGTCGTTTCCGACGCCGCCAATCAGCGTATCGTTTCCGTCGCCGCCCAAAATGCGGTCGTCGCCATCCACGCCTTGCAGCAAGTTGCCGGCGGCGTTGCCGATCAGCGTGTCGTTGAGCGTCGTGCCAATGACGTCTTCGATTCCCGCCAGACGATCCGTCCACCGCGAGCGGGCAACGCCACGCACGAGATTGACTTTGACCGCGAAGACCATTGCCGTCGCGTCAAGTGCGCTGAAATCGAGCAAATCGCCCACGCCCGGTCCGCCGTCCAAGAAATCGTTTCCGTCGCCGCCGTTCAACGCATCGATGCCAGCGCCCGCCATCAAAGTGTCGCTGCCGAGTCCTCCCAAGAGCGTGTCGCCCAGCGCGATGTTGGTGATCGGATCGAATCCCTCGGTCGGAGTGCCGATAAGCGTGTCGTTCCCTGGTCCGCCTTCCAACTGAACGGTCCCGCGAGTAAACGCGGAAGCGTCCATGCGATTATCATCGCGGCCCCCCATCAGGTGAACCTGTTCGATGCCGGACAACTGGTCGGATCCCAACCCGATAAGGTCGCTGTCGCTTAGCTTGAAATCAACGTTCGCGGATTGGGTCAGCAGGTCCTGGCCAATTCCGCCGTCGAGCGAGTCGTTACCGGGTCCGCCGGAGAGCGTGTCATTGCCGGCGCCGCCATCGAGTGAGGTGGGGCCGAAAAATTGCGATGCGTCGATCATGTTGTTGCCGGTTCCGCCGGTTAGGCGGACGGATTCGACATTCTTGAACACGTCCGAGCCGACGCCGGACAGGTTGAAGGGCGTGAGGACGAAGTTCGCGTTGCCGGACTCCGCGAGCGTGTCGTCGTCCGCGCCGCCGTCGAGCGTGTCGTCGCCGTTTCCGCCAGTGAACGAGTCGTCGCCGTCGCCGCCGACGAGCGAGTCATTGCCGTCGCCACCGCGAATCGAGTCGCCGCTCGAGCCGCCGATGAGCGTGTCGTTACCGCCGCCGCCGTCCAAGGTGATCTTGTGTGTGGCCGCGGTTGCGTCAATGACGTTGCCGCCGGCACCGCCTGTGAGCGAGACTAGTTCGATTCCGAGGAGGGTATCGTCGCCGACGCCCTCGAGATTGTCGTCGGTGAGCGTCAGGTTCGCGTCGGCGGATTCCACGAGGCGGTCGGCGCCAGCGCCGCCGTCCAGGAAGTCGTCGCCGGTAGAGCCGGTGAGCGTGTCGTTGCCCGACTCGCCGCTGATCGAGTCGTCGCCTTGGGCGCCGTTGAGCGAGTCATTGTTGCCGCCGCCAAGTAGCGTGTCGTCGCCGCCGGAGCCGTCGAGGGTGTCATTGCCCGAACCGCCGGATAGCACGTCGTCGTCTTGGCCGCCGTCGAGCAAGTCGCTGCCGGTGCCGCTGGTGAGCGAGTCATTCCCATCACCGCCGTCGAGCGTCACGGGGCCGTTGAATTGCGAGGTGTCGATCGAATTCGCATCATCGCCGCCGGTGAGGCTGGCTGACTCGAAATTGACTGCGCTGTCGCTGCCCAGGCCGGTGAGCGTCGTGTTGGTGAGCGTGAGGTCGGCGTCGGCGGATTCTTCGAGACGATCGCCGTCGCCGCCGCCGTCGAGATCGTCGTCGCCTACGCCGCCGGAGATGATGTCGTCGCCGAATTCGCCGCGAATCGTGTCGTTGCCGTCCTCGCCGTCGAGCAGGTCGTCGCCGCTGCCGCCGATGAGTGTGTCGCTGCCGCTGGGAATCGTATCATCGTCGTTGCCGCCGAAGAGTGTGTCGTTGCCGATGCCGCCGGCCAGCGAATCATTACCTGTGCCGCCGAAGATGCAGTCGTCGAACAAGCTGCCCACGATCGTGTCCGCGCCGCCGTTGCCGGCGATCGTGACGCCACCGACGTCGGCAGCCACGCCGAACGACGGGCCGAAGACGCCGCTCAAATCGATGTTGTTTGCGTTCGGGCCGCCGCTAACTTCGATTTCGGTAATGTCAGTACACGCGGCCGCGCCGGTCTGCGGGTCGGCTCCGTTGATCTGCACCGCGCCCGCGGGACACGTGATGGCGATCGCGTCGGCCGCGTCACTCGTGACGAGAAGCGATCCGCCGATTACCTGCGACGACAACGCGAGAAGTGCACGTCGCTCCAGGTGTTCGAGATCAAGTGGCCTGCGAAATGACGCGACGGATACTTGCCGCCGCCGCGAATCGCTTGGGCCGGAAGACGCATGCCGAGAGCCGCCGAGCCATTGTGGGAGCCGCCACATCGCAGAATGCCTCTCACTGTCGGGGCCGACCTCTTAGGAATGATCGGCCGATCCCCCCCGCACCGGACTAACGGTTTCGTGGTCAGACTCCATGCTACCGTCGGCGGCAAGGATGTCAACAATTAGAGTGTTGCCGCCGCCTGCTCGCCCAACAGCCGCAGCACCTCGAACGTGTAAATGCCGCTGGAATGTCCATCGTTCCAAGTGAATTGGTAGGCGTAGCGGCCGACCGGCTCGATCGCCGTGGGTCGCGGCGGCTGGGCCTCTTCGAGTTTGAGCACTGGAAAAAGCGGCGGCGGCTTCTCTCGCTCGACGCGGCACGCCGCGCACGGGCAATTCGAACGCAGCTTGGCCCACGACAGCACGTGACGCACGCCGTCGCTCCACTCGATCGCGAGCCGGTCGTCGCCTTCGACGGCGAGGTTCACGGGGTGAACCGGCTGGTTGCCGACGCCGGGATTGCTGACGTTGGTCATTTCGAATCGTCAGTTTGAGTCGTTGAGTTACTTGTTTGCGTTAATTCGAATGCAACAAAGCGGCGTCACAGCGCCTCGGCAAACCGGTGCGTGGGCACGGGCCGGCCGGGGCGAAAACTTTGCGTCTGCCAAAACTCGGCTCGCGCGCCGCGCGTGCTACACGCGGCGGTGATGGCTCGCTCGACGTGCGATTCGAGCAGCTTCGGGTCCGTCGCGACGCGGGCGTTCACGATCAGGTTCACTTCGCGGACCTGCGAGTGCGACGGCAGCGACAGCTCCGGCAGGCTGTCGCTCGAAACGAGATTCGCGACGCCGTAGAAGCCCTCGCACAGTCCGATCGTTTTCAAATGAGCGGTCTCCGCGCCCACCGCGCCGAGCGACCCGCGCAACTGGCCGACAATTTCGAGCAGCAGGTCATCGAGCGCGAACGGCGCCGTCGCGGAAACGTGCAGCGAGCTATTGAGCCAGCCCAATTCTGCCTCGCCTTCTGCGTACGTGTCGTAGTCGAGTTCGAGGATGCGGCGGCCGAAGTTGCCGCGCTGGTCGAGGAACTCCGCGAACGCGTCGAATCCGTCGCCGCGCCGCGCGGAGACGCGCAGCACCGGCACGCCCGGCCGTTCCGCTTCGAGCAGCCCGATCAATTCGGCGGTTTCGCCGGCCGACAGTTCGTCCACGCGATTTAGCAGCACGGCGTCGGCCTCTTCGAGCTGCTTGCGAAAAATGTACGCTGCCTTCGGCGAGAATCCGGCGTGCGGTTCGTTCTTGAGGATTCGCCGGCCGTGGCTCGGTTTCAAGATGACCGCGTACGGCGCGATCTCGAACTTGTGGTTGTACAGTCGCAAGAGCGGCTGAATCACCGTCGCGACGAGATCGGTACAACTGCCAACCGGCTCGGCGAGAATCACATCGGGCCGGTTGCTTTCTTCAAGCCGCTCGACGGTCGCGGTCAACTCGTTGAAGTTGCAGCAGAAGCACGCGCCGGCCACTTCGCCGACCGCGAAGCCCTGCGCGAGCAGGCTTTTCGTGTCCACGAGGTCGGTGGCCTGATCGTTCGTGACGATCGCCACTTTCTGGCCGCGTGCCTGATACATCGACGCGAGCCGCGCGATCGCGGTCGTCTTGCCGGCGCCGAGGAATCCGCCCACCATCACAAATCGAATTCGTTTCATCGCTGGTTCTCCTTATTCCATCATGCGGCCGATCGCGAAAACCTCAAGAGGCAATCGCTCCCTGGCAGCCGGACCCGGCGCCGGCCGTACACCCGAAACAATGTTGGCCCGTCACGATCCGGCGGCGGGCCAGTTCATCGAAATCAAAGTCCGCGATCGTTTGCGGCAACTCCGCATCGACGCCTAGTTCGAGCATCTGATTGAAGTCGCAATCGAACAGCCGCCCGTCCCAGCCGACCGACAGTGTGGTACGGCACATCACGCCCGCGGCTGCCGCCGGATTGTACGCGTCGATCAACTTCTGCATGTAGGCCTCGAACTTGCCGCTCTGCACGAGGTCGTCGAGGAATCGGCTGATCGGCATGTTCGTGATCGTGAACAGCCGGTTGAAGACGACGCCGTAACGCGAACCCAACTCGCGATGATATGCGGCCTCAAGTGTCGCTTGCAGCGGCGGCAGCGCTGGGCCGAGCGGGTTATAGACGAGCGTCAGCATGAGTTCGCTGTCGGGCCGGCCGTAACCGAGTTCGTTCAAACGCCGCAGAGCGGTGATCGATTTGTCGAACACGCCGTCGCCACGCTGCGCGTCGGTGTTTTCCGCGAGATAGCACGGCAGCGACGCGACGATCTCGACGCGATGCTCGGCGAGAAACTCCGGCAGGTCGTGAAAACCGGGCGCGAGCAGGATTGTCAGGTTGCAGCGGTCGATGACGTGCCGGCCGAGTCGCCGGGCCTCGGAGACGAGCCAGCGAAAGTGCGGGTTCAACTCCGGCGCGCCGCCGGTGATGTCGAGAACGGGGATGTCGCTCCGCGCGAGCACGTCGATGCACGCCGCGGCGGTTTCGCGCGACATCACCTCGCGGCGGTCCGGCCCCGCGTCCACGTGGCAGTGACGACAGGTTTGATTGCAGAGTTTGCCGACGTTGATTTGCAGCACTTGGATGCCGGTCGCTCGCAGCGGGTGCAGCCCGGTCTCGGCCAATACTCGATCGAACGGCTTGCGGCCATCGCGATCTTCGAGCAATTGCACTTGCCGCGCGGCCTGTGCCAGCGGACTGCCGAGCCGGACAAGCGTTAGCGTCGTCATGGCGACCTTTCTTCGGTGCGATGCTCAACAGCAAGAACCCTGCGGCCCGCAGCCGGTGCCGAGCGTCGGCAGCGACAGCACTTGATTCGTGCCCTTCGTCGCGAGCACGGTCACGGCGCGAAATTCGATGCCGCCCACGACCTGCCACGGCTCGGCTTGCCGCTGCACAATTTCGACTTCGCGGAAACCGGCCTGCTCGAAGGCTTGCACGAAGCGGTCCTCGCGATACGCCCCCGACACGCAACCCGACCACAACTCCGGGTCGCGCCGCAACTCGGCGGACACGTCCTCGCTGGCGACAATGTCACTGATCGCGGCGCGGCCGCCGGAGCGAAGTACGCGGAAGATTTCGGCGAAAAGCTGCGATCGGTCCTGCTGGCGAACCAAGTTCAGCACGCAGTTCGACACGATGCAATCGACGCTGGCGTCGGCGATCATCGGCCGCTCGCGGCGCAGCCGCTCCTCGGTCGCGCGCAGGTCGAGCCAACTCTGCTGGTCCGTCACGGGCGACCGCGCAAGTTCCGCGGCGAGCAAATCGAGGTCGAGCTGCAAATCTTGAATCATGCCGCAGCGAAATTCGACGTTGGCGTAACCGAGCCGCTCGGCCACCGTCTCGCGATGCCGCCGCGCGAGCGCGAGCATTTCCAAATTGCAATCGACGCCAATCACGCGGCCCGCAGCCCCGACAATTTGCGCGGCGATGTACGCGACCTTGCCGCCGCCGGAGCCGAGGTCCACGACCACGTCGCCCGGCCGAACGAACGGCGTCGGGTCGCCGCAGCCGTAATCGCGCTCGATAATCTCGTGCGGGATCACGGCCAATCGTTTCGCATCGTACGCGACCGAGCAGCAGAGTGCGGTTTCGGTTTCCCGCGCCGCCGACGCGTAGCGCGAACGCACCGCTTCCTCCGCCGTCGGCCCCGTCGCCGTGCCGCAGCATGATCCGGCCGGACTCGTCACCGCCTTCGTGTTCATGACAACCTCCGAAGCTCCGCGTAAGTTCGATGCTGGAGCTGTCGAAACCGTAACGGTCCGCAGCGCCAGATTGCAAACTACCAATCGTGCGACTTCGTCGCCACGCCGCATGGGCGAAGTCGGCGAATTAGCTGCTCCGCGTGTCTACCGAATTCGTGCCGCAAATTCGTCACGGGCGGGTTTTGAGAAACCGCCGAAAATGACGATACATTTCTGCAGACTCGGCCTACCGCTATTCGCGTATCGAAACTCTGTTGGATCGACGCCATGAATTCTCGATCGCTTCGCACCTGGATTGTCAGTCTAAGCCTTGTTACGGCAGCAGGTTGTTCAACGCTGCGATTTCAGCAGCGTCCAATCGAAGCGAACTCTGCTCACGCCACGCGAGACGCGGACGGGGTGTCGGCCGTTTTGCCTTCGACCGGCGCAATCGATAAAGCCGATACGACCGCCACAATCGTTCCGACCAGTTTCACCGCGCCGCAAACGCCCGCATCGCCGACACTCGCCGACACGTGCACGACGGTCGAGCGTGCCACGGCGTCCGGCCTCTCGCAATGCTTGAACTTCCGCGACGATTGCGACCGGCTGGCGAACGAATTCTTCAGCGACTTCGAGAGCGTGTTCTCACACGACAACGTTCTGATTCTGCTCGCGGCCGGCGGCGCGTCGTTCGCCATCCACGAGACGCTGGACGACGACGTTGCCGAAAACGTGATCGAGCACAAGAACCGCTGGGGAAAAGGACAGGAATTCTTCGCCGGCATCGGCAACCCCGGCCATCACTTCGCCGCCATCGCCGGATTGTACCTGTACAGCTTGCACGCGCAGGATGTCGAAACGCACGAACTCAGCCGGGCGCTGTTCAACGCCGTGTCGATCACCGGTCTTTCGACGATGTTCTTGAAGGCGACGATCGGCACGAACACCGAGGCGCCGAACGGCGAGCCCGACCCGTTTGGCGGCGCGTGGCCGTCGGGTCACACGTCGTCGAGCTTCGCGTTCGCCGCGGTGCTCGACGAATACTGCGGCCCGAAGATCGGCATCCCCGCCTATCTCCTGGCCGGGCTAGTCGGCTGGGAGCGGCTCGACGACGGCGAGCACGATCTCTCGGACGTGATCTTCGGCGCGGTGCTCGGCTACGTGATTGGCAAGACGGTGTCCGGCGAACATCAGGCTCGATGCTGCGGATTCGAGATTCAGGCAAACGTCGATCCCGTCACGGGCACGACCGGCATCTGCCTGGAACGACGCTTTTGACGCAACGAGAGCATTGCCGCGCGGGCTCATGCCGGCGACTGCAGCGTCGAAATCAAGTCCACAAACCCGCCGAGCAACACTCCTGGCGACCGCTCCGCTGGACGCACTGGTTAGGCGTGATGGCTACTCCGTGACGATCTGCCCGCTGGCGAGCGAAAGACGGATGACGTTTGTCCAATCCTTGTGCTTCATGCGGATGACGAGTTCGTCCTGCGGCGAGCGAACCTCGAAGTCGGCGATGTCTTTGCTCGACCAGCCCCGGTGTGTGACCGAGCCGTTCAGGCTCTCAATCTCCTTGGCCGTCAACAGGTCCTCCAGCTTGAAGTCCGCGATGAGCTTCCCGTTCTCGCCATAGACGACCAGGCAATGGTCGAACCCAACGCTGCGCCACGAGTCGAGCGTGATCACGTACTTCCCGCTCTCGACGATGATCGCGCGGTACGGGATGTTGACCAGCTTGGCCCGCCAAATCACCTTCTCCTTGGCGTTTTCGTCCAGCGCGAAGAACACGCCCTCACTGTTGCCGACAATCTGTGCGGCCTGTACGGCTTGGTGAACGCCCTCGGTCCGTGTCCGGGTGGTGACCGACGACACGTCCGGCAGGATCTTGAGCGCGTAGTACCCGTACTCGCTCGCGAAAAGCTTCGGCTGGGGTGGGCCGGCTGGGAATTTGTCCGCACGCGCGTCAAACGATAGCACGAGCGCAAGCCCTAAACTGAGCGTCAGAAAGCTTCGACCGGTCATGTTGGCCTCCGTGATTGCTGCCAGCCCGGCTGAAGGCTGGCTTTGGTCTGTGGGAGCAGGAAATGCCCAACTACATCACCCGGTAGGGTGGCACGTCCCTG
>Ga0247727_10017936_pt1 | contig 11203 bp, 10 predicted proteins | sample WisWelCaveWW1625_FD_202498 | JGI IMG/M metagenome (GOLD analysis project Ga0247727, IMG submission 202498) | Biofilm microbial communities from Wishing Well Cave, Virginia, United States - WW16-25 | ecosystem: Environmental > Aquatic > Deep subsurface > Groundwater > Cave microbial mat | place...
TCAATGCTCAATTCAATCGTTCTTCGGCATACGAGCATCTTTCGGCCAATCGCTTTTTGCGCAAATTGTTTTTGGACGTCGGTGAAGAATTGGAAAACACGCCGATCGCGCCGTTTCTGGATGATCTGGCCTCGCTTTTAGCTCACGCCGATTTACCTGCCATTCTCAAAGATTTTGGCAAGCGCACGCGCACCGAAGATCCCGTCGTACACTTTTACGAAACTTTCCTTGCCGCTTACGATCCAAAACTCCGCGAGAGCCGCGGCGTATATTACACCCCGGAGCCGGCGGTTCAATTCATTGTCAACTCGGTGGATTGGCTGCTGCGAAACCGCTTCGACCGCCCCTTGGGGTTAGCCGACAAGGACGTTTGCTTGCTTGACCCGGCGACCGGCACGAGCACGTTTCTATATTTCGTGGTGCGCGTTATTCACGACACGCTGATGAAAAAAAAGCAAGGCGGCACCTGGCAAGAATATGTTCATTCTCAACTTTTGCCCCGCTTGTTCGGGTTTGAGTTGCTGGTTGCGCCGTACGTCATTGCCCATCTAAAACTAGGCTTGTTGTTGAAAGATTTGGGCTATCAATGGAGCAAAGATGATCGGTTGCGAATTTATTTGACCAATGCGCTTGACGAGGGTGTCACGCGCGCGGAAACGCTGGGTAACTTGGGCTGGTATATCTCGCAGGAAGCCAATGAAGCGGCACAGGTGAAGAAGAATGCACCGATCATGGTCGTTACAGGCAATCCACCATATTCCGGTCACTCTGCGAACAAGGGTGAATGGATTGCCAAATTAGTGCGCGATTACTATTTCGTAGACGGTCAACCTTTAGGAGAGCGCAATCCTAAATGGCTGCAGGATGACTATGTGAAGTTTATTCGATTTGCACAATGGCGCATTCAGCAAACCGGACATGGTATTTTAGCTTTTATTACGAATCACAGCTATCTGGATAACCCAACCTTTCGAGGAATGCGACACCACTTATTAAAAACATTTGACGAAATCTATGTGTTGGATTTGCATGGCAACATCAAAAAGAAAGAGCACACTCCGAAAGGCCGCAAAGACCAAAACATTTTTGATATTCAACAAGGCGTGGCAATTCTGTTGGCCGTGAAGCTGCCGACGATGAAAGACTCGAAGGGTTTGGCGCATGTGCAGCATGCCCATCTTTATGGCGAGCGCAAAAGTAAATACGCTTTTTTAGAGCAAAACCACGCTGGCTCAGTGGAATGGACGGTGTTACAATCTGCTGCCCCTTCGTATTTCTTTGCTCCACAGGAACTAAGACGGCACAAAGAATATGAGCGAGGGTGGAAAATCACGGAGGCGATGCCCGTCAATTCTTTGGGGGTCACTACGGCACGCGATGAATTTGCAGTTGCGTTCGAGCGCAGAACGTTGGAAAAACGTATTGCCGAGTTTGCCGGTAAAAGTAAAACCGACGCGCAGTTGTTGGAAGAATACGGCTTGCACAATACAGAGAGTTGGAACATCCTGAAAAGCCGGACAAGGCTTCGCCGCAAGCGGCAAACCGAAGCTTTATCTCATTACAACTATCGCCCGTTTGATACACGATGGACATACTATGATCCGGCAATTCTAGAGCGTGACCGTAGTGAAGTATTGAGCCACCTACATAATCAGAAGAACCTTGCGCTTGTCACCTTGCGACGTTCTCGCGGCCAGGAAGCATGGAACTTTTCTTTTATTGGCAATCACCCTATTGACAAATCTTTCATCACTTCTCTTGATAACGCGTTTGTTTTTCCTCTCTATCTATACCCCAATGGCGATTACCCCCCATCGCTCTTTGATTACGAGAACGGGCGCCGGCCTAATTTATCGGACAAATTCATCGCGGACTGCTCTCAAACATTGGGCTTGGCATTTATCCCGGATGGCGCGGGTGACTTGAAAAAAACTTTTGGCCCTGAGGATGTTTTCAACTACGCTTACGCTGTCTTTCACTCTCCCACTTACCGCGAACGTTACGCGGAATTTCTCAAGATAGATTTTCCGCGCCTGCCGTTCACTTCCGATAAGAAGCTGTTCGCTAAACTCGCCGCCAAAGGCGCGGAACTCGTAAGCCTACACTTGCTCAAGTCGCACACGTTGGACAATTTTATCAGCACTTATCCCATAACCGGTGACAACATCGTTGAACGCATCGAATATGAAAAAAAGAAAGTGTGGATAAACGGCGCGCAATATTTCGGCGGTGTGCCTGAAAGCGTGTGGGAGTTTAAAGTCGGAGGCTATCAAATCTGTGACAAATGGCTGAAGGACCGCAAAGGCCGCGCACTGAGCAATGACGACCTCGCACATTACCAGCGCGTGATCGTCGCGCTCAAGGAAACCATGCGGCTCATGGCGGAGATTGATAAAGCCATTCCAGGTTTCCCGTTGCAATAGCCAAAGCTTTTTTCGTTGCGGTTCCCTTTTCGTTGCGCGCTTCCCGTTGCAATAGCACAATGAACATATTGCCTTCAAAGCTTTTTTCGTTGCGGCTCAAAAGCCCTTTCGGGTTCTCTTTTCGTTGCGCGATTTTTCTCTTTTTATTCCAACTCTCCGCTGTTGCCCAAAATCCCCCCGGCATCAACTGGCATTATCACAGTTCCTCAAACTTTGTCGTTGCCTATCGCGCAGCGGATCAAACACTCGCGATTCGCGTTCTCGGCGAATTGCAGGAACGCCAGCGGCAGCTCGCACAGCGTCTCGCTTATCAGCCGCGCCGCGCGATCACCGTATTCCTATGTCCCACGCAATACATCTTCGATCGCATGACAGGCGGCAGCGTACCGCACTGGGGCGAGGCTGCCGCAAACACGGCGCAATGGCGCATTTACTTAAAAACACCGGTCGCGAGTGACACGCGTGAATTGTTGCCGGCCACGGTGACACACGAGCTGGTCCATCTCTGTCTCGCCGAACTGGCGCAGCCGAACACCCTGCCGCGCTGGTTCAACGAAGGCGCGGCGATTCTCCTTTCCAATGAAGCGCGTCCCGCCGATCCGACGATCATCTCTCGCGCGCTGCTCACGAATTCACTGGTCGATTTTGAGGAAATCGACGATTTGCTCTCGTTTCCAAATGCGCGCGCCGCGCTGGCTTATGCGGAGAGTTATCAGGCCGTGGGTTTTATGACCCAACGGTTTGGCAAGGAAGCTATTGATAAGTTTACTCGCGCCTTCGTCACGCAAAGCGATTCCCGTCAGGCTTTCCAAATTGCTTTTGGCGAAGATCTGTGGAATTTCGAAGCTGAATATTTTGATTACCTGCGCCGGCATTTTCGCTGGTATTTTTTGCTGGATGAATCTTTTTTATTTGGCGGGATAATTCTGATTCTTCTGGTCGCCGGATTTTTTATCACACGCTGGCGGACGAAGAAAAAGATGAAAGAATGGGAGAATGAAGAAAAAAATGATGAGGAAGAATCGTTGCCGCCGGAAATTATGACGTAGCTCAACATTTATGTTGAGCCTTCCGGATCACATGAATATGCGCAACGTGACTCATAGCACAATCCGAAAACGCGTTCCCCGGCCTTCTTCGCTTTCCACTTCAATCGTGCCGCCGTGCTCTTCGACGATGCGTTTCACCATCACCAAACCCAGGCCAGAGCCTTCGCGTTTCGTGGTGAAGTTCATCTCAAAAAGATGCTCGCGCGCTGCGGCGGAGAGTCCGGGCCCATTATCCGAAATTTCCAATATAGCCCGCCCATCCCGATGACGCGTGGTGATGCGAATTTCACCACGCCGATTCGGCGTAGCCTCGACCGCATTTTTGATTAAGTTATTGAGCAAGCGTTTGATTTGCTCGCGGTCGAGCAACCGCGCCGGCAATTCCGGATCGAGGTGGAGTTGAATTTGCGCCCGCTCCGGCCCACCGCCTTCGTGCAGGCGCGCGGTCATTTGCACGATTTCATTCAAATTGTCCGGCGCCGGCTCGGCTTTCGGCAAGCGCGCAAACTCGGAAAATTCTCCGGCGAGATGGCGCAGGCCGGCTAATTCAGCATCAATACTTTGAAATGATTCATCAATCACTGCGGCGTCATTGCGATCCGTATTGACGGTGGTGAATCGCTGGCGCAAGCGAAACAGCGCCATTTGCAGCGCGGTCAGCGGATTTTTAATTTCGTGCGAAACCTGCCGGGCCACTTCGCGCCAGGCGGCGAGTCTTTCGGCGGCCAGAAGTTTGTCACGGCTCATCCGCAGATCGTCAATCATTTGATTGAAGGAGCCGACGAGCACGCCGATCTCATCACGCGCTTGAATATCGGCGCGCGTCTGCAAATTGCCGCCGGCGACCTCGCCCATCGTTGCCGTCAGCCTCTCGATGGGCCGGCTCAACGTTTGCGAAAAACGCCGCGCCGCATAAACGGAAAAAGCGCTGAGCAACGTGACCAACAACGCCGCCCCGCTCCAGAGAATTTTATCGCGCAGGAAACGTTCTTTCATCAACGCCAGCGTGTTATAAACCCGCGCGGCCCCGGTGATTTCCTGTTTCGTCTTGATCAGATACGGATCAACCGGAAAGCTGAGCAGAAGCATCTCGTCGACGCCGGATAAGCGCGGCAACCAGGCCTCGCAGGAATTAATCATCGCGGAATCGCCGCCGGCAACCCAGCGTGATGTGGTTTGCAGTTGGCTGCCGGCCTGGCCCCACACTTCGATGATTTGATCCCTGCCGAACGCCAGTCCGCGTTGCCGGCTTGTCATATCGACGCCAACAACGGAAGTGAGCTGCACTCCGGCGCTATCACGTTGCCATAACAAACAGAAATCAATTTTCCACTGCGCCAGAAGCTCGGGCGTAAGGGGAGCGCGTCGCGAGGCCTGCTCGAACAGTTGCGCGCGCTCTTCGAGCTGAAATTTGATCGCGTCCAGCCCCAGTTGCAGCGATTCCTGCACTTTGGGCATTAATAAAATTTCCATACTGCCCGTGTACAACGAGCTGACAAGAAAAATCAACGGCACGGCGGGCGCGAGCGCGAAGAGGAGGAAGAGAATGGTGAGCCGAACCTGAAAATGTCCGGATTTCCCTTTTTTATTTTTGATAAGTGGCAGGCGGGGACGCCACCAGAGCAGGCCTAAATAGCCGGCAAGAAAAATGAGTGTGCCGGCAAACCAGAGGAAAAAAATTTCCATTTCCGTGTTTGGATAAAATCGGCTTCTACCCCACCAGGCGTTTCCGTTTGAGCAGATATTGCATCAGCGCCTGATCAAAATCCGTGGCGGTGTCCAGCAGCGTGTAATCGATCTGATTTTCGCGGCACTGGCGCTTGAACCAGGCGAGATAGTCGTCGATTTCTTTTTGCACGGCGGCGCGGAGATGATGCGGCTGCGTCGGCAACTGCGCGCCGGATTCGACGTCTTGAAAAATTGCGTCTTCGCGAAAGTTGAAGCGATAGTCGAGCGGATCGAGAATTTGAAAGACGAGCACTTCGTGTTTGCGATGCCGGAAATGTTTGAGTCCCGCCAGCATTTGGCCCGGCTCGTTATCCAAATCACGGGGCAGAAAATCCGACAGGATGATGATGAGGCCGCGGCGCTTGATCTGCTCGGCGATTTGGTGCAGCGACGCCGCCCAGTTGGCCGAGCCGGTGGGTTTGGCATTTTCCAATTCACCCAGCAAGGGGGTCAAATAACTTTTAACCGATTTGGGCGGCAAATAGCGGTTGATCTTTTCATTGAACAGCATCATGCCCGCGGCATCGCGCTGGTGAATCATCAAATAGCTCAACGCTGCGGCGAGATAACTCGCGTAATCGAACTTGCTCACCTTGCCCGCATCGACGATGCCCATCGACGCCGATTGATCGATCAGAATGTAGCATTTGAGATTCGTCTCTTCTTCAAATTGCTTCACATAATAACGATCGGTCTTGCCGTAAACTTTCCAATCGACGTGGCGAATCTCATCGCCGGGCATGTACTGGCGATGCTCGGCAAACTCGACGCTGAAGCCGTGATACGGGCTGCGGTGCAAACCGGTGATGAAGCCTTCCACCACCAGCCGCGCGCGCAGATGCATATTGGAGAGGCGCGAGATCGTGGCGGGGTGGAGGTATTTTCTATAAAGCGGTTCTGAGGACATTGCAATTTTTTTGTTGCACGGTTCGAATAAATATGCTAATTTACAATATAAACTTCATCGTTTTAATTCACTTGTTGAGAGTTAAGTTATGAATCCGACCTTGAAAGATATTTTAAACGACTTACACGTCGCTGAGCGTGAATTGCAAAAGTATGAAGAAAAATACGGCGTGCGTTCGGATTTTTTCTATGACAGCTTCTCCGCCGGACTAGACGAAGAAGACGGCAATTTCGATTTGCTGAGATGGGCCGGCTTTTTTAAATCCAAGCTGGCGCTTGAGAGGCTCTACAAAGAGCAGTTCCGCACCTAAATTCCTCACTCTAATAATCCACCAATCCACAACTCCAACCTTCTTTACTTTTTCCCTTCTTCCAACAACCGCTCGACAATCTTCACCGCGTCCACACCTTCGGCATCCGCGTTGAAATTCGGCACAAGGCGATGGCGCAACACCGGCGTGGCGACGGCGCGCACGTCGTCGATGTCCGGCGTCGGGCGGCCGTCGAGAATCGCGCGGGTTTTGGCACCGAGCACGAGATATTGCGAGGCGCGCGGTCCGGCGCCCCAACTGATCCAGTCTTTGATGAACTGCGGCGCACCGTTTTCATTCGGCCGCGTTTGGCGCGTGAGATTAACCGCGAAATCGACGACGTTGTCCGCCACTGGAACTTCGCGCACTAATTTTTGCAATTGCACAATGCGCGACGCATCGAGAACGATTTTGAGCGAAGCTTCGCGGCCGCCGGTCGTCGTTTTCACAATTTGTTTCTCTTCTTCCAGGCTCGGATAATTCACCCACAGATTGAACATGAAACGATCGAGCTGCGCTTCGGGCAAGGGATACGTGCCTTCCTGTTCAATCGGATTTTGTGTTGCCAACACGAAGAACGGTTCTTCGAGTTTAAAGGTTTCGCCCGCCGCGGTGACTTCGTGCTCCTGCATCGCCTGCAGCAACGCGGCCTGCGTCTTCGGCGGCGTGCGGTTGATTTCGTCCGCCAAAACAATATTGGCAAACACCGGCCCGCGCACGAACTTGAAAGATTTGCGGCCCGTGCCCATGTCTTCTTCGATGATTTCGGTGCCGGTGATATCGGACGGCATCAAATCCGGGGTGAATTGAATGCGGCTGAATTTGAGCTGCAACACCCGCGCGAGCGTGCTGATGAGCAGCGTTTTCGCCAGACCCGGCACGCCGACGAGCAGACAATGCCCGCGCGCCAGCAATGAAATCAGCAATTCGTCAATGACCTGGCGCTGCCCGACAATGACTTTGCTCACTTCCTGCACGATCGTGTCGTGCGCTTCTTTCATTTCCTGTATGATCGACAAATCCTTTGCTGAGGCGTTCATGGGAATATTGGGTTCCTTTCACGGGTATTTATAAGGGCAGATGCGAATAATTTGCTAATTTTGTTCATTCTGCCCTTAAGGACGTCGGTTTTCAGTTCATCTGAAAACCTGGTGTTATGCAAGTTCAAGTTAATAAAGTAACCATTGCCGCCAGAAAAAGCAATGCTTTTCATGATTAAAAAATTGCAATGAAAGCATGCAGCAAAGACGGGATATGGGGCGCGGGTGTTCAAATGTTAACTAAATTTGATGAACCCGCTCCAACTTTTGCTTGCATTGTTATGTCTACTTAATTAAATTGACTTAACCGCAATGAGAAACAACCTTACAGACGCCGCCTTGATAATCGGCGCAGGAAAAATATGACCAGTCAAAAATCTCGGCGCGGGGAGCACTGGATCGAGGTTGGAAGGAATACATTTCAGTTGGTTTATAATGTCATCAACGTCATCGCCATTATGGCGGCCGGCGGCGGGCTGATTTTTGCCTATCGCGAGGAGCTGAAATGGGGATTGATGGCGATTGCAGTTGCCGTCCTCTGTTTTGCCATCCTGCATTTTTATAAACAAAATCTTCAGGAAAAAGGCGTGGCGCTGTCCAATCCGCACCTCTGGATCGATGCAGATCAGATGTTGGTGCGAGTCTATAAAGACCGGCGCGTGGTGCGGCATCAGTATGATTTTCGCGCGCTGCGAAAGGTTGACCGCTATCTGTTCAAATTTTTCTGGTCCGGCACCGGCGAGGCGCGCGTGATTTGCGAAGCCGCGCCGAATGACGCGCTCGCGCCGATTCCCGATCCGAACAACATTCCCAAATGGCGGCGCTATGTGCTGCTGTTTGCCGAGCCGTTAAAAAAACGCGAGACCAAGCAGATTTCACTCACGTACGAATTGATCGATGAAAATCATCGCGCCTTTCCCTATCAGGAAGTTTCGTTTGCGCACGTCGCCGGTTGCGGCAAATTGAGCCTGCGCTTGCAGTTTTATCAGCCGCTGCCCGACCGGGTTTATCTGACGAAATACAGCGCGACGCGCGAGCTGTTGAAACGGGAAGAAATTCCAGTGGCGGGCGAAGAAGAAAATTCGTGCGAATATTTTGTGGAAGTCGAGCCGGAGCGCGGCGCCAAATATCACGTGGAATGGGAAAGCGGGGCATAGAATCAAATCCGCGGCGGTTGCGAAATTGCAAAATAAAAACAAAAGCGCACGCAAAGATATTTTTGCAAGATGCCTGCCCTATAATTTTTTAATCATTCTGCCGAACCATTATTCTGCCCTTCAAAATCTTCAAAGCAAATTTACGCCATACCCGGCACGCGCTCTTTCTTCCTCATTTTTTTAAAAACCGCTGCTGCGCCACCAGCTTGCTTTTCGGCGAAAAATTTTCTACGCCGGTTCGGCTCACCTGCCGTTCATTTTCGCAAATAATCCTTCTTTATTAAATTGTTTTGCCGTATATTGGAATAGGCCGTGACAGCTTATGTCTGGAGGGTTATTTGATCAAACCGACAAAGGAGAATCTATGCTCGCAGAAAATAATACACTTGCCAGGGTCAAAAACCACTACGCGTTCGACAGATATATGATGAAGAGCTTGCATCGTGATGAAGTTGTGGTTGACCGGGAGACGGGATTGATGTGGCAACAAACCGCTTCGTCGGAACATATGCTCTACAGTCTGGCCACGGAGTGGATCAATAATTTGAATAAGCGCGGCTTTGCCGGCTTCAACGATTGGCGGCTGCCGACGTTGGAAGAAGCCATGACGCTTATGGAAAGATATCCCAATAGTGCCGGGTTGTATATTGATCCGGTTTTCAATTCCAAACGGCGATCGTGGATGTGGACTTCGGATCGAGGGGCGGCGGATTCGGCATGGTATGTCAATTTCAACTACGGTTATAGCAGACTGAACCGGATCAAATCCAGCAACAACCACGTCCGGGCGGTGAGGTTGCGCCGCCAAATCAAGCATTACATTTTTTAATCACCACGGTCGTAACCTCGTCCTGCCACTTGGCTTGATTGCCGAACGCAAAGATCGTTTGGTAAATTACCTCTAAATCTAAAAAAGAAAATCCTCTTTGGTTCCTTAGTGATAGGTTCGCACCGGCGTTGGCGTGAGCGCAAAAATCTTGATGGCGCCGTCCGTCACGGCGAACTTCGGGCAAATCATCTGCAGCATGGTTTTCACGTTCTGCAGCATATTGCTTAAAGTTTCTAAAGCGGCGCCGCTCGCCGTAACCTTGCCAATGTACTCATCGTCGTCAATTTGCATGACCTGCAGATACTCGGGATTCTTCTCGTTGAAAAACGCTTTCATCGAGGCCGGGCTGGCATCGAGCTGGTCACGCAGTCGTTCATTGACCTTGACCCCCACAAAAATCGTGTTGTCTTTGCTCTGCATATTTTTCTCTAAGCGATTTTTTTCTGAAGTTCAGGTTGTATGGAAATCTTGACCACTTGTTTGCTGCACTCGAAGCGAAAATCGGTTTTCGCTATTTCCAGCAAGCGAATTTGACAAATCAAACAGAGATGGTATTTGTGTGGCTCGTAAGGCAAATCCAATGGCTGCCGCATTTCGTGAACGTAGCATTTGGTTCTGGGCGTTCGTGGCGTGGTTGGCATGAGGGTCGTCTCCTATTTAATTCAATGAAATTTCCAACGCGGCTCGGCAATTTGATCTTTTCGGCAAAGCAATATCGTTTAGCCTTGAAATTTAAGGCCTTCTTGCGCAATTTCAAACAGTTATTTTTGCATAATTACCTCACCGGCGCAAAGGAGCTATCGGCGATGCGCCTCGCCTGAGCATATCGCCACAATCAACACAGAAAAGATTCTGGTTGCGCCGGCTTCTGGCATGGTTGCCCTCGCTGCATCGTCGCGTCGAAATGCGCGCATTGACCACAGCGCCGCATTGCGGACAACAGCGCACCGGCGACTCCGCGCGGCGATGATTCAGATTGGTGCAAGGATTGGGCGTCATTTTTGATCTCCTTGATACTTCCGCCGGTCTTTCGTGCCTTTGAGGAGACGCTGGCTCGCCAGAAAAGCCTGCGCGTTCCCGGCGGGCCCTGCATACTTTTTGCCGAAAAACGGCAACAGTTCCTCGGCTGCGAACCTTTCAAAATCATCTTCCTTCACTCCGATGTGGAGCTTGATCGGATCGTTACGAAATACTGTGTTCATGATGAGATTCTCCTTATCTTGAAAATGGTGTTAACTTAATGCGTCGTTACAGGTTTCAACACAACGGCAATGACATGCGCCTTAACGCCTGGACTCCCGAATCGCGCCAAGAATCGACTCCTCGCCCGGCTCATCGATGCGCTTCTTGCGCGCGCCCGATTTGTACAAGAAAGCGGCTTCACCATTTGCTGGCAGCCGATCCCGATCGGATCAGTAACAGAGAGGTGGCGCCTGCCACCGGAGTGGTGGTCTCGATGGTCAGGCGCTCCAATTTGTAGCCATTGGTAGGCCCGAGCATCGTCAGGTTGCCGCCTTTGATATACCCGTCATGAATTCTGCCGTCGTACGCGCTAGCGCCGCCACTGGGCTCCTCGTCGATCGCGCTGTTCTGCGCGCCGACGATATAGAAGTTCCCAAATTCGCAGTCAATGCCGCCGCGCTGGTCTGCGAGGATGCGGATCGCGTCGCCGATGCACTTGCCGAAGAACAGGTTGTGCCCTCGATTGTGCACCGTCGTTCTGCCCAACGTGTTGTTGTAGACCGCGACCAGGTGGTTCT
>Ga0247727_10017937_pt1 | contig 11202 bp, 11 predicted proteins | sample WisWelCaveWW1625_FD_202498 | JGI IMG/M metagenome (GOLD analysis project Ga0247727, IMG submission 202498) | Biofilm microbial communities from Wishing Well Cave, Virginia, United States - WW16-25 | ecosystem: Environmental > Aquatic > Deep subsurface > Groundwater > Cave microbial mat | place...
GATAGCTGGAGCTCCGTGCAATTTCAACGCATGCCGAATGTCTCGCTGGCGCCGGGAAAAGAGAAGCTGTCAGTCCAAGAGCTGATCAAAGGCGTGGAAAAAGGTATCTACATCATCGGCGACGGCTCTTTCTCTATCGATCAGCAGCGCTACAATTTTCAATTCGGCGGCCAGCTTTTTTACGAGATCAAAAACGGTGAGATCGCCGGCATGTTGCGCGACGTGGCGTATCAATCCAACACCCAGGAGTTCTGGAATTCGTGCGCGGCGATCTGCGACGACAGCGATTACCGCTTTGGCGGCTCGTTCTTCGATGGCAAAGGCGAGCCCGGGCAAGTCAGCGCGGTCTCGCACGGTTGTTCTACTACACGATTCAACGGCGTCAATGTGATTAATACCGAACGGAAAATTTGAGCCAGTGATCAGTCAGCAGTAATCAGTAAACAGTTACTGATTACTGAACACTGGACACTGATCACTAATTTCTTGCAAAGCACACTATCGAAGGATTTCACAATATGGCCCTTTTAACCAAAGACGAAGCCCGCAGGATCTTGGAAAAAATCCTGAGTTATTCCAAAGCCGAGGAATGCGAAGCCAATTTGAATGGCAATGTCAGCGGCAACATTCGTTATGCCCGCAACACGGTGACCACCAGCGGCGCCCAAAACGATGCCACGCTCGTGGTGCAGTCGAGCTATGGCAAAAAAACCGGCATCGCCACCATCAACGAATTCGACGACACCTCGTTGGAAAAAGCGGTGCGGCGTTCCGAAGAACTGGCCAAGCTGGCGCCGGAGAATCCGGAGTATGTCAATTTTTTGGAGCCGCAAAAATACCTCGAGTCGAAAGCTTATTTCGAATCCACCGCCGCGATTACTCCGGAGTACCGCACTCAAGTTGCCGCCAACAGCATCAAACCCTCGCGCGCGAAAAATCTCACCGCCGCGGGGTTCATGCAAAACAACGTCGCCTTTCAAGCGATGATCAATTCGAAAGGCCTGTCGGCTTATCATCAAGAGACCGGCGTCAATTTTTCGGTGACCGTTCGCACCAACGACGGCACCGGCTCGGGCTACGCCACGCGCGACTACAACGACGTTGCCAAGCTGGGTACCGGCGCGGCCTCGCAAATTGCCATCGAGAAAGCCGAGCTGTCGAGAAATCCGGTGGCCATCGAGCCCGGCAAGTATACGGTGATTCTCGAACCGGCGGCCTCCATCGAGCTGCTGCAGAACATGATCTTCAACATGGACGCGCGCCAGACTGATGAAGGCCGCACGTTTCTGGCGAAAGCTGGTGGCGGCGCCAAGGTTGGCGAGAAATTGATGGACGAGCGCGTGACGATCTATTCAGACCCGACTCACGCCGAAGTGCCAACCGCCACCTGGGGAGGGGATGGCCGCCCGCAGGAGCGCATCGTCTGGATCGAAAAAGGCGTGGTCAAGAATCTGTTTTATTCACGATACTGGGCGCAGAAGAAAGGCGTCAAGGCGATTCCGCCGCCGTCGAACGGCGTCATGGAAGGCGGCAACACGTCCGTTGAAGACATGATTCGCGCCACCACGAAGGGAATTCTCGTCAGCCGCACGTGGTATATTCGCACCGTCGATCCGCAGACGCTCTTGTACACCGGCTTGACGCGCGACGGTTTGTTTTACATCGAGAACGGCAAGATCAAACACGCGATCAAGAATTTCCGCTTCAATGAAAGCCCGGTGATCATGTTGAATAACCTCGAAGCGTTCGGCAAGCCGCAGCGCATCAACGGCAATCTGGTGCCGCCGATGAAGATAAGAGATTTTACTTTTACAAGCCTTTCGGATGCGGTGTAGCAATTATTTGATCTTCGACTTCTATGCTAGACCTGATTACTGAATTTGAAGCAGTGGTTGAAGCGCTTGAGCAAGATCAGATTAAATATGCGGTATGCGGCGGCTTGGCCGTGAGCTTTTTTGCTCAGCCCCGTTTGACCCAGGATATTGATATCTTACTACTCTTAGCTCAAGTCGAACGATGCAAGGAGATATTGCGTCCGCTCGGTTTTCAATTTTTGTCAAGCCCAATGCGCTTTGGGAATGATGCGGTCGAAGTTCATAAGATGACCAAAATCGAACCAGGAGGACGGGATTATCTGTTTCTCGATTTGATTGCATCGCTTTCGCCGTTTGCTCAGCAAGTCCTTTCAGAACGTGTTCGCTTATCATGGAAAAGCAAACCGGTTTGGGTCGTTTCTCGTGACGGTTTGATCAAGCTAAAAGAGGCGGCGAAACGCCCAAAAGACCTCCTTGACCTTGACGCGTTGAGAGGAAGCGAAGAATGAAGTTCGCAAGATTCGACTTTGAGCACACCGTTCGGCGAGTTTCACAGTTGCGCGAGCTGGCGTTGAGCTTGCGCGAGGCCTATGAGCAGCAATATGAATTCGCCGGTTGGTTGGCCCATTTTGAAAACCTGCGCACCCTGTCGCGCGATCAGTTCCCCAAACAATTGTCCAGAAAGGATTTTGCCGCGTTGGGCGCCGGCTTTCGAGAATACTGGGCGAAAGGAGAATTTGCAGCGATAGTCGAAATTGCAGACAAGCTGCCCGTGGGAGTGTTGCAACACGATCATATGTTGGCGGCATTCGCCGGCGCGGCGCGTGAAAAGGTAAAAGCGTCTTCATGAATCGTGCACAGTTTATCAAGACGCTGGCTTTGGGCGGCGCCGGGATCGTTCTATCTCCCCTCGCAGAAGCGCACGCTTCTCTTTTAGCGCGCCGTCGCAGCGATTTCTTTTTCACACGTCTGCAATATCTCTCCGGCGATTGGGACGTCGATCAACGCATGCCCTCGAATTTGTTGAACTCGTTGGTCGAATACACGACGGTCGAAGTTGATGTACAAGAAAAAATCGTAGCGTTGTCTGATCGTGAAATGTTGTATTCACCGTTTTGCTATTTGTCGGGACATAAACTGGTGGAATTTACAACCCGTGAGCGCGACAATTTCGAAACTTACGTTCGCAATGGCGGCTTCGTTTTCGTCGATGATTGCAATCACGACATCGATGGGTTGTTTGCGCGCTCTTTCGAAGCTCAGATGCTGGCGATTTTTGGAAACGATGCGCTCAAGAAAATTCCCAATGACCATGAGCTTTACAACGTCTTCTTCGAATTCAAAAATGGCCCTCCCGCCACTTCGTTCGAATTAAACGGCTGGGGAGATGATCTCGTGCATGATTATCTCAAGGCCATCGAAATCGACGGGCGCATCGCCGCGCTCTACAGCAACAAAGATTACGGCTGCGAGTGGGACTATGATTTTCGCAACAAGCGCTGGCTGGCGGAGGACAACACCAAGTTTGGCGTGAATATCGTGATGTACGCGATGACGGCATGATGTGGCGCGACATTCATGTCGCGCGTTTATGCCATGTTCTTAACTCAATCACAAGCAGCATTTTAATAGACGCTCGACATAAATGTCGAGCCACCAATATATGGAAATAACCGAAACCCAAGTCAAAGAGTTGCTGCAAAAGCTCTCTCTGCTTCAGCAAGAAATCAAAAAAATCATCATCGGTCAGCAACAGACGATCGATGAGTTGTTGATTGCTTTTATTGCCGGCGGGCATTGCTTACTTGAGGGTGTTCCGGGCCTGGCCAAGACGTTGATGATCCGCACACTGGCCGATGCGGTGCATCTTTCATTTCGCCGAATTCAGTTCACGCCCGACTTGATGCCCACCGACATCATCGGCACTGAAATTTTGGAAGAAGATCACGCCACCGGCAAAAGATTTTTCAAATTCAACCGCGGGCCGGTTTTTGCCAATATCATCTTGGCCGATGAAATCAATCGCACGCCGCCAAAGACTCAATCCGCGTTGCTGGAAGCCATGCAGGAATTTGAAGTCACGCACGGCGGCACGACTTATGAATTGCAAAAGCCCTTCTTCGTATTGGCAACGCAAAACCCGATCGAGCAGGCTGGAACTTATCCGCTTCCCGAAGCGCAGTTGGATCGATTCCTGCTTTATGTGACCATCGACTATCCGCGCGAAAAGGAGGAATTTGAAATTCTCGCATCGACGACCGGCAGCAAAAAATATCAAATCAATCCGGTGGTTACGGCCCAAGAGATTTTGACAGCTCAAGCTATAGTCCGAGAAGTCGCTATCAGCGATGATCTCATCGACTATGTCAACAGAGTCGTTCGGGCGACGCGACCAGCAGACACAAATATCGCCTACGTCAAAGAATGGGTGAGATGGGGCGCGGGTCCGCGCGCCGGGCAGGCAATGATTCTGTCAGCGAAAGCAAGAGCAGTGCTCAACGGCCGTTTTGCCGTTACGCTGCCGGATTTGCAAACCATGGCGTCATCGGTGTTGCGCCATCGCATTTTGATCAACTTCAAGGGCGAAGCGGAGCGCATCAGCTCTGACGACGTAACCCAAGAATTGCTCAAGAAGATTTCCGAGCCGCGCAGCCCGTTGTTTGCCTAAGAATGAAAATCGAATGTGGGAGTAAATCATGGAACAGATTCTCATTCTTATGTTCATCGTATTGATGGCGGCATGCGATAGCAGCTCGCACTTGAAGACGGCTCCACGCCCGATGCCGGCGTCAACGATCCAGGCTGAAGCTGTCGCGCCTGCTTCCGCGAACGCGCAATCTGATGCGACGAAAATAGATTTCAAAACAGACGTCCAACCCATTTTAACCGCTCGCTGCCAGCCATGTCATTTTGCGGGCGGTAAGATGTACGCCGCGCTGCCATTTGACGATCCGAAAACGATTGCAAAACTTGGCGAGCGCCTCTTCAGCCGCATTAAGGATGAAAAAGAGCAGAATCTTATTCGGAGTTTTCTCGCCAGGAACTCGAAATCGACGACAGACGGCGTGGCTCATCAGCAATGAAATCGTCGCAAGCATCATCCTATCGCTTCATCGATCCGCGCACCCTTGCGGCGATTTCCGATCTCCATCTTCTCGCCAAAACCGTCGTCGATGGATTCATGCTCGGCGTGAATCAAAGCCCACGCCCCGGAGTCGGTTTGGAATTCAATCAGTATCGTAGCTACCAACCCGGCGACGATCTGCGCCGCATTGATTGGAAAACGTACGCGCGCTCGGATCGTTATTTCGTTCGCGAGTCGGAAATCGAGACCAGCATCACCGTGCGTTTTATTCTCGACGCCAGCGCTTCGATGATGCACGAGGAGCGGGGGATAGCGAAGTTCGATTATGCGCGGTTTTTGATCGCCGCTCTTGGATACCTGGCGAACACGCAGGGTGAGGCAATCGGTCTCGATGCAGTAAGCGGTGAAAAAATCACGCACGTGCCGGCCAAGCGCGACCACCAGCAGTTGCACCGCTTTCTGCATGAGCTGGAACGGTTGCGTCCGCAAGGCCGCTGGCCGGGGTGGAAAACTTTGGAAGTCGTCTTCAGCGCCGAGCAAAAAAGACAGATGATCGTTTTCGTTACCGACATGCATGAAGAGGAGAATGAGATCACGGCGGCGCTGTCAAAACTCAGCGCTTTGAAAAACGAAGTCCTGCTGTTCAATATCATTGGACGAAACGAGATTGACTTCTTGTACGACGGCGCTTTGACGTTCGAAGATTTGGAGACTGGGAAATCCGTGCAAGTAGATGCTCTTCGCGCCCGCAAATCTTACCTCACCGCCATGCAGAACAAGCTTAAGATGACCAAGCAGGCGCTACACAATCTTGGCATCACCAATGAACTCTTCGCCATCGATCAACCCTTGGACTTCGCCTTGCGGACTTACTTAAGCCAAAGAATGAAGCTGGCCTGATGCAACACCCATGACGTATGATTTATTTTTTGCAACCCCTCTGGCTATTTGCCGGTTTGGCGCTGGTTGTCCCGATTGCGATTCATTTATTGAGCCGGAGATCGGGAAGGCTAATCAAGGTCGGCAGTATCAAGCTGCTCGAAGACTCGCAGAGTCAGCGATGGAAAAGTCTCAAGTTCAGCGAGCTCGCGCTGCTATTTTTGCGCGGTGCTCTTCTCGCCGTTTTGGTTCTACTTTTGGCGCAACCTTATTTGAAGAACGACGGCGCTGCCGGCGATTCGACGACCAAGAGTTGGGTTTTGGTCACGCCGAGTTTACTGGCCTCTCAACCGAAAGCCGTTGGGCTTGAAAGTGAATTAGATTCTCTTGCCGCGGCCGGCTATGAGCTGCGGGTGCTTGCCCGCGATTTCCCTCCGCTTGCTTCTTTTGATGCAAAAGCAAATTCTCTTGATAAAGAAAATTACTGGTCTCTCCTGCGGGAAGCCGACGCCATCGCGCCGTTCAAAGCGCCATTGTTGGTGTTCGCTGATGATCGCCTGCAAAACTTTCGCGGCGAGCGTCCGGCATTACGCAACACAGTGCGGTGGCGCACGGTATCTGCACAGCGGGAAAACCGGTGGATACAAAACGCCTGGCGCACAAAAGCTGACAGCGCGCATCTGGTCATCGGATTGAGCGATTCCCGCCAAACTTTTTTTGCGCACTACGATATGCGCATCCCAACCCGCCAAACGATTTTGTCGGAAAACGGAATGCCGGCAATCGAAGTGATACCCCGTAAAGATGGGGATGAATTTAGAATAAGATTGTTGCAATCTGACGGCAATTCCGACGATAATATTTTCACTCTTCGCGGCAATGAACCGCAACAGAAAGTTTTAATTCTTCATGACGCAGAACGAGATGAAGATGCGAGATATGTTAAATTTGCAGTCGATGCCGTTGCGGAATACTTTCGAATTTTCCTGGAAACGAAAACCGAAATTTTGAAAAATGGAACGTGGACAAATCAAGAAGCAAATTTAATATTCTGGCTTTCATCGCATGCGCCATCGGATGATCTGCTTCGGCGTATTGAAAAAAACGCGCTTCTCCTCGTGAACGATGCAACCACGCTTGAATATGAACGACGCACGACTGAGATGATCATGGAAGGCGCGATCAGCCGGCCGCGTCTCTGGCGGCGTGTTGCTCCAACTCAACAAGGACTTGCGATTTGGACAGATGGATTCGGTGCGCCGTTGCTCGAATGCGAACGCCGCGGTGAAGGCTGGCGCTATCATTTTCTCAGCCGCTTTCACCCATCGTGCAATGAGCTGGCGCTAAGCTCGGAATTCCCGGAATGGATATTGTCGCTATTGGAACGCCACCGATCGTTCGCCTTCTCTCAGGAAAGCGATTTGCGTTATTTCGATCAACGTCGAATCAGCGCGGCGCAATTGATACCGGCAAACCGCGCCGCGGAAACGCAATTGACCGCCGCGCCATCGGGTGAGAGTCTTCATCTGCCAGCCTGGATTTTAGCAGTGATGTTATTCATGATTGAACGATGGATGGCAACGAGAAAGTCAACATGAGCGCCCGACACGACATAAAGATTCTGCATGACCTTGCGCGCCGTTGGCGCATCATGCTTCTCGTCAGAGCGATCCTATTCTCTTTTGGATGGGCGCTAGTTCTTCTCAGCGCGCTTAAATTATTGTTTGTTATTTCATTCGCTTCGCTCATCATTGTCAGCTTTATTGCGGCAATAGCGGCTCTTTTTGCTTTATTCTTCACGAATAAGATTCACTCTTTCGATGCCAAGCTCATTGCGCGACATCTCAACCGCACGATTCCAGAGTTGGAAGAGAGCAGCGAGCTGGTTCTCAAGACCGAAGCGGAGCTGACTGTTTTAGAAAGCATGCAACGCCAACGCGCGAAAAAAGCTCTGATGGAATTGGGCGAAAAAATTCGTTTGCCGATTCACCCTCTGAAGCGGCCAAGTATTTTCTTTGCCACGACTTCAATAACGGCTCTGTTAATTTTTGCAGTGATCCCGCCTTTATCAAAGAGCATGAAGCAATCGATCCTGCCTCGGGATATTGTCTTGCAAAATGATTCTACCTCAATCGGCCATCATCGGCTGCCGTTAAAAATTGAATCCGTCAACGTTGAAATTACCCCGCCGAAATATACCGGCAAAGCGAAATACTCATTGGCCAAATTCGATCTCAGCGTTGAAGAAGGCGCGCAAGTTGTCTGGAGCGTAGCGCTCAGCCAATCTTTGGCCAATGGAGCGCTCATATTCAGCGACCGGGACACTGTTTTTCTCCAGCACCAGCGCCAGGGCATGTATTTGGCAAAAAAAAGAATCGTGGAGAGAGGTTTTTATTTTTTTCGCCTCGCGAACGCGAATGAAGAGATCCAATCCGAGTATTATAAAATTAATGTCGTTGATGATATGCCGCCCGCAATCACCGTGATCAGCCCGCCATCGAGAACGGAAATCGCGCCCGGACAAGCGGCAAAGGTAAACGTGCAAATTACGGCTGACGATGATTATGCCGTTACTGCGGCAGAACTTGTCGCAACCGTGGCGCAAGGCTCCGGAGAGTCCATAAAATTTCGCGAAGCAAATATTCCATTTGATACGATCCTTAAGAAATCGCTGCGTCGTTGGGAGATGCGCCATGAGCTTGATCTCTCCGCGTTGGGCATGGTTGCCGGCGACGAGCTTTATTTTCATGTTGAAGCGCAAGACAACCGGACGCCCGAAGCCAATCGCAGCCGCTCTGAAACTTACTTCATCGTATTAAAGGACACGGCTGCGGCAACGATGTTTATAAGCAGTGGATTGGTGATCAATTATATGCCCGAATATTTTCGCAGCCAACGGCAAATCATTTTCGATACGGAAAAACTTCTTGTCGAAAAAAATAATCTCAGTGACGGTGAATTCAAAAGACGCTCCAACGAAATCGGCATCGATCAGCAGGCGCTGCGTTTTCGTTACGGGCAATTCCTGGGCGATGAATTTGGCGAGGCAATCGGCGTTGAAATGACCGAGGAGCATGAAGAAGAAAACTCCAGCGCCAACGCGGCAAACCCTGCCGAGAAATTTGTCCACGCGCATGATTCGGAAGAAAACGCGACTTTATTTGCGCCATCGATCAAGGCGCAATTGAAAGCCGCGCTGAATGAAATGTGGGGCGCGGAGCTGCGCTTGAGAACCTATCAACCAAAAGAAGCATTGCCATTTGAGAACAGGGCTTTGAACTTTCTTAAGGATGTTCAACAGAGATCGCGCGTTTATGTCCAGCGCGTCGGCTTTGAGCCTTCGCCGATTAAAGTGGAAGAGAAGCGCCTGACTGGTGATCTCTCGAAAGTAAACGACCGACGGGCGAGCAAAGAAAGCTCGCAGGAAAAATCTTTTCCGGAAATTCGCCGCGCCGTGCATCTGCTGCAAAAATTGAAATCGAGCCACAAATTGTTCACCATCGATGAAAAGCGCGTTTTGGAAAATGCCGGACATGAGCTTGCTCGTCGCGCCATCGAGGAACCGGGCCGCTATCTCAAAGCGCTCGGAGATTTGCGAAAATTGATTTCGATTGCAGAAAATAAACGAGAACCCTGTCAAGATTGCTTGCTTTCTGTTGAGCGCAGCCTTTGGCAAATTTTGCCGCTGGAACACGCGACGCCATCATCGAGAACCGAAGCCGGCTCCACGCTTTCGAATCACTACTTCAGAAAAATCGGTGCACGGCCATGAAATGGGGCGTGTTGGTAATTCCTGTTGAGCAAAACCATTTTGGGTTGTTTCTCGCGATGGCACTGCTGTTGATTCTTGTCGTCGTACGCCAGGAAATCCGTCGTGCCAATAGACATTTTCTTTCAGCGCGGATAAGTGCGGTTGTCGTCGCGGTTTTGTCGTTGATGCTCATGGCGCTGCAACCACGCTGGCTGGTGCGCGCAAAACCTGCCGAAGCGCTTCTCATCACTCCTGGCGCTGATTCTCAAACCGTGCAAGCTCTTGTTGATTCGATCAATGTCTCGTCAGTGTTTTCCCTTGGCGGGCTTGAAACATGGAGATCAATTTTTTCAGAGGCTGAAGCCATCCCTGATGTTGCTTTTCTCAAGCGGCATCATCCGGAGGTAAGATTCATGCATGTCGTAGGCTTTGGTTTAAGCGATTTTGATTGGGCTGAGCTTGACTCGGTTTCAATAGAGCCGCACCCTTCGCCGTTGCCATTCGGAATCAAATGGATGGATTGGCAAAGGAAGTTGATTGCCGGTGAACGCATGCAAGTTTCCGGCATAATTGCCGGCTTAAACGGCGAGGAGAACACATTATATTTTACGGATCCTGGAGGCGTAGTCGATTCGGCGAAAATATCGTCGAAAGGCGAAGCGCCGTTCGAGTTCACCACGACGCCGCGCGAATCGGGAAAGTTTGTGTATGAAATTGTCATGCGATCGAATGACAACGATGTTTTGTTCCGAGATGAGCTTGATGTTAATGTTGTTGAACCGCAGCCGCTGAGAATTCTATTGCTTCAAAGCTCCGTAAGCTTTGAAACTCGATATCTGAAGAATTGGCTCGGCAAGAATCAGAACAAGGTGGCTATTCGTTCGGCGATCAGCCGCGACCGCTTTCGCTTCGAATTTCAAAATCATCCATAAGTTGATCTCGCTGCGTTGTCTGCCGCTCTGTTTGATCGTTTTGATCTCGTTATTATTGATGGCCGCACTCTCAGTCGTTTGAGTGTCGGTGAACGCAAGACGTTGCGCGATGCCGTTGAGCTAAGGGGCCTCGGCGTATTGATTATGCCGGATGAAGCTGTATTGTCTCCCCGCCAACAAAGATTTTCAGATCGTGAGTTTTTTTTGAATTTTCGTTTTGAAGAATTCCCCGAATTGGAATATCGTATGATCAGGCCACTCTGGTTCGACCTTCACGACAGTACGATTTCAAAAATTCCAGCCGAGCCGTTTGCCATCCAATCTGCTTGGGGAATGAAGCCTCTGGTAAATGATGAAATGGAGAGGATCGTTGCCGCGGCTTATCGGCGCGGCCAAGGGCAGATCGCTATCAGCTTGATTCGAGATTCGTACAGGTGGATTTTGGAGGGCAACGCGCAACATCACGCGGCGTATTGGTCGCATATTCTCTCAGAGGGCATTTGAAAAGTATGATTGTAGTTCAAACCGGAGGACAAATGTCCATCTAGTTTTTTTCATGTTTGTTTCTAGATTAAACAAGCATGAACAGAAAGAACTATGCTACCGATCTGAGTGATGCCGAATGGCAAATTCTTGCGCCCTTGATTCCACCTGAGAAACCAGGAGGTCGCCCACGCGAAGTCGATATTCGCGAAGTGGTCAATGCGATGCTCTATTTTTTGCGCACCGGCTGTTCGTGGG
>Ga0247727_10017938_pt1 | contig 11202 bp, 3 predicted proteins | sample WisWelCaveWW1625_FD_202498 | JGI IMG/M metagenome (GOLD analysis project Ga0247727, IMG submission 202498) | Biofilm microbial communities from Wishing Well Cave, Virginia, United States - WW16-25 | ecosystem: Environmental > Aquatic > Deep subsurface > Groundwater > Cave microbial mat | place...
CGGCCAGCCCGGTAGGTCGTATCGGCCGCCGTAATTTTGAGACTACGGGCATGGAACATATCTGCCTCGAGTTGGCTTGCGTATACCTGGACATTGTCTCCATCGCGTAACATACCAATGAAGCAGGGGAGGCCGCTACGAAAGACACCTGTAATATTGATAGTCCCTATCTGAGTAAGAACTCCACTATCGACGCGCTGGAGAGTAATCGTCTCACTGGAGAAATCGAATTGGACACGATAACAATTCAGATGATCACGCCCATAACCCCACGGCCCCGCCAAGGTGTTGCCCTTGTAGAACACGCCAGTGGCAACCCTGGACGAGACTACGTAATCCCCCATTCGAGTGGCATAATAGGCTGCCGTGATAGGGTTCACCTGCCCCAGGGACCAATCGACGTCCGGCACGTTTTTGTAATAGACATGCCACACGCCCCCTGAGAAGTTCCATATCCGGCCGGTATCATTCCAGGTCGTCGCATCGTCCGGGTCCTCTTTGACTAAGCGAAAGTCGTCGGCGTACCCGTCACCCGAAGGGGGTCCACCAAGCACTTTATCGAAATGCAGATGATTGACAGACGCCCAATTCATTGGAGGATTGACCTCTCCAAGAGATTTGCGCTGCGTGCCATAGCTGGTCACCGGCCCAAGTCCCAGGTCAATGCCGGCGGCGCCAATACCACTGTCACCGATGGTCAGCCTTATCAAGTCAGTCCCGGCCTCTTGAACTGATCCCCAGGTGAACCAATCATTTGGACCGAATCGTCCCCCAAACGTCAGATCCCAGGTTCCCACAGTCCTCTGCTTTTTCCAGTCACTGGAAAAGGGTGATGGAAAACGGGCCGACGAAGAGCCCTCGAAAACATTGAGCGCTGAGCTTTCAGTTAGGCCTTCTCCGGGATTGGCGTCAGAAAAAAAGTGGCGTACACCGGCTGTCATCAGACCCACGAAATTCATGCCGGCGATATTCGGGTTCCCCATGTCATAGGTTCCATACGTCGAAAAGTCATCGTAGATTGTGTCGCCGTATGGAACCGCGTTCTCAAAGTCGCGGTGGTTCACTGCCGACAAGTTACCATCGGTGTCCTCTGCGTAGAGGTCGACAGAGAGTAGATAATCAGGGATGCCTGAATGTTCAGCAGCATTGGCGTCAGAGGTATAGATAAAGTCGCTGGCCGTCAGATATCGTGTGACACCGTCGATGTCTAGTTGATAACGTAGAAAGTCGGTATAGACCCCTATATTCACTGGCTGCCACTGAAGCACCAGGTCTCGATTGGTAAATACTGACCGCAAGTATCGCAGCATGGGGATGGCTGGTATCACAGGATCGGGGTCGTCGCAATTGTAGGTCGTCGGCTCGGGCACAACTATGGGAGTCGTCTTGACAGGTTTAGGATTGGTCAGCTGGGCATACCAGGTGGGCCGCGGAGACTGTCTACGCTCCAGGTAGCAGATGACTCGTGCGTCCACTGTAGCAGAGGGGAATTGTCCCTGGAACATAACCACACCGGGGACAATCGTAGTGCTGCCGTCGAAACGCACCCGGACCGTATCCGTATCGAGAGCAGTGATGGTGCCCGGTTGCCCGTCCGGGTTGAAAGCCTCTGCCACCATAGCGCGGAACAACTCGCGCTGTGTCGTGCGACGTTCTCGCCTAGGCATCCTGTCTTACTCCTGCTTCCATCTCAAAGACTCCACCTCCCCAGTGGTAAGCAACGTCGTTGATGATATAGTCATCTGTCACCCCAAAGCTCAGGTCGGGCGCCGTATAGGAGATTGTCACCTTGTCCTCGGACTCGGCATTGAGCATAGCTGGCGTCTGGACCGCGGCTTGCTTCGCATATTGCCTCGAACGAGCCAGTAGGCTGGTCGTCATGCTGTTCATCTGGGCTATATTCTCTGCAGCCGAGACTTGAGTCTCTGCGTACACCAGGCCGTGTTCCCTGGCAGTCGCCTCGTCAAGCTCCTCCACAATCTCCACACCTACTGTCCGAAGAATGGAAGCCACCTCCAGATCGGAAGGTCCAGACTCCTCCTCAAAGACCGCATCCCGCCATGTGCCCAGGCTGCTCCGAGTGGCAAAGCGTGAGGCCCGAAGCGTCAACCCCCGGCCAAACCAGTGAATGTCCCGATCGTCGATCATTCGAGCGATCCCACCACCGACTTCCGTGTTCATCTCGAGGAACTCGGCAGAGCGCCACTCCCGCAGATCATAGCTTTGCAGATCGAAGATATGTGGTGTGCCAGTTGGGTTGTCTGTAGCCACACCAAAATAGCCCACCGCTGTGTTCGTGTTATCCCAGAACCCGGCGACGGGGATCCGGTTGACATATACAGTCACGAACTCGTCTTTGGCCACTACCCGGCAGACCGGGCCGCTATTCGACGGCTCGTTGTTGGGCAGGATGATAACTTCCTTGTCATCTGTAGAGGAGAGATATGTAGTCCCGTCTCTCAGGATTAGTTTCACTTTCAGCGCGAAACCAGTCCACGAGAAGCCAATCGCTGTGCCTTTCATCGTGGCCCAGCTTTGGGTTGTGGAGCGCATTGCGATAAATACGTGCTTCTCCGGGTCGGGGAAGGTCGGCAATCTGAAGTTGAGGTCCACCGCCGTGTCCTGAACAGATGACCACCAGTCGAGTACCTGAATGCTCTGGTTGATGGTGTAGTCCAGATCGAAGGAAACAATGCCACCCACTGTCCCCATCTCCTGAATGAGTGTTGCTGTATTCTGATCCCAGCGCTCGTCAAATGCTAGTGGCCGCTGGAATGAAATGGCACTATTGGGATCGACAACACGAATAGCCGTACCGCCATTGATCACAGCGCCGGTATTGGTGTCGAAGATTACATTGATCCGGTTTAGAGAGTCGTTTACCGAAGTAATCCTACCCCAACGAGACGAGTCGCTTGCCTGATAGGCAAGCATCGTAGTATTGACCTGAGACAGGTCCCAACCCGCTAAATCTACATCCTTGTAGGTGTACGTTGGTCCATTTCCAGTCCTCTGGGTACAATCACTGGAAAGAGTAACCCCCGACACGTCTGCCCTCAGGCCAACCAGTCCCTCGTCGCGCCCAAAGGCTGGCAACCTGTCTGTACTCGAGAAGGTAAAATCGATGGCCAGTGTCCAGGTTGTCGCCGAAGCGTCACGCTCGTAAATCAAGAAGCGGCCTCCGCGGTAGTAGGCCATAAGGTGATACCAGGTATTTCCTACATGCGTTTTGCTGTATGTGGCCGAGGCCGCCTGGTCGGTCCCGTTCACCCGCTCGACCAGCTCAATAGCGGTTGCCGTAGCCTTGACGAACCAGTAATTGCTATTATCCTTGCCATTGAGCAGCAGCCCAGCGCCCTTAATCCCTATGGTGGTTCCATCGAAGCGGTACTGAACCTTCAGGTTTGGAGAGCCCAATCCAGAGGAGACTCCCTCGTGTCCCGAGAACCACAGAACATTGGCATTGTTAGCGTCTTCCGCCTTCAGAATATTACTAGAGACGCTCCACAGTCCACCGATAGACACAATCTTCCCGAGATGAGTATAGTCGTCAGTCCACTTGCACTGAGAAAGGTAGATGTAATCCTGTAATGCCCGGTGCTTGAGCATCTTCGCGATCGCACTTCTGGCATTCACACTCACCTGGCGGTTGGGATATTGGATGATATCCACATCGTAGATGTCCATCAGGGTGAATACATTACTGTCGCCGTCCGCGCTTGGCCAGATCATTGGGCCTGCATTCCACTTTCCCTGTGTCGTCTCCCAGTTTTCCAGAATGTAGCTCCCGCCATCGTAGCCTGCATACAGCCACAGCCAGGCACCGTCTCGGACGTTGGGATGCCCCCGGTTTACTCCTACCACCGGGACGGACTGCCAATCCTTTCCATCGTTCCAGCGGAACTTGTCATCAGGGGTGTCCGGCCACACAAGAGCCGCTTTGTAAACCAGGTCCGCAGAGAATGTGCCGGCCGCACCATCGGCTGTGGGATACTCAGCCTGCCAGGCGGCAATGCTTTCTACCTCGGTGAGTGTCGTTCGCTCTCCGGCTGGGTCTCCAGCCGGGTCGATGAGATATGTAGAGGGTGCCCGAAACACATCATCCAGGCAGCAGTAGTACACAAAGTTTGTGTTTCCCAGTATGATCTGGCCGCGTCCCTCGGTACCCTGGATAAAGGAGTTGCGATCCATTGTCCAGTGAACACCATCCGCCGAGCGGATCAATACGTCAATACTGACTGAGGTTCCACCGGCCGTAGAGGGTCTTACCAGCCGACCCGTCAACCAGATGACATTCTGTATCACCGTGACCGATGATAGTCTGAACAGTGAGGTGGTATCTACCAAGTCAAGCGGGATTACCGGCTTGGGTGGGCTCCACACATTATGATGCCACTGACACACCATCGTGCGCCCCTCGTCTTTGCTCGAGAAGAACACCAGGCGCCGGCCATCCGCCAGGGCTACTGCATCGAAGGCGGTCATCGCCGTAAAGGTGTAGATGTCATCGTAGACTGTGTTTGGCCAGGCCGTCAGAACACCATTGAACAGCCGGTACACGGTCAGGCGCTGCGACAGGTCAGAGTTATCTACACCACACAGAAACGCCTCGTCCTTGCCGATAGGAGCTATCGCAACATTAGTTGCGTAGCCTGACGGCGGCCACGCCGAGTACACCGTGGTAATGCCCGCCCAGCCGACTGCATCGTTGCTAGACTCCATACGCCGGATCGCGCCACCAGTCTCGTGGGTGAAGAAATAGAATTTGCCGTTCACTGTGTCGTAACAGATACCCGGCCGAGAACCCGAGATGCAGCCTGTCGTCGCATTGACACTCCACGTAGTCCAGTCCCCAATGGCATAAGGTGTCGCCACGCGGCGATGGTAAATTAAGGCGCCATAGCCCAGAATTCCAGCGATGGTGTTCGTATTGGGATTAATAGCATGGTCGATGCAGTTAAAGGGGATCGGTGTATCGGCCCAGCTTGTTCTGTGACCCGGTGCGTTCCGTTTTGCCCCGAATACCATAGGCGTTGAGGTGTAGAATGGATTGAGCCCAGGCGCAAATTTGTCGAAGCGCAGCCGAACGTCTCGAGCCACCATCTTGGAGTATGGCTTTCGCCTACGCAAATTCTGAAGTGTGGTCACTCCACTGGGAATAGACCTCATGGTAGTGTCACCCCATACTTCGCTGCGGCATAGGTGCGCCAGCTAGTTCGGGCCGCAGCGCCAATGTCAGTGTTGTAGATTGCCATTTCAGCTATGTGGCCGGTCCAGAAGGCCGACTGACCCGCGTTTGTACCCATCTTGACAGTCTCTGATAGATCAGTGGTGTTCCCGGATGCGGTTGAAACCGCCGTACCACCATTTACACGAGTCTGGATAGTACCCGCGCTGTGCCAGGCCTCCCATAGATACGTCGTGTTCGCCACGACACTTACAGAGGCTGTATCTGCCGCCCCGTCGTCGTTATGGATTCGGAATAAGGGGCCTGTGACCTGGCGTATTGCGATCCGGTCGTTTGTTCCACAGTTGAATAGAGCAGCGTTGTCGACAAGTGTGCTATAGCGAGTCACAACCAGGAAGCTCTTCGCCCCAGCTGTGAGATAATCACTTGCCAGTCCTGCCAAATTATAGAAGTCGTTTGTCCCATCGAGCTGTAGGGCAGCCCTGCCGTTGAAGCCGGTGGGCGCCGCACGCAAGATGCCACGCGCTGCCACGGTAGCCTGGGTTGCGTTGCGCCCCTTTCCCGACTGATCGTTCCACTGCTGAACTGTTTCGCCGTCGAGAGCAAAGGCAAGACCTGCATCCTTATAGGTGCCGCGATCGGCACGCAGCAAAAGCTGTAGGCCGGAAAAGTCTGAGTAGTAGAAGGTAGTCTTCAGGGTACTCTCTCTCAGCAGCAGGGGCACGATAAAATAGGCATTGTGCCCGTCTAGCATTGGCGTCATCATCTGAGGGTCCGTGTCTACATCTATGTACACGGTGAACTTATCGCCCAGAGGATCATAGAATGTGAGCGCATCTTTATCAGGCGTGTTATGGTCGAGTAACCCCTCCAGGTAATCCATATTGCCAAAGTTGACATCCGTCTCTTCAACATTCACGCGGCACATTAGCTGCCATGCGCGGTAGTGAGCACCATGCTGGATATCCACCTTCCCGTTTGCAGTGAAACGTAGCTGTCGCTGGCGTATGGTTGCCGGCACGAAGCCGTCGCTGGCATACAAGACACGGAAGCGCTTGTCGGTCGTACCCTGGCCAAGCCGGATGTAGCTTATAGTCGTCACCGGACGCTCTCCAGATACAACGTCTCTCGAGCATGAGCCTTCAGATAGCCCTTCATCTGTTTGCCATCTACCAACAGGGTGATCGCTACGCCATTCAGCGCTGCGGCCAGGTCTGCAGCGCTGGTCCTACCCCCACCGCGAGCCGCCTGCCAGCTCCTAGGTGAAGACGCCGGGTAAACCTCCATCATCTCCGGACCCGTCTCGCCCACCAGGACGCGAGTGGGCCGTGTGATGAGTCCCGTAAAGCCACCTGCTGCTAACCTGTATCCGCCCACACTACCCGTTGGAATAGCGGCGACTGCTGCCGCAGCAGCCTCAGCCTCGGCCTGCAACTGTCGTGCGGCGGCAATGGCATCCTGGAGACCCTGCATAAGTTCGACGAAGAATGTGCGCTCGAGTTGTATAGAGATCAGCGTCAGATTCTGCTGCTCCCCGATAAACTTGAGCTGTTGCTGGTGATAGTCGTTCTGAAGTTCCCAGCGGGCCATGAACTGATCTTTCTCCATGTCCATGCGCTGCATCTGGAGCTCGAATGCCTGGGCAGCTCGGGCCTTCATCGTGGCCGTGCGCTCATCCTCGAGGTCCCAAACAGCCTTCTGCTGTTCCTTGGTGGCTTCAAAGCGCTCGACATCGATCTCGAAGCGCTCTGTTTGCAACTTCCAGACTGCATCCTCGCGCTCAGTACGGGTAGTGAAATGCTCGTCCTCGAGCTTCCACATCTTATCTTCGAGGCCCTGGATCTTCTTGATATGCTCCTCTTGACTGGCATACATCTCGTCCTGTCGGTCGCGCATTCTCTTGATGGCGGCGTCCTCAGAGGAACGATCCTCGCCGATCCGTTCGCGCTGGCGTAGAAGCTGGCGCCGCTCACGGCCGCGGGAGAAACGAATAGCCTCGTCTAGGTCTTCGGTCTGCCACAAGCGGTGTCGACCGCGGTCGACATCCTCAAAGCCTCGATCTTCCAGCATCCACGTGCGCTCACGCCCACGCATCATCTGGCTGAATGCTCGGTTCTCGAGACGGATATCCTGGGTGAAGCCGCGCCCTAGAGCCTCCATTCCCCGATCTTCGATCTGCCAACCACGGCGCATGTTCATTTCTTGCCTACGCAGACCGAAGTCCTGTGCCTGCCAACCCCACTGCTGCTGCGCGAAGCCGCGCTGCAGGCCGGTCATTCGGTCCTGCCAGGCAAAGTCTTGCAGCTGCCAGCCGTATTGAGTCTGAGCTGCTTGCCGGTTGAAGTCCCACGTCTGATTGAACTGAGCCCGGGCAAGCTGGTTGGACTGATTGCCGTAGTTCCAGGATGCCATCTGCTGGGCAAAGCTCAGAGCGTTATTCGCATCCTGAAGGCCCCACTGAGAGGTGACGAACTGGCGCCCCATCGAGGTGAACTGCTGCGGGATATTCTGGCCCACAGCTCCCATTGGGCCTGGCCACTGAAGCTGGTAATTGGTGATACCGACGCCAGTCATTTGGGCAATGCGGGCTGCTCGGTCGGCTGCGCTCGCTCCCCCGCCACCACCGCCACTCGCTCGAAACTCGGGCAAATCCATAAAATCTTCAATAACATCTGCTTGTCTGGAGAAGGCCCCAATCTGCCAAGAATCACCCGCGAAGCCCGTCTGCTCTCCTCGGGCGCCAGCGACCACCGCTCTCTGATTGATACGGGCATCCTTCAGGCGTTCCTGCATGATCGCCCGGTTGATATTCCAACCGCCCGTCTGGATGTTGTATTGGAAGGCTATATCCGCGCCCCGTATCTGCTCTTCCTGCTTGATCATGGCGGGCGCGGCCGTGCCTGACCATGCCGCTAACCATTGAGCAGGCACGCCTTCCCCTCTGCCCTGAACAAATTCACGGGTGATGAGCGATGCCAGGTTGCTCACTTCGGGCCGCCCGAACCTTTCCGTCAAGAAACCGCCTGCGCCTCTATCCGAGATGCCGCGTGCCCCAAGCCAATTGGCAGTTTGTGCAAAGTTGCCCATACCGCTGGCAATATCTATTGCTCGCTGGCTGGAGGTCTGCCCCATCGTTGCCTGGGCAATATAGGGCTGCATTGCCTGTTGACCAGTGAAGGGAACTGCTTGCATTGCAGCTTGGGAGACGATATTCACCGATTGAGCATTGACAGTCATCTGATCCGCTGTCATCGTCATTGTTCTCTGAAGTGTTTGATTGAAGAAGCCGGCGTTGCCGCCCGTTGGCATTCCAAAGGCCGCGCGAGCTTGTGACATTTGGTTTGTATATTGCCAGCCTGCGCCAAACGGCCCCATCATGGTAGCCATAGCGTTGGGATCGCCATTGGCTCGCATGAATGTCTCCATACCTTGTATATCGCGGCCACGACCTATCTGGCGCATGAAGCCTCCCATACCGCCTACCATCTCATCCGTGCCGGACAACCGGAATGCTCCCGTGAGATCGCCGGCCGCCAGCCTGTTTTGAATCGCTGTTCCCAATCCAACCGCGCCAGTCGTTCCTCTTCCACCCATCAGATCGCGTTCTAGTCGTCCCTCGATGGTTCCTCGGAAGTCCTGTAGGGCCGGGAGCGCCCTTTCCATATTCATGCCCGTCAGGCGAGAGAAGCGCTCCCATGGTGCTGCTTCTTCAAAGCGTACTGCCGCCTCGGGGTTGATGTACTGATTAGCGGCAGCCGTCACTTCTGCAAAGGCAGGAGCACCCGGGTCATATACCTGGCCCATGCGGCGAGCGAGACCGCGTGTGATCTGCATACGGTCGATGCCCAGCCTGCTCTGCTGGGCCATTGCCTCCGCGGCCGGGCCTTGAATGCCTGTTTTCTCAAGATAGCTCCAGTAGGATACGTTGCGAGCCTGATCCTCCAAGAGATTGAACTGCCCCATGATCTGGGAGATATTTTCCTGGATGGTCATAGTGCGATATTGCTCGGGAAGCTTCATTAGATCCCCATAGGATCCAGTTCGAGCAGCCTCCGCCATTTGCCCGCCTCGGCTAATGTCCATCATGTCCTGAACAGTTTGACCGCCAGGCAATCTCGTGGCTTGATAGTTTCGAGGATAGCGTTGAAGTGCACCTGCTCCTCTAACATTCTGTTGCTCCCGGAATGCGGTCAGGGCTCGATAGGCAGGGTCGTTCTTTTTTGATTCGGAAACACCCCATTCCCCAAGGGCAAGCCCACCGAAGAATCCCGCCAAACCGCCAACTGCAGCGCCAGGAGGCCCGAATCCCATACCTCCCAATGCCATACCCATGACACCGGCACCAACTGCCGGCTGAAGTCGCGCTAGAAGATCAGCATTCTCTCCTTGAACACCATAGAAAGCGTTGATTGCAGGACCCCATGTAGCCATTCCAGCCTGCCCATAGCGGTACTGGCCCAATGCTCGACCATAGATGGCAGATGGCATTGGAGAAGTTAGCCCGCCTGCTTGCGGAACTCCCGCTTGCAAGCCAACATTGTATGCGCCCAGGTAGTTCTCGGCTCCAGTGAAGGCGCCCTGTAGAGCAGGCTCGCTAAACAGACCCCACATTCGGGACAGATAGAACATCTGCAGACCGCTCATGAGCTGCCCACCCTCCAATGCCTTCTGGAATGCTCCGCGGAACCCGCCGCGTCCTCCCCCTGCCCCGCCTGCCCCACCTGCTATTCCATATAGATTACCTATCGGTAGAACGGGGCCACCGGCCCCAGCCGGTGGGCCGCCGCCTACAGATGCGGCTGCACTTGCCGCGGTCATCTGAGGACCACCACCACCACCCGGCCCACCTACTCCTTGAGGGCCGCCCCCTAGTGCTTGGGTAGTTCCCTGAACAGCCTGAGTGGCGCCAGTGGCAGCCTGCTGCAAATTGCCAAGCGACTGGCTGAGTCTTGCAATAATCGCCGGCGCATTTGGATCGATCGACAGCGCACTCCTCCCCTGTGTTTGTCCTAGAATTCCCTGGAGCTGTGTGCTAGGCCCGACGAGTCCCGCAAAGTCTTTGAAGGGTAGGTTTGCTTCGAGTGTCGCAAGTGCCTGACTGATATTACCTGCCGGGTCAGTCTGTCTTGATCTGCCCGCCATTGCCAAAGCTGTCTGGCTTAATGTTTCCACGGCGGTCATTTGGCCGGTGGTGACTAGATCTTGGATGCCCCGCTCCTCGCCTCGCAAGTTCATAATATCAGTACGATAGGCTGCTTCGCTGAACTGTCGAGTGCCCAGAAGTCTCTGGTAGTGTTGGAGAAAGACGCGTGCCTGTGGAGCGCCACCAAGAAGATTCCGCCTCGGCCCCATGATTTCGCTTGCCCGTCCTAGAAAGCCCCGAAGAGGACCCGCTATTCTCCCCCAGGCATCACGAATTGCATCTTCCTGAGCTTCCTGTTGTCTACTTTGGCCCGGCGCCATCTCTTGTGAGGGCTTCTCCCATACCTCGGCCGGTCTAAAGGGCGCTTCTGGGGCTCTTCCCCTCCCCTCCTTATACCATGCCTCCCAATGTATCCAATCACTTTGAGTCATGTCATATGGCATTCCCTTCCCAGCCTTCTCGACAAAGGGTGCGTCTTGTCCTCTTCCATGCCTTCCCCTATACCATCGCTTCCAATTTGTAAAATCACTAGCATCCTGGTCAAACGGTGTTTCCTCCTCAAATCCGGCGTTCGCAAACGACGGCATACTGTGGCCGCTTGGGGTAAAGCGAGGATTTCTCCCTAGTTGAAGGCTCCAGGCTTTAGCATGTGCCGGGTGCATCTGCCGCAAACCCTCCAGAACCGACGCCTCCCGTGATGAGATCATGGCAGCGAACTCACTGCCTCGTAGAGCAGGATTATCATAATCACTCATGAGCTCTGACACTTCAACGCCGGCGCCGGGCACGCCCAATTCTTCAAAGATACCTTGCATCCAGGGCTCCTGGTGTGGCGCGTAGGCTGCTCCTTGCATAGCGGCCAACATTTGCC
>Ga0247727_10017939_pt1 | contig 11201 bp, 9 predicted proteins | sample WisWelCaveWW1625_FD_202498 | JGI IMG/M metagenome (GOLD analysis project Ga0247727, IMG submission 202498) | Biofilm microbial communities from Wishing Well Cave, Virginia, United States - WW16-25 | ecosystem: Environmental > Aquatic > Deep subsurface > Groundwater > Cave microbial mat | place...
GGCCACGCCCCCGCTCGCCGCCAGCACGCCGATGTATTCGGATCCGGGGTCCGAGGCCGGAAGCCGCTCGGTGATGACCTTCAGGGGCCAGGGCCGGGCGAGGTCGATGACGTTGGCGGCGAACAGCAGGAGCAGGAACGCCAGGGCGCCCACCGCGTTGGCGAACATGTCCAACGCCGAGAGGCTCACCACGGAGCCTTCCGGAGAGCTGCCTGTGCGCGGCATGATCCTAGGGTTGTCTGGGCCTCCCCTCCAGCGCCTTCGAAATCCTCTCCGCCGAGGTCGCCAGGCTCTCGGCGGCCTTCTGCAAGGCCGCCGACTGCGCCGTGATCATCCCCGCGATGTCCCGGACCGAGACCCCGCCCTCTTCCTCCTCTCCGCGGCCCTGGCGTTGGCCCACGAGCGCCTGTGCCACGGCGAGGAGCGATTGCTGTAGCACCCCGGCCAGGTGCTTGGTCCCCATGTCGGTGACGGCGATCCGGCTCACGAAGTGACGCGTGCAGAACTCGTCCACGCTGGAGAGGAGCGCCTCCTCCCGGCTCTGCACGATCGACGTGAGCGCAACGATGAGGGCGCTCAAGAAGAGGGCGAGGACCGTCGTGTCGAAGGCCACGCCGAGCGCTCCGGCGACGGTGCTGAGGACCGGTTGCAGTTGGGCCTGAAACTCTCCCCCTCCCCGGCCCACCTCGGTGAGGACGCCGGTGAAGCCCAGAATCGCCTGGCCGATCCCCAGGACTGTACCGAGGAAGCCGATGGTCGGGATCAGCCAGATGAGGTATCGGATCAGGCTGTATCTGCCGTCCATCGCCTCACGGTCGATCTGCGCGACATCCCGGACGACCGCGTGCACCTGCCCCGCGTCGCCCTCGTCCGCGAGCCGACGGCTCCCCGCCTCGATCCGCCGCACGACGAGGGGCAGCGCCCCTGAGTAGTCCCGGGCGATCCGCTGGACGTTGTCCAGCGGGAGGGCCCGGGATTCCTCGGCGAACAGCACCTGGCCATGGGGGTTCGGCGGGATCCCGGCGAAGAACGGATGCCGGAAGGCGCGGAATTCCCGCCCCAGGTTCCACAGCCGCATCGCGAGCAGGTTCGCCCCGAAGGCGAAGAGGCAGAAGTTCAGCGGTTGCAGTGGGCCTCGGGAGAGCATCACGACGGTGAAGTAGGGAAGGCCCGTATCGGGCACGCTGCCCACAAAACCCGAGAGGGGCGGTGTCCGATGGACGAGCGAAAGCGCGAGATAGAGCGCGAGGGTTTCGCCGACCGCGAGCGCGAAAGCGAGGAGGTTGTGGAACAGCGCGTCCTCCTGCTCCGTGCGGTAGTCCGCTTCCACAGAGGCTGCTACGCCGGGGTTACGGGTCACGCCGCGGCGCCGGAGTACGACGGGCAGCCCGGCTGCTTGCAGCCGCCCATGAACGTGCCGCCCCCGGTGGCGAAGCAGTTCTTGTGATACCATCGGGCGCAGTGCATGCACTTGACCGGCGCCCCAAGCGCCTGGGCGAACTCGACAAGCGAACGGCCGCACGAGGTGCCGGCGCATCGCTTGTCTTCCCAGCGGCTGCGGATGTACAGGTTCATGGGGCCCGCGAGCAGCGGCAGGCAGAGGAACCCCACCACGATCTTCAGCAGCAGGCTCTCTCCCCGAAACACCTCGAGGGGGTTCAGGGAGTTCGTCGCCAGCTTCGAGATCACCAGGATGAGCGTGGTCGCAAAGATCATCCCAAAGTAGATCTGGAACTTCTTGGGCATGGTCGCCTCCCGACCTGACGTGTCGCCGGCCCGTCGCCTAGTGGGCCATCTGCAGCAGCCGATCGAAGGTTCGTCGGGCGCTGCGCTTGCTCTTGAGCTCCGCCATCAGCCACTCGGCGCCACCCTTCCGGATCCCCTGGATCGCGCTGAGGTAGTTCTTCCGACTCCTCGAGCTGGAGAGGCCCAGCGCCGAGACCACGACGCCGGCCAGCAGGATCCCGATTCCCAGGTTCTCGCGGGTCGTGTCGCCGCGCCGGCGCTCCGGGACGCTCTCCAGACCCGCTTCATGCGCGGCCCCGAGCGCCTGGGCGAGGGCCGCCTGATCGTCGCCCGCCCGTGCCAGGATCAGGGCCTGGCGCAGCTTCTCGCCTGCGTCCGGGGTCGCGGCTTGCGGGACGGCCGCCTCCAGTGCCGTCACCAGCGCCTGGCGCTGCTCCGCGCGCTCGGCTGCCGCCCGTTGGCTCGACCCCGCGTAGAAGAGGACCCCGCCCACCGAGAAGACCAGGATCCCCAGGGGCAGCAGCAGCCTGAGGACGCCGAGCCGCCGGATGGGCGCGGCCTGTTCCAGGCGGTCCGCGCGCTCGACCAGCGCGTTCCAGGCGGGCGGCAGGAGTTCCTCGCGCTTCGGAATCAGCTCCGGATGATCGCCCTTGAACACGCGGTCCACGACCTGGGCGATGTGATCCTCGAACAGCATGATCTGCATCTGGTTGGCCGAGGCGATCCCTTCGCTCACGTCCACGATCTCCATCGTGAAGGGAATCGCGGCGAAGATATCCTCCTGCAGTTTCCGCTCCTCCAGACGCTCCCACCCCCTCACCTTGTTGATGATCACCTTCATCTTTGAGGTGGAGAACGTGGGGTAGAAGTCCTGCATACGCTTGGGGTACGTCTTGAGCGAGGAGAACGAGATGGGCTCGTTCTGGCCGATGATGAACGCCCGGTCCGCCAGCATCGCCGCCGCCGCCGTGTAGGGATCGATGATGGGGCCGCAGTCGATCACCACGCAGGCACAGTCGTACTGGCCCACGGCGGCCGAGACGACGTCGTAGAGGATCTCGAGCAGCCGCTCCGCGCCGATCTTGGCAGACTCGGCGAACACGTGCTCCGACTCCGGGCTCGATGCCGGGATGAAGTAGAGGCGCCCCGCGCCGGGCCGCGCGCCTTTGACCAGGCCGGACATGTTCGCGGCCTCGACGTCGGAAGTGTTCTGCGAAGCGATGTAGTCGTGCACGGTCTTGCACGTGACGGGAGTGTGGGCGGTCATCTCGACGCTCATCCCGCGATGATGCACGTCGGAGTCCACGAGCAGGACGTTGGGCGCGGACGGGGCGAGCGTCACAAGCTCGGCGAAGCGCCGCGCGATGGTGGTCTTTCCCACACCCCCCTTCGTTCCGAAGAACGCGACAACGGGAACCCGAGCCCCATTATGCGTGAGGCGAAGGTCTCGACTCATGGCGCGATGCTCCTTTCTGGCTCGATTGACGGGATCCCTTCGCTCATCGTGCGGAGCTTGCTGAACGCTCCTTGCATCGATCGTACTTGCCCTAGGCTCGCCTGCCGTTCCAGCCACGAGAGATCCGCCGTCGCGAGCTTGCGCCGCAGCTGCTCGGCCCTGGCCCGAGGAACGCCGATCTTTAGACCTAACGCCAATGGCAGCGCGATGGCGGCGCGCGTCAGCGCAGGGAGCGGACCGAGATGAGCGGAGCACGCTTGCAGTCCCTCCCTCCATTCCCGAGGCAGGGCTGCGTGCCAGGGCGGCACCAGCCAGGCGTGTTTGAGGCGCAGCGTGCTGCCCAACAACGCGTTCACGGCCACCGCGAAGCGAAAACGGTCGCCCAGACCCAATACATCGGGCGCGTTCAGCTGGCGCAGGCCTGGAATAAAGTGCAGCCGCATGGGGATGGCGTCCCGGGGTGGGCTAATCATATTGAAGAGCCACTCGGGCTGCACCCGGTGGACTTCCGGACAGATTATCGCGAGTCCACGGCGATGAGTTTCGACATCCTCGTAGGTCTTGGCCTCGTTCCCAACGAGGAGCAGCAGGTCCGCGAACGACGCCAGCACCGCACCGCAACGGTCAGGGACGCAAGGAGTGTCGGCCACAACGAACTTGGCATTGCAGCGCCCCGCCGCGTAACTCAACATGTTCCCGACGAGCTCCGCTAGCTTGCCCACGTCGAGTGAGTGTACGGTGTCGTACAGCTGCGCTCCGGGATAAGCCGACGGGACCAGATGGACGCGTCCTTCACCGCGGAGCGGGTTCCACTCCGCGGCCTGTGGCGAATCTCCCAGGTCCAGAGGCTCGACCTTGTGGTTTCTGCCTACGAGCACGTCGCCGAGGCACTTGCACCGGACCTCCCGTTTCAGGACCTCCTCTTCCATGCGGGCGGTGAGTCCCCGCGTCTGGAGGTCCCCGTCGACCAGGAGGACGTTGGGTCCCTGTTGGGCCCGCGTGAGGAGCTGCGCCACCGTGCCTGCGAGCGCCGACTTTCCCGTGCCGCCCGGACCCGCGATCACGAGCACCGGAATCTGACGGTCCCCCACCACAACGGCCCGGGTAAGGAGATCCCCGTTCACGGAGCTTCCGTAGTCGTGCGCTGGAGCAGCCGGACGTCGCCGCAGGCGATGCGGAAGCCCAGGTCTTTCTCCGACGACTCGGGGGGGCGGCTCACGTCGAAGAACGTGGCACCGAAGATCTCGCCCGTCGCCCGATACGAGGCACCGACGGTCATCGTCAGCTCCCCTCGCTGTCCGTCCACCCACTCCCACGCGTTGCCCACGAGATCCAGGACCCCGTACGGCGAGGCTCCGTCGGGGAACGCGTCCACCGGCGTCAGCTCCGGCGTCAGCTCATCGTGTTTAGACTCCTGGGTGTTGTATCTCTCCTGGGTGTTGCATCTCTTCGGGTCGAACTCGTTCCCCCAGGGGAACAGCCGGCCATCTTCACCGCGGCTTGCCTTCTCGTGTTCGGCGCGCGTCGGCAGGCGGGCCCCGATCCAGGCGGCGAAGTCCACACTGTCTCGGAAGTTCACACCCGTGACGGGCTTGTTGGCGTCAGCGGGCGGATACGGCGGAACCATCCCGCGCCACCCCGCGGGAAACCTGTGACCCGCCGCCCGGACGAATTCGTAGTACTGCGCGTTCGTGACCGGGGTGACGGAGATCCAGAACTCGTCGATCGGCTCCTTCCGCACGGGGAACTTCCTCAGGACGGCCGTATCGGCTCCGAACGTCCGCTCCACGTGTCGGATGAAGTCCTCAGGGCAGCCGCGAGTGAATAGGCCCCCTGGAATTCGGACCCAGCGCAGCGGGATGTTGTCGGCGAGCCTGGTAACGGCTCGGTCTGCGCGCCTCTCCGCGACGGGGGCCTCAGCCGGGCCCGTGACGGCCGGCTGTGATGCATCTGACTCGGCTGTGTGGGAAGAGACAGGCGCACGCGCTTCGACCGCCGCCTCTTCGAGGAGCAGACGGACTTCGTCGGTCTGCGGTACCACCTCGCCGACGCACGAGATCAGCAGCCGCTTTGCCCACTCGCGCTCGCCCTTCTGGATCAGTTCTCGGGCCTTGGCAGCAGCCTTCGTCTGCACCAGCAGCTCCCACTGCTGGGGGCCGATGCCGAGTTCTTTCGCTGCGTTCTGGAGCGTGGTCCGGTGGTCGTCAACGAGCGGGCCCTGTTTCAGATAGTGGTCCACCAGCTTCGAGAACTTCTCGATGAGTGCGCCGGTCTTCTCGCTCACGCCCAGCCGCTGGAGCGTGGCCTTGATCACTCTCTTGGCAGCCTTGGGAGTCACACCCCGTAGCTCGGCAAAGACCATCAGCTCCTCGCGTAGCGAGTCGCTCCATCCCCCGCCGGTCGTCACGCGACGCTTCACTTCTCGCTCGAGGTCCCCTTCGGGACCGCTCGGGACCGTTATCGTGGTCGCCGGGGACAGGAACTTGCAGAGTCGGCCCAGGTACTGATCGTCCTCCCACTTGGTTCTGGAGAGGTAGTCGCGCCCACCCTGCACGAACTTCACCTCCTGCCAGAATTGCCTCTCCTTTTCTGGTATCATGTCGGTGGGTTGCGGCGGCTCCTCGAAGTAGACGAACAGTCGCTCCTTCCCCTCCGAGACCGCGTAGGTGATTTCCCTCAGCACCCACTCGGATCGCGCGGCGTTCGCGGAGAGGAAGGCAATGAACTGGATGCAGCCTTGGATCTTGTCGGGGATCTTTAGCGCGAAGCGTTCAGCAGGGTCGACGCCCTCGTCATACCAGATCCGGTACCCCTGGCGGTGAACGTGCGCGAGGTCCTGGAATACCTCGCCCATGTCGGCGTGGGCGTAGCTCACGAAGACGTAAGGCTCGTCCCCCGCGTAGGCTTCGAACGGGCGTTTGACGGGCTGGCCTGCCGGCTTCGGCATGGGGGTCCTTTGCCCCTCGGCACAGCAGAGCCGAGGCTTGACAAGTTCACGAGGCCCTGGCGGAGCGATCGAGCCTCCCCGGCGTCGCTCGCGACCAGTCCTCGGCCGACAGCGAATCTGCCCCCCCCGCGGAAGGGGCGCTAGGGCGGAGCGAGGGCCGGCGGACTACGCAGGGCTCAGGCGGTCGTGCGCGCCTGCCGCTCCCTGACAGGCGTTTCCTCCGAGACCGCCACGAACGCCGCGCCGTCGAGCAGCCAGCACTCGCCCTCAAATCCGACCTCCTGTACCTGGCGGCGCAGCCGCGGCACCGCCTCCGCCCGGTCATAGCGCACCGACAGGTGGTGCAGCACCAGGCGCTTCACGCCAGCCTCCCGCGCCGTGACGATCGCCTCTTCGCTGGTCGCGTGCACGTCCACGGTGCGATCCACGGGGTCCAGGAACGTCGCGTCGTGGACCAGGAGATCGGCGCCGCGGAACAGGTCCGGGTCCAGCGGCATCGTGTCGCCGGTGTGGGCGAAGAGGATATGGCGGTACTCCTCCGTCGCCTCGTCCCGGCGTCCCTGGGCCGCAAGCCCGCGGAGTGCCTCGGCCGAAAGGTCGCGGTACTCGGGCTTGAGGCGCCGGCGGATCTCCAGCACGCGGTACCCGACCGCGCCATCGGCGGCCGAGTGATCCGCGGCGAAAGCGTCCAGCACACGCTTCTTGGTCAGGGGCTGCTCGTGCCCCGGCGCGACCGGGACCCAGCGCACCGGGAACGGCTCCCCGGGCCAGAGCGCCTCCGCGGTCTCGCGCATGGCACGAACCCCCGCAGCCCCGTCCGGATACAGGACGGCGAGCGGCTTCTCCGGGTCACCGAGGCCGAAGCGCCGGGCGGCGATGAAGCCGGGGAGTCCGAGCACGTGGTCAGAGTGGCCGTGGGTGATGAGGACGTGCGTGGGCTGGAGCACCCGAGAGTCCATGCCCAGGTGCAGTCCCTCGCCCGCGTCCAGCAACAGCTGGAGCGGCCGGTGCCAGAGCCAGTTGCTGAACATGGCGCGGCTGAAGCCGACGAGCGTGTCACGCATGCGCTGGCAATGTGCAAGTTCCTGGCCAAGCAGTTAGACGGTCGCTGCTCGTTGAATTACGCCGGCACGCTTGCAGGACTCGACGTTCTGCGCCCCAACTCAATGCTCTCCCAACTCAACGGGGAACTCAACCAAACTGCCGCCGGGGGGACCCGGGGCTCACGCGGCAGTCTTGGCAGTCCGCGCGGGCATGCTCATGGGCGGGCTCCCGTTCGTCGAGCCGAGCCTCAGAAATCAATCCTGAACGCGACGTTCTTCTCAGACGCGACGTTGAGACAGCGGTTGTACTTCGTTAGCACCTGGACCATCCACTCGACGCTCTTCTGATCGACACCGGTGGTCGGGAGCATCCACAAGAGTCTCGCGAAGCCTCCTATGAACTCGGTGAGGGCCAGCACTTCGCCGGCCTCTTTGCCGCCGATCGGATCGTCGCGGAGCATCAGCGCAGCCGAGAGGGTGCCCGCGAGCGGATCGTAGTCGGCGGGATTGGCAGAGAAATCCACCTGCACGTCGGGGAGCTCGGCCATCTTCCCCGCGAAGGCGAGGTACTGCCGAAAGCGCTCCGCGGATTCGGGGTGCTTCTGCGCGTGCTTCACGCACCCCCGGTAGTAGGCGATGTTCTGCTCATCGTTCGGATCGTTCAGCACCTTCAGGACGCTGCCGAGCACGCGAGCGAAATTCAAGAATCCCGGCACGGTCGTGAGGCGCGTGCCGTCGAGGTCCGCGGTAGCGGCGTCGTGACCAAGGAATTTGATATCGAGCCCCATCGAATCCTCCTCAGCAGAACCGGCGAGGCCAACCCCTCAACGCAGCGCGTCCCGGGCAACTCCAGCCGTGCGTGGTCATGATGGACCCGAACGGAGCCCTCGGCAAGCGTCTTGCTCTCGGCGTGGGGGTGCGATTCTAGGAAGCCGGTCCCGTGTTTTCAAAGGCCAGCTCGGCCGGCGGCGTCCTTCAGGACGCGCGAAGGGGCCGAGCCGGCGCTTCAGCGCACGGGAGACGAGCGCGGGCCCTGCGACGGTTGGTCCCGTGCCTTGAAAGGCCGGCTCGGCGTAACGGCGCGTCTTGAAAGACGCTCGCTCTGGACGAGCGGACGTTTCGCACGGGCACGAGGACGCCGAGCGCGCTGAGTGAGTTTTCAACACCCTGTTTGGAGACGTACCAAACCGCCGACCCATGCCCTGCCACGACTGGACCCGCTCCGCCGACCTGCCGCCGATCCGCTCCTACTATCCGGGAGATGTGCTCGACCCGGTGGTGTGCGCGTCGTGGGTCGAGATCCGCTTCCCCGGGCCGGTGGGACGGCGGCGGGCGGAGCAGCGGGCAGGCTTCGAGCGCCTATTCGGGGAGGGGCGCTGGCGCTCGGGTTGGCGGTTCGGCGAGGGGATCGTTGATCGTGTGGAGGCGCTGCGTGCTCGTGGATCCTGATGCCTTGCACTTGCGTCCCCTCGTGCTGGGGCCGGAGGGTTTGTGGTGTGAGCTGGACGCACGGACGGCCGTGCTCATCCCGAGGACCGGGGGTCGGCGGCTCGAGGCTCGGCCGGTTGTGGAGGTGCACAGACTTCTGCAGGTAAAGCGTCGCGAACGCGCGCAGCCGTCTGGGGCTACCTCTGGGCCTGGACAATGTTCGAGAAGAGCGCTCCCGGAAAAGTCGGTGCGTGCTGAGTGGCGCGCTTGGTGGTGCAGCGGCTGGGGGTGGTGGTGCGGCGTTGGCAGTGGTGGTCGGCGCCTTCCTTGGTCGAGTGGTGCACCAAGCTTACGACTGGATGCGCGGGCGAGGTTTGCAGGTCAGGGGAGTCTTCGCATATCCGACGAATCGTTTTGACCAGAACAATAGCTACGTCGCCTTGGCCGCGGGAGACAGGGACTTAGAGAGTCGGCTCAGGTACTGAGCCTTCGGCAAATGGCTTCTGTACAGGGCGTCGCGCCCAGCCTGCAGAAAACCCACCGTATCCCAGAACTGTCGTTCTTGCTTTGACATGTGCGTGGGTTCCGGGGGCTCCTCGAGATAGACGAACAGTCGTGGTTTTTCCGCCTGAACTGCGTAGTTGATCTCTTGCGACACCCACGCGGATCGGCCTGCGTTCGCGGAGAGGAACACAATGAACTGGGCGCAGCCCTGGATCTTGCCGGCGATCTTTGCGCCGAAGCGTTCAGCGGGATCCACGCCCTCGTCATACCACATCCGGTACCCTTGGTGGTGAACGTGCGCGAGCTCCTCGAACACCTCAGCCATGTCGGCGTGGGCGTAGCTCACGAAGACGTAGGGCTCGTCACCCTGGTAGGCTGCGATCGGTCGCTCGATCGGGCGCCGCGCCGCACGGGCGACTCGCGGCCCCGCTGGGGCGGCACGGGGCGCCGCGATGACGGGTGCTCCACGGTCACCCGTGACTTCAGCAAGCTTCGTCAAGCCCTCCAGAATGCGGGGCATGATCGCGTGAAGACCCTCGGGGGGCACGGGAATCGAACTGGCGGCTTTTAGCGCGAAACCCCATTGGGGCTGGCGTTTCTTGAACTCCGCGTGAGATACTCCGATGAGAAGCGGCACGAACGACTTGCCCTTCTCATGAGCCTCGATCACCTCCCCAGTGACCTGACTCGATCCGAGCGAGTCGCGCGAGATGAGGAGCACGAACGCGTCGCAGCGCTGGACCGCTTCGAGGACCTGCTCCAGGTATGGAGGACCGGGGATGGTATCGTGCTCGTAGCACCAGGTGGTGTAGCCCGCGGCCTGCAGCCGCTTGACGAGGGAGAAAGCGAGCGCCTGGTCCTCTTCGACATGACTGATGAAGACCGTGTAAGTCATCGCTGGAACGAACCCCTGTGGCTGGCCGGGGCTGAGCGTGAAACCGTTCGCTGCGTCATGGGCGAAGCCCCATCTAAGGTGGGGACTGCGGGCCACCGCGTCGCAGGACGCTACGAGCGCTGCTCACCGATCCACCGTAGCGGTCCATGACAAGTTTCGCCGTCGTTGGCCGTGGTCGCAAGCGCACTCGCCTTTCGGGCTCGCCGCCGTGGGCCTCTTGCTATGGGGTTCGAGGCGTCACCCGAAACATTGGCGTCGACCCGCTCTCACGCCCGCGCGGTGATCCCATACCCCACCTGCCCGCCACCTCCTCCGCCGTCGCCCAGGACTCCACATTGTCGTCGTTGGGATCGGCGCTCGGCGTCACCCAGCCGGTGATCGGTCGGGCGCGTCCGCCCGCTACCCCTCACACCTCGGCCACCAACCCCGGCTCGAACCGGGTCTCCCGCTCGTCCGGGTACCCCCGGGGGTTGCAGAGCACCCGGGTGGCGCCGATCTGGTACGCGGACGCCCGGTGGATGTGCCCGTGAATCCAGAGGGCCGCGCCGCTCCGCTCCACCAAGGACTCCAGGTCGGAGGCGTAGGCCGCGCTCACCAGCTCGGCCGCCGCCGTCCGATCCAGGGATCTCGGGCTCGGCGCGTGATGGGTGACGACGACCACCGGCCCGTCCCGCTGCTCGGCAAGGCGCTCCGCCAGCCACCTCCGGGACGCCGAATGGAATCTCCTGGTATCCCCCGGCCGCAGCCTGCGGTAGGCGGGGCTCACCCGGATGCGGCGATAATCAGTCATGCGCGCAGCGGCCTCGATCGACGCGAGTAACGGATCGCCGAAGAGCGTGAGGTCCGTCCACAGCGTGCAGCCTAGGAACCTGATCCCGCCGAGCTCGACCTGCTCGTTCTCGAGCACGTGGACCTGGGTGCCAACTGCTGCCTGGCGAAGTTTTGCGGTGAGCCTAGGGATGGCATCGCCGTAGTACTCGTGGTTCCCCAGGACGTAGATCACCGGCGTGTCCGGAAACTGCCGTCGGGCCCATCCGATGCCCCTGCCCTTGGTGTCGATGTCCCCGGCGAGGACCACGACGTCGGCCTCGGCAGGCGGCAGCTCGATCGGAGCCAACTCGAGGTGCAGATCGCTCAGGACGCGGAGGCGCATGTCAGCCGGCCCGGCCACGACGGAACTAG
>Ga0247727_10017940_pt1 | contig 11201 bp, 7 predicted proteins | sample WisWelCaveWW1625_FD_202498 | JGI IMG/M metagenome (GOLD analysis project Ga0247727, IMG submission 202498) | Biofilm microbial communities from Wishing Well Cave, Virginia, United States - WW16-25 | ecosystem: Environmental > Aquatic > Deep subsurface > Groundwater > Cave microbial mat | place...
CGAGGTCCAGCCGGAAGTCGATCCGCGGCTTCGTGTTGGCCTTGAAGGTGAGACCTTCCTGACGTTGGGCCTTGAAACCGGCGAGCTCCGCGGAGAGGCCCCACTTCCCTTTGGGATCGAGCGGTGCGAAAGAGTACTCACCGCGTGCGTCGGTGGTTGCCGTCTGGGTGAGCCCGGTGTCCGGGTTGCGAATCGTCACCGCTACGCCGGGAAGGACCGCGCCCGTACCATCCGTGACCACGCCGAAGAGCTCGAAGCGCGTCACGTCCGCGCTCAACCGGAAGGGTAGCAAGATTGCGATGATTACCAGGAGTCGTTTCATCTTGTGTCGCATAAAAGCCTCCAATTCTTTGAATTCGTTCAGCGGTCGCTCACTCGATTCGCAGGACGATATCTTATCTCAGGGTTCACGTGGGGCACCCCTTTCTCTTGCGCCGCTCTATTGAGCGCCGCGAGGTCTTCGTCGAGAAACGTTCGCAGTCGTGCCTGCTGAGCGTCGAGACGTGCCGAAAGATCCTGGAAGACTCCATACGACGCTTTCGTAGGTGCGCGATCCGCGCTCGCGACCACCCCGCCGAGAGACGCGAGGCGCGCGTTCAACTTGAGTGGGAAGAGGAGGAGCTGGTCGTCGACGCCGATGAATCGAGGCTCGTAAAGCTCGGAAAGTACTTCGTCGAGACGCGCGCGGAGGCGCGCGGCGCTCTCGGCAATCTCGGCATTGCCCTTGGCTCGCTTTTCGACGCCGCCGAGCTGGTCTTTCAGATCGAGAATCCCGGCAGTCGTTTCGTGCGTCTCGCTCAGTCGATCGCGGATCTGTACGAGGAGGTCGAATTGCTTGCGGAAGTCCTCGTCGGTCGCGTTGCTCCTCGGGTCTTTCTTGACTTCGAAGTGGGTCGTCAGCGTCTCGTCCCCGACGTGAAGCCTAGCCTCGTACTTTCCCGGCACGGCCACCGGGCCGCGGAGCGTGCCCCCCATGAGATGGGTTCTTCCGGGAAGCCCGCGGGCGTCAGGATACCGGAGGTCCCATTCGAAGCGGTTCATGCCTTTTTCAGCGGGCACGGCGCCGCCGCGGAAGGTTTGGACCGGCTTGCCGGTCGCGTCCAGGATCTCCACGGAGATGGGGCCGGGAGGCTTGGCCCCAAGGTAGTAATAAAGGATGGCCCCCGAGGATGGGTTTTGCCCCACACCGGGGACCACCCGCCTCCCGCCGAAGCCTCGCAGACGATAGACGGCTTCGGGCTCGAAAAGGTGGGAGCGCGTCATGGTGCCCAATTGGCGAAGCACACCGAGGTCGTCCAGGATCCAAAACGCGCGACCCTGAGTGGACGCGACGAGGTCGTCTCCTTTGACCGCCAGATCGGTAATCGGTACTACCGGCAAATTGAGTTGGAGCGGCTGCCAGGTGGAGCCGTCGTCGAACGAAACGTGCACGGCCGTCTCCGTACCGGCGTAAAGAAGACCCTTTTTCGCGGAGTCCTCACGGACCACCCGCACGAAGCTTCCTTCGGGGAGTCCACGGTCTATGCGCTTCCAGCTCTTGCCGTAGTCAGAAGTCTTGAAGACGTAGGGACGATAATCGTCCCAAAGGTAGCGGTTGACCGCGAGATACGCCGTGCCCGCGTCGTGAGGCGACGCCTCGACGACGTTCACCCGGCTCCATTCGGGAATCTCCGGAGGCGTGACGTTTTTCCAGCTCGCCCCGCCGTCTCGGCTCAGGTGCACGAGCCCGTCGTCCGAGCCGATCCAAAGGACTCCCTTTTCTCGCTTCGATTCGGCGATCGTCGATATCGTGCAATAAAAATCGGTGAGCCGATCGCCGTTTTCTTTCTCCTTGTCGTTCCGCGTCAAGTCGGGACTCACGACGTCCCAGCCCTCGCCCTCGTCCGTCGATCGGAAGAGCACTTCGGCGCCCGCGTAAAGCGTCCCCGGGTCGTGCGGCGAGATGAGAATCGGGAAGGACCAGGCGAACCGGTGCTTCAGATCCACTCCCGTGCGGCCCATCGGCGTGTCCGGCCAGGGCGTGACGTTTCGCGTCTCGCCCGTTCGCCGGTCGTGGCGCGTCAAAAGACCCCAGAAGCTCCCGGCATAGATGACGTCGGGCTTTTCCGGATGGGGCGCGATGAAGCCGCTCTCGCCGCCGCCCACGGGATACCAGTCGTTTCGATCGATGCCTCCTGACGTCGTCCGACTCGGAATCGAGACCGTCGAATTGTCCTGTTGCGCGCCGAAAACCCGGTACGGGAACTGGTTGTTCGTCGTCACCCAGTAGAACTGCCCGGTGGGCTGATTGAGGAGGTCGCTCCAACTTGCTCCGCCGTTGAACGTGACGGCGGCCCCGCCGTCGTCCCCCAGGATCAGGCGGCGATTGTCCTCGGGCGCAATCCAGAGGTCGTGCCCGTCACCATGCGGGACGTTCATCGACTCGAACGTCTTTCCCGCGTCAATCGATTTTAGGATCGGCTTGGTGAGAACGTACACCGTGTCGAGGTCTCGGGTGTCGGCGATGATGTGACCGTAGTAGTACGGGCGCCGCCTCAAGTCCCAGTCGCTGTTCACGCGGCGCCAGGTGCGACCCGCGTCTTCGGAGCGAAAAATTCCTCCGGCTTCTTCCGGTATCGTTTCGACCGTCGCCCACACGCGGTTCGGGTCGACCGGTGAAATCGCTATTCCAATCCGTCCCTTGTCGCCCGGTGGAAGCCCGTCGGTGAGCTTCGTGAAGTGATCTCCGCCGTCGATGGATTTGTAGATGCCGCCGTGGGGTCCGCCGCTCGCGACGCCCCAGGGCCTGCGCTCAACCGGCCAGAGCGTCGCGTAAACGATCCGCGGGTTCGAGGGATCGAGAGCGACGTCCGCCGCGCCCGTCTTGTCGTCGAAATAAAGGATCTTTTCCCAGCGCTTCCCGCCGTCTTTCGATCGAAAGAGACCGCGCTCGGCGTTTGGTCCCGTGGCGTGCCCGACCGCGGCGACGTACACCCAGTCGGGATCTTTGGGATGCACGCGAATCTTTCCGATCTGCCGCGTGTCCGCGAGGCCGAGATGCACCCACGTGTCTCCCGCGTCGGTCGAGCGGTAGACGCCGTCCCCGTGCGAGAAGTTGCTCCGAATGCACGCTTCGCCCATGCCTACGTAAACGACGTTCGGGTCCGACGGCGCAACGGCAATGGCACCTACCGAGCCCGTCTTGAAATAACCGTCCGAGACGTTCCGCCAGCTATGTCCCGCGTCTTCGGTCTTCCACACGCCGCCGCCCGTCGCGCCCTGGTAGTACACCGAGGGTTGGCCGGGCACGCCGGCCACCGTCGTCACGCGTCCCCCGCGGAAGGGGCCGATGAGCCGCCAGCGGAGCGGCTGCAGAAGGCCGGGGTCGACCGCGGCCGAGGTGACGGTCGAAATCAAAACGGTCGAGAGAGAGAGTAGGTAAACCAGGATGTGACGCCCATTCATGTGACTGTCCCTTTCTTTAGGTACTTCTCGAACCACTCCAGAATGCGCCGATTGACGTCGAGCGTGTCGGCGCGCGAGTGCCGCGACAGGCTGTGGTCGCCGTTCGCGTAGGCGACGAAGGTGGCGTCTTTGCCGAGCTGGCGGAGAGCGTAAAACATCATTTCACCTTCGCCGAAGAGGATCGTCAGATCTCTTACGCCGTGCAGGATGAGGACCGGCGTCCGGACCTGGTTCAAGTGGAAGAACGCGGACTGAGCGACGTAGCGCTCCGGATATTCGAAGGGACTCCCGCCCATCCGTGCTTGGCCGCGCTCGATGTTTTGCGAGTCGCGGTCGCGTCCGCTCGCCCAGTTGCGAAAGAGCTCGGGCGGGGTCGCGCCGGAGACCGCACACGCGAAAACGTCGGTTTGCGTGATGACGTAAGACGTGGCGTACGCGCCGAAGCTGTGGCCCCAGAGTCCGAAGCGGCCGTTCGTGAAGCCCATCTCCCGCACCTTGTTCACGGCGGGGACCGCGCTCTTTACGAAAGACGTCCCGGTTTCACCGACTTTGACCTTCACGTTCGGCAAAAGGAGAGCGTAGCCGTGGTTGGGGAAAACTTGATTCCGTGCGTTGAAGCGATGGACGCCGGGCGTGAGCTTTTCATAGACCCACGTGATGACCGGCGTTTTTTTCTCAGTGGTCCAGTCTACGGGCTTGTAGAGGAGCCCCGCCAGCTTCTCGCCGTCGGTGCTGTAGAACGAGAAGAGCTCGGGTTTGCTGAACCGGAAGCGCGTGAGCTCGGGGTTGAGGTTCGTGAGGCGACGCTTCTCGAGCGTGGCTGTATCGATCACGAAGACGTCGGGTGAATGAGTCGCGTCCTGGATCGTGAGAGCGAGCTTGCCGGGCGCCGCGCCCAGGGGATCGTACGACTCGGGTCCGTGCGCGAGGACCACGAGCGCGCCGTCGTCGACCCCGTACCGGTAGAGGGTTTCATCGTACGTCTCGTTGTGGGTCCCTTTGAAGAAGACGGCTTTGCCGTCCAGGCTCCACACGGGATCGCTCACGCCGTCGGGGAATCCGCTCGTCAGGTTGCGCTCATCGCCTCCGGCCGTCGAGCCCAGGTAGAGGTCCATGAACGGGCGCGCGATCGTGTACATCCCGGGTTGCGAGGGCTCGATCTCTGGATCTTGAATCGAGCTGTCGGCGACGAGGCGTACGTACATCTTTCGATCGGGAGACCAGAGCTTCTCGTCGGGCCGGGCGTCCTCGGGCGTCATGCGCTCGGGAGATCCCCCTTGCACCGAGACGCGGAACGCTTCGGTCTTCTCCTTGCCGACGACCCCGAAAGTGTCGGGCGTGGGCGACGTGTAAATCACGTGCGCGCCCTCGGTCGAGAGGCGGAATTGACGGAGCAAGACGGGCTCGGCGAGAAGGCGCACGCTTTCACCCGAGGCGACGTCGACAACCACAAGCCCGGCCTTCCGTCCGTCGACGAAGAAACTATCGCCGGGAATGCGTGCGTCGGTGCTGCGCACGACCTGAACGCGCGGTTGCGGTTCCTCCTGCACTTGAACCGCCGTGGCGTAGAACAGGCGCTTACCCGCGGCGTCCCACCGTGGCGCGAGGTAGCTCCTTCCCCGAAAGGTCTCGCCGAGCGGTCGAGAGCGAGACGCGTCGCTCTCCCAAACCATCAATCGACCGCCGTTCGCGTCCTCCTGAAAAAACGCGAGCCGCTTGCCGTCCGGCGACCAAACGGGAAACGCTCCGTGCACGCGTCCTTCCGTGAGCGCCACGGGCGCTCGTCCGGATCCGTCCGCGGACTGTACCTTGACGTGACCGGTCGGTCTGGGCTCGAGCACGTTCCATTCGTCATCCATGTCGGTCAAGACGTAAGCGATCCATTTCCCGTCGGGAGAGATCGCGATCGGTTGACCGCTGGCGAATGTGCGGACGGCGAGCATGTCTTCGAACGTGAACGGAGGCTCCGCTGCCGCCGATGCTTTACAACTGAGCAGGAAGAGTGAGGTGAGAGTAAGGCGAAGGATGCGCTGCATCGGTTCCCTCTCTTTCGAGGCGTGAGCCGGGACCTAAAACCGGCTAGATGGTAGTCGATCTGGAGGTCCCGCCAAAGCGGGCGCAGCTAGACCGGATCGATCGCCCTGACCTCGATGATCCCGCCGTAGCGGAGGTGCGGTGATTGGCGTCGTTCCCCCCTAATTGGAACCAATATTGCAATACTAGGAGACCCTGACGGCTCTGAGGTACTCTACTCCGCTGTAAGGCTTGACGAACGGTGATTCATCGGGTGAGGGAACTGGATGCTCTCCGGGAAACGTGCTCACCGTGCCCCAAAAAAGCATGAACATGCTCTCCCCAAACGTGCCGTCGCGCGTATATTATCCACGGGAACCTTCCCGCCCTAGCAAATGGGCGCTGTATCCACCGGCAAGGAGAAGAGAACGCATACATGGAGTCTAAGGATCCGATTCGTTCGCCGCAAAGAAGCGTTCTAATCGGGGACGGGCGGGGAGCCGGCTGGTCAACGGTTTGGCTCTGAACGGTCCCCGAGAAGGGGCGTTGGGCCCCTGAAAGGCGGGTGCTCCATGGAAAGGGCAGCAAATCATTCTGGCTGCGCAAGTGGTGGTGTTGTTCCACGGTCGAGCGCCAGCCTCATTCAAGGCGAACGGATTGTCGGCGAGAGCCCGTGTATCGATCGAATAAAGTCGTACTTGTTGAACGTCGCCTCGACTGATTCCAATTTCTTGATTACGGGGGAAACAGGCACAGGCAAGGAGTTGGTCGCGAGACTCGTTCACGAGAACAGCCCCCGACGCCAGAGACCCTTCGTCTGCATTAACTGCACTGCGATCCCCGACGGGCTCCTGGAAAGTGAGTTGTTCGGCTTTGAGCGAGGAGCCTTCACCGGCGCGTACACGTTGCGCGAGGGTAAGCTGAAGGCGGCCGAGGGAGGAACCGTTTTCTTCGACGAGGTGGGCGACATGACTCCTTTCGCCCAGGCGAAGATACTCCGAACCATCGAAAGCAAGGAGGTGGAACGGCTAGGCGGGACGAAGAGCGTCGCCATCAATGTGCGGATAATTGCCGCTACCAATCAGGAGCTCGAGCGCTCGGTGGCGGAAGGTAAGTTCAGGAAGGATCTCTACTTCCGGCTCAACGTGGCCAGGGTTCACATGCCTCCTTTGAGAGAGAGGAAGGAAGACATTCCCCGTTTGTTGCGTCATTACTTGGGGGAATACAACCGGTCTCACGGTCGTGACGTTAAGGGCTTCACGGACGAGGCTTTGGAGTGCTTGCTCCGCTACGATTGGCCGGGCAACGTTCGGGAGTTGAAGAACCTGATCGAGGCGATCTTCGTCAACCTCCCTTCCGGAAGACTGTCCTTCCTTGACCTGCCCGAAATTTTCCGCAAAGGTCTCGAGGGAATCGTAGGACTGCCCCTTCCGGAGCAAGAGCGATTGCTGTCGGCGCTGTTGTCTACCAATTGGAACAAGAGCAAGGCCGCCCAGAAGCTCCACTGGTCGCGAATGACGGTATACCGAAAGATGGCCAAGTATCACCTCAGCGAAGAAAAGAGAGAAAAGAACGCTACGGATACCCTACAGCAAACCGCACCGGGCGCCACTTTGTAACTTTTCTCGTTTCGGTGTGACAGAAGAATGTAACACCGCCGAACACCTCTTAACCGCGCTCAGCATGCAGATCAGTTAAGCCGCTCGATCGTCAAATCTCCAGTTCTTCTCCTCGAATAGGGCTTCTCCTCTCACCGCCTAACGCCATGCCCGAGCCGGCATCGGCGCCGTCACTGTATCAGACGCTCGTGACACTTTCTCCCGAGGACCACTGTCATTAGGAAGAACAGGACTGAAAAAACGCGTGTTCACCGCCGATTCCGAGCGAGACCGCGAAGCGCGCCCCGCGGGCACTCGGTTTGCAAGGGGGAGAGTAGTTTCTGGAGGAAGTACGTAATTGCCTAGCGCCGAATCTTCACCGCCAATGACTAGCGATATCAACACTCACGACGGCTCGGGACAGGTCGAGGGACGGTACGCCAATTACTTCAAAATCGGTCACAACGCTTTCGAGTTTCTTTTCGACTTCGGTCAGTTGTACAACGGCGGTAACGAGCCGCACCTTCATACCCGGATTGTAACCAGCCCGAGCTACGCGAAAGCGCTGCTGGATATGTTGGTGGAGTCGGTCGGCCGTTACGAAGAGACTTTCGGAGCCATCCAGAGAGTTGAAGCGGAAGTTGAACGTGAGAGGCCGCGCCATGAGTAGATATGCTGAACCTCCTCTCACGCCGCCTCAGATCTACCACGCCTTCATCCCTAAGGGTTACGCGGGCACAAAGAGAACCGTCGCGCACATGAAAGCGCTGATTCGAGCGGGGGCCAAAGACTTCTATGTCCGCCAAAAGGCCATTGACGTGTTGCTGGAGAAGGGCGTAAGGGCCAAAGACTACCTGGGAGAGATCAAGGCCTTGTTCGAATGGGTGCAGAGGAACGTCCGTTACACCAAGGATCCCTCTCGGGTCGAGGTGCTCCACTCAGCGCGGCGCATGCTCGAACTGCGCGCCGGAGACTGTGATGACATGGCCATTCTTCTCGGCGCCCTGTTGGAGGCCGTTGGGCATCCCGTGCGACTCGTGCTCACGGGACGGGATCCCTCGAGACCGCGCTTGTTCACACACGTGTATGTCGAGGCTTATCACAAAGGTCGATGGGTTCCGTTGGACGCAACGATGCCTTTCCCGATGGGTTGGGCTCCCAGGGCGATGGTGAAAAAGATAATCCCCGTCAAGGAGGAGAAAAATGGCTTCCCCGTATTCGGATTTACAAGGCCTGGCCGCTCCCGTGTTGGTCCGCCCCTGGCTACGCAAACTTATCCGGGGCATATGGCGGGAGGGCATGCCCGCCCGAGATATTCGGGTGAGATACCTGTGGCGAATGCTGCGGCGCCGCGGCTTGCTGCAGCGCAGCCCCTGGCTTCGGACCAGGCTCCTCTACATCTGGAGGCGTGGTCTGCCGGCTCGTCACCGACCGCTCCTGACCCGTCGGCTGAGAGCGCTGCTCAGCGCCTGGGGAATCCTGCCTGCCGCTGTTCGGGGACTGCGCCCGGTGGCCCTACGGCCGGTTCAACCTGTCAATGTAAGGCCGGTTGCCCAGGTCGCGCGACCGCGCTGACGACGAAGCACGCGGCCTCGGTCGGTAGCGCGATTCGCAGCGCGGGCGTCCAACGGGGAATCGCCCTCTACAGGGAGTTCAACGGCTTCGCCCCGGAGCGAACGCTAAAGGTCCGTCATTCCCGGGTAATTCCAGCCGTTGTCGTCGGGCTGGGGGAACTCATGGGAGTGATTTATCGCTCGGACAAAGGCAGACCAGGTGAGCAGCGTACTTATATCCACTTGATGCAGGACCCGCCGCATCTGGTGAGCAATGTCGAAGGCACTCAGCTCTACCTCGTCGGCGGGAACTACCGCGTGACCCCAGAGGGCATTACAGGCTGAGGAGACGACAATGGCAGGGATGGCTGAAATGAGCAAGGGCCCGCCACTTGGACTTGATGAGCTCATGATCGTAAACCCAAGCGAGCTGGGCGCCGAAGCGTTCTTCCTCGGTCAGGACGGGATTCTTTATCAAGTCCAGGGAGTGGGACAGCAGGACATGGCAGGGAACGAGGGCGAATTCTTCCTTGGGGAGGACGGCGCCCTTTACCAGGTGGAGGCCTCCGGGCTTCGTGGATCGATTGCGGGGAGCGATGAGTCGACCGGGTGCTCCTGCAAATCGGCGAAGAAAGTCGGTGGCACCGAGGGAGGTACGCTTGGCCGCTTCTTCCTTGGTGAAAACGGCACCATGTACGAGCTTGTCCGCTGATGAGAACAACGCCGGTTGGAACCTCATGAATCCGACTACTAACGATTGAACGAGAAAACAGGAGGACGTTATGGGCAAGGTTAAGGGCGTCAAGGAGAGACTCCATTTTCCGCTTTATGACGCTTTCGTCGTGGGTAAAGAAGTGGGTAAGACGTTCGCGGAATCCATGACAGACCCGCGGATGATCCGGTTCTTCGTCGACGTGCAGAACAAAACCAGGCTCGAAACCAATCTGCAAGCCTCAGGTGTCTTGCCGAGCCTCAATACCTTTGAGGCTCGGGCCATGCGAGTGGTTGCCAATATGCCGGAACTCAAAGACAACGACACAATCACCGCGACTTCGGACGAGCTCCTCGCAGAGCTGATCTACAACTCAGTCACCACGCTGCTCGTGGGCGAGAAGATCATGATCGAAACACCCACGTTCTTCTTCCCGGCCGGTGCGGGGGTCGTGACTGGCGGTAACGGCAAGGTAACTAATCACGGCGAACCTGACCCCATGGCTACCTTCCGCTTTGCCGAACCCGTGATTATCGAGTCGCAGCAGAACTTCCGTGTGGAGATGTTGTTTCCCCAAGGGGTTCCAGCCAAAAGCACCACGACCGGGCACCTGGGGGACGTGACTGCACCGTTGCGAATCTGGGTGGTGCTGGATGGATATCTGACTCGAGACGTCCAGTAGCGTACGACGCGGCGAAGAGATTCACGACAGCGAGAGAAGGAGGAGCAATGTTCTACCTTGGTGAGGACGAAACGACTCCCGTTGCGGGATTGGGAGCGCTATACCAAGCCCCGGATGGCACCGTTTATCAGGTGCAGGGCTTAGGGGAGGACGAGGATCTGCGCGGCCTATCGGAGGAGGAGATCAGCCAATCCTTCGGCATCGGAAGCTACGTGGGGGAGGTGCGCCAGGGTCTCGATGGTCAGCTCTACGAGTGGGTTCAGACCGTGGATGGCCTGGGCAATCCGATTGGCTTTTGGAAAAAGATACGAAGGTTCGCCCAAACGGTGGCCGCGCCGGTCGTGAGGGCCGCCGCTCCCATCGTAAGCGCCGCGGCCGCGGCGGCAAGAGGCGCCTTCCGGCTTCTCAGGAAGCCGTGGTGTATACCGCTTCAACCATACCGCGGCCCTGTGCGAAGCATCGCCAGACGTATCTGCCCGATCGTTCAGCACCCCGCTGTCCGAACGCTGGCTCCGATTGTCCCGCATGTCGGCACCGTGATCCAGGCGACCCGTGGACTCTGCAAGATCGCAAGAAGCTGTGGCCTTGCGGGTGTGGAAGGTAATCTGATGCAAGCTCCCGACGGCACTCTCTACCAGGTCCAGGGTCTTGCCGAAGAAGACGAGCTGCGCGGCCTCGGTGAGGATGAAGAACTTCGTGGCCTCGGGGCACTTTATCAAGCTCCTGACGGGTCGCTCTACCAGGGAATCTCCGAAGACGAGGAGCTCCGTGGAATCTCAGAAGAGGATGATCTGCGAGGCCTTGCCGAAGAGGATGAGCTTCGCGGACTCGCGGAAGACGACGACCTCCGCGGACTCGACGAGGACGACGAGCTTCGAGGGTTTGCCGAAGACGAAGAGCTCCGCGGGCTCGATCTCGATGAAGACGAGGATCTACGTGGCTTCGCTGAAGACGACGAGCTGCGGGGTGTCGCCGAAGATGACGAGCTGAAGGGGCTCGCCGAGGAGGAGGATCTTCGGGGCCTGGCTGAAGACGAAGAGATGCGCGGCGTGTCCGAGGATGAAGAACTTCGCGGCCTCGCCGAAGACGAGGAGCTACGGGGCTTGGGGCAGGGGTATGTGCGCACGCCCGATGTGAGCGGCCTCGAAGCATACGTCCCGGAGGCGCCGGCAGACACCCGCTGGTTCAAGGCGCCGGTC
>Ga0247727_10017941_pt1 | contig 11200 bp, 10 predicted proteins | sample WisWelCaveWW1625_FD_202498 | JGI IMG/M metagenome (GOLD analysis project Ga0247727, IMG submission 202498) | Biofilm microbial communities from Wishing Well Cave, Virginia, United States - WW16-25 | ecosystem: Environmental > Aquatic > Deep subsurface > Groundwater > Cave microbial mat | place...
CAGCAAGCAAATGGGTTTGGCATTCCGGGTGTGGGCCAACGACAACGATGACAAGTATCCCTTTTGGAGCCCGACGCGCGACGATGGCAGCGGACGGAAAGTCCCCAACCCGTCACTCACGAACGACACCGACGTTTGGATTCACTTCATGGCCATGTCGAACGAGATTGGCTCCGCCAAAGTGATAATCTGTCCGGCGGATCGCGCCCGCCTGAACTTCACCTGCGTGGACTTCAGCTCCAAGTCTGTAGCTCCATACTTCGGCATCGGATTCCAAAAGAACAACGGCATCAGCTATTTCATCGGACTCGATGCCGATGAGACTCGCCCGCAGGCCGTCCTCATGGGCGACCGCAACCTCGAGACAAACGTCTGGAACCTGCGCGGGTCTGTCGTGACCGTCCCAAGCGCACGACCGACAGGCTGGACCGCCGAGTTGCACGGCCGTTGCGGCAACGCCACGCTCGCGGACGGCAGCGTGCAGCAGATGAGCAACGCGGCGCTCGACGCTTCCGTCAACCAAGCCGCCGCGGGAGGCTACACCAACCGGCTGTTGCTGCCTGTGCCTTGACCTCCCATCGCAAACCGCGCTTGGCGTGAGCTTGCGCGTCCGGCTGGGCTTTCAACGTGACCAGACACTCGCCCGCCCTCGCGCTCGCGTTCGTCGCAGTCTGCTCCTCCGCCCGAAGTCATTCGCTCAATTCCGCCTCGCCCTCTGCCGCGCTGGCGCAAATACTATTTCCAATTGCCGGACGGTTGCCTACCTTGCCCCGCTGTTGCCGTCCTCGGGCGGCGCTTGAACCCATCGAACCATGCCACTGACACACACACGCGACCTCTTCGCCAAGGCCCTCAAGGGCAAATATGCACTCGGCGCTTTCAACGTGAACAACATGGAGCTGCTCCAGGCCATCATCGAGGCCTGCGAGGAGGAGAAGGCCCCCGTCATGCTCCAGATTTCCAAGGGCGCGCGCCAGTATGCGCATCCGGTCTATCTCAAGAAGCTCATCGAGGCCGCGGTCAGCCTCTCGACGATTCCCATCGCGGTGCATCTCGACCACGGCGACAGCTTCGAGCTGTGCAAGCAGTGCATTGACGAGGGCTTCACCAGCGTGATGATTGACGCGAGCCACGAGAAGTTCGACGACAACATCCGCATCTGCCGCGAGGTTGTGGACTACGCGCACAAGCGCAACTGCGTCGTCGAGGGCGAACTGGGCATGCTCGTGGGCGCGCAGCACGACGACGGCGAGGAGGGCGGCGGCTATTCGAAGGGCGGCTGCTACACGCACCCCGACGAGGCGGTGGACTTCGTGAAGCGCTCCGGCGTGGACTCCCTTGCGGTGGCCATCGGCAATTCGCACGGCGCCTACAAGTTCGAGGGCGAGCAACACCTCGACCTCGAACGCCTCAAGGCCATCAAGAAGGCGCTGCTCGACGCCGGCATGGGCGATTATCCGCTGGTGCTGCACGGGGCGTCGAGCGTCCCGAAGGACCTCGCCGACGAGATCAATCGCTACGGCGGCAAGCTCGGCGACAAAACCAAGGGTGTGCCCGAGGCGGACATCGAAGTCGCTCGCCGCGTCGGCTGCACCAAGGTGAACATTGACACCGACCTGCGCCTCGCGATGACCGCCGCCATCCGCAAGGTGTTCGCGGAAACCCCAAAGGAATTCGACCCCCGCAAGTATCTCGCCCCGGCTCGCGCGAAGGTGAAGGAACTCGTCCGGCACAAGGTCCGAGACGTCCTTTGCTGCGCGGGACACGCCTTCGACTAGCGGACGCGACAGGGCGCGCGGACCCGCGTTCAAATCAAGATGTCCTCGGGCCGGACTTCGAGGCACTCGTCCTGGTCCTCCCACACGACCGCCGGATAGAATTCGCCGAGCTTCGTCGCGAGGTCGGTTCCGGCGTAGAGCAGCAGCTTCTCCGCATCCTGCGCGGCCTGTTCGAAGGCGTCGTCGTAATTGGGCACGCGCTTGCGCTGGCGGTCGTCCCAATGCGCGGTCGCGTGGATCTTCGCATACTTCCCGGCCCACTTTACGAGCGGCGTGCGCACGTCGGCCGGGACGTCTTCCAGCGGCACGGCGCTGCCGTTGCAGTGAAGGCAGATGAGTCCGCTCTCGAGCACATCGCGCGTGATCATCGGCAGGAGCGGGGCGCGGCAGCAGGGGCTTTCGGAATAATCATGCGGCGTGGTGGCGAGGCGCTTGAGCCAGACCTGCCGGTCGTGCGCGAGCTGCGCCGCAAGCCGGTAGCACCCGACCAGCGGATGCGAGTAACGCCACACGCGGCCGTTGAGCTGCCCGAGCGTCTGCGCCAGCCAGCGGGCCAGCGTGAGATCGTCGAAGTCCTTGAAGGCCTTCCCGTATTCCTCCCACAACGCATCCACCCGCGAATCAGGCTCGTAACTCATCGCGGAAAGGATGCGCGGGCGAGGGAGGAATGTCCAATGACCAATGACGCAATGACCAATGGCTACGTGCGATGCCAAGGCTCAAGCCGCGAGTGACGACGCCCTGCATTGGGCATTGCGTCATTGGGCATTGGTCATTTCCCCGCGTTCCGGCTGCGCGACTGTTCGAGAAGCCACGTGTAGAGTTCGTCCGTGCCGTAGGCGTTGTCCCAGCAATTGTGGCCGACGCCGGGATACTCGGTGTATTTCGCGGGCGCCTTGAGCTGCGCGAGCGCGGCGCTCATGTCGCGGCTGAACTTCACCGTCTCCGCGCGGTCCTTGTCGCCGCAGAAATCCCAGATGGGCAGGCGCGCCGTGGCGAACTTCGCCGCGTTCGCCACGTCGGTGCGCGAGCACATCGGCACGATGGCCGCCCACGCGGACGGGTCCTTCGCCGCGATGCTCCACGTGCCGCTGCCGCCCATCGAGAGGCCGGTGAGATACACGCGGTCCGGGTCCGTGCCGAACTCGGCCTGCGTCTGCTTGAGCATCGCGAGGGCGCGCTTCGCGTCGGGCCCGTCGGCGAGCCAGTTCGAGTTCGTGCGGCACTGCGGGATGACGGTGACGAACGGGAAGTTCGCCTTGCGCTTCCAGATGGCCGGGCCCAGGCCGACCATGATCTGGTCAATGTTGTTGTCACCGCGCTCGCCGGAGCCGTGAAGGAAGAGCATCACGGGCGCCCTGGAGCCGGGTTGATCCTTCGCGGGCACGAAGATGACGAACGGATGCTTCGCGCCGTCGGCGTCGGTGAGAACTCGGTTTTGGAAGCCGCGCGCGACGGGCTCGGCGGCGGGAGCATTGAACACAGTGCAGGTGAAGAACGCGGCGAGGACAGCCGTTTTCAAAAAGGCGGGCTTCATGATGTGCCGAAGCTGAATCATGGCCGACTTTTGCGCAAGCCAGATGAATGACGCCTCGCCATTCCGCCATCGGTTCGAATGAATCACCATTCCGGTCGCATCAATTATCGCGACGGTCGAACCGCTGATCGTCCCGGTCGGATCAAGGATTGGAGCGGTCGGATGAAGGATCGCCACGGTCGGGCCGGTTATTGGAGCGGTCGTCACGATGATCGCTCCGGTCGGGTCAAGGATCGTTCCGGTCGAATAGATTATTGGAGTGGTCGAATGAATTATAGCGCCGGTCGGGTCAATTATTGGAGCGGTCGGGTCAATTATTGCTCCGGTCGTGCCAGTTTAAGTGCCAGTCGCAAAGTGAGTTGCGAAAGATTGGCTAAAATTGACCACGCTCCCGCCCTGATTCCCGCCTGCCCATTTGGAGCACCGCCTCCGGCCCGGCGTCAAGGCGCGATGGTGGATTATCGTTGGACAACGGCCGGGGCTTGCGAGATAACCGTCCCGAGCCATGAATCAGTTCGTCCCCGTCAACAGCTTGGAGATCACGCTCCGCACACTGCTCCGGGATCGTAACACTCCGCTCTGGAGCTTCTACACCCCGCTGGCGGCCTTCCCGCTCTGGATCATCGCGCGGCATTATCCCGAGCTGGATGGCAGCGACCAGGTCGCTCCGAAAGGCAAGAATCCCGAGGTCTGCGTCTTCAACTTCCCCAACGGCGAAATCGTCGGCCTCTACACCGCCCATTGCCGGGCCCAGGCGGCGATGAAAGTGTGGGATATTTCCCCCGCCAAGTGGATCGCGATCTCCGCCCCCGGCTACCAGCTCCTGCGCTTCCTGCAGTTGATGGACAAGCAAATCACCATGAACTGCGGCGTGAAAGACGGCCAATACACGCTGGACCCCGACATGGTGGAAATCCTCCTCTCCCGTCCCGAGCCGGTGCCGGTCGGGTCCCAACCGCAGCGCAAGGTCAGGGTGCCGGAAGGCGATCCGCAGCGCTTCCTCGGCCCCGTGCGCGAGTTTTTGGCCAAGCAGCCGACCGTGCGGGCCGCGTGGATTTTTGGTCGGACGGACGCCCCGCCGCAACGACCGGGCCATTACGCCTACGAATTCATGCTGATCATGCGCGAGCCCGAGGACAAGAGCCTCCTGCACCCCGTCGAAGTGATGCTCAAGGCGCTCACCCCGGTGGAGATGGACTGGGTCACCGGCGTGTTGATGGGGGATGACGAATCCTTCCGCAAATTCGCTGCCGAGCAGCCTCCCTTCTACCAGGCCGCCGACTTCCCCGCCCGCCGCCAACGACCGTAAGTTCCCGAGACTCCACCCCTCCACGCCTCCGCGCCTCCGTGGTCTTTGTCTTCGGATTTTTCCTTCCAATTCCCCGCACGCGATATACAGTGCCCACGATCCTCCGATGAAAGGCACATCATGAAAGACGAACTCCTCGCCAAGCTCGACATGTATTCCGCCGTGAAGGACCACCTTCAGGACACGGCCAGCAAACCCCTCTGGTTCAACCTCGCCCCCACCGCGTTCACCACGCTCGAAGGCCAGTTCGAGACCGCCGCGACCGACCTCGGCACGTTCGCCGATTCGCAATCCGCACCCATCACCGGCACCACCACGCAGCAGAACCTCGCCGAGACCGCGCTCGAAGACGCCTCGCATCCGCTCTCCCGCGCGTTGCGCCTCCTGTTGCTTTCGCAAAACAATCTCGCCGACGCCGGGCAATGGAACCTCTCGCTCAGCCAGTGGCGGCAGATGCAGGAAAGCGCCCTGCTCAACCGCGCCAAGGCCCTGCACACCGCGTTGCTCCCGCACACCACCGGCACGCCCCCAGCGGGCGAGCCTTACGGCATCACGGCGGCGAAGGCGACCGCGCTGAACACGCTCATTGCCGCCTACGAAGCCGTGATCGGCGCGCCCACCGCCGCGCGCTCCATCCGCAAAGCCAAGACCGCCGACCTGCGCCCGCGCTTCCGTGCCGTGGACACCAAGCTCGAAGGCATGGACGACCTGATCCCGCAACTCGGCGGCACGCCCGAGAAAGACCTCTTCGTGGACGGCTACTTCAACGCCCGCCGCATCGGTGGGCAAAGCAGCGGCACTCCGCCGACACCGCCTCCGCCGACACCGCCGAATCCGTAAGTTTCGCTTTGCGCTCGATCAGAATTCAGAAAGCAACACCGGCTCGACGATCCGATCGTATTCACCAATCTGCTTTCCGTAGAGCGGACGCAAATCCAGGACGGCGCCGTGACGGGTGAACACGTCGAGAAACCGCTCGTAGTTCCGGCCCCAGTAGATCATCGCGCAAGACATGGGTGCACCTTTCCCCTCGTCGCGGCCGTCCACGAGGAATCGCAGTCGCGTGTCGTAGAGAAAACAGACAGCAGTGGCGCGTCCAAAGACGTAGTTCTTCCAATGGCCGGTGTTTGTGGCAACCGGAACGAGAGCGATGACTTCCGACTCATGCGTGCGTCGGGCATTGGCGCAGCGATAGAGCCAGTGCTTGATCGAGGTGCCGCGCTCCTTGTCGATGCCGTATGGCGGATTCACGAAGATGCGCGGATAGTCCCACGATTCCTTCAGCCCATCCTGCTCCGGTAGAGAATACTCGATGGTGGCGCGGACGATTGAATGCTCGTTGGAGCAGGGGTCAAGATCGATGCTTCCGCCGAAGACACGTTTCACGGCCTCGACGTATTTCACCGGAGTGCCCCATTCTTGGCTCAACGTGTTGACTGTTCGGCCTGCGCTCATGCGGGAAGGATGGCTTTCCAATTCTTCCGCCGCAAGACTGCAAGTTCCTTACGCAGCGTTGTGAGATTCTGGTTCTTGCCGGCGGGCGTGATGACGTTGAACCACGACTCGATTCGCTCGTGGTGGCTGGCGAAATACTTTTGCAGGACCGCATCGGCGTCCGCGTCCATCTGGACTTTGGTGAAGCGGTTTTTCTTGGAGGCCTCGTTGTAGCTTGCCAGAAACGCCGTCCGAGCCGGAGCCAATTCCTCGGTGGGTTCGAGCAGCAACTCAGCGACGAATTCGGCAACGCCTTTGTCCGTGAGAAAAAGCAGCCAGTCGTAGGATTGCGCCAGAACGCGGAGTTCCTTGTTGTGGTCTTTCGCAGTGAACCAGTTGCCGTGGTTGCTCACCACGCCGACGGTGAGGATGAAGTTTCGGAGCAACTCTGGCTCATCTGAGGTGATGACTTCCTCGAGGAGCAAATGAAACGGGCGGCAGTAGAGCGAACCGTCAGCGCGGTGGATTACGCCTCCAATCTGCCCGTCGCTCAGTCGGATTTTTTGCAACGACGAGACGCTCCGCGCGACGTAAGCACCTTGTTTCGCTTTCTCGATAGTTTGCGGTCCCTTTTTCATGCCTTCTTCAACGCCAACTCGTTTGCATTCAAAGATCGCGAACGGTTTGCGGTGCAGCAGGTTGAGGGCAAGGTGGAGTTCTCCCGGTGAGCGATGGTCAATGCTCGCCACGCATGGGCCCGTCCTAAACTCTGCGATGTTGCAGGCATTGCGGAGAAGTCCATCCGTGCTCAACAAGACATTGTTTCGCCGCTCGGCGTCTCGAACGGACCACCCCTTGTCTGTGAGTGCCCGACGAATTTTCGATGCGGTAATCGGAAGCGAAAAAGCTTCAAGGATCAATTCGGTTCGCTCCCAAATCGGGTGCAGCGAATACTCCACGTTGTGCGTGATTGCGCTGTTCGCGTATTCGGTGAGAGGGCGCTCAATGGCGATGCTGTCGCGAAAGCCCCACCCCTTGAGCAAATAGTAGGTGATGATTTCGACGAGAGTTCCGAGAGCTCGGCCAGCAGCCTTCTTCCGGTCTTTCGCATAAACGAAGACATTATCCGTGAGAGCCCGTTGAAGCGCATCAACTGATGGATATGGCATAACTACGAAGCTACCGGATGCAGCACTCAGCGCGAAGTCGAAACTAACTTCGCTGAATGATTCCATTCACGACCGTCGGGTGCAGGTGGACGATGCGGACAGTGGAAATCTGCCGCGCCGCTCCTACCGCGTCATTGAGCGGTAGCGGTGAGCCGCCTCATGGCATCTCCTTGATCCGAATCCGGCGGTATTCCATCGTCCCGCGGTCGGCTTCGAGGCCGATGGGGCCGGTGGCGGGCAGCTTGTTCGTGAACGCCAGCGCCTCGCCGTTGCAGGTGCAGGTCGCCACGTCGGCCTTCACCGTCACCTCGATTTCGTTCCAGTCCTGCGCCTTGTATTTCTTGAGGTCCTTGTAAGGGCCGGCCACGAGGTAGTCACGGCACTGGAGCTGCGGGCGGCGCAGGTAGATGCCGCTGTCGGCGTTCACCGCGGCGCGGAACTCGAGCTTGAGGTGGAAGTCCTTGGGAAACTCCTGCACGGTGTAAAGCTGGCGGAAGCGCGCGGTGCCCTCTACGTGCGGGTTCACGGTGAGGATGCCGGGCTTGGCGGTGTAGCGCTTGTCGGACGCCTCGGTCTTGCCGTCGAAGGTCTCCTCGGGCTTGAAGTCCTTGCCGCGATAGCCCCAGCCGGTGAGGTCCTTGCCGTTGTAGAGCACGGTGTAGCCGGGCTCGGGTTTCCAGTTGTCCTTCTCGGCGGCGAGGACGAGAAGAGTGGCTGAGGCGAACGCAATGGAGAGCAGAGCCGTCTTGGAAAGGAGAGATTTCATGCGCGGGAGTGAACCACAGGCCGATTCGGACGGGAAGACACGAATTTCACGGATTGGCGCGAATTGAGACAAGCTCCAGCGATTGCGGGGATTCGTGGAATTCGTGTCTCTCTCTCGGGCCGAAGCCCGGTTCAAATCAACTCCCGTATCGGCTCGCCGTTCTCGATGAATCGCACGGGCCGTTGCTGGTGGTCGAGATAGGTCGCGTCCAGCGGCACGCCCATGTGATGGTAGATGGTGGCCGCAAGGTCGCCAGGCGTGACGGGCCGGCTAGCGATCTGCCCGCCGTCGCGCTCGGTCGAGCCGATGACCTGTCCGTGGCGGAAGCCGCCACCCGCAAGCGTCATGGACATCACGACGGGCCAGTGGTTGCGTCCGTCGGTGCTGCCCTGCGTGCCGAGTTGCGGCGTGCGGCCGAACTCGCCCATCGCAATCACGAGCACTTCATCAAGCAAGCCGCGTTCGTCGAGATCGCTCACGAGCGTGGTGAGCAGGTGATCGAACACCGGCAGCAGCGGGCGCAGGCCGTTCCAGATGCCGCCGTAGGGCGGGATGTTGTCACCGTGCGTGTCCCACGTGCCGGAGGCGGAATGGTTGCTCAAGTCGAGCGTCACGAAACTCACGCCTGCCTCGACGAGCCGCCGCGCGAGCAGCGCCTTCTTTGACCAGTCGTGTTCGCCGTAACGGTCGAGGACGCGCTGCGGTTCCTTCCCGAGATCGAACGCGTCCTGCGCGCGCTGTCCCGCGACGAGGTCGAACGCCTGCTGCCCGTAGCGGTCGAGCGCCTCGATGGAGCCCGAAGCGTCGAGGTCGCGGCGCAGGCGGTCCATCTGTTGCGAGAGCGACTGGCGCGACTTCAAGCGGTCCATCGTGAGTTCGCCCGGAAGCTGGAAGAGCCGGCTGACGTTGTCGCCGGTGAAGGGCTCGTATTGCTTGCCGAGGTAGCCGCTCCACGCGAAGTGCGTCTTGTCGCGCACGTTCAAGTGGACCGCCGGCGGCATGCCCGCATGATTCGCGCCGTGGAACTTCGCGACGACCGCGGCGTGGCCGGGATACATCGAGGCGCGCGGGTTCAGGCGCGGCTCGGCCTCGAGGTTCGCGGTCTGCATCACCGTGTTCGGCTGGTGATTGCTGTGACGGCAGTCCACCGAACGGATGATGGTCATCTTGTCGAGCATCGCGGCCTGCTTGGGCAGGTATTCGCAGAGGTGGACGCCGGGAATCTTCGTCGCGATGTCCTTGAACGGCCCGCGGATTTCGCGCGGCGCGTCGGGCTTCACGTCCCAAGTGTCAATGTGGCTGGGCCCGCCGGCCATCCACAGGAGGATGACGGACTTGTGGCTGCCGATGGACTTGCCGGAGTTCGCCGCCTCGCTGCGCGCGCGAAGCAAGCCGGGCAACGAAATCCCCGCGAGCCCGGCGAGCCCCGCCTTGAGCACGCTGCGCCGGCTGTGGACGACAAGCCCCTCGCGCACGCGCGGTTGGAAGAAGCTGAACGCGTGCGCCGGCGTATGAACGTGGCGCGGGCCCGGTGGCATGGTGCGAAGCTAGCGGCGGCTGCGGGCCGCGTCAAAGGATTTGCCCGCGGGAGCTTTGCCCTTTGCCGCATCGCGCACGCGTGATACAAGCACCCCGTTCTGCATCGGACGAACTTCACATGAGCCGGCTCATCCACCTGCTGCCCAAGCCGATTTTCTTCGCGCTGCTTGGCGGGCTCGGCTGCCTCATCGGCTGGCTTGCGGGCGAACCGCTGCTCAAGTCGCTCAAGCCGTCCGCCACCGCCGAAGGGGAGTCGCCACAGTCCGCGCCCGTGCTGGTCTTCAACGTCGAGCTCACGAAGCGCCTCGAGCGCGAGTCCGCGAAGACCGGCGACGTTCAGCTCTCGCTGATGTGGGACAACGAGAACGACCTCGACCTGCATTGCATTGATCCGACGGGCGCGCACATTTTCTTCGGTCACAAGAAGGCGGACTCCGGCGGCGAACTCGACGTGGACATGAACGCACGCCCGCCCTATTCGTCGCGACCCGTGGAGAACATCTACTGGCCGGGCGGCAGCGCGCCGACGGGGCGTTACCAAATCTCGGTGCATCACTACGCGCGGCACGGGAGCCCGGACAACACTGCATTTACCGTGGGCGTGAAAGCCGGAAAGAAGGTGCAGGAGTTCAAGGGCACCGTGTCTCTCTATCAAACGAACCGCGTCCACGAATTCGACCTCGAACCCGCCGCGCTCACGCTCAAGGAAACGCGGTCACGCTCTCAGGTCTCGCTGAAGGCCACGGTTGTCGTCGGCCTGTGGACTGCGCTGCTTGCGATCTTCGCCTCGATGCTGCTGGTGTGCGGGCAGAATCTGCTGATGCACCGGCGCCTCTTCGCGTTGCGTTCGCTGGCCATCGTGGTCGGCGGCGGGCTGCTCGCGGGGCTCGTGAGCGGCTCGGTCAGCCAGTATCTGTTCGCGCTCGGCGCGCAGGAGTTCGCGTCGCAGATGGAGGATCCTTCGCGTCTCGTGAAAGCCGGGCAAGTCGCAGGCTGGATGCTGCTTGGCGGGTTGATGGGCGCGGGGATGGGGTTCTTCATCCCAAACCTTCCGCGAGTGCGCACGGGATTTGCCGGCGTGCTCGGCGGATTGCTCGGCTCGGTGGCATTCCTCTACGCGATGGCCAAGACGGGCGACGTGACGGGCCGTCTCGTGGGCGCGGTGCTGCTCGGCGCGACCATCGGCCTGATGGTCGCGGTGGTCGAGAAACTCGCACGCGAGGCCGCGCTGGTCGTCCACTGGCACGAGAACGAACGCACCGTCATCAACCTCGGCCACGAGCCGGTCATCCTCGGCAGCTCGCCCGAGGCGCATCTGTATCTGCCCAAGGAGAAGGGCTTCCCGGACGTGACTGCAATCGTGACCTTCCGCGGCGGCAAGGTGGAGATGGAGAACAAGCTGACGAACTCGACCCACACGTTGCAGGGCGGCAACAAGCTGCAGATCGGGACTTTGTGGATCGAAATCCAGACGGATGTGAAGTGAGGCGGAACGATCCGGTCCAGGGAGATTACTGCGGCGCGGGAGATCCGAGGCGGTCCAGTTCACGCGCCGCCTTGAACCCCGACCAGATGCAGAAGAGCGCGAACACGTGGAACCCGAGGCTGAGCCAGTCCGCGAACAGCAGGCTCAGCAGCCCGTCTCCGGCGAACACGGTCATGCCTATG
>Ga0247727_10017942_pt1 | contig 11200 bp, 10 predicted proteins | sample WisWelCaveWW1625_FD_202498 | JGI IMG/M metagenome (GOLD analysis project Ga0247727, IMG submission 202498) | Biofilm microbial communities from Wishing Well Cave, Virginia, United States - WW16-25 | ecosystem: Environmental > Aquatic > Deep subsurface > Groundwater > Cave microbial mat | place...
ACTGGTAGATAAGGAATATAAGTACGGCTTCTATACCGACATCGAGCAGGATAAGGCCCCCCGCGGGCTCTCCGAGGAGATCATCCGATTCATTTCTGCCAAGAAGAGTGAGCCGGAGTTTATGCTAGAATGGCGGCTGAAGGCGTTTTCGCATTGGGTCAAAATGGCCAAAGAGGAAGGCCAGCCGCGCTGGGCCAACATCCACTATCCCGAAATCGACTATCAGAATATCATCTACTACGCCGCACCCAAAAAGAAGCCGAAATTAGGCAGTTTGGACGAGGTGGAGCCGGAGCTTTTAAAAACCTTCGAGAAGCTGGGGATACCCCTCGAAGAGCAGAAAATGCTGACCGGTGTGGCGGTGGACGCTGTTTTTGATTCGGTTTCGGTCGCCACCACCTTCAAGGCAAAGTTAGCCGAACTGGGGATCATCTTTTGTTCCTTTTCCGAGGCGGTGCAGAACCATCCGGAACTTGTCAAAAAGTATTTAGGCACGGTGGTGCCGCCGAACGACAATTTTTTTGCCGCTTTAAACGCGGCGGTCTTTACCGACGGCTCTTTCTGCTATGTCCCCAAAGGGGTGCGCTGCCCGATGGAGCTTTCCACCTACTTCCGCATCAACGCCGCTGACACCGGGCAGTTCGAGCGGACTTTGATTATCGCCGACGAAGGGGCCTACGTCTCCTATATGGAAGGCTGCACGGCGCCGATGCGGGACACCAATCAACTGCATGCGGCGGTGGTCGAACTTATTGCCCTCGAAGGGTCAACGGTCAAGTATTCCACCATCCAGAACTGGTATGCTGGTGACAAGGAAGGGAAAGGCGGGATTTTCAACTTCGTCACCAAGCGGGGGAAATGTCTGGGCAAAAATTCGAAAATCTCCTGGACGCAGGTGGAGACCGGCGCGGCGATTACCTGGAAATATCCGTCCGTGATTCTGGAAGGGGAGGGCTCGATTGGCGAATTTTACTCCGTCGCCGTGACCAACAACTACCAGCAGGCGGATACCGGCACGAAGATGATTCATTTTGGAAAGAATACGAAGAGCACCATCGTTTCCAAGGGGATTTCCGCCGGCCACGGGAACAACACCTACCGCGGGCTGGTCAAAATGCAGCCGCGTGCCAAAGGGGCGCGCAACTACACCCAGTGCGACTCGCTTTTAATCGGCGACCGTTGCAGCGCCAACACCTTTCCGTATATCGAGGTGCAGAACAGCTCCTCTTCCGCTGAGCATGAGGCCTCGACTTCGCGCATCAGCGAGGAGCAGATTTTTTACTGCAAGCAGCGCGGTTTGAACACCGAAAACGCCATTTCGATGGTGGTGAACGGATTCTGCAAGGAGGTTTTCCGGGAGCTGCCGATGGAGTTCGCCGTGGAGGCGACGAAGTTGTTGTCGGTCAGTTTGGATGGAAGTGTGGGGTAAAGGCTTCGCTGTCATGCTGAACGAAGTGAAGCATCTGGGTAGAGATGGGAAGGGCAACCCGCCCGACACCGCCCAGATTCCTCCCTCGAGTTCCCTCGGGACAAGTCGCTTTGCTCGGAATGACAAATAAAATGCTCGGAGTGGCAAATAGAGATAGAATGACAGGAAAGGAAAAGGAATGCTGGAGATAAAGAATTTAAAAGTGGCAGTTGGAGGAAAGGAAATCCTCAAGGGAATAAACCTTAAAGTAAATGCCGGGGAGGTACACGCCGTAATGGGGCCGAACGGCTCCGGCAAAAGCACGTTGGCGCAGGTTTTGGCCGGGCATCCAACCTTTCAAGTGATAGAAGGCGAGGTCACCTACGAAGGTAGAAATCTTTTGGAAATGATGCCAGAGGATAGGGCGAAAGAGGGGGTTTTTATGGCCTTTCAGTATCCGGTGGAAATTCCGGGGGTTTCCAACGCCTACTTTTTGCGCTCGGCCTACAACGAAATTCGCAGGCACAAAGGCGAAGAAGAGTTGGATGCGATGGAGTTTTTGAAGCTTTTGCGCCAGAAGATGAAGTTGATGAATACGGACGAAAGTTTGATTAACCGGCCTGTCAACGAAGGGTTTTCGGGAGGGGAAAAAAAGAAAAACGAGATTTTTCAGATGGCGGTTCTGGAGCCGAAACTGGCCATTTTAGACGAGACCGATTCCGGCTTGGACATCGATGCCTTGAAAGTCGTGGCGGCCGGGGTGAACAATCTCCGCCGGCCGGAGCGTGCCACGGTTTTAATCACCCACTACCAGCGGATTTTGAACTACATCACCCCCGATTTTGTACATGTTTTGGTGGACGGCAGAATCGCCCGCTCCGGCGGCCGCGAACTGGCTCTGGAGCTGGAGGAGCGGGGATACGACTGGGTGCGTGAAAAAGAAACGGTTTCAGCAGGTGCGTAAATGAACGTTGGTCTGTCAATTCCCACTTTGACGGCGCCGGAAAAGGCGCACTACGTGGCCGATTTTGAGCTATTCAACAAAAACGGGGCAACGGCTGCGCCGGCCTGGGTGCGGCAGCTTCGGCGGCAAGCGTTTGACCGCTTTGCCGAGATGAATTTCCCCACGATGAAAGACGAGGAGTGGAAATACACCAGCGTGGCCCCGGTTGTGAAACTTCCCTTCCGGCTGGCTTCCAAATATCCCGGCGGCGCGCTCTCAAAAACCGAAATAGAGACCCACTTTTTTGGACAGCCGGGCTGGCCGCGGCTGGTTTTTGTGAATGGAATTTTTTCCACAGAGCTTTCTTCCATTTCTGGTTTGCCCAAGGGAGTTTTGGTCAAATGTCTGGAAGAAGCGCTGAAGGAGAATCCGGAGTGGGTAGAGCCGTATCTTGGAAAATATGCCCGCCTGAACGATAGTATTTTCACCGCCCTCGGCACGGCTTTTTTAGGCGAAGGGGCATTTGTGTACCTGCCTGCCGGAACGATTTTAGAAAAGCCGGTGCATCTTTTGTTTGTTTCCACGACAGAAAAGGAAGTCACCGTGGCACATCCGCGCATACTGGTTGTGGCTGGAGCGGGGAGCCGGGGTGCCATAATTGAAAATTATATTGGGCGTTCCGCCCAGCCCTATTTCAGCAACGTGGTCACGGAGATAGTCGTGGGCGAAAAAGCTTCCCTCGAGCATTACAAGCTGCAAAGGGAAGATGAACACAGTTTCCATATTGCCGCCACGGAAGTTTATCAAAGAGACAAAAGCACATATTCCGGATTTACGCTGGATGCCGGGGCGCAGTTGGGGCGCAACACCCACCGGGTGGTTCTGGATGGCAGCGAAGTGGAGTGCCATTTGAACGGGCTGTACATCGCCAGCGGCAAGCAGCATATCGACAACCATACCGCCATCGACCACCGCTGTCCCAACGGCAAAAGCTTCGAAGTTTACAAAGGAATTGTGGACGGGCGGGCGCGGGCGGTTTACAACGGCAAGGTGCTTGTCCGCCAGGCGGCGCAGAAGACCGATTCCAAGCAAACCAACAAAAATTTGATTCTGTCCGATTTGGCCACCGTAGACACCAAGCCGCAGCTGGAGATTTTTGCCGACGACGTCAAGTGCACGCACGGGGCAACCGTGGGGCAGTTGGATGAAAATGCCATTTTCTACCTGACGGCGCGGGGAATCAACCGGCAAAATGCGGCTCGGCTTTTGACCTTCGGTTTTGCCAATGACGTCATCAACCGCGTGAAACTGGAGCCAGTGCGGGCCGAACTGGAAGCGGAACTTTTGGCCCGGTTGGAAACGGGCTCCCACACAAAGTAGGTTTTTATGGCAACCACAATAACCTCCGATGCTCCGGTCGGCATCCGGCCACGCCTGGACGTGGAAAAAATACGCAAGGATTTTCCGGCCCTGCATCAAAAAGTTTACGGAAAGCCACTGGTTTATTTAGATAACGCCGCCACCAGCCAGAAGCCGCAGGCGGTTATCAATGCGATTACTCGATTTTTTACCATAGAGAATTCCAACATTCACCGCGGGGTCCACTACTTGAGCGAACAGGCAACCAAAGCCTACGAAGATGCACGCAATAAGGTGAAAGAGTTTATCAACGCCCGCGAGGCGCGGGAGGTTGTTTTCTGCCGCAGCACCACAGAGGGTGTCAATCTAATCGCCCAGAGTTACGGACGAAATTTTCTCAAAGCGGGCGATGAAATTGTCTTAACAGCGATGGAACATCATTCCAACATCGTGCCCTGGCAGATTTTGTGCGAGCAGATTGGAGCGGTTTTGCGGGTTGCTCCAATTAATGATGCCGGGGAGCTTTTGCTTTCTGAATTTGAGAAACTTTTAAACCCGAAAACTAAACTGGTTTCCGTGACGCATATTTCCAATGCGCTGGGGACTATCAATCCAGTTGATCGGATTGTCGAAATGGCTCACCGCCGTAAAATTCCGATGGTTATCGACGGAGCCCAGGCGGCACCGCATCTGAAAATTGACGTGCAAAAGCTGGATTGCGACTTTTATCTTTTTTCCGGCCACAAGATGTTTGGACCGACCGGCATCGGCGTGGTGTATGGGAAGGCCCACCTGCTCGAGGCGATGCCGCCCTATCAGGGGGGCGGGGATATGATTCTTTCGGTCACTTTTGAAAAAACGACCTACAACGTCATTCCGCACAAGTTTGAAGCCGGAACACCGAACATTGCCGGAGCCATCGGGCTGGGAGCAACCATTGATTATTTGGCCGGCATCGGCCTGGATAATATCGCCGCCTACGAACAGGAACTTTTGGAGTACGGTACGGAAAGGCTTGCCTCCATTCCCGGCTTGCGGCTTATCGGAACCGCAAAAAAGAAGGCCAGCATTCTTTCCTTCGTGATGGACGGCATTCATCCGCACGACACCGGCACGATTTTAGACCGGGAGGGGATTGCCGTCCGCACCGGGCATCATTGCGCCCAGCCGGTGATGCAGCGCTTTGGCGTGCCGGCCACCGCGCGGGCATCCTTGGCCTTCTACAATACGAAAGAGGAAATCGACGCTTTGGTAACGGGGCTTTTGGAGACGAGAAAGGTTTTTGGATGATTTCGGAAATTAGCGATTTATACCAGGAAGTTATCATAGATCACAGCAAGCGGCCGCGCAACTTTCAGGTTTTGGAAGGAGCCGACCGGAAGGCGGAGGGGTACAATCCTCTCTGCGGCGACCGGTTGACCGTTTATCTTAAAACAGATGGAGACCGGATTGTCGAAATCGCTTTTCAGGGCTCCGGTTGCGCCATTTCGACCGCCTCGGCCTCTATTATGACCTCCGAGCTTAAAGGAAAAACCAGAGAAGAAGCGGAAGAAAAGTTTAAAACGTTTCATCAAATGGTCACCGGTGCGCGCAGCAAGGACTGGGAAGAAAAACTGGGAAAGCTGGCGGCTTTTTCCGGCGTGTCGCAATTTCCGGTGCGGGTTAAATGTGCCAGTTTATGCTGGCATACCTTAAAAGCCGCCCTGGAAGAGAAGAAGGAAACCGTTTCGACGGAATAGCGGCTGGTATAATCTATGGAAGGAGAAAATAGATGATAACGCTTACACCTGTGGCCAGGCAGGCCGTACGGGACATTTTGCAGCAGGAAAAATTACCGGACGGCACAGCTTTGCGGTTAGGGGTTACCAAGGAAGGATGCGAGGGGAGCGGCACGCAGTTCCGCTACGCATTGGATTTCGATTCGGAGCCGGTCCGCGAGGGGGATTCAGTTTTCGAAAGCGAGGGGCTCAAAATTCTAGTAAACGCCGACAGCCTGCCGCATCTTTCCGGCCTGCAGTTGGACGTGCGTCAACAGATGGGCGGAGTGCAGTTCGTTTTCCGCAATCCCAAGGCCCGCCACAGCTGTGGCTGCGGGCATACCTTTTCGGAAGAGGAATCGCCCGAAAGGCATCCGGGGTAATTAAACGTGGAAAAAACTCCGATTACGGCATTGCCGTTGGAGGCCCAGGTCATCGAGGCCATCCAGACCTGCTACGACCCGGAAATTCCGGTTAATATCTATGAACTGGGATTGATTTACGATTTAAGGGTCAGCCCGGAAGGGGAAGTGGAAATCAAAATGACTTTGACCTCGCCCCATTGCCCGGTGGCGGGCTCGCTGCCGGGAGAAGTGCAGGAAAGAGTCAAAACAGTTCCGGGTGTTACAGATGTAAAACTGGAACTGGTCTGGGACCCGCCCTGGGATATGAGCAAAATGTCGGAGGCGGCCAAGCTGGCTTTGGGGATGTTGTAGTCCTTGCATTAAAACTTAAGGTAATGGGTCATGTTTCCGGACTATAAATGTTTGACTTCAGCATGGGCGGTGCGTTGCAACAGTCTGCTAAGTAAGGGGGAACAGGTCTTGATGGCGTTGGTTGAACCGGAAAGAAATTTCACCCAGGTACAACGGGAAAAACTTTTTGGGCATGCCGCGGTAGTGGTAGAGCCAATGTTTGGCATAGCTCCAAAAGCCTTCGATTCCGTTCAGGTGGCGGCGTCCCTTGGGATGTCCCTTTTCCTTGCGGATAACGATGTGTTCTCCGCGAACCGCCAGCGATCCATAGACCTGCCAATTGTCGGTGTAGTAGAGGCTCCCTCTGGATAAACTCTGAGGGTATCATGGCCGTGGAGCGGGAAACTGAAATCTTAAACGCCTTGCGCCAGGTTCGTGATCCGGACCTGGGACGTGACATCGTCAGTCTGGGCTTTGTCAAAAACCTCCATGTGGCCGACGACAACGTTGTCTTCACCATCGAACTCACCACGCCGGCCTGCCCGGTGCGGGATAAGTTGAAAGAAGAAGCCCGGAGTGCGGTGCTTGCCCTGCCGGGATTCAAAAACGTCGAAGTGACGATGACCGCCCAGGTGCGGTCGACGCCATCGGAAAAGAAAGAAAAGATAATTCCGGCGGTGAAGAACATCGTGCCAGTCGCCTCCGGGAAGGGCGGCGTGGGGAAATCGACCATCAGTGCTAACTTAGCCGTGGCTCTGGCGCAACTGGGCGCTCAGGTGGGCCTGATGGATGCCGATGTCTACGGCCCCAGCATCCCGACCATCATGGGCGTCAAACAACCACCACAGGTTTTGACCGGCAACCGCCTCATTCCGTCGGTCGAACACGGCGTTAAAATCATCTCCATGGGCTTTTTCGTCCGTCCGGGGGATGCGGTCATCTGGCGTGGGCCGATGCTGCATAAAACCATCGAACAGTTCCTCGCCAACGTGGAGTGGGGGGAACTCGACTACCTGATTGTCGATCTCCCGCCCGGTACAGGTGACATCCAGCTCTCGCTCTGCCAGCTGATTCCTTTGACCGGCGCGGCGGTGGTTTCCACGCCGCAGGACGTGGCTATGCAGGTGGCGGAGAAGGCGATTATCATGTTCGGCAAACTCAATACGCCGGTCCTGGGGTTGATTGAAAATATGAGCGGTTTTGTCTGTCCGCACTGCGGCGCGCGAGAAGAAATTTTCGGCTCCGGCGGTACGCGGGCGTACAGTCTGGCCCACGACATTCCTTTCTTGGGCGAGATTCCCCTGGCAACCGAAGTGCGGCAGACCTCCGACTCGGGGAGGCCGATTGTCATCGCTGCACCTGACTCGCCGGCGGCCAAAGCTTTCGCACGGGTGGCACAGAACTTAGCCGCACAGGTGAGTATTCAGAATCTCGGGGGCGGTCAGGACGAGCGGCCAATTCCGATGGACATTTCGCAGCCGACCCCAGAACAGACACAGATTATCTGGAAAGATGGGCATCAGAGCCGCTACGCCGCCCGCGACCTGCGCCTGGCCTGTCTCTGCGCCCTGTGCGTTGATGAAGTGAGCCGCAAGCCACTTTTGCGAGCCGAACTGATACCGAAGGTCGTTCATCCAAAAGCGATCCATCCGGTGGGGCGGTATGCGGTGCGGTTTGAGTGGAGCGACGGTCATTCCACCGGCATCTACACCTACGACTATCTGCGCTCGCTTTGTCCATGCGGAAAATGTGCTACGACCAGAATAGCCTGACCGGTGGCCGGTTCGCTGCCGGTAGAGGTGCAGGAAAAAGTCCGTGCCGTCCCGAGCATCAAGGATGTCAAATTGGAATTGGCCTGGGCCCGCCCTGGGACATGAGCAAAATGTCGGAGGCGGCCAACCTGGCTTTGGGACTATTGTAACCAGCTAAAAAGCAACAGATAAAAAGGCATCCTCTTTAAGGCGCCTATAATTATTGTGTAAGCGCGAAAAAGCTACACCGCCCCGGCCGGCTCGGTTCGTTTTTCCAGCTCTTCGGAAGATGAGGCGCCGAATTTTTTGAACCAAGGGGTGGCGGCTTTCAAACGTTCATTCAAGGCTTGAATGTTTTTCACGCCGGTATTGGCCAGCCAATCCTCCAATGCTTTCAACCCTTGTTTGGCGTAAACTGGAATCCCTTCCTTCCAGGTGGCCCGGCCGCACAGAACACCGTTAAAGTCGGTTTTGGCTTCGGCGGCTAGTTCCAAGCTCTCCAAAAATTGAGCGTTGGAAACGCCGGCGCTTAAATAGATGAACGGTTTTTTGGCGGCCGCAGCGGCCTTCTTGTACTGCTCTATCGCTTCCACTTTGGAATATGCTTTGATGCCTTTGAACGCTTTGGTTCCCTCGACGAATTCCAGATCTACCGGGATTTCAACTTTCAGCACATCCACCCGATATTCTGGTTTGGAAAACTCGGTAATGCTTTTGGTCACGATTTCCGGCTTCAGCCGGGCGTATTCAAGGCTTTTTTCATCGCCGCCTTTAGGGTCGTAGCCGACGAATTCGAGGAAGAAGGGAATGTCGAAAAGCGCGCACTCGGCGCCGATGCGCTCCACAAAAGAGTGTTTTTCGGCGTTTGTCTTCGGGTCGTCGAAAGGGGTGTAGTAAATCAAAAGCTTTACGGCATCGGCGCCGGCTTCCTTCAGTTTCCGAACCGTCCAATCGATAAGCAAATCGGGAATTCTGCCAGGCCGGGTGTTATCGTAACCGGATTGTTCGTAGGCCAAGAGCACTCCCTTGCCTGTGGCTTTCTTTTTCATCGCCGGCAGGCCGTATTCCGGGTCCAGCAAAATGGCGGAAGCGTAGGGGGTTAAAATTCGGCTCACCGCCGACTTGAACTCAGCCATCATATCCCGGGTGACCTGGTCGGGCGAAACTCCTTTTTCCTTGGCGATGGCCTTTTTGAGTGAGCCGCGCTGGTCCATCGCCGCGGCCGCAATTATCCCGCGGACATCGGCCAGCACGTTCATCCCGTTTATTTTTCCCGGCGTCGGTCTCATTCTCTGCTCCTTTTTGGATAAGTTAATTTCTCGGGGAGGTTATTTCAACTGTTTTTAAGTGAAAAATACGAGATTTCTCGCTGCGCTCGAAAGGACAAAAAGGGTGGCCAGAAGTAGCAGTAGAAAATTTACCGCGACTCCCTCGACTTCGCTCGGGACAAGTAAAGTCGCAGCTACGGTGAGAAAATAAGGGGGCTTCGGAAGCGTAGGGGCGAATCTTTAGATTCGCCCTGGGTGAACCCGTTCGACAGGCTCAGGGCAGGCCTGAAGGTTCACCCCTACGGAGGGCCGTTTAGCAGAACCGGATTAATATTCCTGCCAGCGGCGGCCGATGCCGGCCAGAATGCCCAGCATTATCCAGGAGGTAATCATCGAAGTGCCGCCGTAGGAAAACAGGGGAAGGGGCAAACCGGTCACGGGCATCAAGCCGATGGTCATCCCGACGTTGACTAAAACCTGAAAGACCAAAACGGCGGTAATCCCCAAAGCGGTGAAGCTGGCAAATGTGTTGCGGGCCTTGTGGGCGTAGTCGATTCCTCGATAGATGAGATAGCCAAAAAGGGCGATGAGAACGGCCACGCCTAAAAATCCGAATTCTTCCCCCACGACGGAAAAGATAAAGTCCGTGTGCTGCTCCGGCAGAAAGGCGAGCTTGGTCTGGCTGCCGCTCATATACCCTTTTCCCAAAAGCCCGCCGGAACCGACGGCGATTTTGGACTGGATAATTTGATAGCCGGCGCCACGCGGGTCGCGGTTGGGGTCCAAAAAAATCAGGATGCGCAGTTTCTGGTAATCGTGGAGTCGGTTCCATACCAAAGGCATAACCATTCCGGCCAGCAAATTGACCGTGGTAACGGCGGTGGCAAAAAGTCCGCCCGGCCGAACGAGGTACAAAATCAGCAAAAGCAAAACGAAAAACAGGCCCCAGGAAATCCAGTGCAGGGCGGCCAGCAGGCTCAAGATGGGGGAGATAATGAAAAAGAGGTAAACGGTCGGTATGGAAGACCAGAAAAGCATCGCCATAAAGATGGCAAAAAAGACCAGGGAGGTGCCCAAATCCGGCTGGCGAAGAATTAAAAGCATCGGCACGAGAGCCAAAAGGATGGCCGGCAGGAGCCGTTTGGCGTGGTTGGCCTCGTACTTGGAGGAATAGGTCAAAAAGCGGGCCAACGCAAATACGGTGGCGATTTTCGCCAGTTCGGAGGGCTGTAAATTGAGTGGGCCCAACGCGTACCAGCGGGTAGCCCCCAGCCGGGTGGAGCCGAAAAAGAAAACCCCGATTAAGGCCAGAACGGCGATGGCATAAAAGAGATAGGCAAAGGCTTCGAAAAAACGGAAGGGAAGAATGTACACCAACCAGAATGCGAGGAGGCCTAAAGCAATCCAGAAAAGCTGCTTTAAGTAAAGGTCCTGCTCGGCCGGGTTCGACGACAAATGGGTGGAGCTGTAAATTAATGCCACGCCGGCTAAGGAGAGAAAAAGACCTATTATCCAGAGCCAGCGGTCGACTTCATTCCAGAATTCCAAAAAAACGGTTTTTATCGAACGCATATTAATCGGAGTATTCGAAGCCGGCGGTATCGGCTGGGTTGACCAAGGGGGCAGTCGGCTTTTGCTTTAACAGGTATGCTTCCAGCATCTGCCGGGCTATCGGCGCCGCGATGTCGCCGCCGTGGCCGGCATTTTCGACCAGAACGGCCAAGGCAATTTTGGGGTTTTCCGCCGGGGCAAAGCAGACAAACCAGGCGTGTTCCTTTCCGTGCGGATTTTCGGCCGTTCCGGTTTTGCCGGCTACGGTAATTCCTTCTACCTGCGACCGGTGGGCGGTGCCGTGCGGCCCCTGCACCACCTGTACCAGCGCTTTCTTCAATGTTTCGAGTGTTTCCTGCGAGAAAGGGAGTCTTTCGACTATCTCCGGCCGGTATTCTTGGGCCCCATCGGGGTCCTCTACCCGCCGCAAAAGATGGGGTTTCCACAAAACGCCCCCGTTGCCCAAGG
>Ga0247727_10017943_pt1 | contig 11199 bp, 6 predicted proteins | sample WisWelCaveWW1625_FD_202498 | JGI IMG/M metagenome (GOLD analysis project Ga0247727, IMG submission 202498) | Biofilm microbial communities from Wishing Well Cave, Virginia, United States - WW16-25 | ecosystem: Environmental > Aquatic > Deep subsurface > Groundwater > Cave microbial mat | place...
CGAGAAACAGCGGCAACGTGTGCGTGGTGGCATCATAAGGTTGCCGCAATGCGCCGCTATCGTCGCGCAACACCGGATAGCGCTGGCTTTCCAACATCGCCTTCGCGAAACGGCCATACGGTTGTTGAATCGGAATAATCCAATCACCCTTGCGAAACGGCGCGCCGTCGGCCATAAAATCTTCATTGGCGCGATACGTTTCCACCATGCCGATCCGCATAGTTTCAAGCAGCGCCTGCAAGCCCTCGGCGTCGCGTTGATTGGCGGGGATCACATACCCCGCGGGTTTGTCATTCCAATTCACCGCGTTCTGCTGCGCTTGCAAAATGCTTTTCAGCCAAAATTCGCGATTGCGCCCCGCGTGCTCGAGAATCGCTATTGCCGCGGCGAAATCATAATCGATAATATCACGCAGCGTCCATTTGCCGCCGCGCCACGGCTTCGGAAAATTCCACGAGGAGCGGCGCGCTTCGTAGAAATCATCACCGCGCAATTTTTCTTCGGGAATATTCACGGACGTGGCGTAATCCGCGCGCGCGGCTTCGGTGAGAAAACGCAGGCCGCCGTGATAATGCGGATACGCCCGCGCCGGCGTCCACGCATCGAAGATCGCATTCGACACCACGCCGGATTTGCCCTGCGCCGTGAGTGTCGCTTGCACGTGCGTGCCGAGCGCGCTGAACAGTCCGACGATGATCGGATCGACGTTCGGCTCGACGGGATCGATGTACGGCGGGACGAAAAGTCGCGCGCCATTCTCGCCCATCTGATGCATATCGAGCGTGATGTGCGCATGATAAATATTGTGAATCTTCTCGACTGTGATTCTCGTCTCGGCCTGCGTGAACATGAACCAGTCGCGATTGTTATCGTGGCCGACATATTTGTGATACAGCCACGGCATCGACGCGGTCTCGTGCTTCGTCCCTAAATTTTTGCGATACCAATCCACGATCATCAACTGGCCGTCGGGATTGTGCGCCGGTACGAGCAGCGTGATAACATTATCAAGAATTTGTTGCACCGCCGCTGCATTGCTCGACGCGAGATGATGCGCCAGTTCGAGCGACATCTGCGCCGCGCCGACTTCACTGGCGTGAATGCTGCAATTGATCAGCACCACGGTTTTCGCCCGCGCGAGCAACTTTGCGCTTTCCGCTTCCGACAAACCGCGCGGATCGGCGAGTCGCGTTTGGATTTTTTTCCATTCTTCAATCTGCCGCAAATTCGCCGGCGACGAGATGATCGCCATCATGAAATCGTTGCCCTCGGTGGTTTTGCCGAGATTCTCCAGTTGCATCTTGTCCGAAGCCGCATCCAGCTTGCGCAGATAATCGATCATCTGGTGATAATCCGCCAGCTTCTTCTCCGCGCCGATGCGAAAGCCGAGCATGGCTTCCGGCGTGGGGAGGCCGCCGTTGGTTTGGGCGTGGGCGATGCTCGCGGCCATCATCAGCCCATATAATAAAAAAGCTTTGCCAATTCGATAGCGTTTTTGCATAAGTGGTTTTATCCTTCCTCGCCTGGTGAAATGATGATTGCGTAGATCAATATAACATATAACAAATTCAAAGCACAAAGGCAAATGAGATTATAGAATGTTCGAGAAAAAAATTTTACATTTGTTTTTTCGCGTTTTCGCCTGTATAATGAGATAAATATTGGGGTCTTCTTTTAAACAAAACGACATGAACGAAAACGGCAAATCACTCGAATCCTGGATTTGGGATGCCGCGTGCTCGATTCGCGGCGCCAAAGATGCGCCAAAATACAAAGAGTATATTCTGCCGCTCATCTTCACCAAGCGGCTTTATGAAATGAAATGGAGCGCGGACATTCCTGTCCGCAAAGCCCGTGTGGACTAGAAAGTCCACGCTCCTTTATGAAACGGGAGTGTGGACATTCCTGTCCGCAAAAGGCGGGCTTGGAAAGCTACTTAATAAACAATAAATTCGTGAGTGGAGTAAAACATGTGGAATAGAAAGTCCTCTCCCGTAGTTCACACTCTCATAAGAGGTCAATTATGAACGAAGAAAATGCGATTACCGCCAGTCAAGGCGGACTGGAAAGTCCGCTCTCCCCTTCTTCTTTTTTCGATCCGAATAAAGAGATCGACATTCATACGCATCGCTTGCCGCATTGGCAACAAGGTGAGGTTTTCTATTTCGTCACGTGGCGGCTGGCTGATTCTTTGCCGCAAGAGAAGCTCAAGCAGTTGCGGGAGGAAAAAGAGAATTGGCTGCGCCTGCATCCCGAGCCGTGGGACGATGAGTCTGAGGATGAATATCATCGCCTCTTTTCAGATCGCATCGATCAATGGCTTGACGCCGGGGAAGGTTCCTGCATTCTGCGAGATCCCGTGTTGGCCAACATCGTCGCCGGCGCGTTCCATTATTTCGATGGCAAACGCTATGACCTCGTCGCCTTCGTGGTGATGCCGAATCACGTTCACGTGCTGTTTCGCCTGCGCGCGCCGCATCGTTTGGAAGAAGTCATCAAATCCTGGAAAGGTTTTACCGCACGAGAGATCAACAAGCGCCTCGGAAAGCCCGGATCGTTGTGGCAAGAAGGTTATTGGGATCGCATGATCCGCAATGAACGGCATTTTTTCAAATGTATTGAGTACATTCAAAAGAACCCCAAACGCGCGAGGTTGCGGACGAGGGAGTATATTTTATGGGAAAGGGAGGGCGGACTTTCGAGTCCGCCCGCTTGAAAGTAACGATATAAACAAATAGCAAATAACGCGGGTTGGAAAACCCGCGCTCCCTTTATGCCAACGCCAACAGAACACAAAACCGTGCAAGCGCGCATTTTGCACTATGCGCAGGAAATCGGATGGAACTACGTATAGCGCGAGGAAGCAGAACGGCGGCGCGGGCGCAGGAGGAAAACTCGCGGACAGGAATGTCCGCGCTCCTTTTTTTGCTCCTTTTTTTGCGCTCCTTTTTTTTGATATAACTTTTGAAATGTAATCTCACTCCCGGCTCCACCGCGGCACCCTCCCCGGCGTCCACGGCGCGTTGAGTTTTTCCAGCTTCTCTTCAAATTTCATCAAATCGACTTCGACCAGCCCACGCAGATTTTCCAACACCGTCGCAAATTCCTCCGCAGCAATTTGATAACCCTCTTGAAACGTCTGCGTCGCCACGGAGGTCGACGTCCAATGCCCGCCGACGATATCTTGCACGCGGTCGATAATCGACGGCGGCGTGGGATTGTTGTAGCGCTGAATCAGGCGGTCGCCGGAGAGTTTTATTTGTAGATCATTCAACCGAATTTCCAAACCACGCAACTCCGTCATCAATGCCGGATCGGCCTCGGGCGTATTTTGCAGCGCGCGTTTGATGAAATCGAAACGGCGTTGGGTTTCAGAAACAACTTGCCCGGCGCCCAACACCGCACGCTGCAATCGCGCCGTTTTGCGCTGAAATGCGAGCAAGCCTTTGCGATCTTCCGACGGCAACGACGCAATTCCCAACGGCACGGTTTCAAAAGTCTGCGGCGCGCCGAGCTGCGTTTCGACGCCATCAACGCGTTTGGATAATGTCACGGTATAATTTCCCGGCACGACCATCGGGCCCACAGGAGGATCGGCAAAAGGATTATCCGGCGGCGCTTCGAGACTCGTCGGATTCGCCGGCGGAAAACGCAAATCCCACACGACGCGCTGCATGCCCGCCGAAGTGCCACCGTTCAAACGCCGCACGACATTGCTCTCCGCATCTTTGATCGTGAGCAATATCGCCGGTTTCTCCTCGCGTTCTTCGGCGCGCAATTCATCCCATTTCGGATACGGCGGCACGCCGCCTTGCTCTTCAACTTTCTTTTCGCTCTCCTGCCGTTTTTGTTGGCGCGTTTTCAATTCATCTTTCAAATAAAACGAGAACACCGCGCCAAACGCTGGATTCGGCGCCGTGAAATACGAATCGCCCTGAAACGCTTTGCCGCGCAAACCGAGCGGTGAGCTTTCGATGTACATCCACGTTTTCTTCACTGGAAAAAGCGCCGCTTCGCTTTCCAACAACGCCGGCGTGATTTGCCGCAGCGGCGAATAATCATCGAGAATATAAAAACCGCGTCCAAACGTCGCCACCGCCAGATCATTCTCGCGCGATTGAATCGCCAGATCGCGCGCTTGAATGATCGGTATGCCGCCTTTGAGCTGCACCCACTTCTTGCCGCCGTCAATCGTAAAGAACACGCCGAACTCCGTGCCCGCAAACAGAAGATCGGGCTTCACATGATCTTCTGCCAACGCGTAAACCGTGCCGCGTTCAGGGAGATTGCTCGCTATCGTTTCCCACGTTTTGCCGCGATCTTTGCTCTTAAAAACATACGGCTTGTAATCGCCATTTTTGTGATTATCGAACGCCGCATAAACCGTGTTTGCGTCATGCTGCGAAGCTTCGAGACGACTGACGTACGTCATCTCCGGCACGCTGAGAAATTTGTCATGCTTCTGCCACGTCGCGCCGCCGTCGCCGGTGATTTGAATGAGCCCATCATCCGTGCCAACATAAATCAATCCTTCCTGCAGCGGTGATTCGCTGAGCGCTACGATGTTGCCATAAAACGACGTCGAGGCATTTTTCGCCACGGCGCTGATGCGCCAAATTTTTCCCATCACTTTCAGTTGATTGCGATCGAGACGCCGCGTGAGATCGGAACTGACCGGCCGCCAAGTGTTGCCGCGATCATCGCTGCGAAAAAGTTTGTTCGCAGCGAAATACAACCGCGTATTCGCATGCGGGCTGATGATCAACGGCGAGTCCCAATTCCAGCGCAAACCCTCTTCACCTTTGCCCGGTTGCGGCTGAAGATAAATGCGCTCGCCGCTCTTTTTATCGAAGCGCACCAAACCGCCGTGCTGCGATTGCGCATAAGAAATGTTCGGATCTTTCGGATCGATCTGCGGCTCGAAACCGTCGCCGCCCTGCGTCACAAACCAATCGGCGTTGGTGATGCCGTGCATCGAGACCGTGCGCGACGGCCCGCCGAGCGAAAAATTATCCTGCGTCCCGCCGTAAACATTATAAAATGGAAAAGCGTTATCGACGCTCACGCGATAAAATTGTGTCACCGGCAGATTCGCTTTAAAGTGCCACGTCGCGCCGCGATCGAAGCTCTCATAAACGCCGCCGTCGCAACCGGCCAGCAGATAATCCGTATTCTCCGGATCAATCCACAACGCGTGATTGTCGACGTGCTTGTATTTCTCGCCGACTTGCTGAAACGTTTTGCCGCCGTCTTCCGTCACCATCAGCCAGGTGTCGAGCGAATAGACGCGCCCAACTTCTTTCGGATCGCAAACGATTTCCTGATAGTATTGCGGGCTGCCGCTCACATAGCGGCTGCGCTTCTCCCAATTCTCGCCGAGATCAACGGAGCGGAAAAATCCGCTCGAATCATTCGCCGCTTCGACGATCGCGTAAACAAAATTCGGATTTGCCGGCGAGATCGCCAAGCCGATGCGTCCGAGATCTTCACTCGGCAGGCCATTTTTAATTTGCCGCCACGTCGCGCCCGCGTCGGTGGATTTGTGGATGCCGGATTCGGGGCCGCCGTCGATGAGCGTCCACACATGCCGCCGGCGTTGATACGACGCGGCAATGAGCACATTCGGATCGCGCGGATCATAAACGAGATCGGTGACGCCGGTCTTGTCGCTGACGTGCAAAATGCGATTCCACGTTTGTCCGCCGTCGGTGGTTTTGTAAAGCCCGCGGTCGCCGCCATCATTCCACAGCGGCCCTTGCGCGGCGACGTACACGACATTCGAATTGCGCGGGTCGATGACGATTTTGCCAATATGCTCGGAGTTTTTGAGTCCCATGTTCTTCCACGTCTTGCCGCCGTCGAGCGATTTGTAAACACCGTCGCCATACGACACGCTGCGCTGGCTGTTGTTCTCGCCGGAGCCGACCCACACGACGAGCGGATTGTTCGGATCAATCGTGATGCAGCCGATGGAATACGAGCCTTGCGCATCAAACACCGGCTGCCACGTCGTGCCGGAATTGATCGTTTTCCACACGCCGCCCGATGACGCCACCACAAAATAAATGCTGTGATTTTGTGGATGCATCGCGATGTCGCCGATACGCCCGGAAGTGAGCGCCGGGCCAATGCCGCGAAATTTGAGGCCGTTGAAAGATTTGGAAGAGAACGGGCCTTCGTCTTTGGCTTCTGTGGTAGTTTTAGCTGAGGGCGCTGTTGTCTTGGCTTGTTGCGCGAAAGTAGAGGATAAGACGAAGATGGTAAGAATGAAAATAAATTTGAAAGTTTTCATGATGCGCTTTCCTCCTCCGGGAAAATTTTAAAAAATTATTCCAACTATTAAAAGCATTGTATCATAAAAAATCCGTTGGGCTTAAAAGAAACGAAATTCATTTTCCCGCCAGAAACCACCCTCGCGGCTCGACGATCAAATCGAAGTACTTTTTGAAATCCGCGGTGTGCTTGCGCACGGTATCCAAATCGTTGCCGCCTTTCAGGCCTTTGCGCCACACTTTCATATCGACCGTTCCGAGCACGAGATAATCATTGCCAATCGCCTCGGGATTCATGAATGTCAGGTTATTCGCCAATTCATGCTCCAGCTCATCTTGATGCGTCATGATCAAATCGCAATAAGGACAAAAGCGGCAGGTCTTGCCAAGCAAAACCGTTCCAAAATCATCGACGTGGATAAACAACGCGAATTTCCGCAGTTTCGTCAATTGGTTGCACTTTGGGCATTTGCTCAAGCGCTCACTCTCATACGGATTGAGCATGAACGAATAGCGCAGCGGCAATTCGCCTAATCGTTGCCGAGCTTTCTTGTTTCGCATCGAGCGGCTCCTGTTGTTTTTGATTTTCGCCAATCTTCCATCAGTATCGCCCACCGTTCATGATCGCGCCAGCGACCGCTAATTTTTAAGTAACGTCGTGAATAGCCTTGCAGTGTAAAGCCGGCGCGTTTCACCAGCGCGATCGACTTCGAGTTTTCCGGCTGAATATTCGCTTCGAGACGATGCAATTTCAAATTTTGAAAAACATACTGCAAAGCCAAACCAATTGCTTCCGTCATATATCCTTGGCCGACAAAAGCGGCGTCAAGGTAAAAGCCCATATAAGCATTTTTGAATCTGCCGTAAAAAATTTGGCTCAAATTAATAACACCCAGTATGGTGCCATCACTCTTGCGGCGCACGAACAATCCCTCGAAATCATCGCGTTGGCAATTTTCCCAATACCGATGAAACTGCTTCGGCGACGTTGGCGGAGAAACCCAACCGCGATGAAAGTCTTTACTCACGCGATTCAAGGCAATCAATTCACTGCCATCGCTTGCCCGAGGTGAAGTGAGATCAACACGAGTTCCGGAAATCAGTACAGGCGTCGATTTAGTTTTGAACCTTGCCACATTAGATTCAAAGTTTACTCTTCAGCCGTTACAGCTTTCCCCAAACTCACTGTCTCCGTCGCCGCGAACCACAAACTATTAAACACCAATTTAAACGTCGCATACGTCTGCCCGCGATGCTGCGGGCGAAAACCGAAGAGGATCACGCGGCCACGGCTGAGAGGAATTTCGGCGAGCGCGGCTTTGCCTTGCAATTTGCTCTCGCCTTGCAGCCAGCCGCTGAGCAAAGGATTTTGCAGCGGATATTTTACAATCGTGCGTCCGTCTTTCACTGAAAACGCGCCGGAGTTGCTGAAGAACAACGTTGTCTCGCGCGGCATGCCAAAAGCAATTGGAGCATTGGTATCGACGATGCCACGAAACAACGAGCCCGGCGCGGAAAACTCTGTTGCTTTCACGCCGTCGAGTTCATTCACCACGGGCAGCGCCCACTGGCGAATGAACAGCCGCGTGGCGCTGTCGAACGCGAGCAGCGTGCCGCCTTGCTCAACAAAACGGCGAACATTCGTCAAGCCTAACTCGCCAATGCCACCGGTAAATTCCAGTGGAAACGGATTTTCTTTGTCATCGGCACGGCGGCCCAGCAAAATCGTGCTGTCGCGTTGATCGGGAAAAATGATCGCATCAAATTGCGTGATAAATTCGCCGCGGCGCAGATCACCATCGACTAAAACTTTATAGTCGAATTCAAACTCGTCCAACACGAAGCGCGTCCAACCTTCGTCGGCAGTCGGAACATAACTGCGATAAATGCCGATACGCGGCCGTTTCAGTTTCTGAGCATTGCCATTATTATTGACAGCATTGGCAGCGGCAATGTTCACGCTTAAATTCTGCGCAGCTTCTGTCAATTCATCGGAATTGGTTTGCAGGAGAAGTTGAGGATGGCTGCGACTCCACAGCACGGTTTGGTTTTTCTTCAGCAGGCGATTGACGAGTTTGTAGGCATCAAGGCTATTCGGCGAGACGCTGACTTGCTCGCTTTTTTCAAGAGCTGAATTTGTCGCGAACAATCGGTGAGTTGCCGGCAAGCTGAAAGCATCGATCGTATCCGCAACCAAATCTTTGATTTCCTGGCCGCAGGCAAAATATTCGACGCCCATTTGCAGCGGCAGCGTCCAACCCGTCACGTCATACGGTTGCTCCAGCGGGCCGCCGGGATAGCGGCGCTTCTCCGGATATTTTTGTTTCTCAAATAAAGCGACGACGTTGTTGCGATACGGTTGGGCCAGATCAATGATAAAACTTCCGGCGGGGTAATTCGCGCCGTCGGCGACGAAATCTTTTTTCGCGCGCAGAATTTCCGTGCCTTGCAGCAACATGACGTCGAGCAATTTCTGTGCGGCAGCCGCATCGTGTTGTGCCGAGGGAATAATATACGCGCGCGGCGATTCTTTATTGCCGCGCTCAATGGCGCGCTGGCCGAGGCGATAGAAATTGTGCAGCCATTGATCGCGATAGCGCGCGGCCAACGTGAGCAGGGAATAACTCGCGGTCAATTCGAGATCGACGATGTTGCGCAGGCGCCACCAGCCGCCTTTCCAGGGCTCGGGGAAATTGGTTTGAAACTCGCGCGCGTTCGTGAGCCCGCGTCCGCTGCCGGTGATTTCGTCAAATTTAATTTCGATGGGCGTCGCCAATTTCGCACTTGCGGCTTCGCTGAGCAAACCGACGCTGTTGTGAAAATACGGCGCGCTGCGCATGCCGCCGTGCCACCACGTATCGAACGTCCATTCGGTCGCGATGCCGGTGAAACCCTGCGCCGCTAAATCCGTGGTGACATGCCCGCCGATCTGCAAAATCGAACGCAGCAGAATCGGATCGATATTCGGATTGGAGACTTCATAAAACGGCGGGAAGAAAAAACGCGGGCCTTTGTCGCCCATTTGATGCAGGTCGTAGACGATTTGCGGAAACCATTTCTGATACTGCGCGGCGGTGATCAGTTTCGTTTCAACGAGATTGAGCATGAACCAATCGCGATTATCATCGTGGCCGGCGTAAGGATGATAAAGCCACGGCGGGCTGCTGCCTTCGAACGGCGTACCGAGATATTTTTTGTACCAATCGACGACGAGCTGAATGCCGTCGGGATTCGACGAGGGCGCGAGCAATAAAACCACGTTGTCGAGAATCTCCTGCGTGATCGCATCGTTACCGCTCGCGAGCTTGTAGGCCAGTTCCATCGCCATTTGCGACGCCGCAATTTCGGTGCTGTGAATGCTGCAATTGATCATCACCACCGCGCGGCCGCGGCGCAGGTAACTCGCGAGCGAATCCGCATGCACCCGTCGCGGATCGGCAAGTCGGCGTTGAATTTTCAGAAAATCATCGAGTCGCGCGAAATTTTTCGGCGCGGTGATGACAGCAAAAACGAGCGGCCGGCCTTCGGTGCTTTTGCCGAGTTCCATCACTTGCACGCGATCACTCGCTTTGTCGAGCGAGGCAAAATAGTTGATGATCTCTTTCCAGTCCGCTAATTTGCGATCCGCACCGACTTGAAAACCAAGCTGGGATTCGGGAGAAGGAATTTGGGCAAAAACAAAATTTACCCAAAGAACAAGATGAACGATTGAGCAAGACGGAATTTTTTTCATGCCATTTCAGAATAATAAAAAAACAATCCGCATTATTTCGCTTGAATAGATTTTGCAAGTCAATCCGATGGAGCAATGAAAAAAATAGCAGATCGGAAAGAGAAAGTCAATGATGATTTTTGAAATGGGCCAAGAGAGGTAACCGATGGGAAAAGAGCGGCGCGTCGAATAATTATGAACCTAAAATAAAAAAGGCTCTAGCAATGCTAGAGCCGGGCCGTTGTCACCGTGTGTCAATACCGTTCCTACTCCATCAAATTCAAAATGGCGGCTTGCACATGCGGGTAATGATCGTCGTGGCGCGCCATGGTTGCGACTTCCAGACCAACGCCATCATAAGCGACATGCAGATTCTGGCCGACGCGTTTGACCTGGCGTCGCGCCCCATCGACGCCATTCAAGTAGCGGAAGCCGTCAATCCACTGGCATTCCGCAAGTCGAGCTTTGAATTTTTCGAAGGCTTGACTGCGATTAGGAACTTTGTCCCAATTGCGGGTTTGATCTTTATCTTTCGAGGGCCGCCGCGAAGGATCGAGCGACGGCGGTGATTTGAAACGTTCATAAACCGCCAATCCCAACGCCGAGAAAGTAAATTTGCCATTATTCATTTCCAACATTGGAATGAGCGTGTCGCGATCCGGCCCATTCAAGCCGCTGACCACTTCCTGTTGCGGTAGTTCGGTTTCAGCATCCAACTTGGCGAGCAGCGGTTCAACGCGCGTTAAAACCTCGCGATCACAGGAAATCGGCAACGGCGGCATGGTCATCACGACGTCGGAATTTTCAAAGGTATACTGCACCGGCGTGCCGAAAATCAAGCCAAGCAGAGTGGTGTATGGAACGAGACTCTTGTAACCGGCGGAAGCATTCAGGATGACCTCATGTGTATGCGCGATTCCGGGTCGCGTCAACCAACGAATCACTGATTGGGCGTAGCGTTGCACGCCGACGCTGCGAAAGAGCGCGGCGTCTTGCACCTGCAAACCGGTGATCACTTCCATTTCAGCGGAAGCGTGCCAGACTTGTTTGATAAATTGGGCGAGGACGCGCGCGGTAAAAATTCCGGCGGCGGATTCGCCGGCAAACAGGGCGACTTCATCGCCGGGGCCGATGCCGATCGCGGCGAGGCTCGTCAGCTCCGGCGCGGTCATTTGCAAGCCGGAGGGTTTGCTGAAATCCAATTCACACAAACGC
>Ga0247727_10017944_pt1 | contig 11199 bp, 10 predicted proteins | sample WisWelCaveWW1625_FD_202498 | JGI IMG/M metagenome (GOLD analysis project Ga0247727, IMG submission 202498) | Biofilm microbial communities from Wishing Well Cave, Virginia, United States - WW16-25 | ecosystem: Environmental > Aquatic > Deep subsurface > Groundwater > Cave microbial mat | place...
AGGGGAAAAAATCGATTCTTCATTTAATTTTTCGGCCCCGTGTACACCACCAAACATTTCTGAACTTGATGCTTGATAAAAGCGAGGTTTGATTCCCGCGTCCCGAATGGCTTCAAGAAGACGAAGTGTTCCTAGCCCAACAATATCCGCTGTATATTCCGGAATGTCAAAGCTCACTCGAACATGGCTTTGGGCCCCTAAATTGTAAATTTCGTGTGGATTGACTTTCGCAAGTAGCCTTGCCAAAAATGATCCATTGGCCAAGTCTCCATAGTGTAGGAACAGTTTTCTTCCTTCGATATGAGGATCTTCATAGATATCTTTCAACCGACCCGTATTAAAAGAGCTCGACTTTCGTATGACACCATAAACTTCGTATCCTTTCGCCAAAAGCAATTCAGAAAGATACGAGCCATCTTGTCCAGTGATGCCTGTAATCAAAGCACGTTTGGGTATTAGATCAGACATGCAAGAAAAGTATCAGACCGTTTGTCTCCTTGCGAAGATAAAATGAATGCTCTTAGGGCCCGTGAAAAAATAACCTTTACATTTTTGCTTGGTCTTTTGAATCAGCACTTCGTTGTTCGTCCTTGCGTTAGTGCCTCTGGCTAGCGCTTCGTCCTCTCGCCTCGTTCTGCTTCAAAATCCGCTGCGCAAAAAAGAGTAAACCTTATTTTTTCACGGGCCCTATTGAATAGAGGATTCCTTCAATGATTTGATTTTATAGTAGGCGAAAAAACAGAGGATTCCCTCTTTGCTTCTTCCCAGAGATAACTTGCGAAATGAGCAAAACCGCGAAGTTTTCGTGTAAAATCCTTCCAATGCATGTTGCCAAACGCAAACTTTACAAGATACATCGGTCGAAAGTAAAACGCTTTTAGCCCACGATCCACTCCATCTTCTACTTCTTCCTTTGAAAGGCCAGGATAACTGATCACTCCTGTCTGTTCTCCCTGTGGATCTAACCATTTGTTCCAGTCATTGGTATTGAGATACCCTTTTTCCTGGGCATAGTTAAAATAAGCTGTTCCGGGAAAGGGCATGGCCGCAGAAAATTGCAGCGTATGAAGACCCAAATTCTGAGCAAACCCTATGGTTTTTTCCATGGTATCTCTTGTCTCTCCAGGAAGTCCCAAAACAAAGGTACCGTGGACATCCAGCCCTGCCTCTTTGGTTCGTGCCATAAATTCTTGCGCTTGCTCAATCGTTGCTCGTTTTTGAATGTTGTTTAATACTTGTTGATCCCCAGATTCAAAGCCAACCAACAGTTCCCTGCATCCAGCTTTTTTGAGCATTTTCATCATATATAGGTCCGCCGTGTCCACCCGTGCGTTGACCGAAAACGTGACTTTCAAGTTCCTTTTCAAAATTTCTTCGCAAATTCCAAGGGCTGTAGGTTTGTGAAGTGTAAAGGTGTCATCTTCAAAAAAGAATTCACCTCCCTGAACCACTTCAGGGCAAATTTTGATATCGTATTCCATTTCATCAACGACTCTTTCGGGTTTTCGAACGCGAAGCTTGTGGCCGTGCATGACCTGTGGCCACAGGCAGAAGGTGCATTTGTGAGGACATCCTCGTCCCGAAAAAATATCTATATAAGGATGTAGTTTGGTCCCATCAAAATACTTTAAAAGGTCCAGTTGGTGCCAGGCAGGAAAAGGTAATTCGTCTAAGTCTTCTATCAAGGCACGTGGTGGATTGATCGCAATATTTCCATCGTTCCAGTAAACAATGCCAGATACATTTTCTAAATTTGGATATTGGAGAACAGTATCTCTTACAGAATAGTCGTATTCTCCAACAGCAACTACATCTATCGCACCCTGAGCATTTTTTAAAGTTTCAACTGGTAAGGACGAAGCATGGGGACCTACCATGATCACCTTAGAATAAGGAGCCAGTCTTTTTGCGGCCCTTGCACATTCAATATCAGAATGAATTGATGGAGTAGTGGAATCCAAAATAACAAAATCCGGTTTCTCTTTCGCAATCAAGTCATCGTATTCACTCTTTCCCCAATTTCGAGCAGGGAAATCGTAAATATAAGCATCCACACCTGCTTTTTCCAAGACAGCCGTAGCATAGGCTAACCAATCTGGAGCTCGCAAAACGCGGCCCCTTGTCTTTGCCGCCCAACGTTGAGTTCTGCAAAAATCTTTTACAAAAGGTTCATTAATAACAAGCGCTTTCACCTGTTCTCCTCCTTGGGGAAAGGGTAGATTTCCGTTGAGAGTAACCCAACTTAAAGCTTCCTTTCCTGAGCTAATTTTGACAGAGTTATTATACCGATTGGGCGAGAGATGTCTTATTTTATCACAAATTTTAATCTGCTTAGTGGTTAAATAAGTCCATAGCAAGTGCTTGAATTTAAAAATATTAATAAGCGATTTGGGAAAATCCCCTTGTTTTGCAACCTATCCTGGTCACTCTCTCCTGCCAAAGCCTATATTCTTCACGGAAGGAATGCCACGGGAAAAACCTCACTTCTTAAAATGGCGGCTACCCTTCTTCTTCCAGATTCTGGTGAGGTCTCTGTCACTAGCCTTTCGAGTCGACAAGATCCTATAGGTGTGCGTCAAAAAATGACCTATTTAGCGCCGCATGAGGGAACTTTTTATGGAAACCTGAATGGATGGCAAAATCTGACTTTTTTTGGACGAATACAAAATATTCCAGCCAAATATCTGATCCCGGCCATGATGAAATTGGCAGACCTTTTCTCTCTTTCCGAGCATCTAAAACTTCCTGTTGAAAAATATTCTTCAGGCATGAAACAAAAATTATCTTTGATTAGAACATTTGCGCTCAATCGACCTCTCATTTTGCTCGATGAGCCGGATCGATTCCTAGATGATGCTTCTGTACAAATTCTCAAAAACTTGTGCATTGAACAGGTTCAAAAAGGTCATACCGTACTTTTAACAACGGCACTCGCTAATGCTACCTTCGAAGGAAGCCACTTTACTTTACTCAATGGTACGGTTGCGCAAGGAGTTTAAAAAACAACTTTATGGTCCGAGCTTTATTGGCTTATGCAGTAAAAGAAGTACAGAGTTTCCATCATCTCAAATCCACTTTTGTCTTAAATCTATTGAGCATAGGGTTTGGATCGATCACCTATTATTACCTCGGTTGTTTACTCAACTCTTCCAACCAACCCCATCTATCAAAAGGATATTTTCCCTACGTCTTAATTGGCATATCGGCCAGCACTCTTCTTGCCAACACTCTAAGCGGTATGGTTTCTGCGCTTTCACATGAGCAGGACCTGGGAACTTTTGAAATCATTCTTCTCAGCCCTTTACCTGACTGCATAGCATTTTTTGGGTTGGGGCTTTGGCAAGTCTTTTATTCAAGTATGATCAGCCTTGGTTATATCGTAGTGTGCGCAGTATCAGATCCAACTGGCTTGAGCTTCACATGCATTTTCGGAACGCTGATTATTTTTTTCCTCGGAGGCATATTTGCTCTTGGCTTAGGCGGCATGATTTCCGGATTAAACCTATACTTCAAGACTGGAATCTCAATAGCATGGATTTTATCCAGTTTATTTATTCTTCTTGGTGATATCTATTTTCCGATTCATATCCTTCCTCTTTGGCTTCAAAAAATCGCTCACTTTCTTCCCCTCACGCTTATGGTGGCGACATTGAGGGATTTGTGGTTGGCTTCTCATTCCTTGAGTCATATTTCATCTTTTTTATGGCTTTTGAGTTTATATTCAATAAGTTCTCTGATTCTTTTCGTTTTTCTCCTCCATTGGATCTTGGCGAAAATGCGCCAAAAGGGAACTTTGTCCTCAGGATAAGTCGGGAAAAAGAGTGGATTGACCTTGGAACTGCAAGATTGATATCATGGCGGCCTCTCTAGTTGGACAAGCCCTTGATAAAACTTATGTCTCCGTATGATGACAATACTGTACGCCGTGACGTTCGGGATTTACTGACCGCTTGTGGCACGCTCAAAGCCAATTTCGTTGTCCTGGCAGGTCAGGACATCGGTCGAAAGTATGAAGTAAATAAAGCTCAAGTGCTTATTGGTCGAAATGAAACTTGTGACATCTTTATCGATGATGAGGATGTTTCTCGTCATCACGCAAGGATTATGGTGGAACCTGATAAGATCCTGATTCAGGATTTAGGGAGTACCAATGGCACGCTCGTCAATGGCGCTCGAGTGGCTCGTCATATCCTCACCAATGGAGATCGTGTTCAGATTGGAAACCTAACCATCCTAAAGTTCAATTTTCTCGATGAGATGGAAGATACTTTTAATGAACAACTTTATACAGCGGCCAATAAAGATTTCTTAACCCAAGCATACAATAAAAAATATTTTTTAGACCGTTTAAAAATGGAAGTTAGTCACTCACGCAGGCACGGAGTGCCTCTTTCGCTCATTATTTTTGATCTCGATTTTTTTAAACAGATTAATGATCGATATGGGCACCTTGTAGGTGACCAAGTCTTAAAGCAACTCTCCTTTCAGGTTTCCCAAATGAAACGCCATGAAGATCTTTTGGCAAGATATGGCGGGGAAGAGTTTGTGATCCTCTTGCGAGACATCCCTGAAGAAAATGCAGTTCAAATTGCTGAAAAGCTAAGGACTCGTATTGCTGAATCATCCATCTTTGTGGATAACTTAGAGGTACGGGTCACTTTGAGTCTGGGTGTGGCGACCTTTTTCCGAAACAATTACAAGAATGATGAAAGCTTCCTAAAGGCAGCTGACCACCATCTTTATCTTGCAAAGAACAAGGGACGTAATCAAGTTCATTATTCAGAACAACTCCAAAGATCGTCTGAGTCCTAACCTTTGTTTCAATCTTTGTCTTTATCTTGGGAAAACGCTCATCAATTTTTTATTGAGTCACTTCGCACAAATCGGAATGCGTCTTCCCATACCGTGGATGCGTATGCAAAGGACATTCTTTCCTTCTCACAATTTTCATCAAACAAAAGAGTTCTCCATCCTAGCGAAGTCACGAAAAAACTGATTGAAGATTTCATTGCCTGGCAGAAACAAAAAGGACTGGCTGTGAGGTCAGTCCTGCGTTCAATTTCAGCGCTTCGTTCTTTTTATCAATTCTTGCAATTGGAAAATTGGGTCAACGGAAATCCACTTCAAGGCATTATTCTTCCCAAACTGGGACGTCCTCTTCCAAAGTCTCTCTCTATGAGTCAGATCGAACGAATTCTTAAAGCGCCGGATTTGACACGCAAAGACGGTATAAGGGATCGCGCTCTTTTGGAACTGGGGTATGCATCGGGATTAAGAGTAACTGAGATCATCTGTCTCTCCTTTGAAAACTTCCAACTCGATTCGGGATTTGTTCGAGTTTTTGGCAAAGGATCGAGGGAGAGGATTGTTCCTGTGGGAGAAGAGGCCATCTATTGGATCAAACGTTATCTTGAAGAAGCAAGAGGCCAATTTGATCGGGGCAAGCCACAAGAATGGATTTTCTTAAGCAATCGAGGGAAAAAAATGACTCGTCAAACTGTTTGGCATCTCATTCGAAAGTATTCTCGCATTGCGGGAATCGGCATTAAAAACTCTCCCCATACGTTAAGACACTCTTTTGCCACACATCTCTTGGAAGGAGGGGCTGATTTGCGTTCTGTGCAAAAAATGTTGGGCCATGCAAGCTTGAGCACTACCCAGATCTACACTCATGTTTCGCGAAAACACTTAAAGGAAATATACCTTGCGCACCATCCAAGGGCTAAAATGAAATTTGAATGAATGTAGCAGAAAACAACATGTTGTTTCATCCTATAAAATTACGATATCCATGTGAATGAGGCATCCGGTCGTCGTGCATTTGACACCTCTTTTTCGCTCCTGTAGGACTTTTTGCGTGGAAAAACTGTCAGTTCTATTGCTGTGGTTTGTACCATTCGTGTTTTCACTGTCTTTTCACGAATGTGCTCACGCATGGACAGCTAATCGCTATGGGGACCCTACAGCCAAATTCTTGGGACGCCTGACTCTCAACCCTCTTTCCCATGCAGATATGATTGGAACCATTCTTTTCCCACTCATTTCCTTTATCACTGGGTTTCCTTTAATTGGCTGGGCCAAACCTGTTCCTGTAAACGAAAGAAATCTTAAGACGCCAAGACGAGATGCAATTTTAGTTGCTGCAGCTGGGCCCGTATCTAATTTGATTTTAGCTCTGGCATTTACAGTAGTGTTCTATCTTCTGAACCGCATGTCAGGGTTTTCAGGTGCTTCTATAAATGCTGGATTTATGGTTCAGGAGCCCCTGATGGTGATGGCAATCTTTGGAATTCGGTTAAATGTAACTTTAGCCCTTTTTAATTTACTTCCTTTGCCACCTCTGGATGGGGGTAGAGTGGCAGCCGGTTTCTTTCCTTCCTTTGCCTACCATTTTTCCGTCATGGAAAGATACGGATCTTTTATATTGCTTCTTCTGTTATATACCCGGGTTGTGGATATTTTAGTGTTTGTTCCGAGTCAAATTTTTTCCCAGTTTTTGATGGGATTTGCGGTGTAGATCTTGATGAGAATCGTAAGTGGCATGCGGCCAACAGGCAAATTGCATCTTGGCCATCTTTTAGGAGCGACTGAACAATGGATAAAGCTCCAAAACGAGGGACATGAGTGTTACTTCTTTGTTGCAGACTGGCATGCTCTGACCACAGATTTTCAAAAGACTGATGCCATTCCAGAAAACGTGCGCGAAATGGTTATTGATTGGATTGCCGCAGGGGTTGATCCAAACAAATCTACCCTGTTTGTACAATCTCAAGTTAAAGAACATGCGGAATTGGCTTTACTTCTAGGGATGATCACTCCCTTAGGCTGGCTTGAGAGAAATCCAACTTACAAAGAGTTACGCCAGGAGATAACGGACAAAGATCTCTCCAATTTGGGATTTTTGGGATATCCAGTTTTACAGACTGCAGATGTGCTTGTGTACAAAGGAGAGGCGGTCCCAGTAGGTCTAGATCAAGTTCCCCATATAGAGCTGTCTCGCGAGATCGTCAGACGGTTTAATGGGTTATATGGCTCCATTTTTCCTGAGCCTAACGCAATGATCACTGAGACTCCTAAAATCAATGGCTTAGACGGGAGAAAAATGTCCAAGTCGTATGGTAATGCTATTTTCTTATCGGATTCAGAAGACGAGGTTCGAATGAAAATCAAGGGTATGGTGACAGATCCCAAACGTGCCCGTCGTCAAGATCCCGGGGATCCGGACACGTGTAATCTTTATCCTCTTCATGAAATCTATTCGACAGATCATACCCTCTCTCAGGTTAGACAAGGTTGTACCAGTGCAGGTATTGGCTGCGTAGATTGTAAAGGGATGCTCCTTCCAACACTTTTGACGTCCCTCAAAACAATTCGGGAAAAGAGAGAAGAATTGGGAAAAAATCCTAAACAAATCGATACTATTTTAGCTGATGGGGCAAAGCGAGCTAGTGCGCTAGCCAGTGAGACCATGAAAGAAGTGAGAAAGGCACTGCATGTTTTCTGAAATGCATCAAGAAACTGAACACAATCCATACTTTGTTCGGCTCGACGTATTTGAAGGTCCTCTCGACCTTTTGCTCCATCTCATTAAGCAAAACGAAATGGATATATATAACATCCAAATTGCGCTCATCACCGAACAATACCTTAAATACCTTGAGATGATGAAGGAGTTAAACCTGGACATTGCAGGAGAGTTTCTTTTGATGGCGGCCACGCTGGCGCATATTAAATCTCAAATGCTTTTACCTCCAGATACCCAATCTCAAGAGGACTCTGAGGAAGAAGAATTCGATCCTCGGGAAGAACTAATTCGAAGGCTTCTTGAGTATCAAAAATATAAGGATGCAGCTGAAAAGCTGCTTGCCCGTCCCCTGCTCTACCGAGATATTTTTATTAGAGAGCATCTACTGCGTATGGCTAAGAAAGAAGAGGCTCCTAGGGAATTGATGGAAATAAGTGTGTTCAAATTGGTCGAAGCTTTTCACCGAATTATCGCGGAGCTCACACTTCAAGTTCCTTATGAAGTTCAACTCGAATCTGTAACCTTGGGAGAGTGTATAAACTTTGTTGTCCGCGCAATCAGAACTAGTGAAGAAGGATCAGTGCGATTCCAAGATCTTTTCAAAGGAGAACGAAGTCGAAGCCGTGTCATTGTCACTTTTTTAGCCCTTTTGGACCTGATCAAGCAAGGAGCATTAAGAGTGTTTCAAGCAGACACATATTCCGATATTCAATTGATAGGTACCCCACTGCTTTATGGAGAATGGAGATATGATGGAAGAGATGAATATACCAGCACAACTGAAATCGATTCTTGAATCTTTACTCTTGGTCTCTTCGAGCCCAATTCCGCTTAACCAACTTAAAGAAATTCTAAGTGAGTTTGATGCAAGTCACGTAGAGCAGGCTCTTATAGAGATGCAAGAGGAGTTCTTAAAAGAAAGCTCGGGAATTGACTTGGTTGAAGTATCCGGAGGATATCAGTTCAGAACCAAAGTGGCGAATTCACCATGGATATTCAAACTTAATAAAACGAAGCCGCAACGATTGAGTCGAGCTTCCCTAGAGACATTGGCGATCGTAGCCTATCGACAGCCGATTACACGTCCTGAAATTGATGAAATTCGAGGCGTAGATTCAGGTCAAGTTCTCAGACACTTGCTAGAGAGAAATTTGGTCCGAATCTTAGGAAAACGTGAGGAACCTGGAAACCCTCTGATTTATGGAACCACCAAGGAGTTTTTAGTTTTCTTTGGCTTACCCAATTTAGGAAGTCTGCCTTCTTTAAGAGAATACACGGAATTGGGAGCAGATAGCCTTGCAAAAATTGAAAAACTGTTGCCACCCAAGCCACCGTTTGAAGGAGATCTTGGGCCTAGGAAAGATCTTGGAGATGATTCAGAAGTAGATGTCAAAGATAGTAGCCATTCGGCTTAACAAATATTTAGCTCAAATGGGCGTCGCATCTCGTCGAAAAGCGGATGTATTGATTACGTCGGGACGTGTGTGCGTGGATGGTCAACTCATTACAAAGCTCGGATATCAACTACATTGTAAACCTAAAGAAATTACTGTCGATGAAGTCCCTATTGATTTAGCCAATATAAAACACTCTTATTATGTTATGAACAAACCTCGCGGAGTCGTAACCACCCTCAAAGACCCAGAAGGGAGAACCACAGTCGCGGATTTAACGAAAGAACTAGAAGAACGCATTTTTCCTATTGGAAGACTTGATTATGATGCGGAGGGCGTATTGCTATTAACGAACGACGGTGATCTTGCCCTAAAACTTACACATCCAAGGTATGGAACAAAAAAAACCTATTTAGTGAAAGTAAAGGGCGTTCCCACACAGGCTACAGTTACACAAGTGCGCAAGGGAACAAAACTTGAAGATGGATTTGCCCAGCCGATACAACTTACAACGAAAAAAAGAACAAAGACCAATTCTTGGTTTGAAATGATCGTTGCTGAAGGAAGAAATCGTCTGATCAAAAGGATATGGTTGCGCTTTGGACATCCTGTGCTCAAGTTGGTTCGGACGAACTTTGCCGGAATTCAATTGGGAGAACTCCATCCTGGCGAAATACGACCCTTGAGAAAAGATGAATTAAGAAAATTGTTGAAATAGTAATATGAGATTTTGAAGAGGAGCCTGATTATCCACATTTCTGGAAATACGACAGGTATTAAACCTTTCCATGTGAGACAACTGGAAAGAATTCAACGAAGACGTGTACCATCTAAGGAAATCGCAAGCTGGAACCTTGTAAAACAGATAGCACTGATTTCTCGCGACATTCGTAGACAAATTGGGGTGTTGATTGATCGCAAAGGCAACATTGCCATAGTAAGTGTCGGAGACTACAAAAGCTCAAGGATTCCTTCGGATTTTAATGGAAGAGAATCTCAAACTCGCTTATCAGGCTTTCGATGGATTCATACCCACTTGAGCCAGGAAGGGCTTACACAGAAGGATTTGACAGAACTCGCTTCCTATCGCCTAGATCTTGTTGCTACGATTGACGTAGGCCAAACAGGCTTTCCTGGAAACATTTCCGTTGCTCACATTTCTCCAAATCATGAAAGCCGGTCATCTATTGCAAATATCGAAAAAGTTGAACCACAAGAATATCCCAACCTGAACTTTGAATTTGATACGTTCATACATGGACTTGAGGAAGAGCTCAAACGAGTTTCTACAGGCGTAAGAATTACGCCTAAACAGAACCGCGCCATCCTGTGTGCTGTAGCCTTGCCTGAAGATAAAAGTCTAGATCAAGATTTTTTGGAGACTCGCGAATTGGCTCGTACTGCAGGACTTGAGATATTAGAGGTAGTGGTTCAACATCGAGAAAAACTTGATCCGAAATTCTGTGTTGGTCTAGGGAAATTAGAGGAAGTTGCGTTAATGGTTGCAACCAAGGGAGCAGATTTACTTTTGTTTCAACAGAATCTCTCCGCGAATCAAGCAAGACATTTAATCGACTATACTAATTTACGTGTTATTGACCGAACTCAATTGATCCTAGATATCTTTGCTCAAAGAGCCAAGAGCCATGATGGAAAACTTCAAGTTGAACTAGCACAGCTTCGCTACATGCTTCCCAGGCTTCGAGAAAAAGATACACAAATGTCTCGTTTGGTAGGTGGCATTGGAGGTCGCGGGCCTGGCGAGACAAAGCTGGAAATTCATCGTAGAAGGGCTCGCGAACGAATTCATAGATTAGAAAAGGAACTTGCGAAAATTGCTCAAAAGCGAGCTTCCAAACGGAGCTTAAGAAAACGAAAAGACGTTCCAATCATCGCGATTGTGGGTTACACGAATGCTGGAAAGTCGACACTTCTTAACACCTTAACCTACGCCAGTGCTCTGGCTGAAGATAAACTCTTTGCAACACTAGATCCTTTCTCCAAAAGACTTCGATTCCCCAAAGATCGGGAAATTGTTTTAACAGATACCGTGGGCTTTATCACGAACCTCCCAGAAGATCTTTTGTCCGCTTTTCGAGCTACTTTAGAAGAGATTGGAGACGCAGATCTTCTTCTTCATGTGATCGATATCTCCAATGACAATTTTTGGCATCATATTGAAGTGGTCAACAACATTTTGGGGAATTTAAATTTTGGTCAAATTCGTCAACTCTTGGTGCTCAATAAAAAGGATCAATTGGACCCAGAGATGGTAAAACG
>Ga0247727_10017945_pt1 | contig 11198 bp, 12 predicted proteins | sample WisWelCaveWW1625_FD_202498 | JGI IMG/M metagenome (GOLD analysis project Ga0247727, IMG submission 202498) | Biofilm microbial communities from Wishing Well Cave, Virginia, United States - WW16-25 | ecosystem: Environmental > Aquatic > Deep subsurface > Groundwater > Cave microbial mat | place...
CCCGGAGGCCGGCGGCGCCAGCGCGCGCAGATCGCGCTCGGCGAGGAAGCTGTAGTTCAGGACCTCGTCGTAGCCGCGCGCCGAGAGCGCCTCGCGCGCCGCCGCCGAGGAGAGTTGCTCGCGCGTGGGCGCCGCCGTCTCGCCCACGCCGGCCTTGGGGACCTCGACGGGGATGGTGTCGTAACCGCGCAGCCGCGCCACTTCCTCGGCGGCGTCGATCTCGCGCGTCAGGTCCTGGCGGAAGAGCGGCACTTCCCACAGGCGCCGCTCTTGATCGCCGTCCACGGCGCGCAGGCCCAGCGCGGAGAGCCGCGCCTCGACCTCGACGGGCTCGACGCGCACGCCCAGCACGGCGCTCACCTTGGCGGGACGGACCCAGATGCGCGCCGGCGCGCGCGGAGCGGGATGCGCGTCGATCCGACCCGGCCGCACCGTCCCCCCGGCCAGCCGCGCGATCAGCTCGGCGCAGCGATCGACGGCCAGCGCGGCGGTGTCGGGATCGGTGCCCCGCTCGAATCGGATCGACGCTTCGCTGCGCAGGCCGTGCCGCTTGGAGGTGCGGCGGATGCCGGAGGCCTCGAACACCGCGCTCTCGATGAGGATGCGCGTCGTCGCCGCCGACACCTCGCTGGTCTGCCCGCCCATGACGCCCGCCAGCGCCACCGGCTTCTCGGCGTCGGCGATGACCAGGTCGTCCTCGGAAAGCTGGCGCTCCTTGTCGTCCAGCGTCTTCATCCTCTCGCCCGGCAGCGCGCGCCGCACGATGATCTGCCGGCCGGCCAGCTTGTCGAGATCGAAGCCATGCAGCGGATGGCCCAGCTCGAGCAGCGCCAGGTTCGTCGCATCCACCACGTTGGAGATCGGCCGCACGCCGCACGAGCGCAGCCTCTCTTGCAGCGCGAGGGGCGACGGGCCGATGCGCACCCCTTCCACGACGCGGGCGAGGTACCGCGGGCAGCGTTGCGCGTCATCGATGCGCACCGACGCCAGCGTCTCGATGCGCGAGCCCGCCTCCTCGATGTGCGGATGCGGCACGTGCACCGAGCCGCCGCCGAACGCCGCGATCTCCCGCGCCACGCCCAGGTGGCTCAGCGCATCGGGGCGGTTGGGCGTGACGTTCAGCTCGAGGATCAGATCGGGCAGGCCCAGCGCCTTGCCGATGGGCGTCCCGAGCGCGAGGCCCCCCGGCAGGTGCAGAAGCCCCGCGTGATCGTCGCCCAGCCCCAGCTCGCGGGCCGAGCAGAGCATCCCGAAGCTCTCGACGCCGCGCAGCTTCGCCCGACCGATCTTCTGGCCGCTCGGTAGCGCAGCGCCGACGCGGGCCATGGGCACGATCGATCCCGCCGCGCAGTTGGGTGCGCCGCAGACTACCTGGTGCACGCCGGCTCCGTCGTCGACGCGGCAGACGCTGAGGTGATCCGATCCCGGCACCGGCTCGCGCGATTCGATGCGCGCCACCACGATGTCCGCCGGCAGCTCGCGCCGCTCCTGCGCCTCGACCTCCAGGCCCACGTGCGTCAGCCCGTGCGCGATCTGCTCGTCGGTCAGCCCGGTGGCCACCAGCTCGCGGAGCCAGTTGAGCGAGACCTTCATCAGAGCTGCTCCAGGAAGCGCACGTCGTTCTCGAAGAGCAGCCGCAGATCGTCGACGCGGTGGCGGAACATCGCCAGGCGATCGATGCCGACGCCGAAGGCGTAGCCAGAGACCTCCTCGGGGTCGTAGCCGCACTCCGTGAGCACGTCGGGGTTGACCATGCCGGCGCCGAGCAGCTCCTTCCAGCCGGTGCCCTTGCAGACGCGGCAGCCCGCGCCGCCGCAGAGCAGGCAGGAGATGTCCACCTCGGCCGACGGCTCGGTGAAGGGGAAGTAGCTGGGGCGCAGCCGCGTGCGCGTGCCGGAGCCGAAGAAGGCCTTCATGAACGCGTCGAGCGTGCCGCGCAGGTGCGCCATGGAGATGCCGCGCTCGACGTGCAGGCATTCGACCTGGTGGAACATGGGCGTGTGGGTGAGGTCGGAGTCGCGGCGGTAGACCTTGCCCGGCGCGATGATGCGCACCGGCGGCTCCTGGCCGAGCATGGTGCGGATCTGCACCGGGCTGGTGTGCGTGCGCAGCAGGAGGTCCTTGAGCGCGCCCTGCGTCGGCGGCGAGCCGGGCGGCGGCTCGGGCGCGCTCTTCATCTCCAGGTAGAACGTGTCCTGCATGTCGCGCGCGGGATGGTCAGCCGGGATGGCCAGCTTCTCGAAGTTGTAGAGGTCCCACTCGATCTCGGGACCGTTGGCGGCGTGGAACCCGAGGCGCGCGAAGATCTCCACGATGTCGTCGAGCGCGGCCGAAACCGGATGCCGGTGCCCGCGTCGCTGCGTGCGGCCGGGGAGCGTCACGTCGAGCTTCGGCTTCTCCAATTCGCCGCGCAGCTCGGCCTCGAGCAGCTCCTGGCTGCGCAACGCGAGGAGCTTCTCGATCTCCACCTTGACGGAGTTGAGCTGATCGCCGAGTCGCCGGCGCTCCTCGGAGGGAAGCTTGCCGAGCCGCGCGAAGTGCGCCGTCAGCGGACCCTTCTTCCCGAGGTATTTCACCCGCGCGGCTTCGAGCGCGGAACGCTCCTTCGCCGCCTTGATCGCGTCGCCGGCCTCGTCGAGGAGTTGCTGAAGCGCCGGGTCCTCGATCATCGGACTTTCCAACTCTTCAACTTTCCAACTCGGGCTACGCCGCCTTCTTGGCGATGGCGGCAAAGGCGGCCGGGTCGGCCACGGCGATGTCGGCCAGCACCTTGCGGTCGAGCGCGATGCCCGCCTTCTTCAGCCCGTTGACCAACCGCGAGTAGCTCGTGCCCACGATGCGGGCGGCGGCGTTGATGCGCGCGATCCAGAGCGCGCGGAAGTCGCGGCGGCGCACGCGGCGGCCCCTCGCCGACTGCATGAGAGCCCGCTCCACCGCCTCGACGGCCCGCTTGTAGCAGCCGTGGCGGCGACCGCGGAACCCCTTGGCCAGCTTGAGTACGCGATTGCGGCGGCGGCGCGCCTTGAACCCACGCTTGACTCGCATTGCTTCACTCCCTCACCACCACCGGGGACTTCCCGGAGGCCCGCCGCGGGCGTTCTGGTGCGGCGCGTGTGGTCGTTTCCGGCTACTTCGGCAGCCCGTACGGCAGGGCCTTCTTCAAGTGCTTCTCGTCGACCAGCGCGAGGATCATGTTGCCGCGGAGTTGCGCCTTCCGCTTGGGCTGCTTGTGGTGCAGGTTGTGGCGCTTGTTGGTGCGCCCCGCCTTGATCTTCCCGGTTCCGGTCATGCGGAAGCGCTTGACGGCGCTCCGCTTGGATTTGAGTTTCGGCATATTGGGCCGGCGTGAATACACAAAAAGGGACGGGAACGCAAGGGAGTTCGGCTATGACGGCTTGGGCGCTTCCGCGGGCTGGGGAGGGGGTGGCGGTACGGCGACGGCCGGCTGCGGCGCGGGCGTGGGGCGCGGGGCCTGCGCGGCCGCGGCCTGCTGCTGCGCCCGCGACTTCTGCTGCTGCACCCAGCGCGGATTCGGCGCCAGGATCATGAACAGGAGCCGCCCTTCCAGGCGCGCCGACTGCTCGACCACCGCCACTTCCTTCAGCTCGGCCGAGATGCGGGTGAGGATGGCCTGCCCGATCTCGCGGTGGGTGATCTCGCGGCCGCGGAACATCACCGTGATCCGCGCCTTGTTCCCCTCCTCGAGGAACTCGCGCACCGCGCGCACCTTGAAGTTGTAGTCGTGCTCCTCCGTCTTGGGACGGAACTTCACTTCCTTGAGCTTGACCACGGTCTGCTTCTTCTTCGCCTCGTTCGCCTTCTTCTTCGTCTCGTACTTGAACTTGCCGTAGTCCATGATCTTGCAGACCGGCGGCTTGGCCATGGGCGAGACCTCGACGAGGTCGAGCCCGAATTCCTGGGCCTTGGCGAGAGAGGCTTCGAGCGTGAGGACTCCGAGCTGCTCACCTTCCGGACCGATGACTCTCAGCTCGCGAGCGCGGATGCGGCGGTTCGTGCGTGCGTCTCGAATGACCGACTCCTTTGCGGAAAGAGGGAAAACTGTAACGCGGAAAGAGCGCGCAACATAGCGGCGCGCGATCCGCTGTCAAGTCGGGCGGCCGGCCGTGAGGGCGGTCACCTGCCCGCCGGGCGGAGGCCGTTATGCTCCCTTGGGGCCAGCGCTCCGAGGCCCAGGGGGATCCCATGAAGGCCATCGTCCTCGCTCTCGCCCTGCTCGCGCCCGCCGCGGGCGCCGCCACCCTCTCCATCCGCGCCGGGGACCTCTCCGGCGGCAAGCTGAGCAAGGAAGCGGGCCGGCGCGCCTGGTCGCTGGTCATCAGCGGCGCGCCAGGCCGCTGCGTGGTGCGGGGCAGGTTCGAGACGCTCTCCGCCATCTTCGACAAGCTGCTGGCCGGCAAGCGCACCATCGTGGTCGAGTGCAGCGGCAAGCGCGTGGCCGACATGGTCCGCGTCGATCTGTGGAACCCCGCCCACGGCCTGGATCTCAGTTACTGAGCACGGCGGCTCGCGGGTTCGTTCCGCCGCAAGCCGCCCGACGCGCGCGCACGACCCCGCCGCGCTACTCGTGCTTCTCCTCCGCCTTCTCCTCGTGCTTCTCTTCCTGCTTCGCGCCCTTGCCGGGCGATTGCATCGCCGTCTTGCACTCCTCGCTGAGCGCGTCCTTGTGCCTGCGCAGACAGCGGAGCACGCGGCGCTTGCCGGGCTTCACGTCGTGGCAGAGCTTCTCCACGTCGCCGTGGCAGTGGTCGTGGATGTCTTTCATGTGCTCGCGCATCTTGGTGCGCGCTTCCTTGCAGCCCGCGGACAGGTCGGCCTCGTGCTCCTTGAGGCAGCGGAGGATGCGGCCGCCGCCGGGCTTCACGTCCTTGCAGTGCTTCTCGACGTCGTCCTTGCAGGCGCCGCGCGGGCCGGCCGGCTTGTCCTCGGCGAGGGCGGGGCTGGAAAGCGCGAAGGCGAACAGGGCGGCGAACAATGCGCTACGGATCATGTCGTCTTCCTCCGGTTGAAACGGCGCGGCGCATCCTGAGGAGTGCGCGGCGCGCTGTCCACTCAGAAGGGGACCGCCGCTTCCTTGGCGAGCTGCTCGACGAACGCCTCGAGCGCCTGGAAGCCGAGGTCGGCGTCCTTGCCCTCGCCGTGTTTGCGCGGCGAGACGCCGTTGCCCTCGACCTCCTTGTCCCCCACCACCAGCGTGTAGGGCACCTTGGCGAGCTGCGCGAGGCGGATCTTCGCGCCCAGCTTCTCGCTCGTGTGATCGAGCTCGACGCGCAAGCCCCGGTCCTCCAGGCGCGCGCGCACCTGTTCGCCCCAGCCCTGGTGGCGATCGGCCACGGTGACGATGCGCGCCTGCACCGGCGCCAGCCAGGCGGGGAAGTTGCCGGCGAAGTGCTCGACGAGGATGGCGAAGAAGCGCTCGAACGAGCCGTAGATGGCGCGGTGGATGACCACCGGGCGGTGGAGCGCGTTGTCCTCGCCCACGTACTCCAGGCCGAAGCGCTCGGGCGCCGCGTAGTCGAGCTGGATGGTGCCGAGCTGCCACTTGCGTCCGATGGAATCGGCGACGTCGAAGTCGATCTTGGGGCCGTAGAACGCCCCTTCCCCCGGCTTCTCCTCGAAGGGAAGCCCGAGCTTCTGCAAGGCGTCGCGCAGCCCGGCCTCGGCCCGATCCCACATCGCGTCGTCGCCGATGCGCTGGGTCGGCCGGGTGGAGAACTTCGCGAAATACTTCAAACCGAAGGCGCTGTAGACCTTGTCGATGAACCCGGCGAGCCGCCGCACCTCGTCGGCGATCTGCGACTCCATGACGAAGATGTGCGCGTCGTCCTGGTGGAACTGGCGCACGCGGGTCAGGCCGCTGAGCGTGCCGCTGGCCTCGTTGCGGTGGAGCACGTCCTGCGTGTGGTAACGGATCGGTAATTCTCGATAGGAGTGCTTCTTCATCAGATAATACAGATAGTGCGAGGGGCAGTTCATGGGCTTGAGCGAGAAGTCGTGCTCCTTGGTCTCGCTGTCGAGGACCAGGAACATGTTGTCCTGGTACTTGCCCCAGTGGCCGCTCGTCTCCCACAGGCCCTTGTTGAAGAGCAAGGGCGTCCGGATCTCCACGTATCCATTGCGCAGCATCAAGGAGCGCATCGCGGCTTCGAGCGTGACCATGATGGAGGTGCCCCGGGGCGTCCAGAACGCGGCGCCGGGCGCGTAGGGGTGGAAGTGGAAGAGGTCCAGCTCCCGGCCCAGCTTGCGGTGGTCGCGCTTCTTCGCTTCCTCCTGCTGCTTGACCCAGGCGTCCAGATCCTTCTTATCGAAGAATGCGGTTCCGTAGATTCTCTGTAATTGCGGATTGCGATGGTCGCCGCGCCAGTACGCGCCGGCCACGCTGAGCAGCTTGATGACGCCCACCCGCCCCGTCGAAGGGGCGTGGGGGCCGAGGCAGAAGTCGACCCAGTCGCCGTGCGAATAGAGCGTCAGCGTGGTCGCGCCTTTGGCAAAGATGTCCTCGACGATCTCCACCTTGAACTTCTCGCCGAGATTATCGAATAGCCTTATCGCCTCTTCTTTCGACACTTCCTTGCGCACAAAGGGAAGGTCCTTGCGGACCTCCTCATTGGCGGCCGCCTCGACGCGCGCCAGGTCCTCGGGCGTGAACGGCTGTTCGCGGAAGAAGTCGTAATAGAAGCCGTCCTCGGTGGAGGGCCCGATGGTCACCTGCGTGCCGGGGAAGAGCCGCTGCACCACGCTGGCCATGATGTGCGCGGCGTCGTGGCGGATGAGGTCGAGGCCCTCGCGGTCGCGGGGCGTGAAGATGCGCAGCCGCCCGGAGCGCGACAGCGGCCGCGAGAGATCCATCTCCTCGTCGTCCAGCCTGGCGTGGAGCGCGACGCGGAGCAGGCCCGAGCCGATCTGCGCCTTGACGAAGTCGGCGATGGTGGTGCCGGCCACGACCTGCTTCTGCGATCCGTCGGGGAGCGTGAGGGTCAGCGTCTCGGACATCGGTTCGCCTCGCGAAAAAGACCGCGAATCGTGCATGAGCGCACGAAGGGAAGCAAGGCCGGCACGGCTGGGAGCATGGTACGCCCGAGTGGTTTCGAACCACTGACCCCCACCGTGTCAAGGTGGTGCTCTACCACTGAGCTACGGGCGTGAAGCGGTCCGGCGATGTAGCAGGCGAGGGGTGGGCGGTCAAGCCGGGCCGGCCGCCGGCTCGCGCATGAGCCGGATCCACCACCACAGGTATTGCGCCCAGCTCACCGCCAGCATCTGCAGCGCCACCACCGCCAGGGCGAAAACCGCCGGTCGGGACAGCGGCGTCTCGGGATGCGCGGCGTGGATCAGCGCCACCAGCACGGTGGCGGCGAGGAAGAACGTGGCGTACTTGCCGAAGCGCGTAGGCCGCGTCGGCACCGTCCGCCCGGTGCGCGCCAGGATATACGCCGCCGAGGCGATGCAGACGTCGCGGAAGAGCGCGGCGGCCAGGAGCCACACCGGCAGCCGCTGCGTGAAGGTGAGGAGCGCCAGCGCCGTCAGCCCGAGCAGCTTGTCGGCCACCGGATCGAAGATGGCCCCGAACCGGGTGAAGGCGCGCAGGGCGCGGGCCAGGACGCCGTCGAGGGCGTCGGTGACCTGGGCGGCGACGAAGACCCAGAGCGCCGCTTCCATCCGGCCCTCGAGGAAGAGCCAGACCAGGACGGGCACGGCCAGGACCCGCAGGCCGGTGAGTGCGTTGGGGAGGTTGCGCAGCGCGCCGGAAGCTAGCGGGCCGCGTCGCGCTTCTTGTTCCACTGGACCCAGTCGTCGTCCTTCTCGGCGGCGGCGTCGAACTTCGCGGGCGGGCTGGGCGTACCGTCGGCGGCGATGGTGATCTCCATCTGCCGGCCCACCACGTGCTCCCACTGCTCGCGGCTGACCTCCTGCGGCCCCGCCACCTCCTCGCGCTCTCCCGGCTTGGCGTCGGGCTTCGCGTAGATGGGGATGTTCCGAGCCACCGCCACCGCGCCGGCGTAGACGCGGACCAGCACGCTCTTGTCCTGCCTGGCGTCGACGCGGAAGGTGGTCCCGCGCACGCCGGCCACCGCGTTCTCCGTCTCGATGGCGAACTGCGCGTCCTTGGAGAAGAGGCTGGTCACCTTCGCCCAGACCTTGCCGAAGAGCAGCTTCGCCGTCATCTTCCGCTCGGTGGCCACGCGGCCGAAGTGCGCGGCGGTCAGCTCCAGCCGCGCCGCCGGGCCGACGCGCAGGAGCGACTCGTCGGGGAACTTGATCTCCAGGCGCGCGCCCTCGGAAGTGACCACCGCCTCGCCCTCGGCCAGGTCCGAGCCCTTCTCCAGTTCGGTGCGCTCGCCCTTCGCCTCCTTCTCCGCCTTGCCCTCGAGGTAGTTCACGCGCGCCGGCGCCGCCGCGAGCAGCGCGACCAGAATGAGCATCATCGGACGTCCCCTCCGTTGCCCGGCATGTCGATCGACAGCGCCACCCTGTCCCCGGGGCCCAGGTCGGCCTCGCGCACCACGCGCGCGGTCCCGGAGCGCAGCTCGATCAGATGGCGGCCCGGGCTCAGCATCAGGGGGCGCTTCCTGTATTCGCCCGCCTTCCCCGCCGGCGCGCCGTCGATGGTGACCTCGGCCTCGGGGTCGGCCACCACCAGCTGGAGCCGCGCCCAGGCCGGCGCCCGGTGGGCACAGCCGGCCAGGAGGAGCAGCAGGAGGAGCCGCACTACTTGCCCAGCTCGACGTCGACCGTGTTGGCCGAGTAGCCCTTCACCTTCACCGAGAAGGCGCCGAGCTTCTTGGTCTCCAGCTCCTCGGCGAACTTCTCGGTCGAGCCCACCAGCGTCACGTCCAGCTCGGCCGTGCCGTCGGAGAAGCTGCGCTGGCTGACGCCCTTGACGCCGCGGATGTGTTGCGTGAGCGCGCTCCTGAACTGCGAGGCCTGCTTCGCGGAGTCGACGCCCTTCACCGTCACGTGCACCGCGTTGCCGCCCGAGACGTCGCTCGACCAGCGCGCCAGGATCTTGCCGGTGATGTCGGCGGTGAAGGCCTTGGACGCCTTCTTGATCGCTTCCTTGCCGCAAGTGACGTCGTCGAGCTGCGCGGCCTGCTGCGTGGTCTCGGCCGACGCCAGGACGTCGCCGTTGTCGGTGTTGACCGCGCGCGCCGAGATGGTGGCCGTGCACGATCGCCATTCGGGGCCCAGGTCGCCCAGCGTTCCGCGGCTCAGGGCGATGACCCGGCCGAGGATGATCACCTCCGCCGACGTCAGCTTCTTCAATTCGCGCGCCTGCTGCGCGGTGATCTCGGTGGTGATGGCGCCGACGCTGGCCGCCTTGGTGCTGGCGATCTCCGGGTCGACCACCTTGAACTGCTTCTTCTGCAGCTCGTCGAGCATGACGTTCTCGGCGATGCGCAGGTCCATGCCCACCTGGCGCGACCCGCCCTGCCAGGGCGCGTAGGGGCCGGACATGCCGATGTTCTGCTCGGCGATGAGCAGCATGGTCCGCGGCTTGTTCTTGCGCGACATCAGGAGCCCGACGGCCTGCAGGTCCTTGTCCAGCGCGGCCATGCCGATCTGGGCGCGGATGGTGACCTGCACCACGTCGCCGTCCATGCCTTCCTTGACGATCTCGTACTTGCGCACGAAGCCCGAGGCGCGCGTCAGGATCTCGTCCATCTTGGTCTGGAAGTTCTCCACCTCGGTGGTGCTGGTCACCTGGGTGCCCACTGCCATCTGCACCGCCTGGCGGAGCGCGTCCTCGATGGCCTTCTCGCGCGCGGCGGCCTTGTCGTTGTTGAGCACCGCCGCCTGGCCGGTGGCTTCCTGGGTCTGCGTTTCCTCGGCGCGGGCGGCGGCGGCGAGCGCGAGCGCGGCCGCGAGGGCGATGTTGCGCATGATGTCTCCTTACTGGCCTGCGTCGGTGTCGGCGGCGGCGGGCTTCGCCACGCCCTCGGGGGGCTTCAAGGCCGACGCCAGCTCCGCCGGAAGGCTGTCGATGGGCAGCTCGACGTCGATGGCCACGCCGCCGTCCGAGTAGTAGTGCGGGTTGGGCTTGCCGGGCGCGGCCGGGACGATGCGGAAGCCGCGCAGCGTGCCTTCCACCTTCATGCGCAGCGCGTTGTCCTTCTGCAAGAGCGTGCCGACGCTGTCGCCGCTGGAGACGGTGGCGCCCTTGAGCAGCTCGAGCAGGTTCCGCAGCGCGTCGGCCTTGGCGGCGCGCTCGGCGCCCAGCCGGGCCACGGAGATGGAGGGGGCGTTCAGATCCGGGGCGCCCTGCCCGCGCGTCTTGATCACGCGGCGGGCCCAGTCGATCTCGCCCTTCTCCTGGGCGCTGGCGACGGCGGGGGCCAGGAGCAGCGCGGCGGCGGCGGCATGGAGCGCAGAGCGAAGCACGATTCCCTCCTCAGAGTGCGCGTGAGTATCGCACGAAATCATTGACCCGCGCGGGCGTCAGAAGGCCACCCAGGCGCCCGCACCGAGGCCGGCCGCCGCCTCCAGCCGCCGGTCGCGGAGCAGCAACATGGCGTCCAGGCGCAGCTCCACGAACCGCAGCGGCCGCAGCCTTAGCGCCGCCCCCACCTCGGGCGCCAGCTTGAGCGACGAGCCCTCCAGCGACTGCGGCTGCCCGCCCACGTCGCGCAGGCCGTAGCTCTGCTGCGAAAGCGCGACGCCCACGCCGCCGCCGACCTGCGCCGCGAACATCCCGCGCTCGAAGAGCCAGTAGCCGCCGCGCAGGCCCAGGAGCGATCGCGTCGCCGAGAGGTTGGTGTACGGGTTCCCGCCGCTGGCCCCCGCGTGCGCGGCGTACGCCTCGGCGGCAAAGCCGCTGCCCAGATCGAGCGCGAGGCGGGCGCCGAAGGCGAGGTCCCAGCGGCGGCCGCCGATGGAGTCCGGCGCGCTCCAGACGCCGCCGAAGGCCACCGCGCTGCCGCCGCCCCGGCGCCTGCGGAGCGCCGGCACCTCGCTGCGCGCGTCCTGGGCGGCGCGCTCCTCCGCGGGGCCCGGGGCCACCACCGGCGGCCGGCTCTCCGCCGCCGCCAAGGGAGGCGCGGCCACCACCGCGGCAGGCGCCTCGACCGGCGCCGGCTCGGGCGCCCTGGGCGCCGGTTCGATCGGCTTCGGCAGGATCACCGCCGGCGCGGGCGGCTCGATGGGCGGCCGCTCCCGCAGCGGCTTCACCAGCAGATCCTCCT
>Ga0247727_10017946_pt1 | contig 11197 bp, 11 predicted proteins | sample WisWelCaveWW1625_FD_202498 | JGI IMG/M metagenome (GOLD analysis project Ga0247727, IMG submission 202498) | Biofilm microbial communities from Wishing Well Cave, Virginia, United States - WW16-25 | ecosystem: Environmental > Aquatic > Deep subsurface > Groundwater > Cave microbial mat | place...
TACTCTAGCATCTTGATCGAAGAGAGGCAGAAACCGCTCCTGCCATCGCTGCCAGCACCCCGCGGCCGCGATTCCGGAACTGGAATCACGGCCCGCCACGAAAACATGCTGACACTGCTAGGGTGCGGCCCAAGGCCCGTAAATTATTCTTCAGGGCTATCCACACTATTGTGGTGTTGGTTATATGGAACATCTCATTCGCCCTTAACTTTTTGATTATCAGATGGCATTTTACGATATTCCGCTGATTAATATCAGCTATCTATCAACCATGCGTTCGTCTCTGTTATCGCTCGAGCGAAAAGTTCGTTGCGTACCCAGAGCCGCGTGGCGCCACGCCACCGTCGGCGCCGCAGATCGGCGCCCTGGCGGTGGCGGGGTCAGAGCGTGCGTATGCCGGTTGCGGCGAACGGTTTGCCTGCCGCTTGCATCGCGCCGAGGTGTGTCGATTGGCTCACCGTCCCAGAACTATAGCAGAACGGCGTGACGCCATCTGGGTGGACTTCGCGCAAAATCAATAGGATGCCCTCCCGCGCCAGCGAGCCGGGCGAGCACGCTCCTGCGACGCCGCCGTGGGTTGCGCGCAAAACGGCCTTACGTTAACAGCGAGTGTAACCACCTGCGGCCTCGCGCGCTGCGGTGCGGGAGCATTCCGATGAACCAGCTGTTGCTGGACTATCTGCCGCTCGTCGTCTTCATGGGCGTCGCCTTGGCGATCGGCTTGGCGCTGATGGTGGCACCGCTTCTGGTTGCGGTGCGCAATCCGGACCCCGAGAAGGTCTCGGCCTACGAATGCGGGTTCAATGCCTTCGACGACGCCCGCATGAAATTCGATGTGCGCTTTTACCTTGTGTCGATCTTGTTCATCATCTTCGACCTTGAAGTCGCCTTTCTGTTTCCATGGGCGATTGCCTTCAAGGAAGTCGGCGCTTTTGGCTTCTGGTCGATGATGATCTTCCTGGGTGTGCTCACCGTGGGCTTCATTTACGAGTGGCGCAAAGGCGCGCTGGAATGGGATTGAGATTGGGCAGTTGGCAATAGGCATTGGCAGTCGGGAACGAACGCGTGACGACCCTTGCACAGCCCAGGTCCGGTCTGGTCGCACCCGGTGATCGCGGATTCACCGAGGTGTCGAACAAGCTCGCCGACAAGGGGTTCCTGGTCACCACCACCGACGACCTGATCAACTGGGCCCGCACCGGCTCGCTGATGTGGATGACGTTCGGGCTCGCCTGCTGCGCGGTGGAGATGATGCAGGCATCCATGCCGCGCTACGATCTGGAGCGCTTCGGCTTCGCCCCGCGTGCGTCGCCCCGTCAATCGGACGTGATGATCGTCGCCGGCACGTTGACCAACAAGATGGCGCCGGCGCTGCGCAAGGTTTACGACCAGATGCCGGAGCCCCGGTACGTTATCTCCATGGGCAGCTGCGCCAACGGCGGAGGCTACTATCACTACTCCTATGCCGTGGTGCGCGGCTGCGACCGCATCATTCCGGTCGACATCTACGTGCCCGGCTGCCCGCCGACGGCCGAAGCCCTCGTCTACGGCGTGCTGCTGCTGCAGAGAAAGATCCGCCGCACGGGCACGATCGAGAGATAGCCATTGGGCAATCGGCAATCGCCAGGCGGCCCACTGCCTGTTGCCGGCAGCCGATTGCCCACTCAAGGTGCGTGCCGTCCGATGAACACAACGGTTGAAGAGCTTGCAAGGCACGTCGAACTCCTGCTGGGAGCGAGAATAGTTCGCCACAGCATCGCGCTGGGCGAACTCACTCTCGCCGTCGCGCCTTCCGACATTGTGCTGGTGCTGACGGCATTGCGCGACGACAGGCAGAGCCTGTTCGAGGTGCTGATCGACATCTGCGGCGTCGACTACCCGGAGCGGGCCAAGCGGTTCGATGTGGTCTATCATCTGCTTTCCCCCCGTCGCAACCAGCGCATCCGTGTGAAGTGCGAGACCGACGAGGAGACGGCGGTGCCCAGCGTTGTAGACGTTTTCCCCGCCGCCAACTGGTTCGAGCGGGAAGCCTACGACATGTACGGCATTCTGTTTTCCGGCCATCCGGATCTGCGGCGAATCCTGACCGACTACGGCTTCCAGGGCCACCCGCTGCGCAAGGACTTCCCGCTCACGGGCTATGTCGAGGTGCGCTACGACGATGGGCAGAAGCGGGTGGTCTACGAGCCGGTGAAGCTGACGCAAGAGTTCCGCTCCTTCGACTTCGAGTCGCCGTGGGAGGGGGTGGAATACGTGCTGCCTGGGGATGAGAAGGCCAAGGGGTAGGGCGGCGAATGGTCAGTGGCGAATGGCGAATGGGAGCGCCGCAATGCGCGGATCGGGTATCCACTCCTTCAAAGACCTCGAGGTTTGGCAAATGGCGATGACGCTTGCCGCGGATTGCTACCGCTTGACTGCGGATTTTCCGAGGGATGAGATCTACTCGATGACCGCTCAGATTCGGCGTGCCGCGGCGTCCGTGCCCGCCAACATTGCGGAGGGGCACGGTCGCGAGAATACAGGATCATTTATTCAGTTTCTGAGAATCGCTCAGGGCTCGCTGAAGGAACTGGAAACGCATTTGCTGCTTGCCGAGCGCGTGAAACTCACGACGGCGGAGCGCGCCGGTCCTTTGCTCGAAACGTGCCAGAGAGTGGGTAAGATGCTGCGCGCATTGATAAGATCGCTGCAGGCGGGACCATCAGACAATGAATAGCCAACTTGTGCTGATCGCCATTCGCCATTCGCCATTCGCCATTCGCGCCTGTCTCGGGTAGCTCCAATGGCCGAAACAGAAATCCGCCAATTCCACCTCAACTTCGGGCCCCAGCACCCCGCCGCCCACGGCGTGCTGCGCTTGGTGCTGGAGCTCGACGGCGAGGTGGTCGAGCGCGTCGACCCGCACATCGGCCTGTTGCACCGCGGCACCGAGAAGCTGATCGAGCACAAGACCTATCTGCAGGCCATCGGCTACTTCGACCGGCTCGATTACGTCGCGCCCATGAACCAGGAGCACGCGTTCTGCCTCGCGGTGGAGAAGCTCCTCGGCCTCGAGGTGCCAAGGCGCGCGCAGCTCATCCGCGTTCTTTATTCCGAGATCGGCCGCCTGCTCTCGCACCTGCTCAACGTCACCACCCAGGCCATGGACGTCGGCGCGCTCACCCCACCGCTGTGGGGTTTCGAGGAGCGCGAGAAGCTGATGGTGTTCTACGAGCGCGCCTCGGGCAGCCGCATGCACGCCACATACTTCCGCTTCGGCGGTGTGCACCAGGACCTGCCGCCGAAGCTGATCGAGGATATCGCCGCCTTCTGCGAGACGCACCCCAAGGTGCTCGACGACATCGAGGGGCTGCTCACCGACAACCGCATCTTCAAGCAGCGCAACGTCGATATCGGCGTGGTGAGCCTGGAGGACTGCTTCAAGTGGGGTTTCTCGGGCGTGATGGTGCGCGGCTCGGGCGCCGCGTGGGACCTGCGCAGGGCGCAGCCCTACGAATGCTATTCCGAGCTCGAGTTCGATGTGCCCGTGGGCAAGAACGGCGACAACTACGATCGCTACTGCATCCGCGTTGAGGAGATGCGCCAGGCGGTGCGGATCATGCAGCAATGCTGCCGCAAGCTCATGTCGGCGGACGGCCAGGGCCCGCACGTGACCGACGACAAGAAGGTGGTGCCGCCCAAGCGGGCCGAGATGAAGCGCTCCATGGAGGCGCTGATCCACCACTTCAAGCTCTACACAGAGGGGTTCCGTGTGCCCAAGGGCGAGGTCTACGCGGCGGTCGAGGCGCCCAAGGGCGAGTTCGGCGTCTATCTGGTGGCCGACGGCAGCAACAGGCCCTACCGCTGCAAGATCCGCGCGCCCGGCTTCCCGCACCTGCAAGCCATGGATTTCTTGAACCGCGGCCACATGCTGGCCGACGTCTCCGCCATCCTCGGCTCAATCGACGTCGTGTTCGGGGAGATCGACCGCTAGGGGTCGGCTGGCGCTGACGGCGCGGTTTCTGGCACGCCGGCGTTCCGCTTCCACCAGCTCCACCACAGGGTCTGGCGGGCGGAACGGGCGTAGCAGACGCGATCAAGGGGCGTGAGGGGGGGCGACCGTTCCGATCCATCTGGCGATCCAGGCGCAGGCTGGCACCCAACGTGGGTGCCGGAAGCGCCGGAACTCTTCGCGCAGCCAATGACCGCCGACAGCTTTGCAGGAGAAACACGCGATGCGGGGCAGGGAGATGGCCCCCATCGTCACGGCCGCCGGCGCAGGAATGCCAGCGCGCCTTACAATGTAGACCTTGGCACCCACCCCGCGCATGTGGTCGCGCCGCGGCACCGTCAGGGCCTAGGCACCGAAAATCAGCGCCGCCGGCTCCTCAGCGGGGCCGCTGCGATACCTTGGGGCCTCGGCGTCCCGATGCCGGAACGTCCGGAGGGGCAAAATGAGAACAGGCTCAACCGACGCTTCTTGCCTGCGATGCAGGCGTCAGGTCCTGGCGCTCAACGCAAGTGGCGGCGGTGGCGGAGTTTTTTTTCCGCAGCTGCGCTGCCATCAGGGAGCAATGAGTGTGGCTGCCGCCGGCTTGCCAGGCCCTCCCGTGTCCGGGTCATGCCGGGCCGTCTCGTCATGACGAAGCCGTCCCCCGCATGGACGCGCCGACGGTTGCTGGCAGAGGCGGGCGAAGCTCGCGGAGAGCGAGACGGCCTGCTCAAGCCCTGCGGCGCAGGAACGCCAGCACGCCTTGCATGTAGAGCTTGTCGCCCACCGTGCGCTGGGGCATTCCTGACGCGCTGTGCTCTCAGCTCGACGCTTTTCCCAGATTTACCCATCCTTGCCGTTGGTCTGTCCCCATGCTGGCGGTACCATTGTCTTTGGGACTGTGGCCACGCGCTACTCCTGTCGTGCGAGGTGATGGCCACGGCGGTCAAGACCGCGCGGAGCCTCACAAGATGGAAACCGTATTCCCATGGCCTAAAATCCGAAACCGTCGTGCACGATTTTCATTTCCGGCGCGGCACCGGGCTTCACCCGCACCGGCTTCCGCAAGCCCTTGGTCATGGCCATCACGCGGCAGCGAACGTTGAGAGAAAGCTCCTCGGTGTCGACATAGCCGAGCTTTCCGCTGGCGGCCCAGCGCACCGATGCTCGAGTTCCGGCTTGACCATTGTCAATCTGATCACCGAGGATGGCGGCAGGGTGCGATCGGTCGCTTTCGGACACCATGGAACCGGGAAGCGGCGACAGCATCCGAGGCCTCGGTGCATCGCGCAGATCCAACCACAATGATCCATGGGGGAGGTCAAGCATGCCGTCTATTCGTTCCCACCGCCACTTCGATGTGCGCTCTCTCATCCTCGCAGCGGTGCTCGCCGTGTCAGGCACGGCATCAGCTCAGGAGCTGAGCATGGGCAACGTCAACCCGCCCAAGCACGGCACATCGCAGACCGCGCAGCAGTTCGCCGACAAGGTGGCCGAACTCAGCGCCGGCAAGACCAAGATCGCCCACCATCACTCCGGAACGCTGGGCGGCGAGCGCGAGGTGGCCCAGCAGATCCAGCTCGGCGCCGTCGATTTTGGCCCGATCACCACCGCCCCGCTGTCGACGCTCATTCCGGAGATGTCGGTGTTCCAGCTGCCCTACATCTTCCGCGACTACGAGCACGTCTTCAAAGCGCTCGACGGCAGCGACACGATCGCCAAATACTACGATGGCGTTCTCGACAAGAGGGGCTTCAAGCTGATCGGCTTCATCGCCGCGGGCTATCGCGGCATCTACGGCCACGGCGCCATCAACGCGCTGGCCGACGTCAAGGGCAAGAAGGTGCGCGTGCAGGAGGACAAGATCCTCGTCGCCACGTTCAAGGCGCTCGGAATGATCTCGACGCCGATCGCCTTCCCCGAGGTGGCGACGGCGCTGCAAACAAGAGTGATCGATTTCGCCGAGGGCGGCGTCAACACGTTCTATCACAACAAGTTCTACGACATCGTGAAGTTCGTCGCCGATGTGCGCCACACCCACCAGGCGGTGGCGCTGATCATGTCCAAGGCGGCATGGCAGAAGCAGGACGCGGCCGGACAGAAGGCCATCGCGGACGCGTGGCAGCACGCCCGGGCGTTCAATCGCAAATTCATTCTCGACGAGGACAAGACGATCCAGGACCAGGTGCGGGAGAAGGGCGTCACCATCACCAAGCCCGACGCGGCGCCGTTCCGGCAGGCCACGCAAAGCGTCTACGAGGAGTTCTACGCCACCCCGGCGGGCAAGGACGCGCGCAAGATCGTCGACGTGATCCTGAGCGTCAAGTGACCTCATGAACAACGATGGAGACGGGGCCGCCGGCGCGCAGAGGGCCGGCGACCCCCTGAAACGGCCCTACGACGTGCTGGGGCACGTCGGCGGGCTGATCCTTGCCGTCATGGCCGGCGCGGTGTTCCTGCAGGTGGTGCTGCGCTTCCTCGGGCGGGTCGGCATCGACGGGCTCGACGAGGTGCCGCGCTATCTGTTCGTCTGGCTGGTCATGATCGGGGCGGCTGCGGCGATGCAGCGGGGCGAGCACACCGTGCTGGACTATTTCATCAACCTGCTCGGCCATCGCGCCCGCGCGCTGGTGCTTGTGCTGACCAATGCCGTCGGCATCGCCCTCTTTCTCTACCTGATCAAGCTGAGCCTCGTGCTGGTTCCCAACGCGCAGCTGCAGATCAGCCCGGGGCTCGAGTTGCCGCTGGGCTACGTCTACGCCGCCATACCGATCGGCTCCGCCCTCATCATCCTGCCGATGCTCCGCAATCTCACTCGCGCCTCGAGAAGCCTATGGCAGAGACCCTCCTGATCGTCTTCATCATCTTCATCCTGCTCGGCATGCCGATCAGCATTGCGATGGGCGTCGGCGCGCTGGGAGCCGCGATTTTCTATCCCGTTCTCAACCCGATCATCATCCCGACCCGCTTCGTCGGCCTGCTGTCGGACTCCTACCTGCTGCTGTCGGCCCCGCTCTTCATCCTGGCCGGCAACATCGCCGCCCGCGGCGGCGTGGCCCGGGTGATCATCGACCTGGCCACCGCCCTGGTCGGAAGGTTCCGCGGCGGCCTCGCCTACGTCAACGTGGTCGACAGCATGTTCTTCGGCGGCATCTCGGGCTCGGCGGTGGCCGACGTCTCGGCGCTCGGCACGTTTCTCATTCCGCAGATGGTGCGGAAAGGCTACGACCTCGACTTCGCCACCGCGCTCACCGTCTCCACCGCCGTGGTGGCGCCGATCATCCCTCCCTCCATCATTGCCGTGATTTATGCCTGGATGGCGGAAGAATCGGTGGCGGCGATGTTCGCGGCCGGCGTCGTGCCGGGACTTCTGGTGGGGCTCGGCATGGCCGTGCCGGTCTTCGTCATCGCCAAGAAGCGCAACTACCCCAAGGAGCCTCCGCCCTCCCTGCCCGAATTCCTGGCGGTCCTTTGGAGGGCCCTGCCGGCGCTGATGATCCCGGTGATCATCATGGGCGGCATCCTGTTCGGCGTGTTCACGCCGACCGAGGCCGCAGCCGTCGCGGTCGTGTATGCGCTGGCCGTGCCGCCGATCTTCTATCGCGAGCCGGCGCTGCGCGAGCTGCCCAAGATCTTCGCGGATTCGGCGCGGCTCTCGGGCGTCATCGGCCTCATCATCGGCTTCGTCGGCGCCTTCGGCTGGGTGCTCACCTATTCCAAGTTCCCCCTCAAGGTGGCGGAGGCGATTTCCGCGATCGCGCCGGAGTGGTGGCTCTTCCTCACGCTCGTCATGGTGCTCTATCTGATCCTCGGCACCTTCCTGACGCCATCCGAGATCATCCTCGTGACCGTGCCGGTACTGCTTCCGGTCGCACAAGCCGCCGGCGTGCACCCGATCCACTTCGGCATCGTCTGCGTCGTGGCGTCGGCCGTCGGCCACATCACCCCGCCGGTGGGCTTGTGCCTGTTCGTGGGGATGGCGATCAGCGGCCTGCCCATGGACAAGCTGGTGCGGCCGCTGCTGCCGTTTCTCGGAGCCATCGTCGCCATGCTCCTGCTCGTCGCCTTCATCCCGGAATTGGCGCTGGCCGTGCCGCGGGCGCTCGGATTGGTGCGCTAGATTGGCGGTGGTTGGCGCGCAATGCGTGGTCCGACAGCCACCTGCCGCCGGACGTACGTTGTCGCCTTGTTCCGTAAGTGGCACTCAACGCAAGTGCCGGCCGTGCTGGAGTTCTTTCTGCAGCTGGGAGTACGTCTGCCAGCAGGAATCCGATGAGTGCGGCTGCCACCGGCTTGCCAGGCCCTCTCGCGTCCGGGTCATGCCGGGCCGTCTCGTCATGACGAAGCCGTTCCCCGCATCGACGCGCCGACGGTGCTGGCCAGGGCGGGCGGCGCGCGGAGAGTGGCGTGGCCCGCTCAAGCCCTGCGGCGCAGGAAGGCGAGCACGCCTTGCATGTAGGGCTTGTCGCCCACCGTGCGCTGAGGCACTCCTGACACGCTGTGCTCAGCTCGACGCATTCCCAGATTGACCCTGAGCCGACCTCGCAGTGGCAAACTCGGGCGCGTGCTCAACAAGCAGACGAACTTTGAACTCGATCAGCCTTCGTTCCGCCAGTGAAGTGTTCGGCCTGGGCATCACTCGGCGTTGAGTATCGCCCTAGAGCAATTGAAGGTGAGCTGCCCCCGAGGCTCGGCCGGAACACAGCGCGGTGCGGCAAGGCCTTGTCAGCACTGGCCTTTCGCGACCTAGCGCCATCGCGCCAGACTCATACTTTCGTCCCAGGACTGAAGCATTGCCTGCGACGTTTCCGGAGACCGATGGCGGCGAGCCGCGGGCCCGTTGCAGAGGCCTGCGGTAGCCGGTACCCTTTCTGCAGGGAGCTCGGGAATATTGGAGTCGCTTGGGGCGCCAAAAGCTTGATCTACAATTTCGAAGAGTACTCACTCGACACCGACAGACAGGAATTGCGGCATGGAGGCGACCTTGTCGCCGTCGAGCCGCAGGTCCTCGATCTTCTGCTCTATCTCATCGGCAATCGCGAGCGCGTGGTTAGCAAGGACGATCTGATCGCGCATGTGTGGAAAGGTCGTATCGTTTCGGATTCAACGCTCACCAGCAGGATCGCCAGCGCGCGTCAGGCGATCCGCGACAGCGGGGACCAGCAACGGCTGATCCGCACCATCGCCCGCAAAGGGCTTCGCTTCATCGGTGAGGTTCACGAGAGCGCCGCAAAGCAGGCGCCGCCGGCGACGGGAGATGCTGCGCTCCCCGCTCAATCGAGCGCGGGGGCGCTCCCCGACAAGCCGTCGATTGCGGTTCTGCCGTTCACCAATATGTCCGGGGATCCGGAGCAGGAATATTTCCGCGACGGAATCACCGAAGACATTATTACAGCCTTGTCGCGCTTCCGATGGTTCCTCGTCATCGCTCGCAGCTCGACGTTCGTCTACAAGGGCCAAGGTGTAGACGTGAAACAGGTGGGGCGCGATCTTGGGGCCCGCTACGTCCTGGAAGGAAGCATACGCAAGAGCGGACAGCGCGTGCGCATCACCGCCCAGCTCATCGACGCCAATTCGGGCGGTCACATCTGGGCGGAGCAATACGACCGCGAGCTAACCGACATTTTCGCGCTTCAGGACGAGATCACGGCCCGCGTTGCGGCGGCGATCCAGCCGAAACTCTGGGCGGCCGAAGACGTGCGCGGGACCAAACGATCGATCGGTGATCTCGACGCGTGGGATCTTGTTGCGCGCGCCATGTCCCATCAATGGAAGCTGACTCCAGCCGATTCCAGGACCGCGATCAGCATCTTGCGGCAGGCCGTGCAGCGCCACCCCGACTACGGGCCGGCGCACAGCTTGCTGGCTTACGTGCTTGCCCTTTCAGCCAGCATAGGATGGATGCCGGCTGGACGCGGTGATGAGCTCGTCGCGGAGCTCGCAGCCCGCGCGATCGATCTCGATCCGGACGATTCCTGGCCGCACGAGGCGCTTGGCCAGCGGGCCGTCAGCCGCCGACAGACCAATGATGCCATTCGCCATTATCAGACCGCCCTCGATCTCAATCCGAACCTTCCCACCGCTCATTGCAATCTCGGCTGGGCGCTGATCCTGGGTGGCCGGTCCGAGCAAGCCTTGCGCTGCTTCGAGCGGTCGCGCGCGCTGAGGACGAGCCCGCGCGATCCGTGGACCGCCTTCGACCTCTCCGGCATCGGAGCGGTCCACTACCTTGCTGGTCGCTATGCAGAGGCGGTCGAATGGGCGCGGCAGGCGGCGCAGGTGCGGTCTGGACTCCTGACCGGGCACCGCTTCCTGTGCGCCAGCCTGGCGCAGGTGGGACATATCGAAGAGGCAAAGGCGGTGATGAGCGGGCTTCGGCAATTGCAGCCGGACCTATCGATTGCCTGGATGCAGGCGTTGCCGTACATGCCCGGGCCTCTGGCGCACCTACTGGACGGCTTGCGCAAAGCGGGGCTGCCGGACTGACATCCGGTTCCCAGAGCACGGACCGGCTGAACCGTTAAGCGCCGTCGAGAACGGCAGCCCGCGCCGCCGTGCCCGTGCCTGCGCGAGAAATCAGGAAAATCTCAGGAGCCAGTCGGGGGTATCTGAAAGCCCTTTCGCGCCCGCGGCCGTACTGTGTCGTCTCCACTGGAGACATCCAGACAAGCGAACCTCGACTGCGTGTCATTATAGGGAGGGTCTTGCGATGCGCGCTCTGATCTCAGCTGTGACCTTGGCTTTCCTTGTGACTTCGCCGCCAGCGGCGGTTGCGGAGGATCTGGCATCGCAGATTGTCGGAATCTGGAGCTATGTGAGCGTTACGACCACCGAGGTCGCCTCGGGAAAGGTGACCAAGCTCTTCGGTGAGAAGCCAAAGGGCTACCTCGTCTACACGAAAGGCGGGCGGTCACTTTACGTGCTGGTCGCAGACAATCGCGCAAACCCGGCAAGTGCCGCCGTTACAGACGCCGAGGCGGTCGGGCTATTCAGAACACTCGGCTCCGGAAGCGGTACGTACAAAGTCGAGGGCAAAACCCTGATCGTGACCTGGGACACGTCGTCCAACCAGATTTGGACCGGCACAACCCAGAAGAGGTACATCGAAATCGCCGGCAACAAGCTGACGATTTCTTCCGACCCGGTGAAAATCAGTGCGACCGGTCTGGACGTAGTGTTCGTCAACACACTGGAGAAGGTCGAGTAGCGCCCGTCAAACGCGCCAGC
>Ga0247727_10017947_pt1 | contig 11197 bp, 9 predicted proteins | sample WisWelCaveWW1625_FD_202498 | JGI IMG/M metagenome (GOLD analysis project Ga0247727, IMG submission 202498) | Biofilm microbial communities from Wishing Well Cave, Virginia, United States - WW16-25 | ecosystem: Environmental > Aquatic > Deep subsurface > Groundwater > Cave microbial mat | place...
GTTTAGCCACTACCAGGCCCCGTTTGTTTCGATTGATGTGCTGTTGAGTTGGGGAACAACAAATTTTGCAGCCGTGATCGTACGCCATGACCCCCGCAAAATCGGAACATCCCGTTACACCTTTAAGAAATTATCCTCACATTTGTTTAATATGCTGACCGGATTTACGACGTTGCCTCTCCAGCTTGCCAGCTGGCTGGGATTTCTCTTCACGATTTTTGGAATAGGAATTTTGATTTATGTCGTGGGGCGTTACCTGCTCCAGGGAAGCAAAGTACCGGGGTTTGCATTTTTAGCAAGTACAATCGCCATCTTCTCTGGTGTTCAACTTTTTACATTAGGAATCATCGGGGAATATCTGTCACGCATTCATTTTCGGTCCATGAGAAAACCGCCCTTTGTCATTGGCAGCAGTTTGAATTGCGATGACAAAACAGCAGGATAAAGAAAAAGGGTTGTGGAAAAGCATGTCTTCAGCAAGGCAAATCACGAAAACGCCCTGGGATTCCATTGCACTGGGGATCGACACTTATGAAATTCATTCCGCGTCAAAAAAAACACTGCAGGCAGCGCTCAAGAAACCAGGTCATTATACCGTCAAAATTCGTCCATTGTCCTCCAAAAAAACTCTCCATGATTACGGATTCTATTACTGTGATACCTTAATCGTTCCTTTTTGCCCCGTCGATTGTTTTATGTATTTTCAAAATCGGGCAATTTCCGTTTCTGATTCGGCGAGAATTTCCGATCTTATCCGTATCGCGAGCGATGCATTTCATGGCCGATTTCATCGAGATTTTCACGTTGATAAAAAACTTGCAGATTTGAGATATGTGAATTGGTTAAAAGAATTTTATAAAACGGGCCAGCTGCTGGCTTTAAAGTACAACAATGAGCTTGCGGGATTTTTTGCGCTTTCTAAAAATCGAATTAGACTGCATGCGATGGATAAGAAATTCAGAGGAAAAGGATTGGCAAAATATTTGTGGAGTGCTGCCTGCCGGGAATTATTCAATAAGGGATACCCTGAGCTTGAAAGCTCAATTTCCGTTTCAAATATTGCCGCCCTGAATCTCTACCGGTCTTTAGGGTTTAAATTCAGGAATCCTCTTGATGTCTACCATCGATTGGTTGTCAAACCATCCTCCTAAGTTGTGTTTTGTGAAAAGAATCCTCTTTTTTGCTTAAATGTGAGTAAAACTCTATGAAAATTCCTTTTAATAAACCATTTATGACCGGCAAAGAACTTGATTTTATCCGTCAAGCTCATCGTCATGGCTGGCTGGCGGGTAAGGGAATATTTACAAGCCGATGCCAAGACTGGCTTAAGAAAAACATTGGCTGCAATAAGGCGATTTTGGCGCATTCGGGCACTGCCGCCTTGGAAATGGCCGCGCTCCTCGCCGACATCCAGCCCGGCGATGAAATAATTATGCCATCTTACACATTTGTTTCGACGGCCAATGCGTTTGTGCTTCGCGGCGGAATTCCCGTCTTTGTGAATATCCGCGAGGATACGCTGAATATCGATGAGACAAAGATAGAGGCGGCAATTACGAAGAAAACCAAAGCCATTGTCCCTGTCCATTATGCTGGGGTCGGATGCGACATGGATGTCATCATGCAGATCGCGAAGAAACATCGCCTCCTTGTCATCGAAGACGCCGCACACGGCATAAAGACCGACTATAAAAAGCGTCCTCTCGGCTCCATTGGCCACATGGCGGCGCTGAGTTTCCATGAAACAAAAAACGTGATTTCAGGCGAGGGGGGAGCGCTTTTAATCAATGATTCCCGGTTTTGGGATCGCTCAGATTATATTGCGGACAAAGGAACCAACCGTCAGCAGTTTATCCAGGGGCGGGTCGATAAGTATACGTGGATTGATATCGGCCTTTCTTTTTATCCGAGCGAATTAATTGCGGCATTTTTGTGGGCGCAACTAAAAGACGTGGAGTTCATTACACGCAAACGCCTTGATATTTGGAGAAAATATCATCAAGCGCTGGAAAAACTAGAAGACGCTCGTTGCATTCGCCGCCCCATTGTTCCCGGCTCCTGCCGTCACAACGGGCATATGTATTACTTGCTATTGTCGCGCCGCGGGCATCGTAACGAGCTTATCGCCCGCCTCGAAAGAAAGGGGATCGCAGCAACTTTTCACTATGTGCCGCTTCATAATTCTCCAGCGGGAAAAAAGTTTGGGCGGGTATACGGCTCGATGGAAACAACGCAGTCCGTCAGCGAGCGCCTGATCAGGCTTCCCTTGTGGATAGGGCTGGAAAAATATCAGGATTTTGTTATCAAGAACTTAAAAGAGGAAATTGGAAAGTTGTCGACTTGAAAAACCAGAGGCTTTTCTATATTTTTTTGGCCATGGCCGTAGGGCTTGAATTTATTTTTCGCTGGAAATAGTCTATGAAACAATCCCACGACCACCCCAAAAGAAACGCCCAAAAAGGCATGACCCAGATAAATTGTCTTTGTAAAAACCAGTAACCGCTTTTCAAATCCAACAGCAGTATCGTCCCAATTGGCAGAATAATTAAAACAAGAAAAAAGAGAATTTGTTTGAAACGGGCGTCATAAGGAAGCAAGAAGGGAAAAAATAACGCAAAGCTTAAAACATAAAACGCTTTGTAGCCGATGAGATTACAAAATATCCCTTTTAAAAAACCTGCTACATTGTTTACCGGGCTCGGGATATATTGAAAAACATTCTGGATATGTTGCCAATCATAAGCACGATGTTCCCCTAAGATGCTTATACACCACAAAGGCAAAGCCGTTAAGAATACACCGCAGCAGAACCACATCACCTCTCCAACCGTCTTCCTCGTCTGAAAACGGCGTTCCAGTGTCAGTAGCAAATAAAACGTTACAAATGCCAGCATGAGGATGCCGTAAGGGTGGAATAAAGTAACAAAAACGCAGAAAACCCAGGCCAATCTTTTCTGACTGAAGCTTAAAGAAGCAATCTTTGTCACGGTGTCCTCCATAACCAGGAAAACTCCCAGAGCCAAAGTCGGCAGGACCGCATAAGTCCGTATTTCCAGCGCGTGCGCTACGAGCGTTGCGTTAAAACAAGCAATGCTAAAGGTAATCAGATAAGCCCAGATGGTTCTGAAGTACCTTTTGCAGAGCACATAAAGCAAATAAAAACCAGATACGGTAAGGATAAAGTGGGGAATGGCGAGGAGCAATTTGTTGAAGCCGAATAATTTTAAAAATGGGTACATCAAAAAATAGTCGCCGTTCAGGTATGAACAAAAATCGGCTTTGGGCAGATCTCTTATAAAATCCAAAAAAGGTTTATCTATCACTTGCAATTGATAAAGCTCATCGCCTCCAAGCTCTTGTCGCATACGTACCCCAAAGCGCAAATATAATCCCAAAAGACATAAAGGAACAACAGCAAGCCAAGGCTGAGATATTAACTTTTTATTTACTTTTGAATAAATCATTCATTTAAACATTGAATAAGTTGTTGTGTGGATTGATGTTGACCATTCATAGATCTCCTGTTATTGGTGAAATGATTCAAGAGTTAACCCATCTAACTAAGTATTTTGATTTTTTGTCGTAAAGATTTCGTTATTTGCAAAATTTCCTAATAATCCTATCCAGAAAGATTCCTATAGCAATAAGATAGATCGGGGCTAGGGGAATTGCAAAGCGCGCGACGATGGACACAAGAGAATACAGCGCGATGTAACTTAACAAAAGAAAGAGAGTAAAAAAGAGAATTGTTGTCTCTGTCGTATTTGCGCTGCCGCTCAAAAGGGCCGTTTTATTCCTCCAGAGTTGGGAGAACGCGACCCAAAGCGCGAAACAAGTCAGGACAAAGACCAAAAAGCGAAGGCCGTTTTTGAAAATAAGGTTCTCAAAAAGGGTTTTCAGCCAGGGGGGATAGGCGACAAATCCGATTTGAGTCGATTCCCAGAATAACATCCGCGCGCTTTCCATAAGGCCCAAAACAATGTACGCAAAAGGTTTTTTTAGGATTTCTTGCTTGGCTGTCTCGATGAGCGCCGCATCAATTTTATCCTCATCCATCCCCGCCGATTGAATTTGCGCTCTTTTCGCAAGGCCCAATCCATCTGATGTTTTAAACGACCAAAAGTCGCATTCTTCTTTAAAAATCGCACGGCAAACACCCTCGCCGGGTATCGAAGCCAGGGCTGTTAAATACTGCCTGGCGCTCAAAGGTCCCGTGCGCCGGGCGGTGTTGCCGTACATAAGCCAACTGCCGCGGTCGGTAATCGTAAAGTGCCCGTTGTATTTTTGGTTCAATGATTTATAAAACACAGTACCGCCTTTATAAACTAAAACGATACAAAGGGTGAATAGGACAGATACGAAGAATAATTTTTTTTGCCGTCTGAAAAGGGCGATGAAAAGTAGGCAAAGATAAGGGCAAATAAAGAAAAGAAAGATATATTCAAAAATTCCCTTCACGGAAATTATGCAAAGAAAAAGCAATCCTAATCCTAAGCCTTGAAAGGCCGCTCGGCGCAAATTTTCGCGGACGATTGCCTGCCAGGCTTCGGCCCCCACAAGGACAATACCCAATAATAAAGGAAAGGTGACAATTTCGGAAAACAGGCTGAATCCCGTGTTGACAACGATGGGTGAGAATCCGAAATAAAGAAGCACGAAAAAGATGACCCGATCCGATACTTTTAATTTCTTTGCTAAAAGAAAAATCAGCCCCTGAGTTACGGTCAAAAGGAAGATTTGAAGAATCTTTTGCACGCTTTGATAAGGAATTTGCAGGAAGCCTGCCGTTTTCATGGAAACCGAGATTAATAAAGGGTAGAGTGGTTCACGCTGGGGGCCGCTTTGGAAGTATTGCACCCAGCCGTTTTCAAGCAAGAGCTTTCCCAAGCTTTCGTAGCCTACTGCATCGGCACTGACGTACATTTTCGAGGCGAAAAAAAGATAGCCCCAATAAAGAAATGACAGAAGAAAAGCCAGGGGAATAGGGTTTTTTCTTAAGTTTGAATAAGCAGTGTTGATAGTAGGGCCGGTTTTCATAAGATGACAGATGGGTTTAAAAGCAAAACAAAAATATTATATCTTTTGGGAGCGGGAATGTAAAGAGCGTAGTTTTCTAAAAGAACATAACTTATTTTGGCTTATCAGGTTAGTAACATTCTGAAAAAGGCGTTTTAAGTCTTTTTTCTTGACATTTAAGTGCTGCTTACTATAATGTTCATCAATTGAACAATAATGAACAATAATTGAACAATTCCCGCGCATGCCCACCGATAACCTCAACGAACGCGAGTTCGAACTCATCAATATCGTAGGCGCCAACTTAGGTGCCAATCAACGTAATTTATCCCAATTGATGAACCTTTCTTTGGGGATGACCAACATGCTCATCCGCCGGCTCATCTCCAAGGGCTATATCCGCATCAAACAACTCAACAAGAAAAAAGTCGAATATATGCTCACCCCCAAAGGTTTTTCGGAGAAGGTACAAAAGTCTATTAAATATACCTTAAAAACCATCCATTCGATCAGTTTAATCAAAAACCACACGAAGGACATCATCCTCAAATCTTACGAGAAGGGCGAGAGGGATTTTTATGTTTTGGGAAGTTCCGATTTAGCCGCCCTGATTGAGATGGCCATCCGCGATACGCATTTGGAGAACTATAAAATTTCGCATATTAAAGAATTGCCGGGAAATAAAATGGAGGGGCTTGTTCTTATTTGCCAGGAGGATGTCCGTGTCGATCCCGGCTATCCAAACAAAACGGTCAATGTACTCAATGAGTTAGGGCAAAACGGAATTTTGACAGGCTAAACCCGATGAAAAAGGAAATTTGAAAATGCTCAATAACAAAACAATCCTGATTACCGGAGGCACGGGGTCTTTCGGCAAAAAGATGGTGCAAATCGTTTTAACGCACTATAAGCTGAGGAAACTGGTTATCTTCAGCCGCGATGAGCTGAAACAGTTTGAAATGGCGCAGAAGTGGAGCCCGGCGAAATACCCGTGCTTGGAATATGTTTTGGGAGATGTTAGGGATATCTCGCGCCTCAAACATGTTTTCAAAGGCGTGGATTACGTCGTGCATACGGCGGCCCTCAAGCAGGTTCCGGCGGCAGAGCGCAACCCAGAAGAATACATCAAAACAAACGTTTTGGGTGCCATGAACGTGATTGAAGCCGCGCTTCACAATAATGTAAAAAAAGTCGTGGCGCTCTCCACCGACAAGGCCTGCAATCCCATTAACCTTTACGGTGCCACCAAATTATGTGCCGACAAGTCATTTGTGGCTGCCAACGTTTACAGCAAGGAAGAGCATACACAGTTTGTGGTTGTCCGCTACGGCAATGTTTTGGGAAGCCGCGGTTCGGTGATTCCGTTTTTTAAAGAACGGGCTGCCACGGGGATTCTTCCCATCACCGATTCGAGGATGACGCGATTTTGGATTACGCTGGATCAAGCGGTTTATTTTACGTTGATGTCCCTCGAAAAATCGATTGGCGGCGAAATCTTTGTTCCGCGTATCCCTTCGATGAAAATTGCTGATTTGGCAAAGGCCATTGCCCCGCAGTGTAAACAGGAAGTCGTCGGTATCCGTCCCGGTGAAAAACTTCACGAAATTCTCATCAGCGAAGACGAGGCGCGTAGCACCATGGTTTACAATGAGTGTTACGTAGTTTATCCGCGTCATGCCGCTAAAAAAGGCAAAGGCAAAGCCTGCCCTGAAGGTTTTAAATATACTTCCGATACCAATAAGGAATGGCTGACTGTCAAGGACTTGCGCAAGCTCGTCGAGGAGATTTCCGACGATTACACGATTGAAAAATCGCGCTGGTCCATGGATGATATCAACCTTCGGAATAAATGAAAGTAAGTCCAATGGAAAAAAGGCGAGTTTACTTTAACGAGTTTAACGTCCTCATGGAAAATACCATCTATCTTCCATTTGTTTCCGGGCTTTTGCGATGCTATGCGGAGACCATCCCCCTTCTTAAAGAAAATTATGAATTCATGCCCTTTCTCTTTATCCGGGATAATCTTGATCAAATTCTCGGACAATATGAAAATCCTAATGTCGCCGCTTTTTCTGTTTCTATGTGGAATGCCAACTTAAGCATGGAAGTGGCAAGAAAGGTGAAAGAAAAATTTCCTGAATGCCTCACCGTTTTCGGCGGACCTCATATCCCTTATGATGCCGGAGAATTTTTTGCGAAATTCCCATTTGTGGATGTGACAGTAAGAGGAGAAGGTGAACAAACCTTCACGAGTGTCTTAACGAAATGGCTTGAGTCAAAGGATTTTACGGGGATTCCCGGCATTTCCTTCCGGGATAGCGCGGGGCGCTGTGTTAAGAATATCCAGGAGCACGTGCCGGTCAAGGAATTGGATATTTTCCCTTCACCTTATGTTTTAGGGGTTTTTGACGAACTGATAGCCAAAAATAAAGGTATCGAATTTCAGGCTATTGTTGAGACCAACCGCGGCTGCCCCTTCCTCTGTACCTTTTGTTTCTGGGGGCAGGGAGGGTTGAATAAGCGGTTCAGATTTTTTTCTTCCGACTACGTACAGAAAACTGCGGATTGGTTGGGGCGCCATCATATCCGTTATGTGTTTTGTGCCGATTCCAATTTTGGCATGTTTAAACGCGATCCGGAATTAGCGCGGTATTTTGTTGATGCCAAACTCAAGTATAGTTTCCCTGAGAAATTCCGGGTCTGCTACGGGAAAAACGCAGAAGAAAGTATTTATGAAACGGCAAAACTGCTCGCCGAACACGGGCTTGCCAAAACCATTACCTTAGCCCGGCAATCCAACGATAAAGAAACTCTTAAGAATATCCGGCGCACCAACATCCGCCTAGATGTTTATACCAATTTGCAAAAGAGGTACCACAGCGAGGAAATGTCGACGTATACCGAACTTATCTTGGGCCTGCCGGGCGAAACACGCCAGACTTTTTTGAGCGGCCTCGAAGAGATTTTACAGACGATTATTGATAATCAGGTTTTTATTTATCACTGCCAAGTTTTACCGAACACAGAACTTAGCAATAAGGAATATATGAAAATGCACGGCCTGATTACCCGTAGTGTCCCCTTAAATGAAGTCCATGCGGCTATCCGCCCGAGAGAAATAACGACGGAATATGAAGATATTGTCATTGCAACAAACACGATGCCTGTCGAAGACTGGAAAGCCTGTACTGTCCTCTCCTGGGTGACGCAGCTTTTTCATGGGATTAAAGCCAGTTTCTTCATTACCAATTATCTGGTTGATCATTATGGCGTTAAGTATACCGAGTTTCTGGAATATGTCGCTCAATTGCAAATGTCGGAAAAACTGAAAATGGTCCGCCATGAAATCGGAATATTCCACAAGGCGGCCGAAGCCCTGATCGAGGGGAATTCCCGCTGCCGGGTGATGCGCGATTTTGGCGCCATTTACTGGGAGCCGGAAGAAGCGGCTTTCTTAAGCATCTCGAACGATAAACATCGATTTTATGAGGAAATGTTTGAACTCGTCAAAGAGTTCCTTCTCAAAAGAGGGTGCGCAGTTAATGAGGATGAGCTCAAAGAGGTTGTAAAATATCAAGAAGCGAGATTTCCCGATTACAAGCCTCTTGAAGCCTCGCGGGAGTATCATTTCCAATTTAATGTACCCGAATACTTTGATAAATATTTTCGGGCGGAACGCGTAAAATTATCGAATATTCCTCAAACGATGAAACTCCTGAACGCCAAAGATTACAACGGCGATAAGAAAACCTTTGCCAGGGAAATACTCCTTTATGGCAGGAAAAACAACCGTACCCTGTATTCTGTGGGTGTCGAATGGTCCAACGAAAAGCAGGAGGGCAAGCGCCCTGCTATTCCAGAGTCTCTTAATGATGCACAGCTTCTCAGTTGAGAACAATGAATAAAATCTTATTAAAAAAATTAAGGCGTTTACACCGCAAGGCTGACAATGTCTTTTGGCAGATGAATCAGAGTCTCCGCCAGTGGCAGCTTCGCTGTTTATCCGAAGACAGGAAAAGGGAAATCAAGCGTACCTTAACCGAGGACAGCTTTACTCCCGTACCGGGGTGTTTATTGACTATTTCTTTCGGTTCCCGGCAGCTGGGTAATCGCGACAACCTTCTTGAGCAGTTTTGCCGGTCTTTTCTCCAAATGACCGCTGACCCTAAACGCGTCGAGATTATCTTAAAAATCGATGAGGACGATGATTTGATTTTTTTCTACGACATCAAGAATTGGTACAAAGGGAAAATCAATCTCCGTTTTATTGTCAGCCCCCGCGGCCGAGGCTATGCCGATATGCATATCTGGCATGCCAATGCGTTCAAATGGCGCAGTCCTTCCTCGCTGGCGCTTTTTATCCTGACCGAAGACGCCGAATTTTGTTATAAAAACTGGGATACGAAATTAATTTCGATGATCAAGGCGCGCCCTCATCATTTATTTATCGGCGCGCCGTGCCCTTTGGAAGAGGCTATGCGCATGGTAGGGCCCAACCCCGTTAAGCCTGTTCCCGTCTATTGGCTGGTTGGGGCGGAATTTCCGATCATCGGGATGGATTTATTAAAATGCACGCAAAGAGTAGCCGACAGGTACCCGGGATGGACATGTTACGGAAATTTACTTCTTATTGACAGTTTTTCCGGTGATATGTTGCGAGGGTTATGGAATCGCCATAAAACCAATTTAAACATGGAAGTTCCTTTTTTTGTCAGACGTAAAGGTGTTTTTTCCTGGACCGACAGCCAAGAGCGCTCAAGCGTACGTAATAACACTTTGCTCGAATTTTTCAAAGAAGAAAACCAAAAAATTCGCGATGAAATGGTGGATGAAATTTATCATACCGTTTCTAACCTTATGTCCGTTGTATAGCCTGTGGCTTGATGGTGTGGGGTTTTACTTGCAATAGGGAGTTGTATCATGAAAAAAGCATTGGTCTGTGGAGCCGCCGGGTTTGTCGGTGCGCATCTGGTGAAACGTTTAAAGAAGGAAGGCTATTGGGTGCGAGGGGTGGCGCGGCGGCATCCTGAATTTGCGCCAAGCGCGGCCGATGAATTTCTTCTTTTGGATTTGCGTGAAAAGCGCGATTGCCAAAAAGCGGTTGAAACGCCGACCGGGCCGGTGGATGAAGTTTATCAATTGGCCGCCGATATGGGTGGAATCGGGTATATCTCAAAAGCCCAATGCGATATTATGAAAAATAATATCCTCATCAATGTGAATATGGTTGATACGGCCGCCACGAAAGGCGTTAAAAAATATTTCTTTTCTTCGTCAGCTTGCGTTTACCGCGATATGACGGCCGGTGAGGTTGAATTAAAAGAAGAAGATGCCCTTCCCGCTTATCCCGATAATGAATACGGATGGGAAAAACTTTATTCTGAGCGCATGGTGATGGAATTCGCGCAAAAGTACGGTTTTACCGCCCGTATCGCGCGTTTCCAGACAACCTACGGTCCCGAGGGGACATGGGCCGGTGGCAAGGAAAAGGCTCCGGCTGCCATTTGCCGCAAAGTGGCCGAGGCAAATAACGGCGGAACCATTGAGGTTTGGGGAGACGGCAAAGCCATCCGTTCCTATCTTTATATCGACGACCTCATCGACGGAATTTATCTTTTGATGCAATCAAAACTCGAAGGGCCGGTCAATATCGGTTCTCCCGAATATGTTTCCGTCAAAGAATTAGTGGATACCGTGATACGGGTTTCGAGAAAAAGGTTAAATATCAAATACGTTAAAGGTCCCGTGGGCGTTCATTCACGGAATTTCAGCAATCAGAAAATTTATTCCATCGGCTGGAAGTCGAAATGTTCGCTGGAAGACGGGCTAAAGCTTACATACGCATGGATTGAAAAGCAGGTTCAGGCGCGTACGCAACGTCCTGAGTTCGCGCGAAAATAAAAATATGGCAATCCCTCATTTGGATTTTTTTGCGATGTACTGGGTGGTGGGGATATCAATGGCCGTCGGGTTAATGATCTCCTATATGGTGCGCGATATTACATTTTTTTCGCCGCACACCGATAATGAACGTATTATTCAGGCCGCGGCCCGCTTTCATGAATGGGGAGGATGGCCGTCGGGTATGCACCAATTTTCTTCGGGCAAAGCGCATATGAAAGAACTTGCCGTTCTTCTTTTGGCGGTTGTTCAACGGCTCGTTAACGATTTAAAAAGTGAT
>Ga0247727_10017948_pt1 | contig 11196 bp, 8 predicted proteins | sample WisWelCaveWW1625_FD_202498 | JGI IMG/M metagenome (GOLD analysis project Ga0247727, IMG submission 202498) | Biofilm microbial communities from Wishing Well Cave, Virginia, United States - WW16-25 | ecosystem: Environmental > Aquatic > Deep subsurface > Groundwater > Cave microbial mat | place...
GATTTTCACCACCCCCTCGCGCTGCAGGTTGCCGGTTTTATCAGGCATCTCCTTGAAAAATGCAGTGCCTTCTCTTACCTCCAGTTTGGTGTAGCCGTCTTCAAGCGGAAACTTTTCAGCCTTGTTCTTCAATTCACCATTGGACTCCCGCAAATCAAGGTCTTCCTTCAACTTGCCGACAAATACTTCCACTTCCCGCGTCTTGCTGGTGCCGGCAAAAAAGATGGATGCGTTGTATTCCTCCCGCCCGGTGAGCACATAGTTTTTACGTGCAATCACCTTCACCGAAAGGTCTTCAAATTTGTACGTGTCGAAATCAACATTAGCGTACAACTTTTCAAGGATGCGCGCCTCCGCTTCCTTGGCATCGCTCTGCAGCTTTGAAAGCATGGTGACCGCGGCAATCACCGGCACCCGTTCAAAGTTGTAGCTCACCCAGTTTTTTTTACCAAGCTTCTCAGCTTCGCGCTTATCATAATCGGTGCTTAGCGCGATTTGCGCCTGCAGTTCCTCACGCTCCTCCTTTCCGAGCATTGGAAGTGAGAGCAGGTTTTTTCTCAGCTCATCTATTTTCATCTCCAAATCCTTGCCTCTTTTTTGCTCGACCATTATTCTTGTGGGGACATCGGTATTTTTCTGCCCGGCAAATTTTCCATCTTCCATTCCACCGCTTTCATCAATGATGATTGCTTTCAACTCTTCCGAGTAGGCATAAAACTCCTGCACCATGGCGCGCACTTTGTTCGCATCCTCGATGTAGGGTTTTGTTTTCGTTTCATTGGTGTTGAATTTCATTTTGAACAAGCTCATCAGCGAGGCGCTCTTAGCCTCCACCGCAGCGTTAGACACGCTGAGCTTGTCATTGATGAGCTTGAAAGCATTAAGCACTTCGCTGGAAACGTTCAGCGCCAAAAGCGCTGTGAGCACCAGGTACATGAGGTTAATCATCTGCTGGCGCGGTTGTTTTGGAATGGACATAGGTCGGTGATTTTGGGTTATGAAATAACCCTCAGGGGGAGTAAATCTCAGGGGAAGAGATAAGAAAACTCAGGGGAGAATGATGCTGAAACGAAAGGCAGGCTGAGGTTATTGCCTGCCGGCAAATAATTTATTTGGATTTCTGATTCCCAGTATCGGATTTTCCGCCAAACTTTCCTTTTTTGATTTCCTCCTGGTCGCTGCGCTCCTTGAATTTTTTATCGTCCACGTGCTTGTTGAGAAACTCGTTGAGCTTTTCAATATCCATCGTGCTTTTTATTTCACCGAATTCGTTGACGGACATTTCGAATCCCTCCAGTTCCTGGTGCAACTGGGGCTTGCCGGTTTTTGATTTCTTCTTAGGCATTTGCTATGGATTATTGATGATTGACGATTGACGAAAAAAATTACACCTACGCTCCTGCCGCCACTTTATTAAAGCGCCCGATTCCTATTTTGATTCTTTCAACGACTTCATCCTTACCGAGCAAAGCTGCAATATCGAATACAGCCGGTCCCTGAGTGACGCCTGACAGCATGATTCTGAAAACGGACAGAACATCACCCAAGTTGTAATTATTCGCAGCAACAAAATCATGCACGGATTTGTCAACCACCTCACTTGAAAAATCCTTCAACCCCATCAACTCGCCAACCAGCTTTTCAAAAGCTACTGCGCTTTCAGGCTTCCATCTTTTTCTCAGCGTTTTTTCATCGTAGGCTTCCGGTCTTGCAAAAAAATAATTTCCCTGCTCCCAGAAATCTTCAACGAAAGTAACGCGGTCTGAAAGCAGCCCGCAGAATTTCTGAATGAAGGCGTCTTCTCTTTTCACGCCATGCTGTTCAAGAACCGGCTTCACCATTGTAACCAATTCATCACCGGGTTTCTTCCGAATAAATTGCTGATTGAACCACTTCGCTTTTTCAAAATCAAATTTCGCTCCCGATTTAACGATGCGTTCGATTGAAAATGCTTCAACCAGCTCTTCGTTTGAAAAAATTTCCTGCTCCGTTCCGGGATTCCAGCCGAGGAAAGCCAGCATATTGGTGAAAGATTCCGGAAGAAATCCGCGCTCGCGAAATCCTTTTGATTCTTCACCAGTCTCCAGGTCTTTCCAGTTGAGCGGGAACACCGGAAAGCCAAGCCTGTCGCCATCGCGCTTGCTGAGTTTGCCATTGCCGTCAGGTCTTAGGATAAGAGGCAAATGGGCAAACTGTGGCATCACATTTTCCCACCCGAAAAATTGATAGAGCAAAACATGAAGCGGGGTTGAAGAGAGCCATTCCTCTCCCCGAATGACGTGCGTGATTTTCATTAAATAATCGTCCACCACATTGGCAAGATGATAGGTCGGCATTCCATCCGACTTGAACAGAACCTTGTCATCGAGAAGGGATGAATTGAAGGTCACTTCTCCGCGAATCAGATCTTGAAAAATCACATCGCCCTGCCCCGGGATTTTCGCGCGAATCACATACTGCTGACCTTCCTTTATTCTGTCTGCCACTTCGTGTTCGCTCAATGTAAGCGAGTTGCACATCTCCATCCGGGAATGATGGTCATATTGAGGCGATGGATTTTCCTTCGTCTTTAACCGCTCCCGCATTGCCTCCAACTCCTGGGATGTATCAAACGCGATGTAAGCATTTCCCGATGCAATCAACCGGTCGGCATATTGGCGATAGATCGCTTTCCGTTCTGATTGCCGGTAAGGCGCGAGTTGCCCGCCTTTTTCAGGACCTTCATCATAATCCAATCCGCACCATTTCAGCGAATCAATTATGTACTGCTCCGCGTTGGGCACATAACGGGAGTGGTCGGTGTCTTCAATGCGCAGGATGAAGGCGCCTTTATTTTTCCTGGCAAAAAGATAATTGTACAAGGCGGTTCTTACTCCGCCAATATGAAGCGGACCGGTGGGACTGGGGGCGAAGCGAACTCGAACGGAATCCATAGCTATGGGCAAAACTAAAGAATGTAATTTCTTATTTTTAGTGAAGCATGTATGTGTCAAAAGTACCCGGATTTTTCTGGCGCCTGTTCCCGGGATTGGTTTGGCGCGTCCCCGCAAATGACCGGTCGCTGTTCCTCACCTTTGATGACGGACCGGTGCCCGGTGTTACGGATTATGTTTTACAGACTTTGGATGAATATGATGCCAAAGGGACTTTTTTTTGCATCGGGAAGAATGTCGCAGCTCATCAGAAGCTTTATGACTCGATTCTAAAGAAAGGTCATGCGGTGGGCAATCACACTTATCATCATCTGAACGGCTGGGAAACGGACGATGAGATTTACTATGATGATATTGCCCGATGCGCGCGCGTTGTCAAAAGCGCTTTCTTTCGCCCGCCTTACGGGAAGATTTCATTCGCTCAAATCAAATATCTGAAGCTCCAATATAAAATCGTGATGTGGGATGTGCTGAGCGGAGATTTTGACGAGCAACTTTCAGCGGAAGCCTGCCTGAAAAATGTCTTGCGCCATGCGCAGGAAGGCTCTGTTATTGTGATGCACGACAGCTTAAAGGCAGAGTCGAAACTTCGCTACGCGCTGCCGCGCGTGCTGGAGTTTTTTACCGAGGGAGGATATCGGTTCGCAAGCCTGTCTTAAATTATTTTCACCGCAAACCCACTGTGCTCGCCAATTCTTCACGCGTCATTTCCCGGAATTGATACGGAAATTTCTCTTCGCTTTTCAAAGATTCCAATGAGTCATAGCAACTGAAGTCCGTGAAAAAGCGCGAAGTGACATGGAGCTTCTTGAAGCTTGCTTTTGCCTGCCGGTCTTCCAGGACATAATGAACCAGTTCAGCTTCATGCGGAACCATCACCACCGAAGCCACTACGCGAACTGAAGAGGAGCGGTTGGGAGGCGAGGCGTGAATCAGCCGTGAATTTAAAATAATCGCTTCGCCCGCCCTCAGCGGCAGGCTTTTGAGATTACTGACGATAACATCGTTCAGCAAGTGCTGAAAGGGAGCGTCAAAAAATCTTCCGCGGACTAAATTCTTCAGGCGATGGCTGCAAGGAATAACCTGCAGATTTCCATTCGTCTCATTCACATTTACCAGCGGACACCACACCGTTACCGAATCGTATTTTGTTTCATCAACAAAGCTCCAATCCTGGTGGGGAATGAGTTGGCTGTTATCGCCCGGCATTTTCACCATGAAGTTGGCGAACACCGGACTGCAATCAATAAGATGCTTGCTCAAAGCAGCCACTAATATTTTTTTCAGCTCCGCATCAACCGACTCCTTGTACTGCACATTGTCGCTCCAGATGGAAGTATAGAACGGAAGCTGAACTTCCGAACTTGATTCTTGCAAGGAATAAACTTTTTCAAGCTGTTCAATTTCTTCAGCATTCAGCAGCGAAACAATTGCATACCCTTGCTTTCTGAATTGCTTTTGGAGGTCAGGCGATTTGAAAATGTCCTTGGTCATTGCCGAATGTGAAAACAAAGTTAAGCAGGAATGGAGGAGGTAATGTTATCCTTTCCTTGCAAGCTTTGCGTTAAGTTTGAGTGATCTTGATTTTTCCAAAGAGGCAATTCAGCTCAACCTTGAAATCATATTATGTCTAAAAGGGACTTGCGGAAGAAAAATAAAGATGGATTCAAGGAATTTTTTCAGAAATGGAAATTCCATTTCGCTGTATTCGTGTTCAGCTTCCTGATTTACGCCAACACCATCCCCAACAGGTATAATCTCGATGATGAGCTGGTGACATCCGTCAGTCCGTCTATGCAGCACCGGCTCACCTCGAAAGGCATCGCGGCAATCCCTGAGATTTTCAGCGAGCCTTATTATAAGGACAATCAGGGTTATGCGTATGAATACCGGCCTGTTGTTCTCGCCACGTTTGCAATCGAACATTCCCTGTTCGGTGATAATCCGCACCTGAGCCACTTAATCAATGTCCTGCTTTATGCATTGCTCTGCGTCTTGCTGTTCATCACGCTGAGCCGCCTTTTCAAAGAATACCATCCATGGCTTGCTTTATTGACCACCCTTTTTTTTGCGGCACACCCCATTCATACGGAAGTGGTAGCGAGCATAAAAAACCGGGATGAAATACTCTCCCTGATGGGAGGAATCGGGTCTTTGCTGTTTTTTTCACATTATGCAGAAAGGAAAAAAATATTGCCTCTTCTGTTTGCAGCGATATGTTTTGCTGCCGGCATGCTTTCAAAGCAGTCAATAATAAGCTTCTTAGTTATAGGACCAGCTCTGCTGGTACTGCTCGCCCAGCCAACGCTGAAACAAATTCTGCTCATATCGGCTATCCTTTGCGCTATTGCTTACCCCTTCATTCAAACGATTTTTCTCGATGAGCGCTTAGCGATACTGGGCGGGTCAATTCTGTTTTCCGCAGCCATTTATCAAATCCGGAATCCCGCTATTCTGAAAGTTATTTCCGGATGGTGGAAAGTATGGAGTGACTTTAAGAATAAAATTGCCGGTGAGTTTAAGCCGGATGAGTCCAGCAATTATTTTCATTTCGGCAACCGGACTACCGCTCTGCTTTTTATCACGCTGGCAGTACTTACAACGGTGCTTTTATTTTTCAGCCCAGTGTTTCATTGGATTTCGCTTTTGGGATTTTTTCCACTATGCGCCTTCGCGCATCCAAGGGTAAAAATTTATTTAACCTGGCTTTGCCTCGGAGTGGCGGTGTATATAACTTACCGGACCGAGAATGCTCCCGCCATCATTTTTCTTTTTCTGTTTTTCATTTACAATCTTGTAACGGAAAGAAACCGGAAAATTCAAAGCTTCATTATCATCCTGCTGCTGTTTGCCAGCACCCCTCCTTCTTTTCAATCAACGGAAACTGTAGTCGTATTCATAATCATTGCCGGTGCAGCCGGCATGGCTTTCACCTCTTATTTCGCATGGTTCAAATGGCTGGCATTGTTTATCATCATGCTGCAACTTTTAATTGGACCGCTGGCAGACTTCAATAGCTTTAAAGCAGGCTTATTCCAACTCACAGTGATTTACTACCTGGTAGTGATATTAATCTTCTTTTCTGCTAAAAGGAGAGCATTAATTGTTTCATTGATTACGTTGAGCGTGCTTGCAGTCCTGCTTACAAATGCTTCCCTCTTGCGGGTATCTTTTGACACGCCACACTATAAAAAAATATTTGTGACCCCCGGCAGCTACACGTACCGCCCGATAGACTATGCTGAAAATGTGGTGGATGCCATTAAAACCCCTTTCCGCGAGAAGGCGGGAACGGGCATGGTCATTATCGGAAAGTACATGCGCCTGACCGCGATTCCCTATCCGATGTCATTTTATTACGGATACAAAATCATCGAGAAGGAAGATATAGCCGAACCCTTGCCTCTTTTTATTGCGATAACAGTCATTTTGCTTGCGGGATCCGCCTTTTTTTGCTTCAATAAAGCTCCGGTTTTGAGCGCATCCTTATTCATTTACCTTGTCAGCATATTTTCTGTAGCAAATATTTTTGCATCCATTCCCGGCATGATGGCTGACCGATTTCTTTTTATCCCTTCGCTGGGATTCAGCATGATGCTGGGTTACCTGCTGCTTAAGTTTTCTCCTGGGAAAAAGGCTGACGGCTTTTCAATAAGCAGCTTATCCGTTTTCGCCAAATACTCTTCACTTGCAATCCTCGCGCTTTGCTCGGGGGTGACGATTGCCCGGAACACGCAATGGCGCAATCCGCTCACACTGATGCGCCACGATATCAGGCATCTGGATGAGTCAGCTCAGGCGCAAAACCTGTTGGCGACTCATCTGGTCCGCAGGGCATTAGATAGTAAAGATGATTTATCACGCCAGCGATTGCTCGGAGAAGCAGAATTGCACTACGAAAGAGCAGCATCGGTGTATCCGGAATTTTTCAACGCCTGGTACGACCTGGGAAGGGTAAGGATGATGCTCGGCAAGCATAGCGAAGCGGAAACTGCATTTTTAAAAGTCATCGGGTTGGATAGTACATTCAGCGCTCCCTTATTCCAATTGGGTTTGGCAAAAGTCAACCGGGGAGATTACCGGGGCGCGACAACTTATTTCCGGAAATATGCTGAAAAAAATCCAGGTAATTTTGATGTTCTGAATAATTTGAGCTTTTGTTATGTGCAGCTTCACGATTTTCAGAATGCTTTAGCGCCCATGAAGGAAGCGATGTCATGGTACCCGAAAAGCCACGAACCTTTAGTCAACCTGAGCAGAATATTTCTTGACGCGGGGATTTCAGACAGCGCGAAGGTTTATCTTCAGCGAGCTGAAATGCTTGCTCCCAATCATCCTGACGTTATCCTGCTCAGGGATGCGCTGGGGAAATCCGAATAAGCATCCCGTCACTATCTTGGCATCTTTCTTTTATTTTTGAAAGCGCAGGAGAAGGGTGTTCTGCAAATTTCCAAAAAGTCGTCAGAGTGCTTGAAGACATTTGTGATTCCATTAAGAATAACGGAAAGAAAATTTCATTGAAGTGAGCAATGCTTTCTCGCTTTCGATAGTCACGCCTGTTTTTAATGAGGAGCCGATTATTGAAAACACCGTCAAAACGAATTTGCAGTTGCTGCGGCATCTCCACTTCGATTTTGAAATCCTGATAGTCAATGATGGAAGCACGGACGGCAGCGCATCCATCATTGACCGTTGCTTTTCCGGCATTCCTGAAATTAAAGTCATCCACAAGCCCGTTAATGAGGGCTTTGGAAGCACGGTGAAGACGGGAATCGAAAGCGCCCGGAAGGAATATATTTTATGCATCCCGGCTGACAGTCCGCTTACGGAGGAAATTCTGGAATTATTCGTAAACTCTGCACCGAAAGCCGACATCATCGTGAGCTACCGCATTGAGCGCCCGGGATACAACTGGCGCATGAATCTGAATTCAGTGGTCTATCATTTCATCATAAAAAATCTGTTTAACCTCCCTCTCCGCGATTTTAACTGGATTCACCTGTATCACCGCAGAATTTTTGATGAAAGGGGTGTCACGATTACGTCAAAGGGGATTTTTATGCTGGCGGAAGTTCTGATTGCTGCAAAAAAGAAAGGCTGCACATTTTATGAAATACCCATGCGCCCCACACAAAGAATCACCGGGGTTGCAACCGCATCGAAATTTACAACCATCATAAAAACCGTGCAGGAGATGGCAGTTTATTACTTTGGCTAAAGAGCCTGAATATGGCAGTGCATTTTTTTGAAAGTGCGGAACTTGTCAATGCTTAAGTTTAAAAAAGAAAGTCTTTTCTTCCCAGCATGAGTTATAAGAGGGCACTAACGGGTTGAACGCGGAACCTATTAAAGCGTACCGTTCGGAAAATTCATTCCAAGCCTTCTTGTTGTCGGGGCAATCTGTATTAAACGGACGGCTGCTGTAGTTGCCGATAACAAACTTCACCCGCTCATCATTCAGAAAATGAGAGAGGCAATAGCAGTTCCACCGATGGAAAGCATTTCCGCAGAAATAGTGCGGGCACACGGGCATCCTGGCGTGAAGCAGATAGGGAATCCCGCTCTTGTGGTTTTGAGTTAAAACCGTGTCGCCTGCATGAAACCCGTTGGCTGTCAGAATTGAAACCGTTTCATCAATGTATCTTTTCGTTGCAGCATCCACTTTAATATTTTGAAGTTGCATCGGGGCTGATTGTTCCCACAAGGAGCCGTTGAGCATGAAAGGTTCGTCCACCAGCACTTTCTTGAATTGATAAGACAAGAGGACAAGCAGGATGCATGCCAGCAGGAGATGAGCGCTCCGCAGATGATTTTTAAATAATCCGTCAGTCAAGATGATGCCGCACAAAACAAACCACGAAAAGTATCGCTGGGAAAGCCCTTCAATCAAGGCGGATGATGTACCGGCAAGTGCGAGAAACGGCAGGCTCAGCATCACCACCATGAACCATAATTTTTTCCGGTTCCAGTCATTCACCAGGAAAAGTATTAATAATGCTGACACAGCGGGCAGTATTAATGCGAGGACTTTGTATCGCATGGTATTGAAATCATTATGGAAATTCAATGCCTGCATATAAATGATGGAAAAAATGCCTGCCGCGATAATTGCAAAAACCGGTGACTTGCTAAGTTGCCCTGCAATTTTTATTCGCCCGGCAATCACCAGCACGAGCACCGTTGACGCTGCGGTCAGTAAAAGATGCTTCACCAATACGAGGTCGCCAGCGATGAAAAGCTTTATCAAATTCAGAGGCGAGTAACCTATTATTGACGTCTTGATAAACATCGCCTGATGGAATTCTATGAAATCAGATAGCCCGAAAGCAACGGCAAACAGGGTGATGAAGACGAAATAGCCCGTTGCAAGGAAGAGGTAATCTTCCATCCTGTTTTTGAAATTCCATGCAGCGCGATTACGTTGCTGCACGAACAGGACTATCAGCAGCAGCAGCAGTGTTAAGATTCCTGAAATAAATTTTGCCGGTATTCCAAAAGCAAGAAACATTCCGGCAATGAACATGAAAGTTCCCCGGTAAAATTTCCGTTTGGCAGAAAAGCTAAGGAAAGCCATTCCGAAAGCTCCGTGAATGCTCAGGAGAATATATTCATTGTATGAAACCGTCCTGCATAGAGGCACGATATAAAAAGCCAGGAACGCAAACAAGAAAATCGCACAAAACCGCAGCAGGGAAGCATTCATGCTGAACAACGTGAGGCTATACCGGTATGCTCCGCAAGCAAGGATTAATAAACCCAGAAAATCAACAAGTATCTTTAAAATCCGGCAGCCAATAATTGTAATATCCTTTCCTGGGTGGAGGAAATCCGTTATCGCTCCCCACAAAGCTCCGTGATAAGTATAGGGATTGGAGGCAACCATCAAATGGTGTCCTTCATCTCCAAAGTCAAATCCCCTGTCAATCGTGAAAATGATAATGACAATTTTTAGGAGAGCGACAGCCAACAGGCCGCCTGACAGAGTTTTAACGAAAGGAAATTGAGCCTGCATCGGTTTAATCTGCAGGGATTTTTGTAAGTTTTGGTTTATCGAAAATGGAATGCTTCGGTTCTTTGTAGCTCTTGGTAAACACCAGCGAGCGTTTTTGGGTGCGGGTGGCAATGGCGTATGAGATGACGTTCGGCTTGGTGGCAAGGAAAATAAGAGCGGTGAGCATCTTCGATGATTTAGAGGCGGAGGGAAGGCAGCTTCTTCCGCACCGGATGCCAATGGAATCCGATAAATTTTCCACGTGATGCCAAAGAAAAGAGGGCACCCAAAGAACATCGCCAGGCTCTAAATAAACTTCATATTGCTCGGCATGTTTCAGCAGCGGAAAATCAGGGTCGTCTTTCTTATAGGGATTGGCTTTGCTGTAAAAGTGAAATGTTCGTTCCGTCCGCGCGTCCAAGAACAGGCGATTGCCGGGGGGATACAGAATCCATTTTTTCCGCCCCATCACCTGCACAAACAGAAAGTCGCTGAACCCTACGTGCAATGTGGTGACGGTGCCTTTCGCGCCCATAAACATCTTGGTGTCTTCGCCCCATGAAAAAGGCAAATTGAACCGGTGCAGCCAATCCATGTCGAAATCGCTCTTCAGACCTTGGTTATGATTTACCACATCTGAGAAACGCAGATATTTTCTTGTGCCGGAGCGAAGCTGCTGAATGTAATGACTGAATGGCATTGTCTCAAACTCCTGGTCGGCTAAACCTACATTGTCATTGAGGATGATTTCTTCATCCCCGTAGTTTTTCTCAAAAAAATCGAGGTTCCATTTACTTACGGCAGGCCAGTGGCTGGCGGCTCCACGAAAAACTTTTGGCAAACAGGGGTTGTAGCATTGCTTCATGAAATCTTCGCGGCTCATGTTTTTGTCCACGATTTCCACTTCATGAATTTTCCCCGTGCCGGTGCCGGAAAGGTAGCGGTCAATTTTATGATAAAGCTTTTGCTGACGTGCGCCTAAGTATTTTTTAAAACGCCCGTAACCCAGCACATGCTCCATGAAGAAAAGAGCATTGTAGCGGTACCAATCTGCGGTTTTAACTCCGGCTGGTTTCATGAGCCTCTATTTCCTCCTTTTTGAATGGGTTGACTCTGCGGAGAAGGTCCTTGCGGTCTAATTCCTTCTGGCTTTTCAGATAAATAGAATCGCGCTTTTTTGTCAGGGTGACAAACAGGTGCTCAATCAGGCTGGGCTTGGTAGTCAAAAACATCAGCAGGGTGAACATCTTAGACCCCCTCAGCGCGGTGACC
>Ga0247727_10017949_pt1 | contig 11195 bp, 14 predicted proteins | sample WisWelCaveWW1625_FD_202498 | JGI IMG/M metagenome (GOLD analysis project Ga0247727, IMG submission 202498) | Biofilm microbial communities from Wishing Well Cave, Virginia, United States - WW16-25 | ecosystem: Environmental > Aquatic > Deep subsurface > Groundwater > Cave microbial mat | place...
TCCCGCTTTTCTTTTTGTTCAATCATTGTTCCATGCCTAAGAAAACGCAAACACACTCTGAGTCACAACAAATCTCCAGGCTTTTCAGAAATCTCCCCTGGTTTTCATAGAACTTTTGACACTACCCGTACTTCTTACGCGGCTAACTATGTAATGAGCGACAACTCAATCACGTGTCGCATAAACAACTCAACAGTTCGGCGTGAATTTGAGTGTGATAAACTTAGCCAAAACGTGCGGTCGCAAGATCCTGACGGATACCTGGCCACCAGGGCCTCCGGCGATCACTCGGTTCTCGATCTCGACTGGGAGCTTACTGACCGGGCCGACTGGACCTCGTCGACAACCGCACGTCCCTTCTACGGATAAATGTTGTGTTGCCAAAAAGACGGCAACCCAACACGGCTAAATCAATCGAGTCTGACCCCCATTGATTTGTTCTTCGCTTCGTTTCAGAATTTATTGATACCAGAAGCGATCAGAGGTCGTATGCGTTGCAGAAATTGTTGAAGTCGGCCGCAGCTCCCATACAGTCCTGGTGGCCGTAGCCGAGCTGTAAGCAGCGCCCAGCAAGTCTGCCCGCTTTGAAAGCGCAAGTCATTTTCGATTGTGCGATTACTTGCTGATTGTTGGAAGGGCGCGTAGTGATCCGGTAATGCTTGCTGCTGCTGTTCAATGTTGCTTCTGCTGTAAATCCTGGCATGTTCATGATACAGATATCCTTTTAGATGTTTAGGTTTACCGGTCAAAGTAAGTTAAAAGTTTGGTGACCAGGAACGAAAACTCCTCGGTCACATTCACCCGCACGAAGAACTTCTCCGTGAAATCGGTAGTGCGGTTAGCTCGTAGCGTAGGGCGCAATAGCGTAGGTGTAATTGCGCCGGAGTGAGGCGTTCCACATCAAGCGGATTACGCTATCGCTAATCCGCCCTACGAATCCACCTTACGCGCGTTGCAAAGGACAACCGCGACGCCGATGTGCAGATTTATCGGGCGAGCGTTCCAACTCCGCGCACGATAGGTGTCTTGATTGGAGTTGCGACACGCGCCGGAGTGCACAGCCTATGCGCAGCATCACAGGAATCGAAACAGCCATCTCGGAGCTCCGAATTCAGGTTATTTGGGGAGTCTCCGGACTCGGGATATTTAACCGAGCAGTCGATGTAGCAGTCACCCCAACTGTCGTCGCACTTGTTGCTAAGCCCGCCGCTGCCGACACGGAGTTGTGGTCGGATCACTGACCTGCTTCTCTCGGTGGCCGCGCTCGGCATATTGTATTTTCTGCCGGTGTTGTAGATTGAGTTTTCAGCGGTAAATCCTGGCATGTTCATTTCGTATATCCATCCTTTCGTTGGTTAGCGGTCAAAATACGGCGACATCTTGGTGACGAGGAACGGAAACTCTTCAGTCACGTCAACTCGCACAAAAACATTAGGTGAATGAGGAGTCACGATGCACCTTCCGGATCGAAGTCAGCTTCAACAGCGCTGTTCCCACTCTCGGAAGACTTCAGGTTCGCAACGTACGTGACCCTGACTGGCGGAATCCCTAGGTCTGGACTCCCTGCGCCCTCCTCTACTACGACCCCTTAACCATTTTCTAGCCAGCACCTTTGGTTAATAACAGGACACATAGCAAAACAATCGTACACCCATATAGAAGAAGCATCTAGTTGCGCATTCCTCAGGTTCATATGTTATTGTTCTTCTTGCGGGCTCCACCTTTTGAGTTGTCCCAAAACCACCCTGTGGTACAACCGCTGAACGGCTTCTTTCGGTGGCCGCACTCGCTACGGACTGGTAGCACCCAGTTGTCCTGTAGAGCGACGCTTCAGCAGTAAATCCAGGCATATTCATGGTGTTCATTTCACATCTCCTTTCGATTGGTTAGGTTTAACGGTCATAGTATGGCGACAACGGGGTCACCAAAAATGGAAACTCCTCAGTCACATCAACGCGCACGAAAAACTTCTCGGTAAAATCGGTGTTACGGTTGGTGTAGGAGAAGATGACATGGACGATGTTACGCGTGCCACTCAAAGGCGAGGGCTGCACCTCCACCCCGGTCAACGAAAAGTCCCGCGCAAATTCTTCCGCCGTCTTGGCGTAGATGGCGGGATAGCGCACGGCTAGGAAGTTCAGGGCACGGTGCTCATCCGTCGCGCCCGCGTTGTCGGCCATCTGCATGATCCTATCAAACACCTCCTCCGCTGCGGGTCTAAACGCCTCTGGTTTGACCTTCTCAGGACACGGAATGGCTTTGATGAGCGTATCGCGGTCGAAGGAATAGATCTGGTCGAACGCGACAATCGGAACCATAAGCCCGTTGCATAGCTCTGGTGGAGCGATGGGGCCTTTTATCCCAACCACAACATCGATGTCATTGGGGCTGGGCATCGGGCGAATGGCTTCCACTAACCGCTCGAAGTCTAATGGGTCGCGCGGGTGCAAAATATAGGTCTCTAGGCCCTGAATACTCAGCACCCAGCACATTTGGCGCGCTAGATAACGGTTTTCGCGTTTTGACAGGATGGCATGAAATACCTGTTGATCGGTCATTCCAGCGGTTTCAGATAGACGCGCAACTTGGAGAAACTCTTTCTCCACCGATAAGCGCGGAAAACGTGCTTCGATACGGCCAAGGGCATGGACGTAGGACATAGGCATAGAAGCCGCCCCGCCTGCGCAAGTTGGGCAAGGCGCCTCCTCAGCCGGTGGTGGCATGGCAACATACTCGCGGGCTGGCGTAATCGCGGCGACGTCGTGACCCGTCGCAGCTTGGTTGGCTGATTGTTGTTTCATTTCGTTCTGTTCCATGGTTACTCTCCTCATAAGTCGTTCGTGTTAGTTATTTTCGGCGACTACCCGTGAACACGAGCCACCGGTTAAGCATGGCGGCGCGTTGTTCGCACCCACCACAAGGTCTGATTCCAAAGGTCGAGGTAACTCGCTTGACGACACTTCCGAGACCCACATCTTCATCAAGGATGAATCCTGGAAGGCGTACTCGGTGTGGCAGATAATCCCGCCCCTCTGCCTCAACGTCTTTGGCTTCATCTTCTTTCATAGACTTACTTCCTCATCTGTGCCGTTACCATGAATTGATAGGCTGCCCAAGCGTTCAACAACGGCGGTACCACCGTCGTTCGCCCGGGCGCATACGCTTGTGTGACGGCAAATTTCACTTGCGCCGCAGTCGCCATGGGAAATGCTGACCACAACAACGCAATGGCTCCGGTCACAAAAGGGGTTGCCACACTGGTTCCTCCCAGCGTGAGGGGTTTGCCCACGGCGCCAAGGCTGGTAATGGCCACACCTGGGGCACTCAAGCCTCGCCTCCCAATAGAGCTTCCGAGATTTGACTCGTTCGTTGGTCTTCCTCGCAGGTCACAAGCAACCACTGGAATGACCCACGAGTGCCGCGTGATGGCAGTACTACCGAGCGTTCCTTGATTGCCTGCTGCCGCCGCGATAATGACTCCGCGCTTGGTGGCATGATCCAACACTTGTTCTAACTCACGTTCGCCTTTTGAAGAGGGTTGTGCCAGAGCGAGGCTCAAATTGATGCAGCGTGCGCCGGCCTCGACACACTCGATAATCGCCGCTGCCAATTCTTGTGGGGTTGCACTCGGTATCTGCGCATTCCCTGCGGTTGCCTCAGTAAAGACGGGGCGTATCAGCAAAGTGCAGTCGGGGCAGATAGCTGGAGCGGAAGAACCGCGCTTTGCGCTTAAAATTCCGGCTACAAAGGTCCCATGCAAACAAGCCATACTGTTGGCCTGAGTACAGGCGCCGCTTCCGTTTCCAGGGATCTCGCGGATATGTTGGCTGGCAAGCTCGGGATGGTTCATAACCACAGGTCCATCGATGAGACCGATGGTCACTTCAGGCCTACCGCTCGTGCGATTTATCAACGATGTGAGTCCGACCAAATCTAACGGTGTCATAAAGTTTCTTTAGCTAAGTGCGCACGGTTTTCTCTACCAAGAGATAGTCGCCGCTGCCGTTATAGTCATGTTGCCCGCTCGTGGTGAGAGCGCTATTTGATCCTCTCGATAGGAAGAACAAACACGGTACTGTCTTTGCGCTCAATGGTCAGTCTCTCACCAGCGATACAAAGACACCGCTTTTATTGTCATGGCTCGCCCTCCACATTACATAGACACAGAAAACCCGAAACATTCCCGCACTTTGATCAGATTTTTGGTGGGAAAGTATTGGTACTTGCGGGAGGAAAATTATAGTACCGCTGCTACGGACGCTCGGCTGGGCGTATGGGGTTAATCGAAGCGGCTGACTGCTTCCGGAGATGACTGGTCAGCATCGCTTGATGATGAAAAGATTGGATTCTGCAAACTCCGTTGGGAGGCTTCTATAGTCAAAGGTCAAATCGGGGTTACTTCTCTTTCAGCAGTTTTTGTTCACGGGCATATTCCACCGCTTGGAGGCGGTTGTGCAGTTGCAGCTTGTCGAGAATATTATGGACATGATTTTTTACCGTCTGCGTTTCGATAGAGAGCTTTTGGCCAATTTCCTTGTTGGACAACCCTTCGGCAACCTGGTTAATAATTTCCACTTCGCGCGGCGTCAGCTTGATGGAGCTGAGCGGTATTTTCAGCACGCGTTCGCCGGTCAACTCCGCGATGCGCGAGAAGAGCGAAGCCGTCACCTGCGGCGAGCTGAACGATTCACCGCGATGGACTGCTCGTATGGTTTCGATCAGCGTGTCAAATGAGGCTTCTTTCAAAACATAGGCAGCGGCCCCGGCCTCGATACTCGCCATGATTTCAGCGGCCAAATCACACATGCCGAGGATAATCACCTTGACTTCCGGTGCGTCGCGGTGCAGCACGTGTGTCACCTCGATCCCGTCCTTGGCCGGCATGCCAATGTCAATGAGCGCCACTTCCGGGCGCAGGTCTTTGATTTGTTCGATGGCTTTGCGGCCGCTTGCCGCCGTGCCGATCACAACAAAATCGTTTTGCTCCGCCAGCATGGCAACCAGGCCTTCCCGGAGCAAGCGATTATCGTCCGCAATAAACACCCGAATAGGTTCATTCATACAAAGTCATCACCTATCAGAATGATTCTGTATGCGCCAATCATTCTTTTTTTGAAATTGTCCACATGCTGAAATGACTTCACAGCCTTCATGGATAATCGGAACTTGAAAGATAGATTGTTGCAATAATAATAAAATTTGATGAAATTTGCAATATAAAACTACAAGACCCAACCCGGACAAGCCGGAACCAAAAAAGCAAAAGCGCACGCAAAGACGCAGAGACGCAAAGTTACCGCAAAGTTTTTTCTTTTGCTTTTCCCTGGCCTGCGGCGGGGCAGGCTTTGCGTAACCTTAGCGGCTTCGCGTCTTTGCGTGAATGCTTTTAAATGAAAATTTAAAAAGTTGGAGACTTTCAAAAGTTGCATAAAACCCTTATGAATACAGGGCGAAATGCAACCTCTCCGAAAAATCTTTGCTTTTTTTGCACACATTTGACTTGTTAGAGACTAAGGGTTCAAAAAGGGTCCATGGCAGGACTACTTCAACAATAGACCTGGACAGACTTTGGGAGGGGAAAGTACTAGTACCACTGCTGAAAAGAAATGGAAACGACGAGGAGTGATATGTTGGAACGTGTGGCGATGGAGAGGTCAGCAATTTTTTCGCGCCTTTCAATCCGGCTGCTCGTTCAGCAGCTTTCTGTCGCGGGCATATTCCACCGCTTCGAGGCGGGTATGCAGTTGGAGCTTATCAAGAATATTATGGATGTGATTTTTTACCGTTTGTGCTTCGATGGAGAGGTGCTTGGCAATTTCTTTGTTGGCCAACCCGTCAGCAATCAAATTAATGATTTCCAACTCACGCGCCGTTAGCTTGATGGCGCTCGGGGGTATTCTCGGCAGGCGTTCGGTGGCCAGCTCCGCGATGCGGGAAAAGAGCGAAGCCGCCATCTGGGGCGAAACGAACGATTCACCGCGGTGGACTGATCGAATCGTTTCGACCAGATAGTCAAATGAAGCTTCCTTTAAAACATATCCGGCGGCCCCGGCCTCGATGCACGCCATGATTTCATCCGTCAAGTCGACCATGCCGAGGATAACGACTTTGACCTCCGGCAGGTCTTTACGCAACGTCTGCGTCACTTCGATCCCATCCTTGCCCGGCATGCCGATGTCGATGAGCGCCACATCCGGGTGCAGGTCTTTGATTTGTTCAATTGCCTTGCGGCCGCTGGACGCCGCCCCGATGACGGCCATCTCTTCTTGCTCGGCCAGCATGGAAACCAGGCCTTCCCGGAGCAGGCGATTATCGTCTACAATGAAAACGCGGATAGGCTCATTCATACAAAACTCATCGCCTCGTCTGTCTTTTACCCCGCTTGGTAGCTCATCACGGCTTCTCCGGCAGGCACCGCTTCTTTTTGCCCTAAATTCTTTAGAAAACGCAAATGGGCGACGAGAGCCGCGCGTAGCGTCGGATACGAGACGTACCTGATGCCAAACTCCTTGCACGTGCGCTCGACAATTTTGCTAATGGCGGGATAATGGATGTGGCAAACGCGTGGAAAGAGATGATGCTCGATCTGGAAATTCAAGCCGCCGCAATACCACGCCGCCAGCCTGCTCTTCGGCGCAAAATCCGCGGTGGTCTCCACCTCGTGAATCGCCCATTCGTTGTCGACCTCGCCGGTTAGCGGATCGGGGCGAGGAAAGGTATTGTCGCCGACGACGTGCGCCAATTGAAAAATGGTGGCCATGCTAGCCCCGAGCACGGCGTGAACCAAAAGGAAAAGGCCGACGACATGCCAGAAGGGATGGAAAAACATCGGCAGCACGAGCATGTAGAAGAAATAAAAAACTTTGGTGAGAAAGAAAAGAAAGGACTCCCCCGCCGAAGGCTTCGGCAGCTTGTAGTCGCCGATGCGGCCGGAGAAGAATTTTCGAAAATCACCGAACGTCACCCAGAGCAACGTCATCAAGCCATAGGCGGGGAAGGCATACCAATGCTGCCTTCGGTGCCAAGGCTTCCAAGACTGCTCCGGGCTGAAACGCATGATGCCGCCAATGCTGATGTCGTCGTCAAGCTCGTTGATGTTGGTGTAGGTGTGGTGCAAAACATTGTGCTTGTGCCGCCAAAACATGTTGCTGCCGCCGATGAGATCGAGCGTAAAGCCCATGATCCAGTTGAGACGCTTGTTCCTGGAATAACTGCCGTGGGCGCCGTCGTGCATGATGTTGAAACCGACGAGCACGAAGCCCTGCGCCACGGCGACGGCGGAAATGATGGCCAATATAAGTGAGGAGGTGGCAAATAAGAGGAGCACGTAAGAGGTCGCGAGCCACGCCAGAATGATGACGGTCTTTAAAACCATGCGCCAGTCGGCATGAGGGGAGAGACGGTTTTCGGCAAAATATTGCTGTACGCGTTGTTTGACCTCTTGATGGAAACCGGTTCGGCCGGGAAAAGTGATTTTCGGCATGCCTTTCTTTCCGAGGTAAATTCGACGTTGTTAATTCCCCAAAAGAGAAAGGAGAGCATCCCGAGTTTTCTTGGTTAAAAGCAAAAAGAGAAATCGGGACGCTCCTTTTCAGTTTTGCAGTATAACCCACCATGCGCCGCTCAACAGTTGCGTTCGGAGAACGTTCCTGTACCGCTTACCACGACCGCCGGCCGCCGCCACCACCGCCGCCACTGCGGCGATTACTGAAGCCACCGCCACTACCGCCACTACCGCCGCTGCCACCACGGCGATTAAAACCGCCGCCACCACCGCTGCCGCCACGCCGATCGTTTTCGCGCGGGCGGGCCTCATTAACCGTCAGTGATTTTCCATCAACTTCGCGGCCGTTAAGCCCGGTCATCGCAGCATCGGCTTCGCTTTTGGAAGGCATCTCCACAAAGGCGAACCCTTTCGATTCGCCGCTGAATTTGTCACGGATAATTTCCGCGGAGGCGACTTGTCCGAACGTTTCAAATAATTCTTGCAGCGTGTCCTGCGTAACGCGGCGCGAGAGATTCCCGACAAAAATCTTCATACGAACCATCCTGAAATTAAAAGGTGAGAAACATGTGTGTATTGACGACGAGTGAAGTTTAAGCAAACGCCGGACGGGCTGCACCCCGGCGGGTGCGGCCACGGGGTCCGCTGTTCGCTCGTCCGTTAGACCCGCGGAACTCCGAACGCTTCTTTCGACGTCCTTGTCCTTCCGGACGCGGCAGGAAAACACGACTGTAGTCGAAATCAGGCACGGTTTGGCGAGGGATTTTTGTTTTTGTCAACTGCTGAATGGCGGCAAGAAAGCTTTCTTCCCCCGGCGCCACCAACGTTAACGCTTCGCCCACGGCTTTGGCGCGGGCGGTGCGGCCGATGCGGTGAACATAATCTTCCGGCGTGACCGGCACGTCGAAATTGATCACGTGCGAAATGCCGTCGACGTCGATGCCGCGCGCCGCGATATCGGTCGCCACCAAAATGCGATAATGTCCATTGCGAAAGCCTTCGAGCGCCGCGAGGCGCTGGCCCTGGGTGCGATCGCCGTGGATAAGCGCCGCATCGAAACCACCCTGCTTTAATACACGCGCCAGGCGCTCGGTGCGAACTTTAGTGCGCGCAAAAATCAGCACCGAGTCCATCTCGACCGTCCCCAGGAGCGCTACCAGCAAGTCCGCTTTGAGGTGCTGCGACACGGGATATGCCGACTGGCTCACACCCTCGACCGGCGCCGCCTGGCGGCCAATTTGAATATTTGCCGGATCTTGCAAAATTTGGTGGCTGAGCTGGAGAATCTCTTTGGGCATGGTGGCGGAGAACATCATGGTTTGGCGCCGTTGCGGCAAGCGCGCGATGATGCGCTTGACATCCGGCAAAAAGCCCATATCGAGCATGCGGTCGGCTTCGTCGAGCACGAGAAACTCCAGCGCGTCAAAACGGCCAACGCCATTGGTGAGGTGATCGAGCAGACGGCCCGGCGTGGCGACGATGACATCGGTGCCGAGCCGGAGCGCACGTGCCTGGGGCGGACTGCCGACGCCGCCGTAAATGGCCGCAGTATAAACTTTCGTATGCGCGGCCAAACCTTGAAAAACTTCGTTGATCTGCGCCGCCAGCTCACGGGTGGGCGTCAAAATCAACGCGCGGATTTTGCCGCCTCTGCCGGGGTGCAGCTTGTTCAAAATTGGCAGCGCAAACGCGGCGGTCTTGCCGGTGCCGGTCTGGGCGCAGCCAATGAGATCGCGGCCGGAGAGCGCGACCGGAATGGCTTGCTGTTGAATCGGGGTGGGCTCGTGATAGCCGAGATGGTGAATAGCTTTGAGAAAATCGGGATGCAATCCAAATTGTTGAAAAGACATGAAAGTCCTTAATATAGCTTCACGGAGAGAATGTGCAAAGAGATCACGGTCTTCCGGAATCGAATGAATAGAGAAAATTACCGTGGCCCGGGAATCTCTTTGTCTTCAGGTCTACTCTTGACCTCTTCCACCAAAGCCGAAGGCAGTAGGGCAGGGTTGCTGTGCAGGATACGTCAAGCTCGCCACTACCGGCGAGCCGAATTATATGGCACAGAAGAGAAGTGAGAAGAATTTCGGCAAAAGCCACTGAATATGTTGTCGGTGTGCTACGCCCGAAGGAATAATCGCCACCTCGCGCATCGGTTATATGCCGCCGCTCTGAGGCTGCAGCCTTGCGGCGTTGCCTTTCGCGGCCCGTCCTTGATGCGATTATGCAACATACGAAAATATTTGGTGAAAAACAAGTGGGAAAATAAAAACTTTTTGGAATTTTCTTCTCACCATTTCACGTGTCACGAGCTGAAGCGAGCGCTCCGTGTAATCGGCTTTGTCGAGCGTCATAACGCGGACAAGCTCTTCGTCGCTCATTGTAGCGCAATCGGTGATATTTTGCTTTACGTCCATGACGATCCGTTCCATGAGTTTAACACCAACCATCATCATAACAGCCGTGCTCAAGCAAATCCCGTTAGGGATGAAATGTTTATAGAAAATATCAAATCGAAAACCGTTCAAACCCCATCGGGGTGAAATGTAAGAACCTCTCGATAAGGAAAACATGCCACCCCGATGGGGTTTTCATTGGAGATTGAAATTGAGCTATAAACATTTCACGCCTACGGCGTTTTCGTTGGGCGCCGTTTTATTGAAATGCCACCGACTCTCCCGCCGCCGCAACGCGCACCTCCACCAACACGCCGTTGGAATCGGATTTCGCCAATTCATCGAACAAGCGCAGCACACGTTTGACGATGCCGGCATCTTTGTTGATTGCCCGCGCCGCGCGATAGGCTGTAATGGCCGCGGCGACATATTGCGGGCCTTCGCACACCGCCAAGCCAGCCAAGGCCAAGCCTTTGGAATCTAACGCCGCGTAATTTTGCGCGCTGTGTACCAACAATTGCTCGGCTTGTTGCAGCGCCGCGGCGAACGCCTCTTGCGCCGCCGGGCGATCTGCTTGCCGCAAGGCAATGACGCCCATAGTGCGAGGACGTAGTGGTTGTTTTGTGGCTCGTCATATTGACGAGCGATTTCAGCAACGGTATGTGCAGAGAGTAGTTCACCTGAGTAAAGGAGTGTGAGGGATAGATAGCCATTGTAGTAATTACCAACAAACGGACTATTGATTTCTTCTCCTATCTTGACACTTTCTTGCGCAAGCTTTATCGCTTCGGTGTAACGTTCTTCAACAATCAATTCTTCCGCCAAGTTGCCGAGGTGCCTTCCCTCGCCGAAACGATCCCCAATATCGCGAGCAATCGCCAACGCTTGCTTGTAATATTCAATGGCATGGGCGGTCTGGCCGAGAGCAGAATAGCAAATGCCCAGGTTGCCGAGATCAGTTTCCTCACCGCGCCGATCCCCAATCTCGCGACTAATTGCTAGCGCCTGCTCGTGATATTCAATGGCGCGGCTGGTCTGGCCGATATCGAAATAGCAATTGCCCAGGTTGCCTAGGGCAATTCCCATGTCGTTTTTATTATCTCCAATTTCACGTGCAATCGTCAATGCCTGTTCATAATACTCAATCGCGCGATTAATTGTCCCAAGATTATAATACATGAGTATCGGCTAAATACTATTTTTGAGAAATTTAAATGAAACCTTTTTCTTGCTTTTGGCTCGTGGCCGTCGTATATTGGCTCAACGACTAGGCTTATGAGAGGACGGTCAAATGGCTA
>Ga0247727_10017950_pt1 | contig 11195 bp, 11 predicted proteins | sample WisWelCaveWW1625_FD_202498 | JGI IMG/M metagenome (GOLD analysis project Ga0247727, IMG submission 202498) | Biofilm microbial communities from Wishing Well Cave, Virginia, United States - WW16-25 | ecosystem: Environmental > Aquatic > Deep subsurface > Groundwater > Cave microbial mat | place...
GTTCGGTCTGATGGTGATCGTGATGCTCATGACGTTTCCTCCCAAGATTGCGCGGTTAAATTTTTTGCAGCGCGCTCCGGAAAATTTTTCTGCGTGGAGTGCGCGCCGCTAAAGTTATGTTCGGTCGAGGGAGCGAAACATTGCGCGGAAAGCCGCGCCCAGAGCGGAATTCCCTGAATGGGTAACTTTGTTTGGAGAGGATGTTTTGGGAGAGGAAGGAAAACGAACTTGAAATTAGTATCCCGCTTCCTGGAGCCAGCGGAGGATGGTTGAGTAACAGACGTCCGCCAGCTTTCCGCGGACGCCTTTTTTATAGAACGCCCGGATGCTCGCGCCCGCCGGCTTGTATTCGCGGGCGAAGAGATCACAGACCGCCCTGCGGAGGGCTTCGGATTTCGCGTTGTTGGACCGCCGTCCCTTGAGGCCGTGCACGAGCGCCGCGGGTCCCCGGGTTTGGAAGCGCCGTTGAAGCCTCCAGAGCGTGGAACGGGGCACTTGCAACCTCTCGCAGGCTTCGCGGGTGCTCAGGGAGCCGCTCAAAAATTCCCGGACGTGAGGGTTCTGCATTTCCAGCATAAAATTCTTCTCTGGAAGGCTTACGCTCCCGAATCTCCCGCTTTCTCGCCGGTAAGGGTGGAGATGCCCAGGAAGAGGAGGCCGGCCGCTCCGGTGCCGACGGCGATCGGGTCGTCGACGACGCCGATGCCGGTCGCGTCGTCAGCGATGAGGATCGCCGTGACGACGAAGCAGGTCGCCGCGAGTCCTCCCCAAAAGGCCTTGCGGTCGGAGGAGGAGTCCGAGGCCGGGACGGCCGAGGCCCCTGAAGAAACGCCCTTCATGGCCGAAGGGGTCTTGGAAGGGGAAACGCCGCCGGGCGGATCGCCGCCGCCCTTCGGTGGCCCGCCCCCGAAGTGGTTCCACAGTTTCGTGGCGAGCCATGAACCCAAGGCCCCGGCGAAGTGGACTAACGTGAACACGACGCCGATCTTCCAGAGACCGCTGTCATGATCGGAGGCCTTCGGGGTGTAAAGATCGGCGGTGTCTTTCAGGACTTTGCATTTCGCCTCGGACCCCTCTCCCAAAAGGTCGGAGCACTTGCGTTGAATGGTCTCGAAGCCCTGTTTGAGGCTCACGTTCAGACCCTTGCTCGTGTTGATGGCAATCGCCCCGGCTTTGTCCCAATCGGAGCACTGAAAGGCGCGGCCGGGGCGGTCCCCAAAGACGCGGTTCAGCACGATCTGGTCGTTCACCGACCAGGAGATCGGTTTTCCCTCGCCGGTTGTGACCGGTAGGATCTCGAAGGAGACGGAGCCGAACTGCGCTCCGCATTCGCCGAGTTTGGCGCCCTGCGCCTCCTTGGTGGCCTTGATGGATCGCGGGTCCACGTTTTCCAAGGGGATGTCACGCGTTCCGAGGGGGTCTTTGACGGTCAGCGTGCCTTTCTTCTCGTCGGACTTCACGATCGAAGCGGTGATCCCCGTGGAATAAGTGATCCGGAACTCCGCAGGATGCCCCTCCGGCATGTAGCACAGCTTGTCTCCGAGGCGTTCCCCCCCGATGTCCGCGCAGGTTGGTTTCGACATAAGCGGCCTCCTTGAAGAAGACTCTCAAGCAAGGGATATGCCAGCGGAGGCCAAGGAAGGATTGACCGTATTCGACACAAGAGAAGGGAACATCATGTGAACAATAGGGACAAGATGGACCCTTGATTTCAACCCCGCGGTGAGCGGCCGATGTGTCGCAGGATGTCGTTCACCGTCCCGGTGGTCAGGGCCCTGTAGACGGCTGCGGGGACGTTTGACCGTAAAGTCCTCGCCGCCTCGGGAGAGGTTTTGTCGAGCCGGGCGATCGTTTGATTCAGTTCTTTCAAGGCGCTCGGAAGCTCCTCCGCCGCCTGGTCCGGGTAGTTCAAATAGCCGCTGTGGAGGGCCCGGGTCAGGATGGTGGAACGATTCTTCCGGAGGAAGTGCGCGGCTTCCGGTTCGGACGCTTCGAGGCGTTTCGCGGTTTGGTCGAGATGCGAAATCATTTTCGGAAGTTGTAAGACCACGTTCGCGGCGTAGTTGACGTCGGCGTTGTGGAGGGAGCGGAGGACGATCGAGGAAAAATTCCCCGCGAGGATCCCGGCCCTTTCGCGGCCCTCCCAGTCGGAACGCTTCCGGAGACACTCGATGGTCCCTTGCAGCCACCCGCGCATGCGGAGATAGTCGCGGACGCATCTCAAATGGAGGCGGTCGTCGAGAATATAAGGGGAGAGCTCTCCGGCGACGCCTTCTTCGTATTCCTGTTTCAAGACTTGTCCAAGCCTGAGTCCCACCCCAAGGGACGTTTCCGTTCTCTCGGCGCTCCAACGGACCCAGAGTCTTCCCAAGGCGCCGGCAAAGGGCTTTTTTTCCGCTTCGGGAAATGTCTCGAACAGTTCCCGGAGGAAAGCCTTGAGGGAAGAAGCGGAGCCCTTTTTGAGGCGGCCGCGAAGGGCGATCTTGCCGCGGCGGACGTCGTGGAGAAACAGGGCCGCCGGATCGTCGGGCGAAGGCGTGACCGGAACCGGCGCCTCCCACTCCAGGCCTTGGAGCCCTCTTAAGTAGCCCTCGGTTTGGTAGACGCTGGCCTTGACCAGGCCCGGCCGGCTCGTGGCCGCGTCCAGGCAGGAGCGGATCTGGGCGAGGACGTCGTCGGCGGGTCCGCGTCGGTTGCTTCGGTCATTTCGTTCCATGCCCGGTCAGTCCTTTCTCTTTCGCGCCGATTCGATGAGCGTGAGAATCTCCGCGTCCGCCGTCTTGCCGTAGACGAGCCCTTCAAAAGTCCGGTGCGACGGCCTCGGCGCCGTCTCGTCGGCGTCGCGGGTGTAAAGCTCGTAGGCGCGCCGGACGATCTGGCGAGGCTTTGCATGGCCCTTGAGAATCCGATTCTCCAGCCTTTGGATGGCCTGTTCGAAAACGAAACGAAGTCGGCGCCGGTCCAGCCGCGCGGGCAGGGTGGGACGAATGTCGGCCTTGAGCAGGAGTTCGACGACCTCGGGGGAGGGCAGTTGGCCGGTGGCGAATTTTCGGAACGTCTCCGAGGCGGGCCGTTTCTCGTCCGGATCCAGGTCCGCGCAATAGATCTCATGCGCGCGAAGGCCCACGGTCCGGGGGCTCAACCCTTCGAACGGCCTCTCTTTGCCCAGTACATTCAAGGCCCGGCGAAAAGCCTCGAATACCTTGTCTCTGTCCAGCATACTGAACAAGAAATGCAACAAGGGTGCCTGGCGGAGTCTTTTTATAAGTACCTGATTCTAATTGGTTTATTATTTTTATGTCTTTAAAGAGAAGCGATATTTCTGATAATAGGAATTTCTCTTATTTCCCATAATGAGAAATTTCTATTTCCGCACCAGGTGACGCATGGCTTCGCGGAGTCCTCGTGTCATGAAGTCGGTTTCGCCGGAGCGGCGCTCGCCCTCGGAGCGGATGTCGGCGCCGGACCCGCCCGCAAAGGGCGACTGGGCCCTGGCCGCGTCCACGGCGATGAATTCGCCGCAAACGCTCATGAGAACGCGCTGGGGAACTCCGCGTCGTGCGATGTAGCCGCGGTCCTCGCGCTGCGTCCTCCACATTTCGGCCAAGGCGTCCTGATTCATCCGGTGATAGTCCGACATGACCTTGTCGACCATTTCGTCCACCTTTTCCGCAAAGACCGAGTGAATCAGATCGGTGTCCGGCGGCAGACTCCTTCCGGCCAAGAGGGCGTCGCGGGCCGCCTGGGAGAGGAAGTTGCGATAGGTCAGCGCGATTTGGGCGCGGATCACGTCGGGGTCGATGCCGGAGACGGGTTCGGCGCTGGGCCCGTTGATGACGACGTTCTCCGGAGTCACGCCGCCCATGAAGAGCGTTCCGCCCGGGCGTCCGGCGCTTGCCGGAGACGCGGCGCGGTCGACTTCGGCCAAGGCGTCCGCGATGTCGTCCGCGGCGGGCCTTGGTGCGGCTTCTTCGGCCGCGGGGCGCGTGGTGTCGGCCGCGACCCGGGGCCCGCTTTCACCGGCCGGGCGCCTTCTCTCAGCGGTATCTCGTTCTTGTGGGGCGACCGGACCCGTTGCAGGAGCGGGGCGTTGGCGGCCTCTCCAGAGCTCTCGGACCCCGAGAACCAAGGCGACGAAGCCGAGGCTGCCGCCGAGGCCGTAGGAAATCTGCTGATAGAGGGAGGCTTCCCGCGACGTTTCGTTAAGACTGGCCTCCAGGACGGAGATCTGACCGTCTTTTTCGCCGATCGTCTTCTTCGCGTCGGCGCGGGCCTGGATCAATTCGGGATAATCCCTCTCCGGAACGATGACGTTGGGGGCCTTCTCCAGTATCAAGTAGTCGGAAACGCTCTTGAAGAGCAGGAGGTAGTCGAGGTCGTCCTTCGCCTCGTCCGACGGTTTCGGATGGGCCTTGCTCCACTCGGCGGCGGTGACGACGAAGTCCCCGTTCTTGCCGTCGATCTTGTCCAAGATGTCCAAGACCGCGGAGATGTCGTCCTTCAGTTCGTCCCGGACCTCTTCGTTGTTCGCGATGGCCCTCCATTTGAGTCGCAAGGGGCTCTCCCCCCTGTAGGCGCTCAAATCGATGCCCTTTTCGGGGAACGACGCGGCCAGGTTCGGGCCCGGCGCGACGGCATGGTTGACGGGATCGTAGGTCGACCAGACACTGATGTGCATGTCGCGAAGGCTGCGCATGAGCAATTGGTTTGCGGTCAGGTTCATAAGCTCTCCTTAATCGCGGACGGCTCTTAGGGTTTCCGACGCACTTTTCCGCCGCCCTTCGCGGCCGGGGCCTGGCCGATCTCGAAGGACCCGGTCCAGATCGCTTGACCTTCCTTGTTCCTCAGCGTGACCACGTAGTTGATCTCCTTCTGCCACCCCTTTTTGGTCTTGCCGGCGGTGGTGACGTCGGGGGCCTTGAGCGAGATTCTGGCTCCCTTATTTTCCTGAAGGGTCACGGGTTTGTCGGTCACGACTAATTGTCCTGCCGATTTGCCGTCCGCGTCGAAGGCCTCGATCACGTAGGTGACGCCTTCGAGTTTTCCCTGTCCTTTCGCCGATCGAATATCCGTGACGGTGGGAGGCTGACCCGGCGCAAAGGATCCGGGAAGGGTCGCCGACATCGCTGGGCAACCTTCCATCTCGGCAACTCCGGCCACCTCCGGACACTTATCTTTGTCATCAGGGATGCCATCATTGTCCTTGTCGGGAGGAGGCGGTGGAAGCGCCACCACAGGGCAACCGTCCGGCGTCCCGGCTGCGGCCACATCCGGGCACTTGTCCTTGTCGTCCGGAACGCCGTCGCCGTCTTTGTCCGCGGGAGGTTTCGGCGGGGGAGGCGTTACGGACTTGGCGACCTTGACCGGCGGGGCGGGGACGTAGGAATCCGCTCCGCCGAAGCGGGCGGCGACGCCGATGATTCCTCCTGCCAACGGGCCGTCGTCGCTGATGCCGTCGCCGTCGCCTGGAGAAAGCTTTCGGAAGCTGAGGATCGGGCCGGCGGAGAGATCCAAGGAACCCCATTTACCCCGTGCCAGGGTCGCGCCGACGGCAAGGATGAGATCCAATCCCAGCAGGGTACCCGATGTACCGCGCGCATTGTGGACGCGGGGGTTCCAAAGCCCTTGCGTGCCGGCGTTTCCGCTGCGCGAACCCGCTCCGGGTTCGCAATCGCCGCGTCCGAATGCGTCCGGCGTGCAGGACGTCGGGAGGGAGACGGTGGCGCTGTCCTCCGTGCCGAATCCGCCGACGAGACCGCGTGCACCCACGCTGGCCCATAAGCGGTGATCCAGGATAGGAGGAGTCAGACGGAGGGCCGCTCCGACGGCCACCGCGATGCTCGTATAGCCCGACTCGACGGGTTCGCCGCCGGGCGTGGTGAAATCTCGGCTGCCGCCCGCGAAGTCAGGGCCGACGCTGCCGTCGAAATGGAGCCTGAGTCCTTCGCCTGTCTTGAGGGGGATGCCGAGCACGTAGTTCGGGCCGAAGCCCGTCTCGCCGTGGCCAACATCTCCCGCATCGCCTGTGGCGCGGGCACTCAGGGCGACGCCGTGCGAGAGACCATCCCCCTGAACTTCGCCGCCGGAAGCCGCATCGCGGATCGAGACGAGTTGGTCGCGCGTGTAGGTGTCCTTGCCGGCGACCACCTTGTCGGTGCTCCCTTGGGGAAGAAACGTCAGCGCCGCTTCCGCTTCCTCTTTGGTGTCGATCGCCCCGTCGCCTTCGATCGTTTGATCGGTTCCGCCGGACGTGGATCCCTGGGACCTGACGGTGATGGTGATGCTCATGACGATCCTCCCAAAAAATGATTTCGGTTTCTGTCCGCGTCTCAAAAAATTTCGTGAGTGAGAGCGCGTTGCTGAATTTATGTTCGGGTGGAAATGCAAAACATTGCGGGGGAAGTCGCGCGGAAGGGCACAATTGTCCGGGTTGGAAGAAACTTGCGGGTTGGAAAAAATCGCGAGCGCTACAACCGGTTCAGTTCGCTCAGAAGGAGGGCGTCGAGTTTGGCGGCGATCGGATGGTGGCTGACCGGCAGGAAGACCTTCAACTCGCGGACGACGTTTTTGGAATCCATTCCACGCAGCGCTTCCGTCAGCCTCTTCTTCAAAGAAACGATCGCCTGAATTCCGAGTCTTTCCCGAAGCAGGAAATAAAGATCGTAATAATCCCTGGATTTGCGGCGGGTCAAAAGCGCCTCGCATTTTTCCCGAACCAATTCCGCAAGAGGCAGCGTCAGGCATTGGTAAGAAGGGCAAAGAGGAGTCGTCACCAGGATGGGCTCGGGCTTGACGCGCTTTCTAAGGGAGACGTTGAGTTCCAAACGGACCTGCTCGCCAAGGAGTTCGCCTTGAAAAAGGGCGAGGAAGCCCCCGGAAGTCGGCTTCGATTCCAGAGTCTCCAGGGAAATCCCCTCATCTTCGATCTTCGAAACCGCCTGCGCCAAAATCCTTTCAAGGTGAAACGCCTTTGAAGTCCCGCTGAAATCCAGGTCTTCCGAAAAACGGGGGCTCCGGAACAAAAGACGCAGGGCCGTTCCTCCTTTGAAGGCCAAACCGCCGGAGTCCTTGGAGCGGTAGAGGTGCGACAGAAAGAGGTGCTGGAGATACTCCCTCACGACGTTGAGCTTGGTCGTCTGCCACTTGACCGAAAAATCCCTGATCACGGATTCAGACAACATGTTTGGCCCACTCCACGAGTTTCTCTCTTGCGAAACTTTTGAGATAAGAAAGGACCGCCGTTTTCTTCAGGCGGTCCCATCGCATCCGGTCGTTCAAGGTCTTTTTTCCCAAGTGCACGAAGTAGAGGTAGTCCGCCATGGCCTTCGCGGGTTCCGCGACCAGGACGGTTTCCCCCTGAACTTCCAAAGGCCGGTAGCCGGTATAGGCCTCCCTTTTGATTTTGTGGAAGAGAAAGGTCAAATTCAGGGCCTCGAAACGGCGCGTGACCTTGGAGGTTACGGACGTCACGGCGTAGACGGTCTCCGGGATGATCCCGTAATAGGCGAGGGCGGTCTCGAGGGAAATGTAAGACGGCTGGAGGAGACGGTTGGCGAGATGCCAGGGATGAGGGGGATTGTCTTTCAGTCCATAGAGGCCCCTGTTCTCCTTCAATCGCAAGACGAGCCCCTTTTGGACGTAGCGGATGAGGAGCTGCTTCGCGGAGGCGGGAGAGAAACCCGTCGCCCGCAGGAACTCCTGGGAGGAAAACAGGACGAGCCCTTGTCTCCGGAGAGAGTCTTCGGCTTCTTTCCATTTCATTCAAGTATTATTAATGATACTTCAAAGAAATAGCAACTCTATAACAAAATATCGAGTTTTCCGTTAGTCAGCGCGCGGTAGACGGCGGAGGCCGTGTTGTCGCGCAGGTCGCGCGCGGCTTCGGGCGAGGACGTTTCGAGGGAGGCAATTTTTCGATTCAGTCCCTTGAGGACGCGAGGGAGCTCTTCGGCCGCTTGTTCCGGGTAATCCAAATAGCCGCTATGAAGGGCGCGCGTGAGGATGGTGGCGCGGTTCTTTCGCAGGAAGTGCGCGGCCTCGGGTTCGGCCGCGGCGAGGCGTTTCGTGGCCTGGTCGAGACGCGAGATCATCCGGGGTAGTACGGAGACCGCCTTTGCGGCGTAGTCGACGTCGGCGTTGTGAAGCGCTCTGAGAACGATCGACGAAAAATTCCCGGCGAGGATGCCGGCCGTTTCGCGGCTCTCCCAGTCGGAGCGCCGCCTCAGGCACTCGACGGTTCCTTGGAGCCACCCGCGCATGCGGAGGTAGTCGCGGACGTTTCTCAAATGGAGGCGGTCGTCGAGGAGATAAGCGGACAGGTCTCCGGCGACGCCTTCCTCGTACTCTTGTTTGAGGACTCGGCCGGCGCGCCGGCCGGTTTCCAGGGGGTCGTCTTGTTTTCGATCGGCGCACCAACGGACCCAGAGCCGGCTCAAGGCCCTTGAGAACGGTTTGTCCTTGGCCTCGGAAAAGGTCTCGCACAATCCTTGAAGAAAGATTTTCGCGGAAACGGCCGCTCCCTTCTTGAGGCGGCCGCGAAGGGCGACCTTGCCTTTGCGCACGTCGTGAAGAAACGCGGCGGCGGGATCGTCCGGCCGGGGTTTCGCCGCGACCGGCGTTTCCCAGGCGAGACCTTGCAGTCCTCTCAAGTAGCCTTCGGTCTGGGTGACGCTCGCCTTCACCAGTCCCGGACGGCTGGTGGCGGCGTCCAGGCAGGAGAGGATTTGCGCGAGGACGGTGTCGGCGGGGGTTCGGGGCGGCATGAGCGGCTAGTCCTTTTTTGGTTTCGTCAGGGCGGTTTCAATGAGGGTGAGGATCTCGGGGTCGGCGTTCTTGCCGTAGATCAGGCGCTGAAAGGTGTGCCGCGACGGCTTTTGAGGGCCGTGATGGGCGTCGCGCGTGTAGATCTCGTAGGCCCGGCGTGCGATCTGGAGGGGTTTGGCCTGTCCCCTGAGGATGCGTGCCTCGAGCCGCCGCACCGCCTCGTGGAAGACGGCATGCAGCCGTTTGCGGTCGAGCCGCGCGTGCGTGGCGGGGCGGATGCTCGCGGTCTCCAAGAGGTCGACGACCTCCGGAAGGGCCGATTTCCCGGCGACGAACATGCAAAAGGTCGTCAGGGAAGGCCGCTTCTCGCCGGGTACGAGATCCGTGCAGAAGATCGCATGCGCGCGGACCGCGACGGAGCGCGGAGTGATCCGGCGCGCGGAGGAGGCTCCGTCCCAGTCGCCCTCCAACCGATCGAGGGCCCGTCGAAAGGATTCAAGAATACGGTCTCTGTCCAGCATGACTGGCTGGATGAGCAATTAACATGCCACTAAATAATATAATAATATCAATAAGTTGAAGTTTATTAATTGTTTCAATTTGAAATAATTGAAAGTCTAGGCCTGGCTCTCCGGGGAGGATTGCTCGGAAGATGGGGCAGAGGGGCTGTCCATCTCCGCCAGAGCGTCGGCGATGTCGTCCTGTTGGGGGATCGGCTCGGCCGGGGCCGCAGGCTGCTCAGGCCTCGCAACCTTGGCGGGCTTCTCAAGGCGGACTTTCGGCGGGCGGTCCCCCTGCACCGGTGGCTTCGAGGCGGCGTCCGCCACCTCATTCAGTTTCTTCCTGAAACGGCGCACTTGCCTGTTGCTCGCCCTGAGTTTGAGCAGAGACACGCCGGTGGCCAAGCCCAAGACGCCGCAGAGGGCCATGAGTCCGCCGTTGAGCGGGGTGATCGGACTCGTGGCTTCCTCCGCGCCGGTATTCGTGACCGGCGGATTCGTCGAGACGACCGGCGGAACAACCGATGGGATAACTGACGGCACGACCGACGGCACGGCCGGAGGCGGCGTGTTGGCCGCTTTCTTCTTGTCCTCGGCCTCCTTCTTGGCCTGAGGATATTCGGCCGCCGAAACGAAGACGTATTCTCCGCCGCTGCCCACCTCAGGAACGAAGGTCTGCATCCAGTCGGCGTGCGCTCCCTTGGAAAGACTGAGTCCCAAGGACTGGATCGTCGGAACGTGGCTCGTGCAGACCAAGGCGTTGGGATTGTTTCCGCCGCAGAGGGATTCGACGCCGTACTGCGCGAGCTTGTACTCGCTGTCCAGACGGACCGTCAGCTTTTGAGCCACCCGTCCGTCGGCGAGGCTGACGACGTAACTCGTCTGCTCGTCCACTTCGCCGTCGTCCAAGGGGACCACATTCGTGAACCGGGTTTTCGTGTCGAAGTACCTCTCGACGCTCCAACCGACCGGTTTGTTGCTGGCGTCGCAGAGGACCTCCATTTTCATTTCAGGCTGAGTGCCGTTCATGACCAGCGAGAGGTCCGCGGGCAGGCCGGCGGGTTGCCCGAGCATGGCCATGGCGGTGGAAATAATTTGGGGATTTAAGACGATGGGTCCGCATGCCATATGATTCGTTCTCCTTTGGGGTTTTAAAGTCGGTTTTTCGTCCGCCTCACTTCACTTCGAATTGCTTCTCCACGGTCTTCCCGTTTCCGTAGGTGACCTTGACGGTGTAGGTCCCCGCCTTGGACGTGCGGTAGATCTTCCCTCCTTGGGTCACGAGGGCCGGAGGACAGGTGAGATTCAGGTCCACGGCTCCGTCCTGCAGCACGGCCTGCCGCGGTGTCGAAGACGCGCCGTTGCCCGTGACGACATAGGTGACCGGCAATCCCGGAGATGCGACCTTCTCGCTGGGCGAGAGTTTCGCCGCGAGCGTGTCGCCCTTCTTGAAGCTCGCCGCCACCTCGATCACCGGCTTCGCGTCCATCTTCTTGACCTCCATCGTGCTCGTCACCCTCTTGGTCGTCCCGTCGTCGCCCGTGACGTCGAACATCACGGTGTATTTTCCGGCCGGTAGGGTGTCGGGGGTCTTGAAGTTGAAGCTCGTGGCCTGTCCGGGCTGGCTGGCGTCCAGCTCGTACGTCTTCGGATCCGGATAATAGAGGCTTTGCACCCCCGCGGTCGCACCCTGCAGCACGAAGCGCGGGGCGATGGTGACCTTCTTGTTGGTGGTGACGCCGAAACTGACGGGCGAAGCGGTCTTCTCGGCGGGCGCGTTGCCCTGATCCGGCGTGATGGCGACATCCAGGGCCGCGATGTCCGTCACCTCGAAGGGGACCAGACCGACGGTTTGCCTTCCGTCCGCGCCCAGAAGGTCGAAGCGGAAGGTGTACTTGCCGGCCGGGAGTTTCTCCTTGGGAGTGACCAGGA
>Ga0247727_10017951_pt1 | contig 11195 bp, 13 predicted proteins | sample WisWelCaveWW1625_FD_202498 | JGI IMG/M metagenome (GOLD analysis project Ga0247727, IMG submission 202498) | Biofilm microbial communities from Wishing Well Cave, Virginia, United States - WW16-25 | ecosystem: Environmental > Aquatic > Deep subsurface > Groundwater > Cave microbial mat | place...
CCATTCCGAACGATCCGCGAATTTCGAGCTACGTCTCGGCGGGCGAGCGCGATCTGGAGGACGGGTTGAACGCGCTGGCGCGCGACACCGGCGGCGAGGCTTTCTTCAACACGAACGACACGGCGGGAGCGATGGGCCGGGCGCTGGACGACAACCAGGTCTATTACGCGTTGGCTTATTACCCGGCGGGCGAGGAATCGGACAGGAAGTTCCGCAAGATCACGATCAAGATCAGGAATCACCCGGAATATCAGGTGCGGACGCAACGTGGTTACCTACCCGCTGAGTTGGCGAAGAAAGCGAAGGAGGCCGCAGGCGCGACTCCGCAGCAACGGTTTGTGAATGCGATTCTGGCGCCGTTGCCGGCGACGGCGATTGGCCTGACGGCGACGGCCAATTTCATCGAATATCCGCAAGACCAGGCGCAGGTCACCTTGCAAGTCCACATTGACGGCAAGGCGCTCACTTACCGCGAAGAGAACGGACGGCATCGTTTCGAGGCCGAGATCGTGACGATGATCTTCAACTCGGACGGCAACCGGGTTGATCTGAAATCGGAGATTATTCGAGGCAATCTGACTCCGCCGCGACTGGAGGCGGCCAAACAGAATGGGTTTCAATACTACAGGCGCGTTCAACTCAAACCGGGGCTTTATCAAGTGCGCGTGGGCGTGCGCGAGCTGTCTAAAGAGCGGACGGGCACGGCGGCGGCGTGGATCGAGACGCCGGATTTGTCGAAGAAGAAGCTGGTGCTGAGCAGTCTGCTTCTGAGCGATGCGGTGATGGCGCAGGTGACCACGCCGGCTGCAAACGACGGCAAAAACAATTCGCCTTCGCCATCGAAGGTGGTTCAAGGGATCAGGTATTACCGTACGGGTGAGCCGGTCATCTACTTCTTCAGGCTTTACAACCTGGCGGCGAAAGATCAGGCCGAGACTGAGATCGTGATGCAGATGGAGATTTTGAAAGACGAGCGAGCGATCATCCAGATTCCGTGGCAACCGGTGACTTCGCGTCAACTCGGAAAGGACGTGAAAGGGTTGGTGATCGGCGGACAACTCGCGTTGGGACAGCTTCAGCCGGGGATTTACGAACTGCGAGTATCGGTCAAGAGCCAGAAGCTGAAACGGCCTGCTCAACGCAGCGTCGCGTTCGGCATAGAGCCTTAACAGTAATTGCGGCTAGCCCTTAACAAACCATATTCCCGTGATAGTCAAGCCCTTGGCGCGAGCCATTTCACGCGCCTCCTCGATGCTTTCAGCATAAAGACCATCTCTTCGCAACCGCTTCAAGTAATCGCCGCCGAACCCGCAGGCAGGCCCCAGGATACGCAGCGTTCTCTCTTCAGTCTCAAACTCATATGCGGACTCGCCAGCAACGAGTCGCTCCAACGCTTCTTCAATGTCTACCAGATTGACGGTCATGACGTCCTCTCATTCTTCTTACACATTGGCATGGTCTGGCGTGCGCCAGCCGATCTCCGGGCAAATAGTCAGGCTAATGCTACGCCTGACTACGCGCCCCGGCTGCGTGCATGGATGAGCCGGCGTACTCGATCCGAGAACAGGACGTCTATCTTTTGCGGCTCGATGACCGCCGTCACTTCGCCCCAGCCAAAGGTCGGATGCATCATCGTTTGCCCTTTGCGATATGTGCGTGTCCAATCATAAGGCGGGCTGTCTTTGACTGAAGAGCGTCTCTCGGCTGCGTTCTTGCTGCTTTTGAATCTGCTGTCTGTGCCGCATTGCGGGCAGTTGACCCGCGAAACCTGACCTCGCTTGCCGATCGAGGCCACCACGTGTCCCCGTTCCTCGCCGCACACTACGCATAGCTTCTCTATCCGATCACCAACCTCATATTGATGTTGTTCCATAAACTTTCCTGCCTTTCTAAATTGGCGGGGATGACGGCTCACCGCCACTCAGACTGTCAGCCCGCGACGGGTCAACTCCCGGTGCGCGAGCTTCCTGACCCGAGAACAGTCCATCGTCCAGGGCAGCACATTTCTCGTTTCAGAAAACCAGGCTATGCCTTCGCAGCGCTCGTAATTAGCGCCGCTGACATCGCTGAGTGTCGCCGCCGCTTGCACGTCTTCGGAAACGGCGCTGGCCGCGACCCGAACGAGCACTTTCTCCAATGCGCCAACGGCAGTTCTCGCTATGGCATAGTGAAAGCTCTCTTCGATTAAGTTGATCAGCGGTCCTACGGCCTGCGCATCGCCAATTTCCCCAAGCGCCTGCGCCGCCTCCTTCCGGACCAGGTAAGATTCATCAGTGAGCGCCGCCATCAGCGCCGCCATTGCTCGCGGGTCACGCGACCTGCTCAGCCCTTTGATGGCGCGCCGCCGGGTTTGATCGTTCCTCGACTTCAATTGTCGTAATTTCCACCAGGTCATAGCCCTACTGCTTCCGATCTTCTGGTGGCCTCGCTCATTTCGAGCACCCGTTTGAGTTCTTTCCCCGCGAGGCCGAAAAACAAGGCCATCTGTCTGAGTTGCTCTGGCCCGGTATAATCTGCCGGGGTTGAACAGAACCGCTCGATCCCGGGGGTGAAGTCTACGCACCTCATTTTTTTCGGTGTTGTGTGCCCATTGGAACAACTGCCGTCCGCTTGCTGAAGCACACAAAACTCACACAATGTCATGAACTCACCTCCTCAGCATCGTCGGTGATCGGGGCGTTCCCAACCTGTTGTTTGATCAGGATAATTGCATGCTCGCAATTATCCCGATTGTTGTACCCCTCGACAGATTCGGCCAGAATCTTTCCGTTGTTCGCCTGGAAGCGCCACCGCAAATCGCCATTTGCGTCTTTATAGATTTTGAACTTAGCCATCTCTTTCCTTTCCGGAGTTAGAGTTAAGGCTCCGAGAGCAACTTGATCTCTATCCGTTGAGATTTACAGTGATACGCTTTTTCGCGCTTTGAGAGCCTTGTCTACCTGTGCCTCGGCCGCGCTCTTGGTCTCTCCCATCACTTCAGAGATTTCGCAAATCAGGAGCCTTCTCGCCCTCTCCAGCGTCTGGCCCTCACGGAACGAGAGAGACTTTCTCTTACTCAACTCAGTCAGTGACTCAACCACCTCGGCCAGGTCAAACGCCGACCCGGAGGTGATCAGTTTGAAGTTGTCGTTGGCGCGCTGCTTCCAATCCTTGGCTGCTCCGGCCTTCTTCTTCAGCCGGCCTAGCAGTTTCGGAATCTCAGACCTCTTCAGCAGCAGCCGGATACCGATGGCTTGGGCTTTGTCTACCGGGACGAATAACTCGCCGCCGCTGTCGTCCAGGAGAGCCAGATGGTAGAACTTGATCGGCCTGCCCTCGACGACTTTCTTGACGACCGGGCCAATCAGGCAGGGGCCTTGACACGGATAAACAACCTTATTCCCAACGCTCAGTATCACTCGAATCTCCTTAGCCGAATCGGGCTGATGACGGATCGCGCTCGTCTCGGGACGAGACAGGCTTTCAAAAGCCCATGTCACTGCCGGGCGCCGCTTGAGCCTTACCTGGTTCCGGAAGCTCCGAAATCATTGCCTCTGTGGTGAGCAATAAGCCCGCGATTGACGCCGCGTTCTGCAGCGCCGTGCGTGTGACTTTGGTCGGATCAATGATGCCGGCTTTAACCAGGTCTTCGAACTCTTCCGTCAATGCGTTGAAGCCGATGTTCTCGTTCTTCTCTGAGCGGACCCGCCCGACTATAACCGCGCCTTCCCGGCCGGCATTCTGCGCAATCAGCCGCAGCGGCTCTTCCAATGCGCGTTTGACTATATTCACGCCGATTTGCTCGTCCGCGTCGCCTTCGCCATCTTTGAAGATTTGGAATTTCTCCAGCGTCCTGGCCGCGCGCACGAACGCGACGCCCCCGCCCGGCACGATGCCTTCCTCGACGGCGGCGCGGGTGGCGTGCATCGCGTCTTCGACCCGCGCCTTCTTCTCCTTCATCTCGGTCTCGGTCGCCGCGCCGACTTTGATCACCGCGACGCCGCCGACCAGTTTCGCCAACCGCTCCTGCAACTTCTCGCGGTCGTAATCCGACGTGGAATCTTCAGCCTGCGCGCGCAACGACTTCACTCGGCCCGCGATCTCGCCAGGCTTGCCGGCGCCTTCAACAATGATTGTGTTGTCTTTGTCAATCATCACCTTTTTGGCGCGGCCCAGATCTTCCAGGGTGACCTTCCGAAGCTCAATGCCGAGGTCTTCGCTGATCACGTTCCCGCCCGTCAGGATCGCGATGTCTTCGAGCATGCTGCGGCGGCGGTCGCCGAAGCCCGGCGCTTTGACGGCGGCGACATTGATCGTGCCGCGCAACTTGTTGACGACCAGTGTCGCCAGCGCTTCGCCTTCGATGTCTTCCGCGATGATCAACAACGGCTGGCGCTTCTCGGCAGCCTGTTGGAGCAGGGGCAAGAGTTCATTCATCGAATTGATCTTCTTCTCGTGAAGCAGAATCAAGGGCTGATCCAGAACCACCTCCATGCGCTCCGGGTCGGTGATGAAATAAGGACTGAGGTAGCCGCGATCGAACTGCATCCCTTCGACGAATTCCAGCGAGGTCTCCATCGTTTGTGATTCTTCGACCGTGATCACGCCGTCTTTGCCGACCTTCTCCATCGCGGTCGCGATGATCCCGCCGATGACGGCGTCTCCGTTGGCCGAGATCGCCCCGACCTGCGCGATGGCGTCGCCCTTCACGGGCTTCGAGAGACGCTTGATCTCTTTCATCGCGCGCTCCACGGCCTTGTCAATGCCGCGCCTGAGCGCCATCGGGTTTGCGCCCGCGGCCACTGTCTTCACGCCCTCGCGGAAGATCGCCTGCGCCAGCACGGTCGCCGTGGTCGTCCCGTCGCCCGCCACCTCGGAGGTCTTCGAGGCGACTTCGCGCACCATCTGCGCGCCCATATTCTCCAGCGGGTCTTTCAACTCAATCTCGTTCGCGACCGTCACGCCGTCTTTGGTGATCGTCGGCGAGCCGAATTTTTTGTCAATCACGACGTTGCGCCCCTTCGGGCCAAGCGTGATCTTGACCGTGTCGGCGAGTTGGTTGACGCCACGTAAGATCGCCGCGCGTGAATCCGTCCCATAAATTACTTGTTTTGCCATTCCTTCTTTCCTCTTCCCATTCAGTTACGATCTGGTTTCATTTTCCCTGGGGCCCGGTACTTCTCGTCCCCGTGGTGTTGCTTTCCAACGCCTTACGCAATTCCTGGTTGCGCTTCCGCCTGAGCATCTTCTTCTTTCGTTCCCGGTTAGCTCTCGCTTTGTCGCCATTTCTTTTTGACATAGTTCTCCTCCGACAACAGCCACGTAGTAACGGTTACGTCACCACGTAGTAACGATTTATTCGTTACTACGTGGTGTGCTTTCATCGTTTCAGGGCGCCGCTCGCGACATGAACGACTCCTTTGCTAATTCCTCGGCTTGGCATCATTCACTTTGAGCGCTTTTCCATGCAGGTCGTGCCCGTTGAATTTTTCTTTGGCCGCGTTGGCTGCCTCTATCGAATTCATCTCGACGAAGCCGAAGCCCTTTGAGCGGCCAGTCTCTCGGTCTGTGATCAACTGACACGATTCCACCACGCCGACGGCGCTGAATAGATCGCTGATTTCTGTACTGGTAGTCTCTGGCGCGAGATTACCGACGAACAATTTAACTGACATAAGCATGATCCTTTCCGGAAAAGTTAGAAGCAGGTCAAGCGGTTCGCGGGAACGGTTGCGAGAGGAGGCGGGCGGCGCCCGGAAAACTTTCGGTAGACTTCTAACGGGTAAATGGTAGCCCGCTCTCCCAGCGAATGACCGGCCAGGCCAAATCAGACCCAGTCGCATCTCCGTTATTTGCCTGAGAGCAGGGTTTGGAAGGTGAGCTGTATGTTTCAGATAATCTGGGTGATTCCAGAGGAGCTGATGAAGAGAGTGAGCTAAGCTCGGTTCGCAGCCATCCTGTCGCAAGCGAGTGGCATTGTCAAGTTACCGGTAGGTGAGACCTGATTCAGCCTCACCTCTTCATAGTTCCCTTTCGCCCAACGCGTCGCGTCATCTCGTGTGTCTTGCCGATGATCTTCTCTTCCAGCTCAGGCGACCAGGAGGTTGGCTGGTCATAGTAGATCATCGAATCCACCACCTCATAACCGCCCTCCTTGAACATCCGCGCCGACGGGATGTAGGCCATCACTTCGTTGGTGTAACCCGCCACCCACAATCCTTTCTCGCCCAACTCGCGTTTGAGCCGCAGCGCGTAATCGGTCACGACTTCGCCGGCGAGGCCGATCATTGTGAGGTCATTGCCGATCTGGAAAATCTGAATCGGGTAGGGATATTCGGCGGGGAGCTTGCCGTCGCGATCCAGCCGCGCCAGCATCCGCTCGGCGTGGCGCTGTTTGAAGACGTTCTTGTCACTCAATCTGGCTTGGAACTCTTCGCGCGTCGGCGGCGCGGCGAACGGGATCATCACCCGATCAAAGGCAGTCTTGATGTTTCCGTGCACCTGCGACAGTTGGCCTTTGATCGCCTGCTCGACCGCGCTGGTCAGCGCCGCACCGTGTTGTTGTGCATTCTCCAGCTCGGTGCGCGGGTATGGGTTGATGTCCGCGCCGCAGCCCATCACGAACAGAGCCATAGCTCCGGGACGCGAGCTCTCCAATGCCAACTGCGCGAAGCCCGCGTAATCGCCGCTGATCTGGTAATGCTTGTCGGTCAGCGTGGTGTTGTGGCAGGCGTAGCCGAAAACTACTCCGCGCAGCTTGCCGTCGAGCGATTCGACGATCAGCACCGGCACGTCGTGATCAACCGGGCCGCTGTCGTTGACGCCGATTCGCATCCCGCCGTCGGGCGTCGGTTGGCGGCGATTCTTGGCGAACGTTCCCGCGCCGTGGCCGAACGAGAGCTTTGCGGGAGCGAGATTGCGCAGCGCTTCGCCGATGATCGCTACGACCTTGTCTTGCAACTGCCGGGAGTATTCGTTGATCACGTCCGCTGCGGCGGCATTGAGGTTGTAAGCGCCGATCAGGTTGTGGCGCACGATCGGGCCGGTGTGCGTGTGCGAGGAGTTGAGCATCAATTGGTCGCGCCGCAATCCGTATTGCGAGCGCACTCGTTCAGCAATCGGCTCGGCGATCTCGCGTGAGAAACCGAGAATGTCGGTCGTGACCAGCACGACTCGGTTGCCTCGCTCGTCCTCGACGGCCAGAGCTTTCGCCCAGATGTCGTGGTATTTGCCTTCGGAAGGTTTGGTGCGGGCGGCGTAACCTGAGAGCCAGATCGGTTTGTCGGGCGTGATGACGGTTTTCGCAAAGCCCGCTTTCATCGGCTTTGAAAACGCGGGGGTGGAAGCTAAGGCGATCAACAATGCGATGGCGCAGATGAAGGTCGTTTTTTTCATGATGTTTTACCGGATGGCAGCAATCACTTGGAACGTTTCTTCGAGGTCTTGCGTTTGAGCCGGGCGAGTTCGGCGCGAAGTTTTTCAAGCTCGACTTCGGCGCGGCGGCGGGCTTCGGCCTCGGCTTGGCGCTCAGCTTCGGCGTGAGCGGCGCGAGCTTCGGCTTCCAGATGTGCAACGGCTTCCTCTTCGGGAGTCAGTAGAAAACCGCCCCTGATCGGCTCGAACAAGCGCAGCGTCTCGCCTGTGTCCACCAGATCCAAACCCAATTCCTCGCTTCGCACGCGGCGGTTGATTATCACCAACTCGACATACTGATCGCCGCTCAACCGGTAGGCGCGGAAAGGCGGCTTCAGGTAACGATACTCCGGCTCGAAGATGAAATACTCTTTGACTCCCAGCCGGGCATACAACTGTTTCTTGCGCTGCAAGTCTTCATTCTTCGTCTCGCTCGACGACACCTCGATGACGACGCAAGGGACCCGGCCTTCTTCCCACAACCTATAAACGCGGCGCGTCTTTTCCCCCAGGCGTTTGCCCACGCCGCGCACGACGAAGACATCGGGCGCGACGTTCTTGCCGGGATCACCCTCTTCGTAATAGATGAACATATTGCCCCAAACATAAACGTCAGGCTGATCGGCAAAGAAGTTTCTCAACGCCTCAATCAGGTTGATCATCAACCGGCAATGCAGTTCTGTTTCGGCCATTGGCTTACCATCCGATTCGGGATAGACAACCGAGGTTACGACATCACGTTTTCGCAGGCTCATAATTCACCTCACATCGCGCGCAAATTAGCACGGCTGTCATCGGCGGGGCAATATCTGCTGCGGCTCTTACCTGATCTTCAGCACACGGCTGGCGTTTCGGCGCAGAATCTTTTCGAGAATCTTTTTGTTCGCGACCAATCGGCGCAGCGTCGCCAGTTGTTGTGACCCGCTGCATTTCTCGCCTTCGCCGGCAACATCATTGCAATCGCTGCCGTAGAGCAGTTTGTCCTGATGGCGTTTCAGAAATTCGCGCGCCCGGTCTTCGTCGCGCAGCATCGCGTTCAACCCCGAACCTGCTGATAGATCGCCGTACATATTCGGATAGTCAGCGAGCAGTCGGTCGGTGATGCCGCCGGGCGTGACCTTTGTCTTCGGGTACATCACGGTTTGATCGTGATGGCGATCAATGTTGCCCCACCAGGTCTGGGCGTGGCCGATGAAGTCCACCTTCGGAAATCTTTCGAGAACCTTGTGGAAACGATCCAGCCCCCGGTTGTATTTGCCGTGCTGGAAATGGAGCAGCACGGGCACGTTGTATTCGCGCGCGATTGAAGCGATCAACTCGATGTGCTTCGAATCGCACTCGACCTCGAACTTCTGCTCGCCGATGCCGATAGCGCCCATCTTCAGGTATTTCTCCAGCACTGGCCGGGTTTCGGGAATATCGGGCAATTCGTTGGCGAAGAAGACGAACTCTTTGGGATAGCGTTTGGCGAGAGCGACCACGGTGTCGTTGCCCCAGGCATCGGCTTCCAGCCCATATTTCGATCCGGCGGGCAACAGCACGGTTTTGGCGATGCCCATCTTTCGTTGATGCGCGACCAGGTCTTCATCGCTGCGGCCCGAGTAGTGGGTGTGCTGATGGATGTCAACGACCGGCTCGGCGAAAGAGACACTCGATTCGACTGCCGGCGCAACACTGCCGCAGATCGTAGCGCAGGTTGCGGCAACAAACGCGCGACGCGAGACGCCACTGGAATTAGTTTTATGAGTGTGTCCTCGCCTGCAAGCAACCAAGCCGATCGTGATGGCTGCCGCAGCGACGAACGAAAGCCACATGTAGGCGCGAGCAATGATCCCCCAGCCCGACCACGCTCCGCTCAATCCGAAAAATCCCAGAATCAGCGCCGCAAGGCTATTGCTGACGATGCCCATCCAAACCGTCGCCGTCGCCGGGCCGCCGCGACGCGCCTCCACGAGGCCATAAGCATATGCAACGATCATCGCGGCGTAAGCAGCGCCGAGAAGACGCACAAACACTGTGGGCTGAGGCATCGGGATGCCGGCAAGCTCGAACAATGCCCGCGGACCCAGAAGAAGCGGGGCGCACCAGAACAGCGCCGTAATGAAAATCTTCGCGGCTATCACATATCGGAGACTCATCTCAACAAGCTCCTTATCGCGGTGAATAACAGTCCCCTGCCGTGCACGCTTGACCTCCCATTATCAAATCGTGATCAGGCCGAGTCAGTTTCCCACATTTGTTCAACCGCCAGTTTGCATTTCCGAATCGTCTCCAACAGCCCGTCAATGTGCGGCTCGAGCGAAACGGGGCCGTCGTAACCGATGCGTTTGAGCGCGGCAAAATGCGCGCAATAATCAATCATTCCCTCGCCCGGCACAACCCATTCCGGAATGCCGCTGCCAATCAGAGCATCGAGTTGGTCTTTGACGTGAACGTTGGCGATGAACGGCGCGACCACGTCGAATTCGTCAATCGGGTCGCGGCGCAACGCCCACGCCACGTTGCACGGATCGTAGTTGACGCCGATCGCGTTTGGATTCGCGCGGCGAATCAGGTTCACCATCGCAACGCCCGATTCGGCCCAGCAGACCGGCTCAGGCTCGATCAACAGTTTCAGGTTTTCAGCGGCGGCTCGTTCTGCGGCTTCGGCCAGACAATCAATCACCCACAGTGGCGGGTTCAGACTTGAAATGGTGTCGGCGTTCGCCTCGGTCGCGCCGGGCTTCTGAAATCCGAACACGACCAGTGCCGAAAGTTTCCAGCGATGCGCCCATTCGACCGAACGTGGAAAGACTTCGGCCATCTCCCGGTCGAATTTTTCCGGCGCGTCAGTCCATTTGAACAATCCCGGCGAGAGAGCCGTGATCTCCAACCCTTCGCCGTCGCGGATGCGTTCGATCTCCAGCAACTCTTCGCGGGCGCACATCGGCGCGCGGCCCGATTTCAGGAACCGAATCTCGTAACGGCGCAGGCCAGCTTGCGCTCCGATGCGAACAGCTTCGCGGAAATCGCGGCTGATCTCGTCTGCAACGATTCCAAGCTTGAGCATAAAACGAAATGAATGCTGTGTGGATTGAACGACGCGGTCAGCTTACCACGAATCGCTGTTTTTCAACGGCAACGCGCTCCTCGCCCCAGCCCGCGATTGCTTGGCGAAAGACGGCAGGCTTGCTAAGCTGTGGCGCGGCAGCAGCGTTAATTTACGACCAGCATTCAAATCAGTTCAAACCAGGCTCGAATCCGGCAACCAGAGGAGAGAGATTATGAAGAAGTGGGTGTGGGCAACCACTGTCTTGTGCGTTCTTTCTTTCTGCGCGACCTCCGTTTGGGCGCAGGCGCAGATGTCATCGTCCGATTTGAAAGGCATCGTGCGCGACCCCGCGAAGGCCGTGCTCACCGGCGCGACCGTGACGGCGACCAATCTGGCCACGAACGTCTCGCGCTCGACGGCCACTGGCAGTGCGGGCGATTATCGCATCCCGCTGCTGCCGCCCGGCGAGTATGAGGTCAAAGTCGAGATGAAGGGCTTCACGCCACAGATCAAGCGCGGCATCACGCTCACGGTCGGCCAGACGGCGGTGATTGATTTCGATCTACAGGTCGGCCAGGTCGCCACTCAAGTCGAAGTCGTCGGCAGCGAAACGCCGGTGATCGAGACCGAGCGCACGCATCAATCGGACACTTTGACGCAGCGACCGATCCAGAACCTGCCGATCAACGGGCGCAACTTCCTGAGCTTCGCGCTGCTCACACCCGGCGTGGTCGAAGAGAATCCGGCCTTCACCAGCAGCCTGCTGCCGCAA
>Ga0247727_10017952_pt1 | contig 11195 bp, 12 predicted proteins | sample WisWelCaveWW1625_FD_202498 | JGI IMG/M metagenome (GOLD analysis project Ga0247727, IMG submission 202498) | Biofilm microbial communities from Wishing Well Cave, Virginia, United States - WW16-25 | ecosystem: Environmental > Aquatic > Deep subsurface > Groundwater > Cave microbial mat | place...
GGAGTCGTAATCTCATGCTGATAGCGCCTCCTTCTGATCGTTCGTCTAAACACCTTAACTATATCAGAAGCGGGGCGCTTCGTCATCTCCTCCAACCCACCAACCCTGAGCCAGTCACCCGTCTCCAGCCGCCGCTCCCCTGGCGCTATACTGCTCGCAGCCGCATCGAACGCAGGAGGACCGCCATGACCATCGAGACCGCACCGCGCGCGCCCGCCACCGTCAAGCCACGGAGCTGGCAGGTAACCGAAGGCGCCGAACGCGCCCCCAACCGCTCCTACTTCTACGCTATGGGCCTCACCGATGACGACCTGGCGCGACCGCTGGTCGCCGTGGGCCACACCGGCAACGAAGCGATACCCTGCAACCTCCTCCTCCCCAGCCTGGCCCAGCACGTCAAGGCCGGTGTCCAGGCGGCCGGCGGCACCCCGCGCGAGTTCGCCACGATCGCTGTCGGCGATGGCATGGCGATGGGCCACGAGGGGATGAAGGCCTCGCTCGTCAGCCGCGAGGTGATCGCGGACTCCGTCGAGCTGATGATGCTCGGCCACGCCTACGACGGGCTGGCCGCCCTGGCCGGCTGTGACAAGACCCTGCCCGGCATGATCATGGGCATGGCTCGGGTGAACCTGCCCGCCGTCTTCCTCTACGGCGGCAGCATCATGCCCGGCACCTTTCAAGGCCACGATGTCACCGTCCAGGACGTTTTCGAGGCGGTGGGGGCGCACAGCGCCGGCAACATGAGCGACGAGGACCTGCGCGAGCTGGAGCACGTCGCCTGTCCCGGCGCCGGCTCCTGCGGCGGCATGTTCACGGCGAACACGATGGCCTCGGTGAGCGAAGGACTGGGCGTCGCGCTCCCCGGCAGCGCCGCCGTCCCCGCTGTCGATCCCTCGCGCAGCGACGTCTGCCGGCGCACGGGCGAGGCGGTGCTGCGCCTGCTCGAACGCAACATCCGCCCGCGCGACGTCCTGACCCGCGAGGCCCTCGAAAACGGCCTCGCCGTCGCCGTCGCGCTCGGCGGCTCGACGAACGCCGTGCTCCACCTCCTCGCCATCGCCCGCGAGGCCGGCGTGCCGTTCACGCTGGACGACATCGACCGCGTCTGCCAGCGGACGCCCCATCTGGGCGACATGAAGCCCGGCGGCCGCTTCGTCATGTACGACCTCTACCGCGCCGGCGGCGTGCCCGTCGTGCTGAAGGAGCTGCTCCGCGCCGGCCTCCTCCACGGCGAGCCGCTCACCGTCACGGGCGAGACGATGGCCGAGAACCTGACGGCGGTCGCCGCCCCGGACGGCGAGGTGGTGCATTCCGTGGACGGCGCGCTCTCCGGCGGCAGCACGATCGTGGTGCTGCGGGGCAACCTGGCGCCGGAGGGCGCCGTCGCGAAGGTCGCCGGCGTGCAGCACCTCCAGCGCACGGGTCCCGCGCGCGTCTTCGACGGTGAAGAGGCGTGTTTCGCCGCGATCGAGCGCCGCGAGGTCCAGCGCGGCGACGTCGTCGTCATCCGCTACGAAGGGCCGAGGGGCGGTCCCGGCATGCGCGAGATGCTCGCCGTCACCGGGGCCCTCGTCGGCCAGGGCCTCGGCGATGAAGTGGCGATGGTCACCGATGGGCGCTTCTCCGGCGCTACCCGCGGCCTGATGGTGGGCCACGTCGCGCCCGAGGCGGCTATCGGCGGGCCGATCGCCCTCGTCCTCAACGGCGACGAGATCACCGTCGACGCCACGAACCGTCGCCTGGAGCTCCGCGTGCCGGAGGACGAGCTGAACCGCCGCCTGGCCGCGTGGACACCGCCGCCGCCGCGCTACATGTGGGGCGCCCTCGCCAAGTACGCCCGCCTCGTCTCGTCAGCATCCGAGGGCGCGGTGTGCGGGTAAGGCCCGTCGTCATCGTTGGGTACGACCCGGCGTGGCCCGCGGCGTACGAGGTGGAGCGCGGGCGCATCGCCGCCGCGCTGGGCGAGGCGATGGCGGGGGTCGTCGCCATCGAGCACGTCGGCAGCACCTCCGTGCCCGGCCTCGCGGCGAAGCCAGTCATCGACATCATGGTCGGCGTCCGGCGCCTGGCCGGCGGCCTGCGCTGTATCACGCCGATGGTCGAGCTCGGCTACGAGTGTGTGGGCGAGCACGGCGTCCCCGGCCGGATCTACTTTCGCAGGGGCGCGCCGCGTACCCACCACGTCCACCTGGTCGAGCACAGTGGCGAGTTCTGGCGGCGCCACCTCGCCTTCCGCGACGCCCTGCTCGCCAGTCCCGCCCTGGTCGAACGATACGCCGCCCTCAAGCGCGATCTCGCCTCCCGCCATCGAGACGACAGCGACGGCTATACCGACGCCAAAACGCCCTTTATCGAGGCAGCGCTCGCCCAAGCCGGCGGCTGACGCACGCCGACGCTTCAGGTCTGTGGACAACGCCCGTTTGCAGGTGTAGGATCGGTCTGCGCCCAACCGGCGCCGCGAGAGGAAGGAGGCGTCCCGATGGCCTACCCTGTCACCTTCGACATCCAGCCGCTGCAGGAATACGACAAGGCGCAGGTCGCCCTGCGCGCGGTCATCCTGATCGTGCTCCACGTCCTGCAGATCGGCTCGTTCATCTTCGGCGGCGCGTACCTGATCTTGCCCGTCGTGGCGGCCGTGATGATCTCGCAGAAGGGCGCCGAGCGCTACCTCGCCGAGGCAGAGACCGGCCCCACCAACTGGCTCCGCTACCTGATGATGTTCTACGACTACATGGCCCTAGCCACCGACAAGATGGCCACCCAGAATCCGGAGGAGACCGTGCAGCTCAGCGTGCGCACTGGCGGCTCGCCGACGGTGGGACAGGCGCTCCTGCGCATCGTCCTGGCGATCCCGCACGCCATCGTCCTCACGCTCGTGGGCATCGCCTTCCTCGTCGTGTGGGTCATCTCCGCCGTGTCGATCTTGCTGAACGGCGAGGTGCCGGAGTGGGCATCCACCTTCATCCGGGGCTACCTGCGCCGGGTGGCGCGGCTGATGGCGTACATGGCGTCGCTGGTCGACGAGTACCCGCCGTTCTCGTTCGAAAACGGCAGCGAGGCGATGCCGGCGAGCCTACCGCCTGCCGAACAGCCCGCGCCCTCGCCGCCGAGCAACCCGCCCTAGACGACCGCCCGCCTCGGTGCTATCGTTCGTCACGCGGCCGCGCCGGTCGCGGGAGGTGGGTCATGCGTCTCACGGGCAAGGTCGCGCTGATCACGGGCGGCGGCTCCGGCATCGGGCGGGGCATCGCCATTCGCTTTGCGGAGGAGGGCGCTGCGGTCGCCGTCGCCGACCTCAACCTGGCCGGCGCCGAGGAGACGGCGCAGGAGGCGCGACGCCTCGAACGTCGCAGCCTCGCGCTCGAAGCGAACGTGACGAGCCGCGCCGACTGCGAGCGCATCGTCCAGGAGGCCGCCGCTTCGCTGGGCAAGCTCGACATCTTCGTCGCGAACGCGGGCATCGGGCGCGCGGGGCCCTTCCTCGAGTACACCGAGGAGGACTGGAACGCGGTGATCGACACGAACCTGACCGGGGTCTTCCTCTCCTGCCAGGCGGCGGCGCGACAGATGGCGGCGCAGGGGCACGGCGGGCGGATCATCTGCATCTCGTCCGTGGCCGGCGTGCGGCCGGCGGCCTTCATGCCGGCGTACCACGCCGCGAAGGCGGGCGTGAAGATGCTGACCGAGGTGATGGCGCTGGAACTCGCGCCCCACCGCATCACCGTGAACGCGATCGGCCCCGGCCTGATCGATACACCGCTCGCGCGCCCCCTGGTCGAGGCGCTCCAGGCAGCCGGACGCGAGCTGGCGCCGCTGGGGCGCGTGGGGGAGCCGAAGGATGTGGCGGACGGCGCGCTCTTCCTCGCCTCCGACGAGGCGGATTACGTCACCGGCCACCTGCTGCTGGTCGACGGCGGCCTCGCCCTCGGCCAGCGTCCCTGGCTCAGTCCGGAGGACCGGCGCCGCTGACCGGCGGGCCGAACTACAGGCTAACGCTCAAGGACGTCAAGGCTTGCCTGGCGTACACGCCCAGCACCTAGCAGCCTGCTGAAAAACGAAACGCTCCTCTTCCCACCCACCCGCCCTGAGAAGTTTGTTGAATCTGGGGGACACCCCCAGACCCCCGGCAGAAGGGCTGCGGCCCTCTGCACTCCCCCCTTCAGCACCCCCGTATGCGACTTCATCGTCGTCTCTGACAGTAGCGTCCGCGTTCGCACGGCGCCGCGCGACGACGGACCGTAGCTTCGCAGGACCTACGGCAGCCACGCGCCCGCCTTTCGCAGCGCCCCCTGCAGCTCCGACACGTCGAGCTCCACGAGCGGGACCCCTCGCCGCAGCGAGAGCGCTGCCGCCACGCCCGCCGCCTCGCCGGTGGCGAAACACGCCGGGATCTCCTTCGTCGCGTGGTGCGTGCGGTGGTCGACGCTGATGCAGCGACCCGCCGCCAGTAGGTTCGACACACGCGGCGGCAGCAGGCTTCGATACGGAATCTGGTAGGTGCAATCGTACTTCGTCCAGTGGCCGGTCACCGCGATCACGTCGTCGAACGGCTGGTTCAGGTCATCGCGGCCCAGCACGTAGCGGCCAGAGAGCCGGCGCGATTCGGTGATGCCGAGCGTCAGCGCCACGTCCGTCAGGTAGGCGTCCTGAAAGCCGGGCGCCTGTCGACGCAGCCGGTCGACCTCCTCCATCACCATGCGCCGGCACTCGACCTCGGCGTGCGTGAGGTCGTCCGGGTCCGTCGCGTCGATGCGCCGGTCGATGCGCTCGGCGGCGCCCCAGGGCATGAGCGCCTGGCCAGGCTTGACGGTGCGGAAGAAGAAGCCGCCCTTCGCCGCCCGCGCCGCCGCCACGTCGTCGATCCCGGCCATGCGAAACCAGAGCCAGGGGTGCACCTGCTCCAGCTCGAACGGCTCGCCGGCGAGCGCGAAGAGATCGCCGTCGCCGGTCGCGTCGATCACGGCGTCGCAGGCGATCGCGTGGCGGCCGGCCTTCGAGGTGAAGACGACGTGGGTGACGCGTTCGCCGTCGAGCACCACGTCCGACGCCCAGCGATGGTACATGAGCCGCGCGCCCACCTCCGCCACCCACGTGTTCGCGACGAACTTGAACTCCTCCGGATCGTAAGCGACGGAGTAGCGCACCTTGTGCGGTGCCGAGCCCCAGACCAGTCCCCAGCGCCGGTAGCGCTCGATCAGCTCCTCGTTCGGTTCGCCCCACTCCTCGCGCGGCGGGTGGAAGCAGGCGTCGCGCGCCTGCAGCCGCTCGACCAGCTCCTGGCAGAGCCCGGCGACGACCTGACGGCCGGCGCCGTCGTCGAGCGTCAGGAGCAGGACGATCAGCCCGCCCGAGGCAAGGCCGCCCAGGTAGCCGTAGCGCTCGACCAGAATCACGTCGGCGCCCTGACGGCGGGCCGCGATGGCCGCGGCCAGACCCGCCGAGCCGCCCCCGACGACCAGCACGTCGCAGCGGGCGACGACGGGCACCCGCTGGGCGGGCAGCTCGACGAAGGAGCCGGTGTCGCTCGTCATCGAGACCGGCGAAGGCTAGCGAGCGTCCGAGGCCTCGCGCGCGACGCGGTCGAAGGCTTCGTCGCCGAAGGGCTGCTCCGGTTCGCCGGCGATGGCGCGGCGGGCGTCCTCCCCATGCCATCGGTCGTGCAAGACCCAGCCGCTCAGCCAGAGGTGCAGGGCCAGGTCGCGCGGGACGCGCTTGGCGTCGCCGCCGAAGTGGATCGTGGCGTCCAGCTGCTCATCGGTGAAGCCGGCCAGTGCCGCGTTCAGCCCCTCGCGATTGGCCGCAAGCTCGTCGAGCAGCGCGTCGATCGCGCGGCCGCGGCGGGACAGTATCTGGCCGTCATTCCACTCGTCGATGCTGAAGGCGCGAGCGCCACCGTCGCCCCCTTCGCCGGCGGGCTGTTGGAACGAGCGGAACCACGCAGTGAGCAACGGGTCGATGGACGCGAGGTGGGCGACGTAGTCCCGCGCCTGCCACGTCCCGTCCGGCGACGTCTTGGCCCAGCCGGCCTCGGGCACGCTCCGCACGAATTCGACGAAGCGCAGGCGCTCCTCGGCCGCCCGGTCGATGATCGCCTGCGCCCGTTCGACGGCCATCGCCCGTTACGCCGGTCGCGCCACGCCGAAGACCGCCGGCGTGCCGGGCGCGATGCGGAGCGTCTCAAGCCACTCGAAGCGAAAGCCGGCCTGTTCGATTGCTTGTCGAGTGCGCCGGTTCGGGTGACAGCCCGCGCCGAACCAGCGCCAGGCGGGCGTGATCACATCCTGCACCGTCCCCCAGAACCGGCTCTCGTCGTTGCGCACGTGCTCCAGGAATCGAAACGTCCCGTCCGCTTTGAGGACGCGTTGCGCTTCGGCCAGCGCGCGGGCCTGGTCGGGCACGGTGCAGAGCACCAGGCTGATCACCACGTGGTCGAACGACGCGTCATCGAAGGGCAACGCCTCGGCGGAGGACGCGCGCAGCTCGATGTTGCCGGCGCCCAGCTCCTCGAGACGCCGGCGCGCGCGTTCGCTCATGTGCGGGTCGGGCTCGGTGGCGATCACCTGGGCGTCGGCGGCGTAGTACTGGAAGTTGGCGCCGGTGCCCGCGCCGATCTCCAGCACGCGACCTCGCAGCTCGGCCATCAGGCGGGGGCGCACCCTCGAGAGGAGCCGACGTTCGCCCGGGCCGGTGAACCAGTCGTAGAGAGCGGCGAACCACCGGTGGCCGCGCTCCTGTTCGACGGCACGCTGGTCTGTCTGGCAAGTCATCAGCGACGGCAGTGTAGCACAGACGAGCCGGGTTCCTAACGCCGCCGCTTGATCGGGCATCGTGCTTGTGATACAGGGTACAAGAGCCCATGAGCCGTCCACCGTCCGCGCCCGCAGACGAAGGCGCGCCGGCCTCCTTTCGCCGGCTGGCCACGCTGACGTTCGCCGCCACCTACGCCCTCATCGTCATCGGCGGCGTCGTGCGGGCCACCCACTCCGGCGACGCGTGTCCCGACTGGCCGCGCTGCCATGGCGAGCTGCTCCCGCCGCTAGAGACCGACGTCCTGATCGAGTTCTCGCACCGGTTCGCCGCGTCCGTTGTCGGCCTGCTGGTGCTCGCCACGACGATCGCTGCCTGGCGGATGCGCGGCATCACCGCGCCGGTCCGCTGGGGAACGGCCGCCGCGGTGGCGCTGGTCATCGGGCAGATCGTCCTGGGCGGCGCGACGGTGCTGAACGAGCTGGACCCCGCCCTGGTCAGCGCGCACCTCGCCATGGGATCGACGCTGCTCGCCGTGCTCCTGGCGGTGGCGCTCTGGTCGCTGCCCGATGCGACGGGCGAACGGACCGCCGGCGCCGCCTCGTTCCGCAACCTCGCGGTCGTCGCCGCGCTGGCGACGCTGGCGCTCATGCTCACCGGCGCTTACGTCCGCGGCAGCGGAGCGAGCCTCGCCTTCCGCGATTGGCCGCTCTTCGACGGCCGGCTGCTGCCGGAGGGCGGCCGTCTTGCCATGATCCACGCCACGCACCGGCTGGCGGCGGCGGCGGCCGGGCTGCTGCTAGGTGTCCTCGCGATCAACGCCTGGCGCGCTTACCGCCGACCCGCGCCCGCCATGCTCGGCGTGGCGCTGGCGCTGACGATCTATGTCGCGCAGGTCTTCGTCGGCGCGGCGAACGTCTGGACGTCGCTGCGCGCCCCGGCGACCGCTGCGCACGTCGCGCTGAGCGCGGCGCTCTGGGCGACGCTGGTCGGCATCGCCCTGCTGGCGCAACGCGACGCGCAGGCGGCGCCCGCCGCGAGCCGGCGCGTCGCGCGCGAGCCCGTGGCGACAACGGCCGGCGAGCCGAGCCCCGGCCCGCTGCGGGCGAGGCCGTCGTAGGTTCGGCGATGTTACGAGAAGAGCTAGCGCCGCCCGCCGCCCTGACCCGGACGCCCAGCGCTCGCGCGGAACGCGGGCTGCTGGCGACGTCCGTGGCCTACCTCGCGCTGACGAAGCCGCGCATCGTCGTGCTGCTCCTGGTGACGACAGTACCCTCGATGATCGTCGCCGAGGGCGGCTGGCCGTCGATCGGCCTCGTGTTGCTCACGCTCCTGGGAGGCACGCTAGCCGCCGGCGGAGCGAACGCGATCAACTGCTACGTCGACCGCGACATCGACGGCCTGATGCACCGGACGCGAAGCCGGCCGCTGCCCTCGGGCGTCATCGCGCCGGAGCGGGCGCTGGCCTTCGGGCTGGCGCTGGGGGCGCTGGCGTTCGTCATTTTGCTGGCGGGAGCGAACCTCCTGAGCGCGCTCCTGGCGACGGCGGCACTGGCGTTCTACGTCTTCGTCTACACGCTGTGGCTGAAGCGGAGCAGCCCCCAGAACATCGTCATCGGCGGCGCCGCCGGCGCGATGCCGCCGATGGTCGGCTGGGCGGCCGTGACCGGCGGGCTGGGCTGGGCGCCCGTGCTGCTCTTCCTGGTGATCTTCCTCTGGACGCCGCCCCACTTCTGGGCGCTGGCCCTGCGCTATCAAGGCGACTACGCTCGCGCTGGCGTGCCCATGCTCCCGGTGGTGCGCGGCGACACCGAGACGCGGCGACAGATGCTGCTCTATAGCATCGCGCTCGTCGCGACGACGCTGGTGCTGGCGCCGGTCGCCGGGCTGGGGGTCCTCTACTTCGGCGTGGCGGCGGCGCTGGGCGCCGTCTTCCTATTGCTGGCGCTCAGGCTGCGGCTCAGCGCCAGCCCGCTGGCCAGCCGCCCGCTCTTCCTGTACTCCATCTTCTACCTGGCCCTACTCTTCGTCGCCATGGCCGCCGACCGGCTGCTGCTGGCGTAGGCGTCTCCCCTACGTCGACCGGCGGCAGCGCGCTACCCTGGGCCCGTGCGGGTCTACCTCATCGACGGCACCTACGAGCTCTTCCGCCACTACTTCGCCGTGCCCTCGTACCGGACGCCGGACGGGCGGGAGGTGGGGGCGGTCCGGGGCGTCGTGCGCTCGATGCTCTCGCTCCTCGAAGGGGGCGCGACCCACCTGGGCGTCGCCACCGACCACGTCATCGAGTCGTTCCGCAACGACATGTGGCCTGGCTACAAGACCGGCGCCGGCGTCGCGCCGGAGCTGCTCGACCAGTTCCCGCTGCTCGAGGAAGCGCTCGCCGCCCTCGGCGTGGCGGTCTGGCCGATGACGGAGTTCGAGGCGGACGACGCCCTCGCGTCGGCCGCGGCGCAGGCCGCCCGCTACGCGGAGCAGGTGCTGATCTGCACGCCGGACAAAGACCTGGCGCAGTGCGTGGTCGATCGCCGGGTGGTGCAGCTCGACCGGCGGTCGGGCCAGGTGCGCGACGCAGCCGGCGTCGTCGCAAGGTTCGGCGTGCCGCCCACCTCGATCCCCGACTACCTGGCGCTGGTCGGAGACAGCGCCGACGGCTTCCCCGGCCTGCCCGGGTGGGGCGCCAAGACCGCGGCGGCCGTGCTGGCGCGCTTCCTGCGCATCGAAGACATCCCGCTCGATGCGAGCGCGTGGGACGCGCCGGTGCGGGGCCCAGCCGCGCTCGCCGCCACGCTCGCGGAGCAGCGCGAGACCGCGCTGCTGTTCAAGGACCTGGCGACACTGCGCGCCGACGTTTCGATCGATGCCTCGGCCGATACCCTTCGCTGGACGGGACCCGGGCGCGACTTCGAGGCGATGGCGGAACTGCTCGGCGCGCCAGTTCTCGCCGAGACCGCGCGCGCGCTCGCGAAGTAACGCCGGCGGGGAACCTCGAAGGCCTTAGCGGCGTCTTACCTTCGTGCGCGATCGGCTCCGTGGGCCTGATCTGCGCGTAAATGAGCGCGAAATTCGGAGCAAACATGCGAGCGATGGAGAATGACGACGTACCGGAGGTCAAACTAGCGCTATGCGGCGCTGGCTGGCCGCCAGCGGATTTGCGGGGGGGGCCATCGGGTGTATACTTTATGTTGGCCAGTAAGCGGCGGTAGCGCGCAGAGGAGGCGGGCATGGTTCCCCTGAGGAGAGAAAAGGGCGTCCTGGCGGCCACCATCGGTATCCTGTCGTCGGCGATCCTGGCGCCCACCGCCTCCGGACGGGACGCCGTGCCCGAAGCACGGGGGCCTGAGGTGCATGGCACGCACGTATCGTGCTCGTCGCTCCCAAATTGCTATGCTGTGGGACGAACAAGCGGCTTCATCGCGGACGGCGCCGCGGCCCGCTTTGACGTGCGCTCCTATACGGCGCCGGACTGGCAACACGATGGACACACCAATCATGCCCTCTGGGTATATGTGGAGTCCTCGCTTGAGTTTTGCGAGATCGGCTGGACGAAGGCCTACCACGGTGATGCCAGCTACCGCCACTACGGAGCGTACGCGGTTAACGGTGAATACCTGGACTTCCCTATCGACTTCCCCGTCGGCAGTAGCGGTACAACTCATCATTACCAAATCCATCGGGAATACGACGGCAAGTATAATCTGTACATCGACAACAACGATGTCCAAGACTGCTTCGCCAATCCGTTCACGCTCTTGGTTGAAACCGGTCTAGAGTACACATCTCCGAGCGCTGTGGCCCCGGTCAACGACCCCCGTGACCTGCAGTGGCGGAGGGCGACTGACTTCGCGTGGTTCGATTGGGGAAGCCTCAGTACGTCTGTTACCAGTCTTGTGTACGGTTCCGCCGCCCGGTGGAACTGGGAGGTCTACCCAACGCATGGCGAGGATTGGACGACGAACTAGGAGGGGGCTATGCAACGCAAGATCCTGCTCCCGTTGGCCGCGCTCATGGTAGTTGCAGCCGCGCTGCTTGTCTTCAAGGTTCTTCCGGGCGACGGTGCTGAACGGGGCGCGGCCCTTCAACCAACGCCGCTGCCGTTTCGCCCGGCGCCTGGAGCGCCGACCCCGGGGCCGACCATGACCCCAATTCCGCCGCCCCCTTCCGATGCTCAGCTCATCAGCGCCGACCGCGCGCGCGAGATCGCCCTCCGGGGCGACAACGTCGATGCCGGCTCTGTGTCCGTGAAGTTGGAGCACACTGGTGTATGCCTACTTCCCAGCCCATGAAGCTAACTATCCGATCTGGGTCGTGCGCGCGACGGGCACCTTCCGTCCATTCTTCGGCGGCCCACCTGGTAGTCCCCCACGCGTATACTCCTCCGCCACGGTGTTCGTCGATGCGGTGAGCGGGCTCGTTAGGAGGGTCCACCTTCGAGACGAGATCCCGGC